>Ga0182736_1000095_pt1 | contig 175946 bp, 162 predicted proteins | sample eDN5th30CKraftBY_FD_128882 | JGI IMG/M metagenome (GOLD analysis project Ga0182736, IMG submission 128882) | Enriched backyard soil microbial communities from Emeryville, California, USA - eDNA 5th pass 30_C Kraft BY (version 2) (version 2) | ecosystem: Environmental > Terrestrial > Soil >... | reverse complement strand
TCTCGGCTGTGATGTTGGCGTTTGGCTTCGGTCGGCTTGCCTTCGGGTTGGGATTTATCCATGGGACACCTCCTTCAAGTATTGTCTACTTTTACGAGTGTCCGGAAAACCCGGGCTAGCTCACCCTGTCCCTGTCCCTCTCCCTGTCCCTTGGACCCCGTGTCCCCGGGGTTGTCTGGAGGACTGGTGCCGCCCTGGCCGGGGACATTGCCCCCTTGTCCCTGCTCCTGCTGCGCGTTGTCCCCGGGGACAGGCAACGGTTGTCCCTGGGGACAACCAAGCGACAACCAAGTGACAAAATCGGGCACGACCACTTTTGTCCCGTGGCGCTGGTTGTGCTTTTTGACGCGGCCACACTCCGACCGCCAGCGCTGCTCGAGCTTTGATTGCCAGGCGTCGCGCGCCTTCTCGGCCACCACCGGGTGGTACAGCCGGCCGTCGTAGCACTCGATCCAGCCCCGCAAGGCGCCAGGGCGAACGTCGGCCCATTCCTTGTCAATGCGGCCGCGCCGGGCGTAGCCGGCCTGCTTGGCGATCCACTGCTCGTCGTTCGGGATCGAGCCGGCCGGCACCTGGTGCCAGGCCGCGCACCACAACAGCACGGCAGCCCAGCATGCCTCGGGAGTTTCGTTCGATGCCAGCTCAGAATCGCGCAGGCGCAACACGTCTAGCGGCATGAACTGGAAGTCCTGCAGATTGCAGTCGGCCGGCGTCAAGGGCTCGGGACTACGGGGGCTATTGGGCTTTTCCATAGACCCATCCTGCCGGCCGCGCCGGCGTCTGTATTTTGAACGAGGGCAGTTTTTTTCCGGCTAGATCTGTGCTAGGCAATGGCCGCGCCGGTGGAATACGATGAACGCTCAGTTCTGAGGGGACATACCCATGAACAAAGCGATTCGTGAATGGTTTGACTGGCGCGGCTGGGTCGTCGTTGTCAGCGCGGCAGTGATTGTGGTGATTCTGCTGGCCATCTTGTGGCCAGCGTTTCGTGCGTTCGTCGCACATCCGGCTACGGCAGGTTGGGCCGCAGCATTCGCAACCGCTTTTACCGCCGCCGTCGCGCTGTATCTCGCTGGCCAGCAAACTAGAACACGTAGGAGTGAGGCGGTGGAGCAGGCCGCGCTTTATGCGGCCTATCTTGCAGTGAAACTGGACCGCTACACGTCGGCGCTGGACATCGCGGCGACGGGCACCCTCTTCGACGACGAGGTCGACCATACGCCCAAGTTTGATAGATTCCGCGAAGAGTTGGAGCAAGCGCTTCCAATCATCTCCGTCGAGCATGCGGCTCACCTGGTTCCGATAGGAGAACGCACCGCGCACCAGCTGGCGCGTGGCTTGTCGGAAGTCGAGGAGGTAAGACGAGACACTGACGAGCTGTTGCGCCGGCAGAGCCTTGCGCCAGGCCATAAGGTGCCGAACCGTACTACGGAGCGGCTTGGCCTGAGGCTTAGTAGCGCTGTCGATCTGCTGAAGAAGGTCAATCTCGACCTGAATGCAATTGCTCTCGACTACGCTCCTGCGCCCGACCTGTCTGAGATTTTCGGAGACGACTGAAAACAGACATAAACTCGTCGCACACGGTGATCTCTGCCTCGAAAGTGTCGCAAAACTGGTCATTCGCCGAAATCTCCGAGGATTGCATCGATCATGCCGCCGGCGGCCAGCACCGGAAGGTGCGGCCAAAGCTGCGACGCGCCGCGCGACGACCGCAGGAACGCTACGGCGGCGTCATGGAATTCCTCCATCTGCGCCTGTTCCATGTCGGCGTAGCTGATCGACAGCGGCACGGCCTGCAGCTGACCATCGGCACCCGGCACGAATTCGACGTGACCGGCGCCGATCTTCAGCCACGCGCGAAAGGTGCGGAAATGCTCGAAGACCTCCTGCGCCTCGAACACGCGCTGCTCGAGCGCCATGTGCTTGCGGTGATACCAGCCCAGGCGTTCCTGATGCGTGATGATCTCCATCGCCTCGCCAGGCTGCAGCTTGAATATGCGATTCCACAGGCAGCGCCACTGCTTCTTGCCGCGCTCGCCCAGACCGTCCACCGCGCCGAAGATCACGCGGCGCGCGGCCGCCATCGTGGCCGGTGTTGCCTGGCCGCCCAGCAGCGCCGCGGCGGCGGCGTGGGCTTCAGCGCCTTCGCGAATCATGGCTGTGACCTGGGCGATATCGACGCCCTCGCCAGCGCCGAACGCCATCATGCGTGCCGCCATGCCCAGCGGCCGCAGGAGGTCGTCGGTGCACTGCCGCCGGCGCTCGCCCGGCATAGCCGCCAGGATCGAGCGCAGGAAATTGGCCGGCAGCAGATTCGTGTCCTTGCTGTCGTCGTCGAGCCAGCGGAATACGCGGTCGGCGTTGACCTTCATGCGCTCGAAGGTGTCGCGCGTGGCGGGGTCGAACAGAATGCCGCTGGCCACCGGGCCGCCGATGGCTTCGTGCGCTTGCACGATCTCGGCCACCACGGTTTCGCGTGACCAGCCCTCGGCCTTGCGCCAGGCCGACACGTGGTCGCGGATGACGGCGATCAGGGACTTGTGCGATTCGTTTCGCATGCGTCGGGCGGCTTGGATCAGTACAGTGCTGGTCATGGGAACGGAATCAAAGAGGTTTAAGGACGGCAAAACGCGGCGGCAATCAAAAAACTGGCGAGAACCCCTGCCCGCGGCTACGATCGGCGTTGCCCGGGTACAACGGGCGTGGCTGCCAACCACTACCAACAGTCGACACAGGAGGAGTTCTCATGGCAAACAACCTTTTCATTACCTATGACCTGAACAAGGTCGGCAAAAACTACAGTGGCGTGATCGATGCAATAAAGAACTTGGGCGAATGGGCCAAGTACCAAAAATCTGCCTGGTACGTCAGCACCACTTACACAGCAGAACAAGCGGGCAAGATCGTTTGGGCAAACATGGATGCGGACGATTCGCTGATGGTGATCGACTGCCTGCACAACGACGCCTATTGGTTCGGCCTGACCGAAGAAGTGAGCAAATTCATCCAGAAGAACTGGAACCGCTAAGGCTCTTCGTCTTTCGCTCCCCACCAAACGGCAACCCGTCCACTATCACCGGCACACCAAGCAACTTGGCGACAACGTGGACGGGCCACATCCGCCATAGGGCATATCGAGTGAGTACCTGGTTCTTCATCGTTTTCTCCCCAAAAGGTCAAACGTCCAGGGGCCCGATAGGCACCCTGTCTTCTTTGGGGTCTGGGTCAGGCATGCAATATCTCCAACTGGGAACCCAATCCCATCCGCTTAAACTGGCGGCTCTCACACACACCGTTGTCAGGAAAGGGATTGGGCATGGACGAACAACTGAACGGCCGCCTCATGGCCATACGCTTTGCGCTCGGCAAGCTGATTCGGGAGTCAACGAACGACCGCGAAGCACGGCAGGACAAGATCGAGCAGATGCGGGACTTCGCCGACAGCTTGCTGCAGGACGCGCGCGCCAACAGCCCCAACGCACCGTCGCTGACCTTCGACCAGCAGGCGTATCTGTCTGGGTTGAACGACGAGTTCGACCGGCTCATCGACATCATCGATTCGCCCCCTTTCCAGGGAAATCGCGCCTGAACATCCGCGCGGACAGCGCCCGGCCCGCGTCCTTTTCCGCTCTGACCTCACGCTCACGACGCTTTAACGCCGGGCGGATCAGCCACAGGAGAATGCGGGCATATGCGTCACACATGGACGGCCTCTTTCGATGCGGCAAGCTCGGGCCAGATCCGCTGCCAGTCGTCGGGGCGCAATTCGCGGCGCGTCACGGCGCCCGCGGTTGCGCGCTCAATGTCGGGACAGCGTTCGATTGGCACCGGTCGTACCCCGCGAACCCACTGATTCACCGTCGGGTTCGTAACGCCGATAAGGCGGGCCAGCTTGGCCTGCCCCCCGCACGCATCGGCGGCGCGCTGCATGGTCTCATTCATGCGGCAATAATAAGGCTTAGCCTAATTTTTTTGAATAGGCATTGCCATATATAGACGATGCAAGCGAAATTAGGCAATGCTTACTGGTGAACAACTCGGGCAAGCCATCCGCGCTGCCATCAAAAAGAAGGGGGTCTCCCAAAAGGCCGTTGCCACGGCGTTTGGCGTGAAGCCCCCTTCTGTGCAGGACTGGCTCAACCGAGGCGTCATCGGCAAAGACAAACTTCCGAAGCTATGGGATTACTTCGCCGACGTGGTAGGGCCTGAACACTGGGGCCTTCGAGAATGGCCCGCGGCGCCACTGGACGTGCGCGAACCCTTGGAGGAATACGTCGTCGAGCCCAAATTTTTCCCGCGCGTGGATCGACGGAAATTCAGCCAGCTCAGCCAGTCCCAACGCGAAGGGATTGAGGATTGGGTCGTTGAACAGATCGAGCGATATACGGAACCAGCGCACCCAAAAAGCCCCGCGGGGAAGAAAAAGGCTGCCTGACCCGCGACAACTGAAGCTGGTGTGGTCCTGTGGAAAAATTTAGCCTGAGTGTGACAAAATGAGAATTGCGCATCAAAAAATAAACGCAATGCAGGTACTTGGGTTATTCGCGCTGGTGTTGTGCTCCGGTGCGCACGCCAGCAGCAAAACCACATTTCTCAGTTGCGCGCCGCTGCAAAAAGGTACGCCAGATTGGGAGGTAATCCTGAACGAGGCCAACGGAACCGCCGCTGTCCAAGCGGAAAAATTCTCTTATACCGCGCCGGCTGCATTTGGGTCGGAGACCGTGACTTGGAAAGAAAGCATCTCGAGCGGCACAGTCACCAATCGGCTCAGCCGAGTAGACCTATCTCTAGTACGAGTCGTGCATAACGACTACCTGGATAAAGACTTCACGGACAGAACTTCCTGCAAGGTAAAGCGTGTGTCCAAGAAGACTCGGTTTTGAGGCAATCACGGCCAGCCGAGCTGTTTTATCGATAGCCAAACGCAACTACATAGCAGTCTGCGGAATTCCGTGGAAAATTTTCAGAGGAGAAGCAATAATGGCCACAAAACCTGGTAGCGGAAATAGGCAACCCGCGCCTCCGACCCATGATCGTGAACGAACTCAGCGGCCGCCTGCGACGCCAAACCATAGGCAGGATCATGTCAGAAATAATGATCCGACAATTTCACGCGTTCAACCGCGGCGCGATGGTGGTTCCGGCGGTGGTGGCAGTGGCGGCGGGTCCAACGGAAGATAGAAATGGCAGACTCAATCAGCGATATTGAATACGACGCCAAGCTCAGCATCAACTACCACAGGAAGCGCGAGAGCTTTTACCGAATCGTGGATGCTGCAGCAAAGGCTGTATCGCTGATTGCGCTCGCTTCTATCGGCTTTGATGCTAGCTATTTCACGATGGCGGCGGCGATCGTCAGCGGCTTATTCACGATCACCACTATAGTGATCGATTGCCCGGGAATGGCCAGCCGTCATGGCAGTTTGGCGGCTCGGTTCAATGCCCTGCTTGGAACGGTAGTTCTATCCACTGGGGACGAACAAGCCGTCAAAAGACTCAGAAATGAATACCACGCCATAGAGGCGGATGAGCCGCCTCAACTCCGCGGACTTGTGCAGCTCTGCCAAGACGAACAAGACGCTGCGGACGGTAAAGAAGTGAATCCTGAATGTCTATCCATGCGGCGACGGCTGCTTGCGCAGCTCGGCTTTGGACAACGCACTATCGACTTCTGCCCACCTCACACGACCGCCTAGTCGGATTGGGCAAGAAACAACCGCCTCCGGGCGGTTTTCTTTTGGGCGCATGTCTCACGCTAGCCGCGGTTCCTCGCCTCGGTTCGGTCGCCCTCTCAGCGACACCTCCTCGATGGCTTGCACTACCGGCGGCAAGCCAGCGGCAGCTATCAGCGCGATGGGGCCGAACAGCAGGCCCCAAAAAAACCAGCACAGACCACACCGCCCTTTCTGGTAGGCAACCCACCCCGCAAAACTTCCGCACGCCAACCAGGCTGCGATCATCCACACCGCCGATAGCAGCCAGAAGCGCACCATATACGTCACTATTTCGTTTTGTGCTTCCATGCCCTCCTCCGTCGTTATTCTGTTACGCAACCATGGCAGGCCGATGTGATCGACGACGACTTCGTGTTGCCAGATACCAAGAACGGCACGCCGCGGCATGTGCCGATTCACCCCAAGATTCGCTGCTGCGCCCGCACTCCATTGCCAGACCAGAGCACCATATCCCGCCATTTCCGGGCAGCCCGCGCAGCAGTCGGTATGGACTGGCTCCACTTCCACGACCTGCGACACTCGGCTGCCAGCGCCATGATTAACAGCGAGGTGGATCTGTACACCGTAGGCGCCGTGCTGGGTCACAAGTCGGCGCAAAGCACGCAGCGCTATGCCCACCTGGCCACGGGCGCCTTACGCCGGGCACTTGGGAAGATCGGCGGAAAGTCGGCCAAAAAATCCCCCACCAAAGAAAAAACGCGGGTTGCGGAAACTGCCCGCAAACCCGCGCCATTACTTGGTAGGCCCCCCGAGAGTCGAACTCGGCACCAACGGATTATGAGTCCGCTGCTCTAACCAGGCATGAGCTAGAGGCCCGGGAAACTTACTGCCCTTCCAGGAAGCTCTTGAGCTTGTCGGCCCGGCTGGGGTGGCGCAGCTTGCGCAATGCCTTGGCTTCTATTTGGCGAATGCGCTCGCGGGTCACGTCGAACTGCTTGCCGACTTCTTCCAGGGTCTGGTCGGTGCTCATCTCGATGCCGAAGCGCATGCGCAGCACCTTGGCTTCGCGCGGCGTCAGCGAGTCTAGCACTTCCTTGACCACGTCGCGCATGGAACCATGCAGCGCGGCATCCGACGGCGCCAGGGTGGACGTGTCCTCGATGAAATCGCCCAGGTGCGAGTCGTCGTCGTCGCCGATGGGGGTTTCCATCGAGATCGGTTCCTTGGCGATCTTCAAGATCTTGCGGATCTTGTCTTCCGGCATGTCCATCTTCTGCGCCAGGGTGGCGGGATCGGGCTCGGCGCCCGTTTCCTGCAGGATCTGGCGGCTGATCCGGTTCATCTTGTTGATCGTTTCGATCATGTGCACCGGAATGCGGATGGTGCGCGCCTGATCGGCGATGGACCGGGTGATGGCCTGGCGGATCCACCACGTGGCATACGTCGAGAACTTGTAGCCGCGGCGATACTCGAACTTGTCCACGGCCTTCATCAGGCCGATGTTGCCTTCCTGGATCAGGTCCAGGAACTGCAGGCCGCGGTTCGTGTACTTCTTGGCGATCGAGATCACCAGGCGCAGGTTGGCCTCGGTCATTTCGCGCTTGGCCTTGCGGGCCTTGGCTTCACCGGTGGCCATGCGCTTGTTGACGTCTTTCAGGTCCTTCAGCGGCAGCACGACGCGCGTCTGCAGGTCGATCAGCTTCTGCTGCAGTTCCTGTACGGCGGGCACCTGGCGTTCGAGCGTCTCGGCGTAGGGCTGGCCCGAGGCCACTTCCTGCAGCACCCAGTCCAGGTTGGTTTCGTTGCCGGGGAACACCTTGATGAAGTGGCTGCGCGGCATGCCGGCGCGGTCCACGCAGGTGTGCAGCACGGCGCGCTCGAGCTGGCGCACCTCCTCGACCTGCGAACGCAGCGTGTCGGCCAGCTTTTCCACCATCTTGGCGGTAAAGCGAATGCCCATCAGTTCGTTCAGGATGGCTTCCTGGGCCTTGATGTAGGCCTCGGACTTGTAGCCGTCTTTCTCGTACGACTGGCGCATCTTCTCGAACTGCTTGGTGACCTCGTCGAACTTGGCCAGGGCCTTGACGCGCAAGTCTTCCAGCTGCTTGCTGGACATGCCGCCGGCCGGGCCGTCGTCGTTCTCGTCTTCGTCGGCAGTGACGCCGGCGCCGGCGTATTCTTCGCCGTCTTCCGGGTCGACCAGGCCGTCGACCACTTCGTCGATCTGGGCCTGGCCCTCGCGCACGCGGGTGACATGGCTGAGGATTTCATTGATGGTGGTCGGACACGCCGAGATGGCCATCACCATGTGCTTCAGGCCGTCTTCGATGCGCTTGGCGATCTCGATTTCGCCTTCGCGCGTCAGCAGCTCGACCGAGCCCATTTCGCGCATGTACATGCGCACCGGGTCGGTGGTGCGGCCGAAATCGGAATCGACCGTGGTCAGCGCGGCTTCGGCCTCGTCTTCGACGTCGTCGTCGTTCGAGGCGACCGGCGCGTTCTCGCTCATCAGCAGCGTTTCGGCGTCGGGGGCCTGGTCATAGACCGAGATGCCCATGTCGCTGAACGTGCTGATGATGCCGTCGATGGCTTCGGCGTCGACCAGGTCGTCGGGCAGATGGTCGTTGATCTCGCCGTACGTCAGGTAGCCGCGGTCTTTGCCCAGCTTGATCAGCTGCTTGAGCCGGTTGCGGCGGGCTTCGTATTCTTCGGGCGAGACGGGGCCGCGCGCGATCAGGTCCTTGGGGTCGGCCTTGCCGCGCTTGCCGCCGCGCTTGGGCGGCTTCAGGTCGGGCAGCACTTCGCCTTCGCCGTCCATGGAATCGTCGAAACCGTCGGAGTCGTTGTTGGCGTTCTTGGCGGGGCGGCCCGGGCGGCGGCCGCTGGACGGACGCGCACCACCGACCAGGTCGGCCAGCTTGTCTTCGGCCTTCTTGGCGCGGGCCGCCTTGGCGGCCTTTTCGGGCTTGTCGGCGGCCGCGGCCGGCTTGGCCGCCTTCTTGGCAGCGGTTTTCGTTGCCGTCTTGGAGACCTTCACTGCCGCTTTGGCAGGCGCTTTTTCCGCCGCCATGCTGACGGCGCGCTTGGCCGTCTTGACCGGCGTGTCAGCCGTATCGTTTGCAGGGGAGGTTTTGCCTGATGTTCTGGTCATAGTCGCTTCCGTGGTCGTCGCAACCCGTGATTGGGGTAATTGCACCGCAAGGGCCCATCGCGCGCCAAGGCGCCGCAACCGGGTCGATGCGGGTAAAACAGGCAAGCGGGCTGAACCGCGTGCGTCGCGTTGTCCGCGGCGCGGGCCCTTGCGGGCCCCACCCGGCGCTCCTTCTGGCCTGTCGGCCCGGGAACGCCCTGGTATCACGAGTTCGTTTCAGCATGGGGTTCCGGACGTCGAGGGGGCTGCCTTGCCTGCGACAGGCTCTGCCAGCTTGAAGGGCCATTGCCCCAAGCTGCTTGCGATAGACGCAGCTCCGTACCTGCGACGCCGCCGGCCAAACCCCTGGCCGAACTGCGCACTTGCCACCATTAATTGTAACAAAACAGGGCGCTTCGCCATGAAACCCGCCGGCATGTTTCGTGCCCGCCGTTTCCGACCCCGCGCCTTGCCTGGTTTACTGATCTGTCTTGCGAAATCCCTGGCCAACCGGCCGGCCGCCCTATCGGGGCCAGCCATTGATTGGACCGAATCCAACACCTTTTATCCGACACCTTTTTCTTGCCCGATGGTTGGATCCGATGCGTGCACCCATGCGTGCACCTGATACCTGCACCCAATAGCCGCCAATGCCTACCAATGCCCGGATTCAGGCCAAATACTTCCAAAGCCGCCAGAAAACCTTTAATTCTACCGTATTTAGCGTGTTCCACCACTCTTTAAGACCGCCAGGCGGGCAGACAGTTCCTGGTAGCGCTGCTTGGCCTCGTCCGAATCCAGGCCGGTTTCCGCCAATTTGGCCATTTCGGCACGCGCGGCATCGAATTCGATGCGTCGCAGGGCGTCGTCCCATTCGGTCTGGGGCTCGGGCAGGTCTTCCTGCGCCAGCAGGTCGGCGCGCATGCCCTTGAGCACGGTGGCCAGGTCTGAATCGGGCTCGGCGGCCTCGAGCAGCGCGCCCACATGGCGCGCGCCGCTGGCCTGGGCCAGCATGATCAGGTCTCTTACCAACCCTAGATGGGGCCCCTTGTCCAGGACTTCAAGTTGCTGGTCGCCCATGCCGTCGACCAGTTCGGGGTGGGCCAGCAGCAAGGCCAACAACCGCTTGGCCAGCGACGGCATGGCGCGCCGGCCCTCGTAGCCACCGACGTCGTCGTCGCGGCGGCCTCGCCATTCGCCCTTGCCCTTGCCTTTGCCCCCTTTCCAGTCGCCCTTCCAGTCTCCTTTCTTGCCGCCCTGCCAGCCGCCCTGGCCGCGCCGCTCATCGCCACGCGGGACCGGTTCGCCCATGCCCGCGCCCGAGGGGGGCTCGTCGTCGTAGCCGTAGCCGACGGGCTCATAGTCGAAATCGGGCGGCGGCGCATCGTAATGGCCGGGCTCGCCGGGCGGGCTCGCCGGCGTCGCGGCGGGCGCAGGCGCCGCCCCGCCCGAAGCCGCTGCCGGGCCGAACGGCCGGGCCGGCGCCTGGGCCAGCACCTGGGCCATTTCCTCGGGCGTCAATTGCACCTGCCGCGCCATTTCGCGTTCGATCTGCAGGCGCAAGGCGCATTCCGGAATGGCGGCCAGCAGGGGCTTGGCCTCGTGCAGGCAACTGGCGCGCCCTTCGGCCTCGGTCAGGTTATGGCGCGAGGCCAGCTCTTCCAGCAGGAAGCGCGACAAGGCCATGGCGTCGGCCAGGCAAGCGCGGAAGGCCTCTGCGCCAAGCTCGCGCACGTATGAATCGGGGTCGTGCTCGGCCGGCAGGAACAGAAAACGGATGGCGATATCGTCGCGCAGCACCGGCAGGCACGCCTGCAAGGCACGCCACGCTGCGCGGCGCCCCGCGGCGTCGCCGTCGAAGCTGAAGATGACCTTGTCGCTGGTTCGCAGCAGCTTCTTGACGTGATCGGGCGTGGTGGCCGTGCCCAGCGTGGCCACGGCGTTGGCGATGCCCTGCTGGGCAAGCCCCACCACGTCCATGTAGCCTTCCACGACGATGACCTGCCCTTCCTGGCGGATGGCCTGGCGGGCTTCCCACAAGCCGTACAGTTCCTGGCCCTTGGAAAACAACGGGGTTTCAGGCGAATTCAGATACTTGGGCTCGCCCTTGCCGATGATGCGTCCGCCAAAGCCGATCAGGCTGCCGCGCACGTTGCGGATGGGAAACATCACGCGCTCGCGGAAGCGGTCGTAGCGGCGACCGTCTTCGGACTCGATGACCAGCCCCGCTTCAACCAGCGTGGGGTCGTCGTAGTTGTCGAAGACCTGGGACAAGCCATGGCGGTCGGTGCCCGACCAGCCCAGCCCGAAATGCGCGGCGATCTCGCCGGTAAGCCCGCGCTGCTTCAGGTATTGAATGGCCGCGGGCGATGCCCGCAACTGGCGCAAGTAGTGCGCCTGCGCGGCGTCCAGCACCTGGGTATGGCGCGATTCCTCGGCCTTGCGGCGTACCGATTCGGCTTGCTGGCGCGGACTGCGGTTTTCTTCGGGGACCGTCATTCCCACCGAGCCGGCGAGCGTGCGCACGGCCTCGGGGAAACTGGCGCCCGTGTGTTCCATCAGGAAGGTGATGGCACTGCCGTGCGCGCCACAGCCAAAGCAGTGATAGAACTGCTTGGTGGGGCTGACGGTGAACGACGGGCTTTTTTCGTTATGGAAAGGACACAAGCCAAGCAGGTTGGCGCCGCCCTTTCGCAACTGCACGTATCGCCCGACGACGTCGGCTACATCGACCCGGGCGAGCAGATCCTGAATGAATGATTCTGGAATCAATAGATTCGGGAATCGGCAAAATCAATACAGGCGGGGGGGCAGTTGCTGGCTACGAATCCGCTTGTAGTGGCGCTTGACCGCGGCGGCGTGCTTGCGCTTGCGCTCGGCCGTGGGTTTCTCGTAGAACTCGCGCGAACGCAGTTCGGTGAGCAAACCGGTCTTTTCGATAGTGCGCTTGAAGCGGCGCAGGGCGGCTTCGAACGGTTCGTTTTCCTTCAGTCGGACAATAGGCATAAAGTGACAGGCCTGCTTTGGGGTAACAAAAAGGTTGAACACACAGGGCGCATGGACTGCGAAGCCCGGCATGGCGTATTGGTAGATTTTTGTTCCAAACGGCCAAAACAGCAAACTTGCCGAGTGAAAAACCTCAAAAAACCTTCAGCACACCACGCCCGCATGCCCATGGCAACCCCTATAGGGTTTAGCGGTAACCCAAGATTCTAGCACGCTGGGAGCGGTTTGGCGATACACCTGCCCTGTTATCCCGCACGGCGGCCGCCAGCGGCGCATGAAGCGTCCCCAAATTCGATCAAGACGACTTCGAGCCCTTGCGTATCCATGCTTCCAGTTGGTGGGGACGCAGGCTGTCGTAGTCTTCAAAAGGCTGGTGGATCCAGGGGTTGGTGGGCAATTTGTCGACGTAGTAGTCGGGCGTGGCCTGCGAATGCCCCTTCCACCACAGCACGGCGCTGCGCAGCTCGGTGATTTCGGGAAACTGCTGGCGCAGGTGGTCTTGTACCCGGTTGAATGTCAGGCCGGTATCGACCATGTCGTCCACCAGCAACACCCGCCCCGCCGGGGCGCCCCGGGTAATGGTGATGAACTGGGCGATGTCCAGGTCGCCCTGCTTGGTGCCCGCCGCTTCGCGGTAGCTGCTGGTGGCCAGGATGCCCAGCGGCACGTCGAAAATGCGCGACATCACGTCGCCCACCCGCACGCCGCCGCGCGCCAGGCACAGGATCAGGTCGAATTCCCAGCCCGACTGGTACACCTGCAGCGTCAGGCGCTCGATCAGGCGGTTATAGCCGTCCCAGGTAACCCACAGATGGCTGTCGTCGTTGGCGGGCGCACTCATGGCGGCGGTCTCCTGAAGATACGAAAAGGCCGCTCACCGGCATGGCCGGCGGCGGCTTTGAAATGATAACCCGATGGACGGCGGGCTTGCAGCGCGACGTGCGTCAGCCCTTGAGCGGATGGCGCAGCACGATGGTTTCGTTGCGGTCGGGGCCGGTGGAAACCAGGTCGATGGGCACGCCGCACACCTCGGCCACCCGCTCGAGGTAGTGGCGCGCGGCGGCGGGCAGCTTGGCGTATTCGGTGATGCCGACGGTGGATTCGCTCCAGCCGGGCATTTCTTCGAGCACGGCTTCGGCTTGCGCCACGGCATGCGCGCCATAGGGCAGCACGTCGCGGAATTCGCCGTTGACGCGGTAGCCCACGCCCAGCTGGATGCTTTCCAGGCCGTCGAGCACGTCGAGCTTGGTGATGCACAGGCCGGTGATGCCGTTCAGGCGCACCGAGCGCTTGAGCGCCGCGCCGTCGAACCAGCCGCAGCGGCGCGGGCGCCCCGTGACCGAGCCGAATTCCTTGCCGATGGTGGCCAGGCGCGTGCCGACTTCGTCGACCAGTTCAGTGGGGAACGGACCCGAGCCGACCCGGGTGGTATAGGCCTTGGTGATGCCCAGCACGTAGTCCAGAGACTGCGGGCCCACGCCCGCGCCGGCCGATGCGGCGCCCGCCAGGCAGTTGCTGCTGGTGACGAACGGGTAGGTGCCGTGGTCGACATCGAGCAGCGCGCCTTGCGCGCCCTCGAACAACAGGCGCTGGCCGGCCTGCTGCATGGCGTACAGGTTGCTGGAGACGTCCTTGACCATGGGCGCGATGGCCGGGGCCAGCGCCATGGCCTGGTCGCGCACCTGCTCGGCCGACACCGCGGGCGCCCCCAGGTACTGGGTCAGCACGAAGTTATGGTAGTCGAGCAGTTCGGCCAGTTTTTCGTCGAACAGCTGCGGGTTGAAGAGATCTTGCACGCGCAGGGCGCGGCGCGCGATCTTGTCTTCGTAGGCGGGCCCGATGCCGCGGCCGGTGGTGCCGATCTTGCCTTCGCCCTTGCGGGCCTCGCGGGCCTGGTCGACGGCGATGTGATAAGGCAGGATCAGGGGGCAGATTTCGGAAATCTGCAGGCGCGAACGCACGTCCAGGCCGGCGGCTTCGAGCTCTTCGATTTCCTTGAGCAGGGCCTCGGGCGAGAGCACGACACCGTTGCCGATGAAGCACGTAACGCCGGGATGCATGATGCCCGACGGGATCAGCCGCAGAATGGTCTTCTTGCCGTTGATCCACAGCGTATGGCCGGCGTTGTGACCGCCCTGGAAACGGACCACGCCCTGAACGGACTCGGCCAGCCAGTCGACGATCTTGCCCTTGCCTTCGTCACCCCATTGGGTGCCGATAACCACTACGTTCTTGCTCATTGTACGAATCGATATCGAGTTTCTCGGGAAATCCGGAAATCTCCCTGCGGCCCTCCCGGAGACGGGAGGGAGTCGGTTTTACAGCGTTCGGACCGCCCAGGCGCCATCCTGCAGCGCGAGCTCGCGATCGCAGATGAATTCGTCCTGGCTTTGCTCGTGGCCCGGCAGCACCTGGACGACGATTTCGCCGGAACGGCGCAATTGGCGCACGGCCGCGGCCAGGGCGGCATCCTGCCCCCAGGGCGCGCGTACTGCGCGGGCGCGGCCGGCCGGCGGCAAGCCGCGCGCCAGCTTGCGCAAGTCGAGGCTGAACCCGGTTGCCGGACGCGCCCGGCCGAACGCGCGGCTGACGTCGTCGTAGCGGCCACCCCGGACCAGCGCATCGTGCCAGCCTTCGGCGTAGAGGGCGAACTTGACGCCCGAATGGTAGCCATAGCCGCTGATGTCGGCCAGGTCGACGCCCAGCGCCACTTCCGGCATGGCGTCGACCACGGCCTGCAGGGCGTCGAGCGCCGCCGCGACGCCGGGCAGCAGGGGCAGATCGCGGCGCGCCTGGCGGATGACTTCCGGGCCGCCGTACAGGCCCGGCAGCCGCTGCAGGGCGGCCAGGGTATCGGCGCGGATGTCGCAGGCCTGCCGGGCGAGTTCCGCCAGGCCCGGGACGTCTTTTTCGCGCAGCAACAGGATGATGTCTTCGGCGCAGGCGGCAGCGGCCGGATCGGCGTCGAGGATGGCGCGCACCACCCCGGGGTGGCACAAGTCCAGGCGCGGCTGGCGCAGGCCGGCGGTCGCGACGGTTTCAAGCACCAGCGAGATGATTTCCAGGTCGGCCTCGAAGCCGGCATGGCCGTAGATTTCGGCGCCGATCTGCAGCAATTCTCGGCTGGACAGCAGGTCGGCCGGGCGGGCGTGCAGCACATTGCCGCAATAGCACAGCCGAGTGACGCCGGCCCGGTTCAGCAAGTGAGCATCGATGCGGGTGACTTGCGGGGTCATGTCGGCCCGCACCCCCAGCGTGCGGCCGGAGAGCTGGTCGACCAGCTTGCAGGTGCGCAGATTCAGGTCGCTGCCGGTGCCCGACAGCAACGAATCGATGTATTCGACCAGGGGCGGCGCGACCAGCTCGAAACCGTAGGTACGGTAAAGATCGAGAAGTTCGCGGCGCAGTTCCTCGATGCGCCGGGCCTCGGCCGGAAGTACGTCGGCGAGGCTCTCGGGCAGCAACCAGTTACCCATGAGTGTTTACCTGAATGACACCTGAAGCGCGCAAGCGGCGCCCAAAACAAAAGCGGCTGAGAGGGCGTAAGCCCGCTCAGCCGCCTGCGGAATGTTTTCTAGCTTACGCGGTATTGTACATGGTTTGCGCGTTTGTGCAGGGCATCATTCGGCGCCCTGCACCGCTTGCGGGAAGCCCGCCGGCCGTTACTTGGCAGGGGCCGCCTGGCCGGTCGAGCTCTTCAGGAACTGGAAGTATTCGGAACTGGGGTCGACCACCAGCACGTCGCCGGCGTCGGCGAACGACGACCGGTAGGCTTCCAGGCTCTTGTAGAAGGTGTAGAAGTCAGGGTCCTTGCCGAAGGCGGCGGCGTACAGCGAGCTGGCTTCGGCGTCGCCTTCGCCCATGGTGGACTGCGACTTGGCGTACGCCTCGGCCAGGATGACCTCGCGCTGGCGGTCGGCTTCGGCGCGGATCTTCTCGCTTTCGGCGGCGCCGATCGAGCGCAGTTCGTTGGCGACCCGGGTACGTTCGGCTTCCATGCGGCGGTAGACCGACTCGGAGATCTCGGGCGCGAACTCGATGCGGCGCAGCCGCACGTCGACCACCTCGACCCCCAGCGGCTCGGCGCGCTTGGCGACGGTGGTGAGGATCTCGCTCATGATCTTGTCGCGCTCGGCGGACACCACTTCCTTGACGGTGCGCACGTTCACCGAAGCGTTGAGCGCGTCGCGGATCTGGGCCTGCAGGCGTTCCTGGGCGGCACGTTCGTTGCCGCCGAAGGTAACGTAGTACAGCCGCGGATCGGCGATGCGCCACTTGACGTACGAGTCGATCAGCAGGTTTTTCTTTTCGGACGTCTGGATGCGTTCGGCATCGCTGGACTCGATGGTGAGAATGCGCTTGTCGATGGTGACGACGTTCTGGAACGGCGGCGGCGCCTTGAAGTACAGACCGGGTTCATTGATGACCTTGCGGACTTCACCCAGCGAGAACACCAGGGCGTAGTCGCGCTCGCGCACGATGAAGACGCAGGAAGACAGGGCGGCCAGCACCAACAGAAGGCCGACCAGGACGGGCATGAAACGTTGCATGATCTGGGCTCCTCCGGATTAGCGCGACAGACGGTCGCGAGACAGCGTGTTGCTGCTGCTGCCGGTATTGCCGGACGAGCTGGTCGCGCCGGTGCTGCGCGCGGGCGGCTGCGGAACGGTGGGCTGGCTGGCGCCGGGCAGCGCGGTCGGCTTGACCGACGCGTCGCGGGCGGTTTGCTGCATGATCTTGTCCAGCGGCAGGTACAGCAGGTTGTTGCCGTTCTTGGTGTCGACCATGACCTTGCTGGCGCGCGTGAAGATCTGCTGCATGGTTTCCAGGTACATGCGCTCGCGCATGATCTTGGGCGCCTTTTCGTATTCGGCCAGGATGCTGTTGAAGCGCGCCGCATCGCCTCGGGCGTCGCCGATGACCTTGGCCTTGTAGCCCTGGGCCTGCTCGAGCATGCGCGACGCCTGGCCGCCGGCCAGCGGGATGACCTGGTTGGCGTAGGCCTGCCCTTCGTTGATCTGGCGTTCGCGGTCCTGGCCGGCCTTGACGGCGTCGTCGAACGCGGCCTGCACCTGTTCGGGCGGCTGCACGTTCTGGATGGCCACGGTGCTGACCTGGATGCCCGACTGGTAGCGGTCGAGGATCTGCTGCATCAGGTTCTGCACTTCGACGGCGACTTCGGTACGGCCTTCGTACAGGACGAAGTCCATGGGCTTCTTGCCGACGATCTCGCGCATGGCGGTCTCGGCGGCCTGGCGCACCGAGTCGTCGGGGTCGCGCATGTTGAACAGGTAGTTCGGCGCACCGTCGGCGCGCAGGCGATACTGCACCACGAACTGCATGTCGACGATGTTCTCGTCGGTGGTCAGCATCAGGGCTTCCGGCAGCACCTTGTTGCGCGAGCCGCCGCGAAAGCCCACCTCGAAGGTGCGCAGTTGCGAGATGTTGACCGTTTCGTGGTTCTGGATGGGGTACGGCATGCGCCACTGGAAACCGGCCGGCGCGGTGCTTTTATATTTGCCGAACTGGGTGACCACGGCCACCTGGCCTTCCTGGACGATGAAAAAGCCGCTGGCCAGCCACAACAACACCAGGACCAGGGCGATGATGCCCAGGCCGATGCGGGTGCCGCGCGGCGAAGGCGGGGTCATGCCGCCACGGTTGCCCGGCCGGTTGCCGCCGCCACCGCCCTTGCGGCCGAACAGCGAACCGATGCGGTTGTTGAAGTCGCGCCAGACCTCGTCGAGGTCGGGCGGGCCATCGCCGTTGCCCTTGGGGCGCTTGGGCGGCTCGGAGCCATTGTTATTGCCGCGACCCCAGCCCGGGTCGTTCAGATTGAAGAGTTTGGTGATTCGAGGCATTGTTTCCCACAATCTGGCCGATCTCTGCAATTGCCCCGCGCAACGCATCCAGACCGGCGCGCTCGGTAGCGCTTACGAATACTCGCGCAATCGTACCATGGGCGTCGCGCTCGATCCGGGGATCCAGCCCTGCCCGGTCGATCTTGTTGTGCACCAGAATGGTGGGAATCGAGCCGGCGCCGATCTCGGCCAGCACCTTGTTGACTTCGGCGATCTGCTCGTCGCGCTGCGGGCTGGCGGCATCCACCACATGCAGCAGGACGTCGGCATGGATGGTTTCTTCCAGGGTGGCCCGGAACGCGGCGATCAGGTTGGGTGGCAGGTCGCGGATGAAGCCGACGGTGTCGGACAGTACCACCGCCCCGGTGCCTTCGATCCAGATGCGGCGGGTGGTGGTGTCCAGGGTGGCGAACAGCTGGTCGGCCGCGTAGGCCCCGGCACGGGTCAGGGCGTTGAACAGCGTGGACTTGCCGGCGTTGGTGTAGCCCACCAGCGAGACCGACAGCGCCCCGCCGCGCGCCCGGGCGCGCCGCTGGGTGACCCGCTGGCGCTCGACCCGGTCGAGCCGTTCGCGCAGCACCTTGACCTTGGCGCCGATCATGCGGCGGTCCATTTCGAGCTGCGATTCGCCGGGGCCGCGCATGCCGATGCCGCCGCGCTGGCGTTCAAGGTGGGTCCAGAGGCGCGTCAGGCGGGTGACCAGGTGCTGCAGCTGGGCCAGCTCGACCTGCAGCTTGCCTTCGTGGCTTTTGGCGCGCAGGGCGAAGATGTCGAGGATGAGCGCCACCCGGTCGACCACGCGCAGGTTGAATTCGCGTTCCAGGTTGCGCTGCTGGGCCGGCGACAGGGGCTGGTCGAACAGGACGATGTCGGCCAATAGCGCGCCGGCCGTGGCCACTGCTTCCTGGACCTTGCCGGAACCGATGAAGAACTTGGCGTCGGGACGGTCGCGCCGGGCGGTGACGGTGCCGACGATCTCGGCGCCGGCGCCGCGCGCCAGCATGGCGAATTCCTCGGCGTGCGCGGGGAAGTCGGGGCTGCCCAGGTCGACACTGATGATCAGCGCGCGCATCAAAGCCCCCTGCCACAGCGAAAATGCCCGCCGACACGAGCCGTGCGGCGGGCAAGAAAAGGTACAGCCGGAGCTTGACGATTATTCAGCGGGAACATCCACCTGGAAATTGACGGCGCGCGCGGGGACGACGGTGGAAATGGCGTGCTTGTACACCATTTGCGTCACGGTATTGCGCAGCAGCACCACATATTGATCGAAAGATTCTATTTGCCCTTGCAGCTTGATGCCGTTTACCAGATAGATGGACACGGGCACATGCTCTTTGCGCAGCGTGTTCAGAAACGGATCTTGCAGAGTTTGCCCTTTATTGCTCATTGGCCAGGCTCCAATTGTTTTTGAATGGTGGCAGACGCCGAAATGTGTACTCTACAGGGTTTTCCCGGCCCGTGCCACTTGCCCCGCGGGGCAAATTCTTTCATAAGGTGTCAGGACGGCGGACCCCGCCGCCCTGCTCCCGCGCTACCTTGCCAAGATGGCTTTCAGGGCCTCGATCAGGCGCCCGCACTGGGCCTCGGTGCCTACCGTGATGCGCAGGAATTGGTCGATGCGGGGCTGCTTGAAATGGCGCACGATGATGTTGCGCTCGCGCAGCGCCGCGGCCAAGGCGGCGCCGTCGTGGCCCGGATGGCGGGCAAAGACGAAATTGGCGGCCGACGGCAGCACCTGGAACCCCAGTTCCTGCAATTGGCTGGCCAGGCTGGCGCGGATGGCGATCACGGCCTGGCGGGTACGCTCGAAATAAGACGTATCTTCCAGGGCCGCCACCGCGCCGACTTCGGCCAGGCGGTCGATGGGGTACGAATTGAAGCTGTTCTTGACCCGCTCGAGCGCCTCGATGAGTACCCGGCTGCCGATGGCGAAGCCCACCCGCAGGCCCGCCAGCGCGCGCGACTTGGACAGGGTATGGGTCACCAGCAGGTTGTCGTAGCGGGCCACCAGACTGGCGGCCGATTCGGCCCCGAAATCGACATAGGCTTCGTCGATGACCACCACGATGTCGGGATTGCCCGCCACGACACGCTCGATATCGGCCAGCGGCAACGCCCGGCCGGTAGGCGCGTTCGGGTTGGGGAAGATGATGGCACCCGCCTGGCGCCCCGCCGACGGCAGGTAGTCTTGCACATCGATACAGAAATCCTCGGTCAGCGGCACCGCCTGGTAGGCGATCTGGTACAGCCCGCAATACACCGGGTAGAAGCTGTAGGTGATGTCGGGAAACAGTAGCGGCTCGTCGTGCTTGAGCAGCGCCTGGAAGGCGTGCGCCAGCACTTCGTCGGAGCCGTTGCCCACGAAGACCTGGTCGGCCTGCACGCCGAAGTTGGCGGCCACCGCCTGGCGCAGCCGTTCAGAGCCGGGATCGGGATACAGCTTCAGGTTGTCGTCGCAGGCGGTGCGTATAGCCTGCAACACCTTGGGCGACGGCCCGAACGGGTGCTCGTTGGTATTGAGCTTGACCAGGTCTTGCAGCTTGGGCTGTTCGCCCGGCACATAGGGACTGAGTGTCCCTACGACGGGACTCCAGTAGCGGCTCATGAATCAGTTTTCCTGCGCGTAGGGGTTGCGCGACGACTTGAACTCGATACGCAGCGGCGTGCCGGCCAGCTTGAAGGCATCGCGGAAGCGGGTTTCCAGGTAGCGGCGGTAGGAATCCGGCACGGCGTCCAGGGCGTTGCCGTGGATGACGACCAGCGGGGGATTCTGCCCGCCCTGGTGGGCATAGCGCATCTTGGGGCGGAAGATGCCCTTGCGCGGCGGGGGCTGCTGCTCGACGGCGGCATGCAGTTCGCGGGTGAGCTTGGGCGTGGACAGCTTGGCGAACGCCGCGGCATGCGCCGCCACGACCGACTTGAGCACCGGCTTGATGCCCCGCCCTTTCAGGGCGGAAATCGTGTGCATGGGCGCGAACGACAGGAACCGCAGCTTGCGCTGGTATTCGCGCTCGATGCGTTCGCGCTGGTCGATGTCCAGGCCGTCCCATTTGTTGATGGCCACCACCACGGCGCGGCCGGTTTCCAGCACGAAGCCGGCGATATGGGCGTCCTGTTCGGACACTTCGGCCTGGGCGTCGAGCATCAGCAGCACGACGTTGCTGGCCTCGATGGCCTGCAGGGTCTTGATGACCGAGAATTTCTCGACGGCCTCGAACACCTTGCCGCGACGCCGCAGCCCGGCCGTGTCGATCAGGGTGTACTTGCGCCCGTCGCGCTCGAAATCGATCTCGATGGCGTCGCGCGTGGTGCCGGGCAGGTCGAACGCAATGACGCGGTCTTCGCCCAGCAGCGTATTGATGAGGGTGGATTTGCCCACGTTGGGCCGGCCGACGATGGCCAGCTTGATGCGATGGTCGGGTGCCAGGTCTTCGCCGTCGACGAGCTGGGGCTCGGGTTCGGGCTGCGCCAGGTCCTGCAGCGCCAGGCCGATGAGATCGACGATGCCGTCGCCGTGCGCGGCGGAAATGGGGTATGGCGTGCCCAGGCCAAGTTCGTGGAACTCGCCGGTGGCGGCGCCCACGCCCATGCCTTCGGCCTTGTTGACGGCCAGCACCACGCGCTGCTGGCCCGATTTACGCAGCAGCTTGGCGATTTCGTGATCGTGCGCGTTGACGCCGGCACGGGCGTCGACCAGGAACACCACCACGTCGGCCTCGGCGATGGCCTGGCGCGTCTGGCGCGCCATTTCGCGCAGGATGCCGGTCTTGGCGACCGGCTCGAAACCGCCGGTATCGATCGCGATGAAGGGAATGTCGCCCACCCTGCCCTCGCCATAGTGGCGATCGCGCGTCAGGCCGGAGTAATCGGCAACCAGCGCCGCGCGCGAACGCGTCAGGCGGTTGAAGAGGGTCGACTTGCCCACATTGGGGCGGCCAACCAGAGCGACGACGGGCTTGAAAGACACAGTGGAACCGACAGGTGAAGAGTTAGTTGGTGCCGATCAGCACGAGATCGCCGTTGCCGTTCTGCACCAGCACGCCTTGCGGCGTGGTTTGCAGGGGCGAGACGATGGCGCCACCGCCCACCGACAGGCGCGCCAACAGGCGGCCATCGCTGCGCGACAGGAAATGCACGTAGCCGTCGAGGTCGCCCACGGCGACTGCCTGGCCCAGCACGGCAGGCGAGGTCAGCTTGCGGTTTTTCAGGACGGCTTGTTTCCAGACATTGGTGCCGCTGTCGAGCGCGAACGCGTTGACCACGCCGTGCTGGTCGGGCGCATAGGCGAACTGGTTGTCCAGCACCATGCCGCTGGCGCTGGAGAAATCCTTGGCCCACAGCGGGCGGCCGCCCTGGGTGACGTCGAAGCACACGATGCGGCCCTGGTAGGCAACCGCGCACAGCAGGCTGCCGGCGAGACGGGGCGCGCCGACCACGTCGGTCAGGCGTTCGAGGTCGCTGGCGCCGCGCGGCGTAGCCACGGTGCCTTCCCATTGGACGCTGCCGCTGCCCACGTTGATGGCCAGCAGCTTGCCGCCCGGCAGGCCGGTGATGACCAGGCCTTCGGCCATGACCATCTGCGCGTTGCTGCGCAACGCCAGCGCCGGCCCCGGGCGCTGCAGGCTCCAGAGGCGTTCGCCGGTTTCGATGTTGAAGGCCTGGATGCGGTAGTCGCCGCTGCGCACCACCACCGCGCCATAGCCCACGACCGGGGGAATGGACACGTCGCTGGTGGCCTGGGCCTTCCATTTGACCTTGCCGGTATCGTCGAACGCGATGACCTCGCCCAGCGGCGAAGCGACGACCGTGGTGGTGCCGTCGCTGCCGGCGCCGGCCGACAGTTTGCCGTCGACCGACGCCTTCCACAGCACCCGGCCGCTGGAAAGCTCGACCTTGGCCACCGAGCCGTTGGGGGTGGCGGCATAAGCCGCATCGCCCACCACGGCGGGCACGAAGCCCAGGCCCGAACCGCCGCCGATGGAAGTGGACCAGACCGACCGCACCGACATGCCGGGCGCGTATTCGGTCAGGGGGGCGGGTTCGTAGCGGTCGTCGTTGCTGGAAAACATCGAGCAGCCCGACAGCGCGAGCAGCCCGGCGGCCAGGGCGGCGCCGCGCCAGGCGCGGCCAAAACGGAAATTAGGCATACGGTCAGGCTCCGCTGAGGGCGTCCAGTTTCAGTTGCACGGCTTGCCGCAGGGGATCGGTGGCGTCCATGCCGTCAAGCGCCGCCTGCCAGGCCTTGCGAGCGTCGTCGCGCTTGCCCTGCGCCGCCAGGACGTCGCCGCGGCGATCGGCATACAGCGCCGCGAAAGCGGGCGGCGGATTGTCGAGCTGCGCCAGGGCGGCGTCGTACTGTTTCTGGTCGAGCAACAGCCCGGCCAGCCGTTCGCGCGCCACCGGCTGCAGGGCAGCGTGCTTGGGCTGGGCGGCCAGCCATTCGAGCTGTTCGCGCGCGCCCGCCGCATCGCTTTGCTGCTTGAGCGCATGCGCGGCCACCAGGGCGCCGCGCGCCGCGTAGCCGGTGGATGGGTAGTCTTCGCGCAGGGTCGAGGCCGCAGCCTTGATGCGCACGGTCGAATCGGCGCCGCCCAGGCGCGCCGCGTCTTCGAGCGCCTCGAAGTAGCCCATGGCCTGGTTGGCGCGGTGCATCTGGTAGGCCTTCCAGCCCCACCAGCCACCCCAGGCCAGCGCGGCGACGGCCGCCAGGGTGACCACCAGCGTACCGTAGCGCGCCCACCAGGCCTTGATTGCGTCGAGTTGTTCCTGTTCTTCGAGATCGTATGCCATGCTAACCCTTGGATTTCAAAACGTCGGCCAGCCGATCCAGCGGCACCTGCTGCTGCGCGGCTTCGCCGGCCGCATCGACACGCAGGAACTTGACGCTGGCGGCCTGGGCGGCCACTTCATCGCTGCCAAGAATAACCGCAACGCGGGCGCCGCTGGCGTCGGCCCGCTTGAATTGCGATTTGAAGCCGGCCGAACCGGCGTGCACGATGACCGACAGCCCGGCATCGCGCAGTTGCTCGCCCACCCGCGCGGCCAGGCGCTGCGCCGGATCGCCCTGGTGCACGACATAGACTTCGCACTCGGGGGTGGGCGTGGGCGGCACGCTTTGTTCCCAGAGATCCAGCAGGCGTTCCATGCCGATGGCGAAGCCGACGGCGGGTGCCGCCTTGCCGCCCAGCAGCTCGACCAGGCCGTCGTAGCGGCCGCCGCCGCATACGGTGCCTTGCGAGCCCAGGCGATCGGTGACCCATTCGAAGACGGTCAGGTTGTAGTAGTCGAGCCCGCGCACCAGGCGCGGATTGAGCCGGTATTCGATACCGGCGTCGGCCAGCAACTGGCACAGGCCGTCGAAGTGGGCGCGCGATTCGTCGCCCAGGAAGTCGAACAGGCGCGGCGCGCTATCGGCCATGGCCTGCATGGCGGGGTTCTTGGTGTCCAGCACGCGCAGCGGGTTGCTGTACAGGCGCCGTTGGCCGTCTTCGTCGAGGACGTCGCGGTGCCGTTCCAGGTGCTCGATCAGCGCGGCGCGGTGGGCAGCGCGCTCGGCCGGCTGGCCCAGCGAATTCAGTTCGAGCCGCACATCGGTCAGGCCCAGCAGCTTCCACAGGCGCGCCAGCATGACGATGAGCTCGGCATCGACGTCCGGGCCGGCGAAACCCAGGGCTTCGACGTCGATCTGGTGGAATTGCCGATAGCGGCCGCGCTGCGGGCGCTCGTGGCGGAACACCGGGCCGATGCTGTAGACGCGCTGCGGCCGGTCGTACAGCAGATTGTGCTCGATGCTGGCCCGCACTACCCCGGCCGTCATCTCGGGCCGCATGGTGAGCGAATCGCCGTTGAGCGCATCGGTGAAGGTGTACATCTCTTTCTCGACGATGTCGGTGACCTCGCCGATGCCGCGCGCGAACAGGCGCGTATGCTCGAGCACCGGCGTGCGCACATTGCGGTAGCCGTAGCCGCGCAACCAGTCGCGCACGATGTCCTCGAATTGTTCCCAGCGGGCGCCGTCGCCCGGCAGTACGTCGTTCATGCCGCGAATGGCGGCCACTTTCTGGAAGGCTTGCGTCATCTTCATCATGCCGCCAAGGCCCGCAACGCAGCGCGCCAGGCTGGCTCGGCCCTTATTTCTAATGAGTCGCCGCGGCGCCGTAGCGGCGCGCGACGTAGTCTTCGACAATGGTCTGGAATTCTTCGGCAATGCGGTCGCCCTTGAGGGTGACGGTGCGTTCGCCGTCGACGAACACCGGCGCCGCCGGCACTTCGCCCGTGCCCGGCAGGCTGATGCCGATATCGGCATGGCGGCTTTCGCCCGGGCCGTTGACCACGCAGCCCATCACCGCGACGTTCATGCTTTCGACGCCCGGATAGCGCGCGCGCCACACCGGCATCTGGCGGCGCAGGTACGACTGGATGCTGTCGGCCAGTTCTTGAAAGAAGGTGCTGCTGGTGCGCCCGCAGCCCGGGCACGCCACCACCATGGGCGTGAACGCGCGCAGGTTCATGGTTTGCAGGATTTCCTGCGCCACGATGACCTCGCGGGCGCGATCGCCGCCCGGTTCGGGGGTGAGCGAAATACGGATGGTGTCGCCGATGCCCTGCTGCAGCAGCACCGCCAGCGCGGCGGTCGAGGCGACGATGCCCTTGCTGCCCATGCCGGCCTCGGTCAGGCCCAGGTGCAGGGGGTAGTCGCAGCGCGCGGACAGGTCGCGGTAGACCGCGATCAGGTCTTGCACGTGGCTGACCTTGCACGACAGGATGATGGCATCGCCGCGCAGGCCGAGTTCTTCGGCGCGCCGGGCATTGCTGATGGCGGACACTACCAGCGCATCGCGCATCACGGCCTGGGCTTCCCAGGGCTGCGCGCGGCGGCTGTTCTCGTCCATCTTGCGCGCCATCAGCTCGTGGTCGAGGCTGCCCCAGTTGACGCCGATGCGCACCGGCTTGTCGTGGCGGCAAGCCACTTCGATCATCTGGGCGAAGTTGTCGTCGCGCCGCTTGCCGCCGCCCATGTTGCCGGGATTGATGCGGTACTTGGACAGCGCCTGCGCGCAATCGGGGAACTGGGTCAGCAGCTTGTGGCCGTTGTAGTGGAAATCGCCCACCAGCGGCACGGACACGCCCATGCGGTCGAGTTGCTCGCGGATGGCGATGACTTCGCGCGCGGCTTCGGGGGTATTGACCGTGATGCGCACGAGCTCGGAGCCGGCCTGGGCCAGTTCCTTGATCTGGATGGCGGTGGCGATGGCATCCGCGGTGTCGGTGTTGGTCATGGATTGGACCACGACCGGGGCCGCCCCGCCCACGGCGACCACGCGGTCGCCCCATTTCACGGCGACCGAGCGCGTCAGGCGGCGCGGCGCGGCGCCGACATCGGGAGGCGGCGCATCTTGGCAGGGCGGGGACAGCTCTTGCATGCGTGTACCGGAGTTACGGATTCACCCGGGAAAACCAGGCCGTGGGCAGCCAGTCGGCCGGCAGCCAGCCTTGCCAGAAGGCATAGGCCACCAGCGCAGCCAGCAGGACCAGGATGACCAGCAGCCACCCCCAGGGCACGGGGCTGCGGTCGTCGTCGTGCGCGCTGACCGGCACCGGCACCGAACGCGGCACGCGGGACGACACGGCCGATGCCGGCGCGGCGGCGATCTGCGCCTCGAGCGAGGCGACGATGGCCGAGGGATCGGTATCGAGCAGGCGCGCGTAGCTGCGGATCAGGCCGCGCAGCGATACCCCGGAAGGCAGCTTGGCCCATTGCTCGTTCTCGAGGGCCTGGATCTGGCGCGACGAGAACTTGATGCGGCTGGAGACTTCGTCCAGCGACCAGCCCTTGGCCATGCGCAAGGCCTGCAGGGCCTGGCCGACCGTGGCGGTCGGGGCCGCCGGGGCCGGGGCCGGCGATTCGGTATGGAGAACGGCCGTATCGAGCTCCTGCGTCATGCCTGCACCTGTGCGATGGGAATGGTCCGGGCGGCGTTGCGTTGCGCGACACGGGTACGGTCGCGAACCTCGCCAGCCAATTGCCCGCACGCGGCATCGATATCGTCGCCGCGCGTCTTGCGCACCGTGGTGACGATACCGGCGTCCATCAGGCGTTGCGCGAAGACCTTGACGCGCGCGGACGGCGAACGCTTCAGGCCCGAGGCCGGAAACGGATTGAAGGGAATCAGGTTGAGCTTGCAGCGCACTTGCCGCGCCACCTGGATCAGTGCCTTGGCGTGCTGGTCGGTATCGTTGATGCCGTCCAGCATGCAGTATTCAAACGTGACGAAGTCGCGCGGGGCGCTGGCCAGGTAACGTTCGCAGGCCGCCAGCAGCTCGGCCAGCGGATACTTCTTGTTGAGCGGCACCAGTTCGTCGCGCAGCGCATCGGTGGGCGCGTGCAGCGATACCGCCAGCGCCACCGGGCAATCTTGCGCCAGGCGATCCATCATGGGCACCACGCCCGAGGTGGACACCGTGACGCGGCGGCGCGACAGGCCGTAGGCGTTGTCGTCGAGCATCAGGCGCAGCGCCGGCAGCAACTGGTCGTAGTTGAGCAGGGGCTCGCCCATGCCCATCATGACGACATTGCTGATGACGCGCGTATCGTCGCCGCCCGTGCCGCCCAGCCGCGCCGTGCCGGCATCGGCCTCGAGGACCCGCTTGGCCCACCACAGCTGGCCGATGATCTCGCTGGCGCGCAGATTGCGGTTGAAGCCCTGGTGGCCGGTGGAACAGAAGCGGCAATTGACGGCGCAGCCAGCCTGGCTGGACACGCACAGCGTGCCGCGATCGTCTTCGGGGATGAAGACGGTTTCGATGGCGTTGCCCTGCCCCACGTCGAATAGCCACTTGCGCGTGCCATCGGACGAACGCTGCTCAGTGTTGACCGGCAGCGCCTCGATGCAGCAGTGCTGCGCCAGCTGGCCGCGGAATTCGCGGGCCAGGTCCGTCATGGCGTCGAACGCGTCGGCGCCGCGCTGGTGTATCCAGCGCTGCAACTGGCGGGCGCGGAACGGCTTGCCGCCCCACTGCCCGACCAGGTCGGACAGGGCGGCGCCATCGAGGCCCAGCAGGTTGACGCGTTCGGCGGTTTCCATGGCGTTCTTCAGGCGGCAGAGCCCTGGATCAACGGCTGTGGATGTTGATTTCGGGGAAGAAGAAGGCGACTTCGACGGCGGCGGTTTCAGCCGCGTCGGAGCCGTGCACGGCATTGGCGTCGATGCTTTCGGCGAAGTCGGCGCGGATGGTGCCCGGGGCGGCCTTCTTGGGGTCGGTGGCGCCCATCAGGTCGCGGTTTTTCTGGATGGCGCTATCGCCTTCGAGCACTTGCACGAACACCGGGCCCGAGACCATGAAGTCGACCAGGTCCTTGAAGAAGGGGCGTTCTTTGTGCACGGCGTAGAAGCGCTCGGCGTCGGCGCGCGACAGTTGCTGCAGGCGCGCGGCGATGACCTTCAGGCCGGCGCTTTCGAAACGGGCGACGATCTGGCCAATGACGTTCTTGGCCACGGCATCGGGCTTGATGATCGAGAGAGTACGTTCGACGGACATGGAAACTCCAAACTGGATTTGACTGTTTTTCGGTTGGTTGGCGCACGCGAAGCTCAAGGGTCGGGGCGCATGCGCACGCATCGTGCAATTCGCCTTGCCACCCTTTTGCCCCCGCGCCGGCCGACCCCGGCGCTGCGTTCCGGGACTGGATTCGAGACTGGACCCTTCCACAAGGTTCCGGAAAGACTTCCGGCGACCGCCGTTTTCCTAATAAAAACAGGGACTTCTGAAAGGTTTACAGTAACCCGGCATTCTAGCACGCCGTCAAGACCGCAATACATCTTAAAATCTCTGGTTTGCTTGGCCGCCGATTGGCCTGGCCCCGTTTTTTGCCGGAACCCCGTAATGACCGAAGCCGCTGCCCCGATCCCGTCCGAAACCGACACCGCCGACCTGCCCAAGAGCTTCGAGCCCGCCGAGCTCGAGGCGCACTGGTATGCCGAATGGGAACGGCGCGGCTATTTCTCGGCCGGCCAGCATGTAGAAACAGGGACAGACCCCCAGCCCTACGTCATCCAGTTCCCTCCCCCGAACGTGACCGGCACGTTGCACATGGGGCACGCGTTCAACCAGACCATCATGGACGGGCTGGTGCGCTACCACCGGATGCGCGGCGACGACACCGTGTTCGTGCCCGGCACCGACCATGCCGGCATCGCCACCCAGATCGTGGTCGAGCGCCGCCTGGACGCCGAGAAGATCTCGCGCCATGACCTGGGCCGCGAGAAATTCATCGAGAAAGTCTGGGAATGGAAGGAACAGTCGGGCAACACCATCACCGGCCAGGTGCGGCGCCTGGGCGCGTCGGCCGACTGGCCGCGCGAATACTTCACCATGGACGACCGCATGTCGCGCGGCGTGGTCGAGACCTTCGTGCGCCTGTATCAGCAGGGCCTGATCTACCGCGGCAAGCGCCTGGTCAACTGGGACCCGAAGCTGCTGACGGCGGTGTCCGACCTGGAAGTGCAGTCCGAGGAAGTCGACGGCCACATGTGGCACATTCTGTACCCGTTCGTCGACGGCCCCCAGACCATCGTCGACAAGGACGGCCAGACGGTCACGCTGCGCGGCATGACCATCGCCACCACCCGGCCCGAGACCATGCTGGCCGACGGCGCCCTGTGCGTGCACCCGGACGATCCCCGCTACGGGCACCTGGTGGGCAAGATGGTGGAACTGCCGCTGTGCGACCGCAACATCCCCATCATCGCCGACGACTTCGTCGACCCCGACTTCGGCACAGGCTGCGTGAAGATCACCGGGGCACACGATTTCAACGACTATGCCTGCGCGCTGCGCCACGACCTGCCGATGATCGTGATCTTCACGCTGGACGCGCACATCAATGAAAACGGCCCGAAGCAGTTCCAGGGCATGGAACGCTACGAGGCCCGCAAGGCGGTGGTGGCCCAGCTCGAGGCCGAGCAATACCTGGTGAAGGTCGAACCCCACAAGATGATGCAGCCCAAGGGCGACCGCACCGGCGTGGTGCTGGAACCCATGCTGACCGACCAGTGGTTCGTGGCCATGAGCAAGCCCGCGCCCGACGGCACCCGGCACCCCGGCAAGAGCATCACGCAGGTGGCGCTGGACGTCGTGGCCGACGGCCGCATCAAGTTCTATCCCGAAAACTGGACCACCATCTACAACCAGTGGCTGAATAACATCCAGGACTGGTGCATCTCGCGCCAGCTGTGGTGGGGCCACCAGATCCCGGCCTGGTATTCGGACGACGGCCAGGTGTTCGTGGCCCACACCGAAGCGCAGGCGCAAGAGCAGGCGCGCGCCGCCGGCGTGGCCGGCCCGCTGACGCGCGACCCCGACGTGCTGGACACCTGGTTCTCGTCGGCCCTGGTGCCCTTCACCACGCTGGGCTGGCCCGAAGACACGCCCGACCTGCGCCGCTACCTGCCGTCCAGCGTGCTGGTCACGGGTTTCGACATCATTTTCTTCTGGGTGGCGCGCATGGTCATGATGACCACCCACCTGACCGGCCAGATCCCGTTCAAGCATGTGTACGTGCACGGCCTGATCCGCGACGCCGACGGCCAGAAGATGAGCAAGTCCAAGGGCAACACGCTCGATCCGGTCGACCTGATCGATGGCATCGACCTCGACGGCCTGGTGGCCAAACGCACGTACGGCCTGATGAACCCCAAGCAGGCCGGCGCCATCGAAAAAGCCACGCGCCGCCAGTACCCCGAGGGCATCCCGGCCTTCGGCACGGATGCGCTGCGTTTCACCATGGCGGCCTATGCCACCCTGGGGCGCAACATCAACTTCGACCTGAAGCGCTGCGAAGGCTACCGCAACTTCTGCAACAAGCTGTGGAACGCCACCCGCTACGTGCTGATGAACACCGAAGGCCATGACCTGGGCGGCAGCCAGGCGGCCGAGCTGTCGTTCGCCGACCGCTGGATCGTCAGCCAGCTGCAGGCCCTGGAAGCCGACGTGGAACGCGGCTTCGCCGACTACCGCTTCGACAACGTGGCCAATGCCCTGTACCGCTACGTGTGGGACGAATACTGCGATTGGTACGTGGAACTGGCCAAGGTGCAGATCCAGCACGGCACGCCGGCCCAGCAGCTGGGCACGCGCCGCACGCTGATCCGCGTGCTCGAGGCCGTGCTGCGGCTGGCCCATCCCATCATCCCCTTCATCACCGAGGCGTTGTGGCAGAAGGTGTCGGTGGCGGCAGGCAAGCGCCAGGCCGACGCGGTCGCCAGCGTCAGCGTGCAGCCCTACCCGCGCAGCAACCCCGATGCCGTCGACACCGCCGCCGAGGCCGATGTGGCCGAACTGAAGGCCCAGGTCGAAGCCGTGCGCGCGCTGCGCGGCGAGATGAACCTGTCGCCGGCGCAGCGGGTGCCGCTGGTGGCCCAGGGCAATGCCGCCATCCTGCGGCGCAACGGGCCCTACCTGGCCGCGCTGGCCAAGCTGAGCCAGGTGGATGTGGTGGACACGCTGCCCGATGCCGGCGCCCCCGTGCAGGTGGTGGGCGACGCGCGCCTGATGCTGCACGTCGAGATCGACGTGGCCGCCGAACGCGTCCGCCTGGACAAGGAAATCGCCCGCCTGGACGGCGAGGCGGCCAAGGCTGCCGGCAAGCTGGGCAACGCCAGCTTCGTCGAACGCGCGCCCGCGGCCGTGGTCGAGCAGGAAAAGGCGCGCCTGGCGCAGTTCAACGAAACGCTGGCCAAGGTGCGCGAACAACGCGCCAAACTGGGCTGACCGGCCCGCCCCGGGGCGTCCGGCCGGCTCAGCGCCGGCCGGACGCCCCGGAATCCGCCTGGCCCGCCCGGGCCCCCGCGTGCAGGGCAGCATCGCCTTCGCTGGCAAGCAGGTGCTGTTCGATGTGCGCGATGCGCCAGGCGTCCGGCTGGCGGCAAAAGCGAAAGACGTATCGCCCGTACGAATGGAAGAAGCCGCTGGTGGCCCCCTGCCCGTCTTTGGCGAAACGCATGATCAAGTAGTTGCAGGTACCGGCCACCCGGCTCTCGTCCTGCCGGGTCAGCTGCAAGTTCAGGAAGTTGTGCTGCATGTGCAGGGCCGACAAGGCCGTGCGCCGGCGCTGCACGAAATCGTCGGCCCGCTGCGCGCCGGGGGCTTCCGCCCGGAAGCTGGAATAGTCGACGAAGATCTCGTCGCACAGGCAGGCGCGCATGGCCGCCCAGTCCTGCATGTCGAAGGCGGATTGGAACCGGCAAAGCAGGTCGTGGATCTGCCAGCGGTCGTCGAGCCATTGAATATCGAATGTGTGCGCCATCGAATCGTCTTCCGTGTGCGGCCTGATTGTCGTCCGGGGCCCTGCCCCTAGACGCCCCCGTCGTTCAGGCGGTACCAGCTCACCACGGCATTGACGTAGACCCGCCGCAGGCCATACAGCGGAAAACCCTTGATGGGTGTCAGCGGCACCGGCAGCGCATCGGGCCCCTCGCCCGCGGTGTAGGCCGCCAGGGCCTTGCCCATCGCGGTTTGCAGGCCCACGCCGCGGCCCTGGCAGCCGATGTCGATCAGCAGGCCGGGCTCGGGTTCATGCAAGTGCGGCAGGTAGTCGCGCGTGACGGCCACGCGGCCGCACCAGCGGTATTCGAACGGGATGCCCGCCGCCTGCGGGAACAGCTTGGCCAGCACGCGCTCGAGATGGGCCCAGTCCTGCGGCCCCTTGGGCTCGCGAAACGGCCCGCGCCCGCCCATCAGCAGGCGGCCCTGGTGATCCAGCCGGAAATACAGCAGCAGGTTGCGCGTATCCGAGCACACCTGGCCTTGCGGAAAGAGGGTGGCGCGCACGTCCTCGGGCAGCGGCTGGGTGGCGACCTGGAACGTGTTGGCGTCGATGATGGATTGCTTCAGGCCGGGCCACAGGTCGCCGCCGTACGCATTGGTGCACATCACCACGCGCTGGGCCGCCACCTGCCCGCCGCTGGCGGTGGTGGCCAGCCAGCGGCCGCCGTCGCGGCGCAGGGCCCCCACGGGCGTCCCGGTATGGATGCGGGCGCCGGCCGCCAGGGCGGCGCGGGCCAGGCCGCGCACATAGCTCAACGGCTGGATGGCGCCGGCGCGCGGGTCGATCCAGCCGCCCAGGTAGCGGTCGGTGCCGGTCAGGGCCGCGACCTGGGCGCGGTCCAGCGCACGGGCGGCCACGCCGTGGCGCACCCATTGCTCGGCACGGCCATGCGCCACGCGCAGGGCTGCCTCGGTGTGGGCGCCCTGGATCCAGCCGGCGCGCGTGCGCGGCACGTCCATGCCGTGACGCTCGATCAGGTCGAATACCGTGTCGGCGGTGCTGCCGGCAAAGCGGACCAGGCGCTCGCCGCGCTCGGCCCCGTACATGCGGATCAGGTCGTCCGGGTCGTACTTCAAACCGGGGATCACTTGCCCGCCGTTGCGGCCCGAGCCGCCGAAGCCGATTTCGCGCGCCTCCAGCAGCAGGGTGTCGACCCCGCGCCCGGCCAGGTGCAACGCGGTGCTCAGGCCCGCGTAGCCGCCGCCGATGACCAGCACATCGGCCTGGGCGGATCCTTCCAGCGGCAACGTGGCCGGCGCCGGCGCCGCGGTGGCCGCCCACAGAGAATGCGACAGCGGATATGGCGCTTGCGCCATGGTGGCTCCTTACATGGGATGCAGCACGCGGTGCAGGAAATCCTGCGTGCGCGGATGCTGCGGTTGGTTCAGTACCTCGCGGGCCGCGCCCTGCTCGACCACCACGCCGCCGTCGATGAACAATACCCGGTCGGCGACCTCGCGGGCAAAGCTCATTTCGTGCGTGACCACCACCATGGTCATGCCGGCCTCGGCCAGCTTGCGCATCACCCCCAGCACGTCGCCCACCAGTTCCGGGTCGAGCGCCGAGGTCGGCTCGTCGAACAGGATGGCCTTGGGCTGCATGGCCAGCGCGCGGGCGATGGCCACGCGCTGCTGCTGGCCGCCCGACAACTGCGGCGGATGGGCATCGGCCTTGTCGGCCAGCCCCACGCTGGCCAGCAGTTCGCGGCCGCGCTCCAGGGCCTGGGCACGCGGCTCTTTCTTGACGAACACCGGGCCCTCGATGACGTTTTCCAGCGCGGTGCGATGCGGGAACAGGTTGAAACGCTGGAACACCATCGAGACCTGCGTGCGGATCGACACGATCGACGGCGCATCGCAATCGACCCGCTGGCCGTCGATGGTGATGGCGCCGCCATCGTAGCGTTCCAGCCCGTTGATGCAGCGCAGGATGGTGGACTTGCCCGAGCCCGACGGCCCGATCACGCAGACGACCTCGCCCTTGCTGACTTCGGCGTCGATGCCTTTGAGCACTTCGAGCTTGCCGAAGCTCTTGTGCACGTCGTTGAGCAGGATCATTTGGCGGCGCTCCTTTTTTCCAGGTGCCGCACGAACAGGATGAGCGGCACGCACATCACCAGGTACATCAGCGCGACCAGGCTGAACACCGTGGCGTTCTTGAACGTGGACACCGCGATCAGCTTGCCTTGCAAGGCCAGTTCGGCCACCGTGATGGTAGAGGCCTGCGAGGAATCCTTCAGCATCATGATCATGATGTTGCCGTAGGGCGGCAGCACGATCTTGACGGCCTGCGGCAACACCACGCGGCGCATCGTCATGCTCCAGCTCATGCCCATCGCCATGGCGGCCTCGATCTGGCCACGGTCGATGGCCTCGATACCGGCGCGGAAATTCTCGGCCTGGTAGGCGGAATAGGCAATGCCCAGGCCGATGATGGCGGCCTGCACGGCCGTCAGCGCGATACCCATGTCGGGCATCACGAAATAGATGTAGAACAGCAGCACGATAATGGGGATACCGCGCAGCACATTGATCATGCCGGCGCTGAATTTCGCCAGCGGCTTGATTCCCGAGACCCGCATCAGGGCCCACACCAGGCCCAGCAGCGTCGAGAGCAGCAGCGACCCGACGGTCACCAGAATTGTCAGCGTGGCGCCCTGCAGCAGTATGGGCAGGAACTCGCGCGCGTCGTTGAAGAACTCCATCATATTCGATCCATCCTAGTCAGTACGTGGAAGTGGCCGGCGGCCGGGGCAGGCCGCCGGCCGGCGCGCGGCGCTCAGCCGGCCAGGTTCCACTTCTTCAGGATGCGATCGATCGTGCCGTCGGCCTTCAGCTTGACCAATGCCTTGTTGACCCGCGCCAGCAACTCGGTGTCGTCCTGACGCGTGGCGATGCCCAGGCTGCCGACCACGGTGGGCTCGTAGCTCTTGGCCATCTTCAGGTTGGGATAGGCGCCCTTGGCGATGATGCTGGCGGCGATGGGGTAGTCCATGAAACCGCCCTGGATGCGCCCGGCATTGGCATCGCGCATCATGTCGGGCGGATTGTCGTACAGCTTGACCTCTTTGAACATGCCGCTTTTCTGGATGGGCTCGACAAACGCGGTGCCCACCTGCACGCCAACCGTCATGCCTTTCATGTCGGCGAACGACTTGTACTGCTTGTCGTCATCCTTGGGCACCATGAACCCTTCGCCGTAGCGGTACACCGGCTCGGAGAAGCTGACGACTTTCTTGCGCGGCTCGGTGATGAACATGGCGGCCGAGATCAGGTCGATGCGCTTGGAGGTCAGCGAGCCGATCAGGGCCGAGAACGCCATGGGCTCGATCTTCACCTCGAACCCGGCTTCCTTGCCGACGGCCTTGATGATGTCGACCATCACCCCTTCGATGGTGTTGGTGCTGGTGTCCAGGAACGTGAACGGGCTGCCGGTGGGCGTAGAGCCGACCTTCAGCACAGTCTGCGCCTGGGCGCCGCCGCCCAGGGCCAGAGTGGCCGTCAACGCGGCCGCCAGGATCTTCAGTTTCATGGATATTCCCCTATGTCTTGAAAAACGAAGCGCGCAAGCCGCGCGCGTGTGTCGCGCCCCCGCGCATCGGCATCGCCGGCGCGCAGCGGCGCGGAAGTTACGGGCTGGCCTCCTTGTGGTCGATGCGGCTGATGGCCCAGATCACCTCGGCGATATCCGGGCCGGGATTGCGCCAGCGGCGCGGGGTGCGGCTGGCATAGCAAAAGCTGTCGCCCGCGCCGAGCAGGACGACGCGGTCTTCGATCCACAGTTCCAGCATGCCTTGCAGCACCAGGCCGACCTGCTCGCCGGTGCTGGTAGAGAACAGCTCGTCGCCGGTAGAGCCGCCCGGCGCGATACGGGCACGGCACAGGTCCAGCGTGCGGCCGGCGGGCGGGGTGTACATTTCCTTGCGGATGCCCTTGTCGTCGAGATCGACGCGGCGGTGCGTGCCCGCCCGGGCGACACTGCCGGCATCTTCCGTGTCGCACTGCCCTGCCCCACGCAGCAGCGAATCGACCGACACGTCGAAATGCCGCGCCAGCACACTGACGATCTTCACCGAGGGCGAACTGAGCCCACGCTCGATCTGGCTAAGCAAACCCAGCGAAATGCCGCAAGCCTTGGCCACTTGCGCCAGCGACAGGCGCTGCTGCTTGCGCAGGTGGCGCAATTGCTGGCCCAGCCAGAAATCGATGATCGACGCGGGCGCCGGCGCCCGGACCACGGCACGCGACGGCGCGGCGCGGTGGCGCGCGGCGTGGGTGTCGGATTTCGCCAGGCTGGGCATATGAAAATTTCATGCAGGCATAATTTTCAATGCTAGCAGCGTAGCCGGCCCCGGCAAGGTGGGGGCTTCCCTAATGCGGATCGATGTGGAACGGGCAGCGGGCGACGCCGCAGCAGCCGGGTTTCAGCCCTTGCGCGCGGGCGCCAGCGAGGCCAGGAAGCGCTCGTCGGTGGCAGTGAGCCAACCGTTGGCGCGGGCGCGCTCGAGCAGGTCGGGACGGCGCGCCGCCGTCAGGCGCAGGGATTGTTCGCGCCGCCAGCGCGCGATATTGGCATGATGGCCGCTGAGCAGCTCGGGCGGCACCACCTGGCCCGCGTGGACTTCGGGGCGGGTGTAATGCGGGCTGTCCAGCAGGCCGGACAGCGTGTCGTTGAAGGAATCCTGCAGCGCGGAATCGCCGTCATTCAGGGCACCGGGCAGCAGCCGCACGGCGGCGTCGATGACCGCCAGCGCGGCGATTTCTCCGCCGGACAGCACGAAATCGCCCAGCGAGATCTCGTCGGTGACACAGCGATCGATGAAGCGCTGGTCGATGCCTTCGTAGCGGCCGCAGATCAGGATGGCGCCATCGCTGGCGGCCAGCGACTGGGCCGCCTGTTGATCGTAGCGGCGGCCGGTGGGCGACAGCAATACCACCGGCGCCGGGCCCAGGCCTTGCGTGCCGCGGGCCGACTGGGCGGCCGCCACGGCAGCTTCTAGCGGCGCGGCCAGCATCACCATGCCTGGCCCGCCGCCATAGGGGCGGTCGTCGACCGTGCGGTGCACGTCGTGGGTAAAGTCGCGTGGATTCCAGGCATGCAGCGCCCACAGCCCCTGGGTGTGGGCCCTGCCGGTAACGCCCAGGTCTCGCACGGTTCCGAACATGTCCGGAAAAAGCGTGACGACATCGAAGCGCATCAGAATTCCGTGGGCCAGTTGCTGTCGATGCGTCGCGCGGACAGATCGACCGCCAGGATGTGGGCGCGCACGAACGGCACCAGCATTTCCAGGGGCCGCCCCTTGGCGTCGCGCCGCGGTTCGGGCTCGCCCGACTCGGACGGACGCTGCAGCACCACCCGCAGGATGGCATGCGCGCCGTTGTCGAGGACATCTTCGACGGCGCCGACGCGTGCGGGCTCGCCTTCGGCGTCGGTGTAGAACGCGCAGCCGATCAGGTCGACCCAATAGTATTCATCGGCCGCGGTGGCCGGAAATTCGCCGCGCGGCACCCAGACGGCGCAGCCGCGCAAGGCTTCGGCCTGGTCGCGGTCGGCGATGCCGTCGAGCTGCGCGACCACAGTGGCCCCCTGCGGCCGGGCCTGCAGCACCCGGTATGCGTGGGGCACAGACGTGACAACGCCCCGCGCCGTTTCAGGAGCGGGGCGAGTCAACCACCAGGAACCGGCCCGGCGCAGCACATCGGCCTGGGCGGAGTGCGGCTGCACCTTGACCCAGCCCTTGACACCGTACGCGCCACTGACGCGGCCGAGTTCGACCAGGTCGTCGGGCACTGCGGCGCGGGCTGTTGCGTCAGGCATGGGGCCAGCCGGCAAAGCAACGCGCGGTTTGCGCCGGGCGCGCCGTCAGGCGGCGGCGGAAACCTTGGCCGAGTAGTCTTTGACCAGGCGCTCGACGGCGGGCGACAGTTGCGCGCCGCTGTTGGTCCAGTATTGCACGCGATCGAGCGAGATGCGCAGGCTTTCCGAGCCTTCGCTGGCCACGGGATTGTAGAAACCCACGCGCTCGATGAAGCGGCCATCGCGGCGGTTGCGCGAATCGGTGGCTACCAGATTGTAAAACGGACGCTTCTTGGACCCACCGCGGGCCATGCGAATCACCACCATAGGTAATCCCTTGAATTAGATGTGAAAAACGGAAGATTCTAGCATTTAAAAGGCGCCCCTGGCAAGAAAGCGCTGCATTTATCTAGGGCGCTAGCATACACCCGGGGTGCAGTCCGGCGACAACTCTTAGCGGCGGCGCAGGAAATGCAGCGCCGCGCCCTGGCTTTCTTGCTGCGCCACCAGGGCATTGCCGCTTTGCTTGGCAAAGGCCTGGAAGTCGCGCACCGCCTTGGGGTCGGTGGTAGCCACCCGCAGGACCTGGCCGCTTTCCATCTGGGCCAGGGCTTTCTTGGCCCGCAGGATGGGCAGCGGGCAGGTCAGCCCGCTGGCATCGACCTCGTGCTGGAATTCCGGCAGGCCGCCGGCGGGATCAGAGGCGTTCATCGAGCCACCCCGACACGCTGGCCACGGCCGCGGGCAGCGCCTGGGCGTCGGTACCGCCGCCCATGGCCATGTCGGGCCGTCCGCCGCCCTTGCCGCCGACCTGGCTGGCCACGAAGCCGACCAGGTCGCCCGCCTTGATGCGACCGGTGAGGTCGGCGGTGACACCGCCCACCAGGCTGATCTTGCCGTCGCCGCCGGCGCTGGCCAGCAGCACCACGGCCGACTTGAGCCGGTCTTTCAGGTTGTCGACCATGCCACGCAGCGCCTTGGGATCGACGTCGCCGATACTGGCGGCCAGCACCTTGACGCCCTTGATCTCGGCGGCCTTGGCGGCCAGGTCGTTGCCGGCGCTGGCAGCCAGCTTGCCGCGGGCCTGCTCGAGGTCTTTTTCCAGCGCGCGGACCTGGTCCTGCACCTGGGCGATGCGTTCGGGCAAGTCGGCCGGCGTGCTGCGCAGCACGCCGGCGGCGCGCAACAGCAAGGCTTGCTGGCTCTGTACCCAGGCCAGGGCGTTGTCGCCGGTGATGGCCTCGACGCGACGCACGCCGGCCGCCACGCCACCCTCGGCGACGATCTTGAACAGGCCGATATCGCCAGTGCGGGCCACGTGGGTGCCGCCGCACAGCTCGCGCGAAAAGCCGATGTCCAGCACACGCACCGTATCGCCGTATTTTTCGCCGAACAGCGCCATGGCGCCGCCCTTGACGGCCTCGTCGTAGGCCATGACGCGCGCCTGGGTGGCATGGTTGGCCAGCACCTCGGCATTGACGATGGCCTCGACCTGGGCAATCTGCTCGGCCGACAGCGGCGCGTCGTGCGCGAAGTCGAACCGGGTCTTGTCGGGGTCTACCAGCGAGCCGCGCTGCTGCACGTGGGCGCCCAGCACCTGGCGCAACGCCTTGTGCATCAGGTGGGTGGCCGAGTGGTTGCGCACCGTGCGCGCGCGGCGCACGGCGTCGACGCGGGCCAGCAGCGTGTCGCCGATGGCCAGGGCGCCGGATTCGAGTACCCCGTGGTGGCCGAACACGCCAGCCTGGATTTTCAGGGTATCGGCCACGGCGAAACGCGCGCCGCCGCCTTCCAGCAGGCCGGTGTCGCCCACCTGGCCGCCGGACTCGGCATAGAACGGCGTGGCGTCGAGCACCACCACCGCATTCTGGCCGGCCTGCACGCGCTCGACCTGCGTGCCGTCAACGTACAGCGCGGTGACCTTGACCCCATCGAGCTCGAGCTTGTCGTAGCCTTCGAAGCGGGTATCGGCGCCTTCGTAGCTGAGGCCCTCGGCCATCTTGAACTTGCCGGCGGCGCGCGCCTGGTCGCGCTGGCGCGCCATGGCGGCGTCGAAGCCGGCCATGTCGACCTCGACATGGCGTTCGCGACAGATATCGGCGGTAAGGTCCACCGGGAAGCCGTAGGTGTCGTACAGCGTGAACAGCGTGGTGCCGTCGAGCTGGCCACCGGCCGGCACACTTGCCAGGGCGACGTCCAGGATCTTCATGCCGTGCTCGAGCGTTTCGCCGAAACGTTCTTCTTCCTGCTTGAGCACCTGGGCGACGCGCTCGGCGGCCTGCGCCAGCTCGGGATAGGCCTGGCCCATCTCGACCACCAGGTCGGGCACCAGCTTGTGGAAGAACGGCTTGGTCTGGCCCAGCTTGTAGCCGTGGCGCAGCGCGCGGCGCACGATGCGGCGCAGCACGTAGCCGCGGCCTTCATTGCTGGGGATGATCCCGTCGACGATCAGGAAGGAACACGCGCGGATGTGGTCGGCGATGACCTTCAGGGAATTGTCTTCGAGGTTCTTGACGCCGGTCTCGCGCGCCGCGGCCTGGATCAGGTGGCGGAACAGGTCGATCTCGTAGTTGGAATGCACGCCCTGCAGCACGGCGGCGATGCGCTCCAGGCCCATGCCGGTATCCACGCAGGGCTTGGGCAGGCGTTCCATGTTGCCGGCGGCGTCGCGCTCGAACTGCATGAACACCAGGTTCCAGATCTCGATGTAGCGATCGCCGTCTTCTTCGGGCGAGCCCGGAGGGCCGCCCCACACGTCGGCGCCGTGGTCGTAGAAGATCTCGGAACACGGGCCGCACGGGCCGGTGTCGGCCATCTGCCAGAAGTTGTCGGACGCATAGCGGGCGCCCTTGTTGTCGCCGATGCGGATGATGCGCTCGGGCGGCACGCCGACTTCGTTGGCCCAGATGCCGTAGGCTTCGTCGTCTTCCTGGTAGACGGTGACCCAGAGTTTCTCGGCCGGCAGCTTGTAGACGGTGGTGAGCAGTTCCCACGCATACTGGATGGCATCGCGCTTGAAATAGTCGCCGAAGCTGAAATTGCCCAGCATTTCGAAGAACGTGTGGTGCCGCGCCGTATAGCCGACGTTTTCCAGGTCGTTGTGCTTGCCGCCGGCCCGCACACTGCGCTGGGACGACGTGGCGCGCGTGTAGGCGCGCGTTTCCTTGCCCGTGAAGACGTCCTTGAACTGCACCATGCCCGAATTGGTGAACAGCAAGGTGGGGTCGTTACCCGGCACGAGCGAGGCCGAAGGAACGATGGTGTGTCCCTTCGACTGGAAGAATTGCAGGAATTTCTGGCGAATCTCTGAGGATTTCATTCTGGGACGAACCGGAATCTAGGCGAATCTTTGATTATAGAGGCTCGGCTGCCGGGAGCTACAGCGTGCCACCGCCCCCAGACCTGGCCGGGCATGCAGTGGATGCATGAGCGCCGGCGCCCTGGCCGGGCGGCTGCGCAAAACGCGCGAAAACGCGGCACGCAGCCCCACATCCCGCGCAGGATGAAACGCCAGAAAGCTGGCCTACATGAAATTCGCTTGTTTCCATCACATTTTAAATGAAACGTTATCTATTTTTGCCGCAAAAGCCGCGATCACACCGAAACTCGACAAGCCGCCCGGGAACCCTTCCGAGGAACGGCTCACATAGCGCCTCAACTCGCTATCCATCCTTATATTCAATGCCAAAACAACACGAGCTCGATTTTTCTGAGTCTCGCCGCTTTCCCGTTGACAGCTTCAAAAATGCTCGATAGCATAAAAAAACGTTTCATTTAAACCCAATACAAGCCGCGACTTTCCGGTAGGGACACCCCGCACCGGACACGGTGCGGCGTTCATGGAGGCATGACATGCTCTTGAAGGACAAGGCCATCATCGTGACTGGCGCTGGCCGCGGCATCGGCCGCGACATCGCAATCCAGGCTGCCCAGGCGGGAGCGGCGGTGGTGGTGAACGATTACGACGCCGCGGGATCCGCCGACGCGCCGGCGCGCGAGGTGGTGGACCGCATCACCGAATCCGGAGGCCGGGCGATCCCGAACTTCGGCGATGTCTCGCGCAGCGAAGATGCGCAACGCATGGTGGCCGACGCCATCGCCGCTTTCGGACGGCTGGATGGCGTTGTCAATAACGCGGGCATCGTCCGCGACCGCATTTTCCACCGGATGTCCTACGAAGAATGGCGCCAGGTCATCGACGTCAATCTCACCGGGCCGTTCAATGTGTCGCGCGCCGCGGCGGAAGTATTCAGGAAGCAGCAGTCCGGCGCCTATGTGCACCTGACATCGACCTCCGGCCTGATCGGCAACTTCGGGCAGGCGAACTACGCCTCATCCAAGCTCGGGCTGGTCGCCCTGTCCAAGTCGATCGCGCTGGACATGAAGGCTTTCAGCGTGCGTTCTAACTGCATCGCGCCATTCGCGTGGACCCGTATGACGGATACGATTCCCGCGGACACGCCCGACCAGGTCGTCCGGCTCGAACGGGCCCGGAAGATGACACCCGAACAGATCGCGCCGCTGGCGTTGTTCCTGCTTTCCGACCTGGCTTCGGAAGTCAGCGGCCAGGTGTTCGCGTCTCGCATGAACGAGATCATGCTGTTCAACAACATGCGCCCCGTGCGCTCAGTCCACCGTTCGGACGGCTGGACCGCGCCAGCCATCGCCGAGACCGTGGTGCCGGCAATGCGACCGCACTTCGCCGACCTGGATCGCTCGCCCGAGTACTTCAGCTGGGATCCCATCTGAACGGCATCCGCGCGCGGGTAAATCACGACTTCAGGGAAACCGTTTTGGAAAAGAACCAAGAGGCGCTGCCGCTGGACGGCGTGCGCGTGATCGACATCAGCCGCGTCCTGGCCGGACCTTACTGCGGCCAATTAATGGCGGACATGGGAGCGGACGTCATCAAGGTCGAGTCGCCGCAGGGCGACGAGAACCGGCGCTGGTCGCCATTGCTGCCTTCCGGCGAAAGCTGCAATTTTGCGAGCGTCAACCGGGGCAAGCGTGGCCTTACCCTGAACCTGACGCACCCTCGCGGCCGCGAGGTCTTCCACCAACTGCTCGCCTCGGCCGACGTGCTGCTGCACAACTTCCTGCCGTCCACGGCGGCCAAGCTCGGCGTAGACATCGTCCAGCTCGAAGCGCAGTACCCGGACCTGGTCATCTGCTCGTTGACCGCGTTCGGCGCCGAGGGGCCGCTGCGGGACAGGCCCGGTTACGACTCCGTTCTGCAGGCGTTTGCCGGCCTGATGGCCATTACCGGCGAGCCCGATGGCGCGCCCGTGCGGGCCGGTTCGTCAATCATCGACATGGCGACCGGCCTGGTCGCCTTCGGCGGGATCATGACGGCGCTGTACAGCCGGCTGGCAGGAAAAAAACGCCGGCGAGTCTCGGTTTCCCTGTTCGAGACGGCCGTGGCCATGCTGGGCTATCACGGCACCGCGTGGCTGGAAGCCAGTGTGTTGCCGCACCGGGAAGGCTCGGGAATCTGGCACCTGGTGCCTTACCAGGCGTTCATGTGCTCCGACCAGTATCTGTTCGTCGCCGCCTTGAACGACGCCACCTGGCGGCGGTTGTGCGACGCCCTGGAACTTGCGGACCTGCGCGACGACCCCACGCTTGCCACCAATGAACAGCGCGTGCACCGGCGCGACCACGTCGTCGGGCGGATCAGCCAGTTGCTGCGCACCCGGCCCGCGAATCATTGGCAGCCGTTACTGGAACGGGCGCATGTGCCTGCGTCGCCGCTGCATACCCTGGACCAGGTGTTCGAGCACGAGCAGACCCTGGCCAATCACATGCTGGTGACGGTTTCCCGTGGCGATGGATCGACCATGCGCCAGATCGGCATTCCCTTCAAAGTCGGCGAGCTCACCGGAGCCTCGATCGCCCCGCCCACGCTGGGCCAGCACACCGACGAAATCCTGGCGGAGCTTCGCCACGACGCCGCATCCGTGGCGGCATTGAAGCAAGACGGGGCAGTTTGACCGGATACCCCATTCACGCACCGAGACGATATAGAGAGCAAAAATGACCAAGCACGAAATCCGTTCCGAAATTGCCGGCTCCGTCTGGAAGATTGTCGCCGACAAGGGTGCGACAGTCGCCGAAGGAGATGTGCTGCTGATCCTGGAGTCCATGAAAATGGAGATCCCGATCACGGCCCCCTGCAGCGGGACTGTCGTGGATGTCCAGGTCGCGCACGGCGACACCGTGGACGAAGACCAGGTCGTTGCCATACTGGGCGGATCGGCATGATCTCGAGGGTACTGGTCGCCAATCGCGGAGAGATCGCCTGCCGGGTCATCCGGACCTGCCGCCGCATGGGCATCCAGACGGTCGCGGTCTACTCGGACGCGGACCGGGATGCCGCCCACGTCGAGATGGCGGACGCGGCCTATCACGCCGGGGGCTCCGCGGCCCGCGACAGCTACCTGGACATCGCGAAGCTGGTCGGCATTGCCCGGGCGGCCGAATGCGATGCCGTTCACCCGGGCTACGGGTTGCTGTCGGAGAACGCCGAGTTCGCCTCGGCCTGCATCGCCCAGGGGCTGGTATTCATCGGCCCCTCGCCTGACGCGATTGCCGCGATGGGACAGAAGGACACCGGCAAGCATCTTGCGGATCGGGCAGGGGTTCCCGTACTACCAACGATCGACTGCCGCGGCTTGACCGATGAGCATATTGGCCGCGCTGCGGCCGATATGGGTTTCCCGTTGCTGATCAAGGCGGTCTCCGGAGGTGGCGGCCGGGGCATGCGAAAGATCGATAGCGCGCAGCAGATGGCAGCCTCGATCGAGGCCGCGCGCCGGGAAGCACTTGGCAGTTTCGGCAACGCCGACTTGCTCATCGAACCCTATCTGGAACAGTCACGCCACATCGAAGTGCAGGTCTTCGCGGATTGCCTGGGCGCCGCCGTTTCGCTGGGCGAACGCGATTGCTCGGTGCAGCGGCGCCATCAGAAAGTACTGGAAGAAGCCCCCGCGCCGGGCATTTCCGCTGAATTGCGCGCAACGATGCACGCCGCCGCGCTGAAGATCGTACGGGCCATCCAGTACCGCGGCGCGGGAACGGTCGAATTCATTGTCGATACCCGCCAGGGCGCGGACGCGAGCCGCTTCTACTTCATGGAAATGAATACGCGGCTGCAGGTCGAGCACACCGTCACAGAGATGACCACGGGGCTAGACCTGGTCGAATGGCAGATCCGTGTCGCCCGTGGCGAGCCTCTGCCCGACACCGCACGCAATACCGAGGTGTCCGGCCATGCCATCGAAGCGCGAATCTGCGCGGAAAACCCCGCGAAGAACTTCCTGCCTTCGCCCGGCCTGATCTCGCTGTTGAAATTCCCGCCTCCAGGCCCCGACGTCAGGGTCGACACCGGCGTACGGCAAGGGGACAAGATCACGCCTTGGTACGACTCGCTGATCGCGAAACTGATCGTGCACGCCCCGGACCGGTCAAGCTGCTGCGACCGCCTGATCGTCGCTCTCGCAGCATGCGAAATCGAAGGGGTCCATACGAACCTGGAATTGCTGCGGTCGATCGTCTGCAGTCCGGAGTTTCGACGCGGTGGCGTGAACACCCATTATTTGAACGAGCGCCGGCATGAGCTGCTGGCGTCAACCCCTATCGATTCCCGTAAGGATAAGGACTTGCAATGAGCTGGGAGCCAGAACTTCAAGAACTGCGCAGACGGCAGGCGCTCACGCGCGAAATGGGCGGTACGGAGCGGGTCCAGCGCCAGCATGATCGTGGACTGCTCACTGTCAGGGAACGGATCGACCAATTGCTGGACCGGGGTTCATTTCTCGAACTGGGCAGCGTATCCGGGCAAGCCTCGTACGACGCCGACGGAGACCTCGAGAATCTCACCGCGGCCAATTGCGTCTTCGGGCGCGGCAAGATAGACGGGCGTACCGTGGTGGTCACCGGCGACGATTTCACGATCCGGGGCGGCTCGGCCGATGCCGCCATCTGGGCCAAGTTCAAGATGGCCGAGAACATGGCATACGAATACCGCCTACCGCTGATCCGACTGGTCGAAGGATCGGGCGGAGGGGGGTCGGTGCGCACACTGGAGACGACAGGCCGGGCGAATCTGCCCGGCGGCGTCGGCACGACGTCCGGCATGGATCTATGCGTGCGAAATCTCGGGCAAGTACCGGTAGTGGCCATCGGTCAGGGATCAGTAGCCGGACTGGGGGCTGCCCGATTGGTTGCAAGCCACCTGAGCATCATGGTCAAAGAGACCGCGGCCGTCTTCGTCGCGGGCCCGCCGGTGGTAGAGCGCCTTGGGGAAAAGCGCACCAAGCAGGAACTTGGCGGCCACGCCGTACAAACCAAGGCGGGCACGATCGACCTGGCTGTCGATAGCGAAGAGGCCGCATTCGAAGCGGCCAGACGATTCCTGTCGTACCTGCCTGGCTCGGTCTGGGAACTGCCTCCCCGAGGCAGGATTCCCGACGATACCGACCGACGCGACGAATTCCTGTTGTCGGTCGTGCCCCGCGATACGCGACAGCCCTATCGCATGCGCCCGATCATCGAGGCGGTGACCGATGGCGAATCGTTCTTCGAGCTGGGCCGCAATTTCGGAGGCTCGCTGATCACCGGCCTGGCCCGAATGAACGGATGGCCCGTGGCCATCATGGCGGGCGACCCGTTCCGGTACGGCGGCGCCTGGACAGCCGCATCGAGCCAGAAACTGGCACGGTTCGTCGACCTGGCCGAGACATTCCACCTTCCGGTCATCCACCTGGCCGATTGCCCGGGATTCCAGGTGGGTCTGGACGCGGAAGCCGGCGGGGTCATGCGGCACGCCGTGCGTGCGATCACGGCGATCAATCAATGCACGGTTCCGTGGTGCTCGATCCTGGTGAGGAACATTTTCGGCGTCGGCGGAGGCGCTCACCAGCCGGCCGGTCGTCTGTCGCTGCGTTACGCCTGGCCCTCCGGGCGCTGGGGATCGCTGCCCCTGGAAGGCGGCGTAGCCGCAGCCTACAGCCGCGAGATCTCGGAAGCCCAGGATCCAGCGGCCGAAACGAAGAAGATCGAGGCACGGCTGGCGCGCCTGCGATCCCCGTTCCGGACGGCAGAGTCGTTCTTGGTCGAAGAGATCATCGACCCGCGCGACACACGCCGGCTGCTTTGCGATTTCGCCGATCTTGCGGCGCCGCTGCGCACGCCCGGACGGGTCAGCTACGCCGCGCGCTTCTGAGAACCAGGAAGACTGATCATGAGCATAAACGGACGCGCCTACATCGTAGGCGCCTATGAACACCCATTGCGCAAAGCGCCCGACAAGCCCACCGCGCTGCTGCACGCCGAATGCGCACTGGGCGCTGTGCGCGATGCCGGCCTCGGCCTCGAAGACGTGGACGGATACTTCTGCGCCGGAGACGCTCCGGGCATGGGGCCGCTTTCGATGGTCGACTACATGGGACTGAAACTGAGGCACTTCGATTCGACCGACGTCGGAGGCTCGTCCTATCTGGCTCACATCAGCCATGCCGCCCAGGCGATCGCGGCCGGAAAATGCAACGTCGCACTGATAACGCTGGCCGGGCGGCCCAGAAGCGAGGGAATGGCAACAGGCACGGCGCCACGTCCCGGCAGCCCCGCCCTGCCCGACACCCATTGGGAATTCCCGTATGGGCCTGCCACGGTGAACCTGTATGCGATGTGCGCCATGCGCCATATGCACGAATACGGAACCACCCCGGAACAATTGGCCTGGGTCAAGGTCGCGGCCTCGCACCACGCGAGCCACAACCCCAACGCCATGCTGCGCGACGTGGTGACAGTGGACGATGTGCTGAATTCCCCGATGGTGGCCGATCCGCTGCACCGCCTGGATTGCTGCGTGATCAGCGATGGCGGGGGTGCCCTGATCGTCGCGCGGCCGGAAATTGCCACGACGCTCAAACGCCCGAAGGTTCGCATCCTGGGCGCCGGAGAGGCGATCAAGGGCCAGTCTGGCGGGGCCGTCGACCTGACCTTCAGCGCAGCCAGGTGGTCGGGCGCCCGGGCCTTCGAAGAAGCGGGCGTGACCCCGCAGGACATCAAGTACGCGTCGATCTACGACAGCTTCACCATCACGGTGTTGATGCAGCTGGAAGACTTGGGTTTCTGCCGGAAAGGACAAGGCGGCCGCTTCGTGGCCGACGGCCAATTGATCGCCGGTGTCGGGCGCCTGCCCGTCAACACCGACGGTGGAGGTCTGTGCAACAACCATCCCGCCAACCGGGGCGGCATCACCAAGGTAATCGAAGCCGTGCGCCAATTGCGCGGAGAGGCGCACCCGGCGGTGCAAGTACCAAATTGCGACATCGCCCTGGCCCACGGAACCGGTGGGACGCTGGGTGCCCGCCACGGCAGCGCAACGCTGATCATGGAACGCGAATGAACACGACTACCGGCACCATGGCATCCCATGGAAACCCACTCTTGCAGGAATTCCTCGAAGCCGGCGCAAGCGGCCGGTTGCTGACAAGGTGGTGCACCGCGTGCCACCGCCCTCACTGGTATCCGCGCGGGATCTGCCCGCACTGCCACAGCCTGGATACCGTCTGGCGCGAATCGGACGGACTCGGGGAAATCTACACATTCAGCGTCATGCGACGCGCGGCGACGCTCTACGTCATTGCGTATGTGCGCCTTGACGACGGCGTCACGATGCTGACCAACATCCAGACCGACGACCCCGACGGCGTGCGGATCGGCCAGAAGGTACAGGCCGCCTTCGGCGGCCCGGATCTGCTCGGCGGCCTGCCCGTTTTCCGCACCATCGAGTGAGGCGACCATGGCCATCGTCTATTCCACACTGAAGAACTGGCGGTTCGCCGAAATCCGGCAAACATACTCAGAGAAGGATGCGATCCTTTATGCCTTGAGCCTGGGACTGGGCAACAATCCGGTCGACCCGGCCCAGCTGCAATATGTGTACGAAAAGCGCTTGCGGGCCTTTCCCACGCTTCCCGTCGTCATCGGGTATCCAGGACTCTGGCTGCGCGACGCGCGTACAAGGGTCGACTGGGTCAAGACGGTGCACGGAGAACAGCGGCTGAGCGTTCTCAGGGACTTTCCTGCGGCAGGGTCGGTAACGGCACATCATCGTGTCACGCACGTCGTGGACAAAGGCCCCGGACGCGGCGCTTTAGTGGTAACCGAACGCCGGCTCCATGACTCGGAAACGGATGAGCTGCTAGCCACGGTCAGCCAGACGAGCTTTTGCCGGGCCGACGGCGGATTCGGTGGCGGCGACGAAAGCCCGCCGGCCCTGCCCGTCCTTCCGGACCGCCCCGTAGACCGAACCTGCAGGCTTGGCGTATCTACCCAGGCGGCTTTGCTTTATCGGCTCAACGGCGACGTCAACCCCCTGCACGCGGATCCGGATATCGCGCGCCAGGCAGGTTATGCCCAGCCCATTTTGCACGGCCTGTGCACATACGGAATGGCGGCCCGGGGCCTGCTGGACCTGTACGGCCCGTCGCGCCGGTTGGCCCGGTTCGACACCCGATTCTCTGCCCCCGTGTACCCCGGCGAAACACTGCGGCTGGACTGTTGGGACGAACCCGACGGGTCGATCCGCTTTCGCGCCGTGGTGCCGGATCGCGACCAAACCGTTCTCAGCCATGGCCTGGCGGCCTGGGCGACATCATCCCATGCAGCATGAATCTGACCTTACCCACAGGAGACAAACCATGAAAAAAACACCCCGGATTCCCGGACTTGCCAGTCTCGGCACACTGGCGCTTTGCACGGCACTGCTGGCGACGCCTGGCGCGCAGGCCCATGCAAGTTTCCCGGAGCATCCGATCCGTCTGGTCGTACCCTACGGACCTGGCGCCTCAGCCGACCAGATCGCCAGAAAGTTCGCCGAGGAATTCGGCAAGGCAATCGGGCAGCCCGTAGTCGTCGAGAACAAGCCGGGAGGCTCAACCGCCATCGGATTCAACGCGGTCGCCTCTGCTGGCGCCGACGGGTATACGTTGCTGTTCAGCAGCGCGTCGGTTGCCGTCTACAACCCGATCCTGCAAAAGAAGTTGCCGTACAAGGTGGACGACCTCACGACCATTTCCCTGCTGGTCGACGTGCCCTTGAATCTGCTGACGAACATGCAGACGCCGATCAACACGATCGGCGAACTAGCCGCCTACGGCAAAGCCCACCCTGGAGAGCTGCGCTACAGCTCGGCGGGCATGGGGACATCCACACACCTGGCCGGCGAATTCCTGAAACAGGCCCTGGACATCGATATCGTGCATATCCCGTATACCGGCAATGCAGCCGCCATGGTCGGCGTGCTGCGCAACGATGTGCAGCTGATTTTCGACGCTCCCGCCCCGCCCCTGCCCCATATCAAGGCAGGCAAGATCAAGGCCCTGGGGCTCGGCTCCAAGCAGCGTCAACCCCTGTATGAAGGGGTGCCTGCGATCCAGGAAGCGGGGTACCCCGATTTCGAGGCGGGCCTGTGGTATGGCGTGGCGATCAACAAGAACACGCCTGCACCGGTTTTGAAGAAAATTCGCACAGCTATCGACAGTGTGCTCGAGAACCCGGACTTCTCTCGGGAAGCAACCACGGTTTGGGGTGCCGTGCCTTTCAAACCCATGAGCCAGGCCGAAATCGACGCGCATATCGCCGAGCAGAAAAAACTGTGGCGAGGCATCGTCGACAAAGCCGGCATTTCGATGGATTGAGACCACCTGTTTTCTAGCACTGTACTGCCATGCGCAAACAGAACGGATTGAAAAGATGAGCGATTCACTGATTACCACAAGCGACCTGCCAAATACCGGCTCGCTGATCGGCGGCAAATGGCACGCGAGCGGCCGCACGTTCGAAGCAAGAGACAAGTTCACCGGCCAGAAGATCGCCGACATCGCCGAAGCCACCCGCGAACAGGTGGCGCTGGCCGTCAGGACCGCGAAGACAGCAATGGTGAACGTTTCTCATGCCCCCCATGATCGCGCCAGCATACTCAGAAATGCGGCACGGCTGCTGGACCAGCGCCGGCGGCAATTCACGGAACTCATCGTGGCGGACACTGGATTCACCGTGGCGGATGCCGGCACAGAGGTGGACCGCGCCATCATCACGCTGAACCTGTCGGCAGAAGAGGCCATACGCATCGTCGGCGAAATGGTGCCTTTCGCCGCCAGCCCGGGCGCCCACCAGCGCCTAGGCTGGACCCAGCGGTTTCCGGTAGGCGTGGTATGCGCCATCACGCCGTTCAACTCGCCGCTGAACACCGTGCTGCACAAAGTCGCCCCCGCCTATGCGGCCGGCAATGCGGTCGTGTTGAAACCTTCCGCCTACACCCCGCTTACCGCAGCGCTGCTGGGTGAGGTACTGCTCGAAGCCGGCATGCACCCGGACTTCCTCGCCATCGTCCAAGGCGATGGTGACTCGGTCGGGACATGGCTGCTGGAAGAACAGGATGTCGCTTTCTACACCTTCACGGGCAGCACGCGGGTCGGACGCATCATTCAACAAGCTGCCGGCCTACGGCGTACACAGATGGAGCTGGGCAGCATCGCCAGCACGATTGTCTGCGCGGACGCCGACCTGGACCGGTCGATCCCCAAGATCGCCAATGCGGGATTCCGCAAGGCCGGACAGGTGTGCACCTCGGTCCAGCGACTGTACGTGCACCGCACACTGTTCAACGAGGCGGCGCAGCGACTGGCCGCCTTTGCCGCATCCCTGCCCACGGGAGACCCGCGCCTGCCTGCCACCCGGGTAGGGCCGCTGATTTCCGAAGCGGCCGCGATACGTGCCGAAGACTGGATCAGGCAAGCCGAGGCCCGCGGCGCGCACGTACACCACGGCGGCAGGCGAACTGGGCCGGTGCTGGAACCCACGGTGCTGACCGGGCTGCAGGCCGACGAGAAAATCTGGTGCGCCGAGGCTTTCGCTCCGGTAATTGCCGTCCATCCGTTCGATTCGCTGGAGCAGGCATTCGCGGGCGCGAACGACACGCCATATGGATTGGCGGCAGGCGTATTCACCCGAGATATCGACACCGCACTGCAGGCGGCAAAGGTACTGCGATTCGGCACTGTGCAGATCAACGAGGCCTCGAGCGCACGATCCGACGTCATGCCGTTCGGCGGTGTGAAGGACAGCGGTTTCGGCAAAGAAGGGCCGGGGTACGCGATCAAAGAGATGACGGAGGAACGCCTGGTCGTATTCAACCCTTGATCGATTTCATTCGCGCCACTTCTTTCAAGGCTGCCGGAACAAGCCACATGACACTTCAATCATCCACTTTCTACTGCCCTACCCGCCTTTTCATGGGGGCTGGATCTTATCGCAGGATCGCAGAGTTGCTCGTTCGGCACGATTGCGGACGGGTCTTCATCGCCGTCGATGGCGCGGTGCTGAAAACCTCGTTCTATACGGATGTGCGCGCGCTGCTGGATGCCGCCGGCGTCCGGTACGAGATCTTTTCCGACATCGAGCCGGACCCCAGCGCCCATACCGTCGAGCGCGCGTTCGCCATGTGCCGGGACCTGAATGCCACGATGCTGCTGGCACTGGGCGGAGGCAGCACCATCGACGTGGCCAAGGCGGTGGGTATTCTGGCCACCAATGGCGGCCGCATCCACGATTACGAAGGCATCGAGAAGTTCAGCATTCCCCCCCTGCCGTTGATTGCGATTCCCACCACGGCCGGAACGGGCTCGGAAGTATCGGGATCCTGCGTCATCACAGACACCGAGAAGAACCTGAAGATGTCGATCCGGCACGCCGCGCTGAACCCGGCCATGTACGCGATCCTGGATCCGCATGCCTTGGCTACGCTGCCGGCGCATGTGGCGGCTCACTCGGGCATGGACGCGTTCGTCCATGCATTCGAATCGTACATTTCCATTCAATCGAATCTGGTGACGGACGCGATCAACATCCAGGCCATTGAATTGATCGCAGCCAATATTCGGCCGTTCGTCGCCAACAGAGGCAACCTGCAGGCTGCCCAGAATATGCTGTGCGGGTCGGCGCTAGCGGGCATCACCTTCGGCCAGACCGGATTGGGCAATGTACATTGCATGGCTCGGTTCGTGGGCGCTTTTTTCCATTTGTCCCACGGGCTTTCGAATGCAATCTGCCTGCCGGGCGTGGCGCAATTCAACCTGCTTGCCTGCCCGGAAAAATATGCGCGCATTGCGACCGCAATGGGCCGCCCGGTTCATGGCTCACCGGTGATGGACGCCGCGCATGCCGCGGTGGCATCCATCAAGGACTTGTGCGCAGACCTGGACATTCCATCGCGCCTGCGCGATGCGGGCGTCACCGACGAACGTTTTGACGAAATGGCCGAACTCTGCGCCCAGGCCAACTACAATCGCTGGAACCCCAGGTTCACCACTGCGGCGGATTTCCGTGCGCTTTTCTCGCAGATCTATTGAAAGCCTTGCTCCCGCCTGTCGCAGCTGTGCGAAATTCATATAATACCTACGCATCTGCCAGCTTCGGCATACTCCGAAACACCACGGATCACCATCCCGCTGCGTTCCTGCCGTAATGCCCACCAAACCCGCCTCGACCGAGCGCGACTCTTCCAGTTCTCACGTCACCGTGCACGATGTCGCGCGTGTCGCGGGAGTCGCCATCGGAACGGTATCGCGCGTGGTCAATGGCGCTCCCACCGTTACCAAGGCCGTCCGGGACCGGGTCGAAAGCGCGATCGCCGAACTGGGATGGACACCCAGCGTGGCAGCACAGGCCATGCGGGGCGTGTCTGCTCATGTGGTGGGATTCATTTTTTCGGACATCCGCAACCCCTTGTACGCCGCCATGGTGAAAGGCGCGGAAGACGTATTGAGCGAGCATGGCTACATGCTGATGATAGCTAGCAGCGACGGCCGTTCGGAAAGAGAAGTTGCGCTGATCAACCTGTTCAAGCGCAGGCGGGCCGATGGCCTGCTTTTCACTGTCGAAGAAGAATCCAATGCCGAGGTACGGCGCTGCATCGAAGCCAGCGCTTACCCCGTGATCATGCTCGAGCGCGAAATGGATGCCGCCATGGGCAGTGTCGGCGCCGCCCATATGGATGGAACCCGCCACGCCGCCAGGCACCTGCTCAGCCTGGGCCACCGGCGCATCGCCCTGATCAGCGGCGGGCGCACCAACAAAGTGGGCAGAGATCGCTTGGCGGGTTTCGTGCAGGCCCATCAACAGGCTGGCATCCCATTGGATGAATCACTACTGCGGCTGGACAGCTTCGCATCCGACTACGGGTTCCGCGAAACCCAGTTGCTCCTGGACATGAAGAACCGGCCTACCGCGATCGTCGCGGCCGGGATGCACCTGTTGCACGGCGTGCTGCGAGCCATTCGCATCAAGGGGCTGCAAATTCCACGGGACCTTTCGTTGATTGCCTCGAACGACAGCCCTCTTGCCGAACTGGCGACGCCGTCGATCGATGTCATTCGCTACGATGCATACGATCTTGGCCAGAAGGCCGCACAACTGCTGCTGCATCGGATGAACAACAAGAATCTGACAGCCTCGCCGCGAATAGAAATTCCGACCGAATTCATTTTGCGCGAATCCTGCGCCGCCCCGCCAGTTGTCTGATACGGCGACAGCCGGCTTTTCCGTCTAGCCCACACACACGTAGCCGACCGTCACGCTGCCATCCCCGCCCAATGCGTCGGTCGAGAGCGGGATCGCGGTATGGCCGGCCGGACAAGAACACCGGCCCGTCACCGGATTGGCCACCGAGACGCCGGGATGGCCGCAGCCGTACAGGTTATTGAGGGCGTACGCACCGCCGAAACCGCCTCCGGCGGTTACCCAGCGCCCGCCGCGGCATCCCAGCAGGGCGCCGTCCGCGCTGCGCGCCAGCAGGCCCGGGTCGGCCGCCGGGCATGCCGTGCCGATGGCCGCGATGCCGCCCAGCGACAAATACTCGTCGGTACGCAGCCGGCCGCCGGCCGCCACCCCCTGGGCGACGGACAGCGGCCCCTGCAAGTCCGGGTCGCGGGTGTCGCGCCGCCGCACGTACAAGTCGTGGTCGGCGGCGCCGAACCCGGCCCATACCGCTAAAGTGCCCGCCGCCAGCGGCGGCATACCCGGGACCGGCGGATTGGGGAAATCGAAATTGGCGCCCCGCACCCGGCTGGCCGTGGCGGCCCCACCGTAGCCGCCGGTAGCTTCGACGGCCGCGGAGATCCGCATCAGGTCGGGCGCCGAGCCGTCGGCCGACAGCAGCGGCCCGGCGCCATAGGCCAGGGCGTCCAGCCGGCATTGCGCGCCGGGACAGTCGGCGCCGCGCAGGATGCGGATGGCGATGCCGCCCCCGGGCGCGCCAGCCTCGGGGAAGCCGGCGGGAAGATGGCCGTGGACCTTGAGCTCGGCCAGTTGCGGGGCCTGCAAGTCAGCATACAAAGGGCGGCCTTCGGCATCGCGCGCTGGCAGGCCTTCGGCCAGGCTGTCGAAATGCTGGCGCAGCATGCTGTCCAGCCCGCGCTTGAGCTCGAACAGCCAGACGCCCCCCGCCCGGGCGGCGGCATCGTCGACCTGGTGGACGATGCGGTTGGCTCCCCAGATCAGGATCATGCCGGCCAGGGCGACGGCCACGGCCAGTTCCAGCAAGGCGAAGCCACCGTGCCGGCGCCGCGGCGCCAGCACGTGGGTTCTGCCGGCAGGCGGAAGAAATATCACGCGGGCCTCCTAGCGCACGGTGAACACGAACGTGTTGTTGTCACCCTCGGTGCACTGGGCCTCGGCCGCCGTGGCGCTGTAGGCAATGCGCGGCACAAGAGTGCTGTCCTTCACCTTGACCGCCCCGCCCCGGCCTGCCACGGTGATCACGTCGGAGACGCGCTGCATGACCGAGGCCAGCGCTGGGCAGGCGGCATTGTTGACGTCGGTCAGCGTGATGGAAAAGCCCGATCCGGCGCCGCCGCCGGCCACGGCCACCGAGGCGACGGTGACTGTGCCATTGCCGCTGGTGCCATTGCCGCCCAGGCCGTGCGCCACGATGGCGCTGTTGCCAATGCCGCTGACCGCCACCACGCTGGAATCGCGCAAGGCATTGGCCAGCGCGCCGGTGTCGATGTCGGCGTACGGCGTCGAGCCCGCGCCCTGGGCATTGGCCTTGATGCGGGTCACGAAGCGCTGCAGCTCTTCGCCGACCTTGGGTACCTTGTTCTCGATGACGTACGAACCGATGGCCGGAATGCCGATGATGGCCACCAGCAACACGATGGCCGTGACGATGGAGACTTCGATGAGCGAAAAGCCTCGCTGGCGGTGCGACGATGCGGCGAAAAAACGATGGGACATGCAGGGCTCCTGTAGCGGACAAGAAAAAAACCGGTCGCGTGGCTAGCGGCTGGCATAGAAATTGGTCAGGGCGCGGCGCAGTTCGTCGATCACGCCGTAGTGCCACAACGCCAGGCCCAGCACCGCCGAGACGGCGCCCAGCAATGCGACCCAGCGCAAGGCCAGGGCCTGACGCCGCACCCGCGCCAGCGAACGCGAGGCGATGCGCGCACGGGCCTGCGCCACGCCGGCCTCGACGCCGCGCGCCGCGATGACGTCGGCCATGAACCAGCGGGTTTCGCTGTCGAGCAAGCCGGTATCGAAGGTATCGGCGCCCACGATGCCGCGCTCGACCCGGCCCAGCATCTCGCCGATATGCCAGGCCAGCCAGGGCCGGGCATGCCAGGCCAAGGCGGCCAGGGCCTGGCGCAGCCGGGTATCGATGTTGCCGCGCTGGCGCAACAGGACGGCCAGCATGGCCAGGAACCGGATGGCATGGAAGTCGCGGTACAGCCGCCAGGGCAGCAGGCTGTCCAGCCGCGCGCGCCATGGGCCCGTGAACGCCGGCATCGACCAGGCCGCCAGCGCGGCGCCGCCGGCCAGCAGCACGGCCCAGAAGGCCAGCCAGCGGCGCAACGCCGCTGCCAGGCCGTACAGGCCCCGGGTCAGGCCACCGTGATAGTCCGGCGGCAAGGCCTGGAAGACCTGTTGCAAGCGCGGCACGGTAAAGAGCGGCACCGCGCACAGCAGGCCGATCGCCACGGCCAGCGCCACCGCGCCTGCCGCGCAGGTGGCCACCAGCGTATCGCGTGCCTGGGCGACCAGTCGGACAGTCGCGGCCAGGTCGCGCAGCGCACTGGCCAGCGCATCGCCCCCCGCGTGCTGCGCGATCGCGATCAACTGGCGCTCGTCGTCGGGCATGGTGCCGGCCCAGGCAGCGGCCAGGTCGCCGCCCGACTCCTGATACAGGCGGCTCCAGCGCCGCGCGAGCCGGCCACGCAGGGTGCCTGCGCCATGGCGGTGCGCATCGTCGTCGAACATGTCGCGCAGTGTCTTGCGGCCTTGCAGGCTGTCGATCAGATCGGCCAGATACTCGTAGTAGTCGGCGCGGTACCGTTGAAAGCGCTGGCCGTCGTGCCAGGCCGCAAGGCGGCCCAGCGTGCGGCGCGGCGTCGCGGACAGCGCCTGCAGGCGTTCACGCATGACGGCCCCCGGCCAGCACGCGCAGCGGCTTGGCGCCGCGGGGATCGTCGGGCAGCTCGAAATAGCGTGCCATGGCGCGCGGATCGACCTGGCCGCGCGATGCCTTGTAGGCGGCGCAATCGATCACGCTCTTGCCGGCCATGTCGGCATCGTGCGGGGCGCTGCGCGGGCGGGCCTGCACGTGCCGGCGCAGGCCGATATTGTCGCGGCGGCGCAGCAGGTGCAGGAAGCGATCGTCGTCGCCGGGCTCGATCATTTCGGCCACCACGGTACGCCCGGCCAGGCCGTGCAACTGGGGCAACTGCGGTCGCCGGCAGGCCGGGCAGCCCGCGGGGTTGCGCCCGCGCAATGCACCCGCATCCAGGCCATGAGCGCGGGCGAACGCCATCGCCCAGTCGGGCCAGGATGGCTGGCCTTGCTGGCGCGGCAGGCTGTCGAACGGCAGCGCGCAGGCGGAACATAGGCGCGGCAACAAGGCCTGGTAGACCAGCAGCTTGAGCACGCCTGGCGTGGCCAGGAAATCGCGCGAGACGCCGATGAAGTCGGATGCCAGGCGCTCGGGAATCATGCAGGCAGCGCCCGTATGCGTGGTGGTGTACACGCTGGCGCCGGAGCCGGCCAGGTCCATGAATGCCCTGCCGGTATCGTGGTCGCGCACTTCGCCGATCAGCAGGTCGTTCATGGCCGAGCGCTTGATAGTCTTGAGCTTGGCGTCGAACACCGGCGAGGCGACGGCGTCCAGCGCGCGCCCCACGGTGTTCTGCAGGGCGTTGCCGATGCGGTATTCGACCGGGTCTTCCAGCGTGATGACTTTGCGGGTGGCCGGGATGCCGCGCATCAGCGTGGCAATGGAGGTGGACTTGCCGGAGCCGACCACCCCGGCCAGGACGATGGCGCCGCCGTTGCGTTCGCGGGCGCGTTCGAGCGCGGCAACCTGCGACGGCAGGTAGCCCAGTTCGGCCAGGCTGGCGCCGCCCTCTGCCGCATCCAGCCGCAGCAGCCGCAGGCATACGGACGGCCCCGCATCAGCCGCCAGCGACGCCCAGCGCACCGTCACGGGACGCCCATCGACCTGCAGGGCGATGCGGCCCTGCTGCTCGGCCAGCGGGTCGAAGACGGCGCCGTTGCCGCCGCGCACATCCATCCACGCGACCGCCAGCACCTCGAGCAGCATGGCGGCCGACATATCGCTGAAACACCCCGGCGCGACATAGGCGCCGTCGATGGTGTAGCGCACCTCTGACTTCCCGGGGGGTTGGCAGATATTGATGTGTACATCGCTGGCGCGCTGCCGCAGCCCCCAGCGGATCATGTCGAGGAAAACCGAGGCCGAGGCCGAATGCCGCGCCGCGGGAACGGCCGTGCGGCCTTGCCGCAGCGTGGCGCCGCTGACCTGCCCGCGCGCCACGGCAAGCAGCAGAGCCGGCGGCAGCACGTAACGCGCCGGCGCCACGCGGTAGCCGCGCGCACGCATCAGGCGCTCGAGCTCGGCAACCGGGTCGCCATGCAGGTAATCCTGCAGCGCAAAGACGGCGGCGTCCCCGCTGTCGAGCAGGACCGGGCACAAGCGGCCGGCCAGCGACGCCAGGTCGAACTCGTCGCCGAGCGTGCGCACGAACGCCGGATCCAGGCTCGCCAGGTCATCGGGCGTGTGCAGCCAGGCCGCATCGTGTGAGCGTTCAGTCATGGGCGGCATCCCCGGCCGACAGGCAGGCCGTGCGCGGCTCGCCGGCGCGGCGCAGGCGCACGCAGGGCCCGTCTATCGCGACCAGCGCGTAGGACTCGCCCGGCACAGCCCCGCCGCCGGCGACGGGCATGGCGCGCCCGGCCCGGTAACGGACCAGGCGGCCGTTGACCGACACATCGGCGTGCAGCGCCTTGCCGACCCCGTAGATGGCCAGGACATCGAGGCGGTCGACGGCGTCGGGCGAACGGCCGCGCACCGGCGAATCGCCCGCTTGCGGGGTGGTGGCCAGCCAGTCGTTCGCGCGGCGCAAGGAACGCGACGCACGCGCCGCCCGCGCATCGGCGCGCAGCAGGTCGCGCACAGTGTCGCCTTCGGCCCAAGGATCCGGGGCCTCCGGAGCGGCTGGCGCGACAGCATCGGCCGGATCGGCGGCAACGGGCACGTCCACTGCCGGCTGGGCCAGGGCCGGCAAACCCGCCCCCCATGCCGCCAAGGTTGCCAGCCGCGCCACGCAAGCCAAGCGGCGCGTGAAAAGATCATTCAGATTCATAGAGCGTTCCTTGGAGTTCTGCCGTCAATGCGCTGACGGTGATGCCCGGCGCACGGCCGGCCGCCAGCCGCAGCGCCAGCGAAGACCAGGCCACGGCAAAAGGCCAGTCGGCCAGCAAGGCGAACGAGCGCAAGGGCCCTTGCAGGGTCAGCGACCGTTGGCGCGGCGACGGGCCGGCCGGCCATGGCGCAAGCGCCTGCCCTTGCGTATTGCGCGGCGCGGGGATGGACACCGCGACGGCCGGACCCAGTGCAACCCGGCCGAACGCGGGCCGGGCCCGCTGCAGCGCGCTGGCTACGGCGCCCTCGATATGGGCCGCATCAGGCAGCGCCATACCCGCCAGCGTGGCGCCATCGCCCGCCACAGTCCAGGCCAGGCCGGCCCCTTCGAGCGGCCGGAAATGCAGGCGCCATCCCGCGGGCAATGCTTGCGCGAATGCATCATTGGTGGCATCGCCCTGCAAGCGGTCGTAGTCCGCCATGCAGGACCAGGCCCGCGGACCCGGCTGGCAGCGCGCCTCGCGCAATACCCATCCCTGCACGTCGAGCGGCAGCCGATGCAGCGACGCCAGCACGCGGCCGAGTTCCTGCCGCGGATGCGCGACCTGGCGCTCGCGGAATTGCGTCACGGCCTGTTGCCAGGCGGCCTCGGCCGTGATGGCGGACTCGGGAACCGGGGCCGGAGGCGGCCGCCGCCACGCCTGCCAGGCGGGGGGCACCGCCAATGCGGCCGCCAGCACGCCGGCAAAGGCGCGCACCGGCCACGGCAGGCGGGCCCAGCGCGACCCCACGGGCAGCATCAGCGCGACCGCGTCGGCCGATGCCATCACGGCGGCCAGGGCCTGCACGCCGTCGATCTGACGCAGCGACGGGTATTGCGCGGCCAGCTCGCGCAAAGCGGTGGCGGCGGATTCGGTACTGTCGTACAGCCGGTCGGCACGCGCCAGCACGGCACCATCCTGCGCTGCCGCCAGCCACCAGCGGCCGTCGGCCAGCTCGGCAATGCAGGCCACCGTGCCCTCGGGATAGCGATGGGCGAAGGCCTGCGCCGCCGCGTGCACCGGCCGGCGCCGCACCGGCACCGGCAAGCGTGCGCAGCCGCCGGCCACAGCCCCCAGGCCGCCCACCACGTAGTGCGTGGCCCGCAGGCGGCGCGCGCGGGCGCGCGCCAGCGCCGGCGTATGGCTGCCGACCAGGGCGAACCAGGACAATCCGAACGCCAGCCGACGGCCGCCATCGGCCTCGATCAGCAGCAGATGCCCCGCAGGGTCGTGCGCCGTCATTCAGATCCCCTCTTCGACCTGGGCGGTGACCAGCACCACGGTGGTCAGGCGGTCGCTGGTGGCGCGGTCCTGGCCACCGGCCAGCAGCGGCGCGCCGGCGGCCAGCCGGCGGCGATCGTATTCGTCCTGGCGGCGATCGAAGCCGGACAGGATGACAGGTTGGCCGGGGCTGAGCGCCACCTGCTGCACCGTGCCGTTGCCATCGATGGTGATCTGCTGCACCTGGACCTGGTTGCCCTCTTCGCCGAAAGTGATGCTCTTGATGGGCTGGGCCACGGTGTTGTCGTAGGCGATGGACAACAGGATGCGGCCGTCGGCCTGGGCGTCGGGCACCAGCGTCAGGAAGGTGCCCACGGTTTCCTGTTTCTGGCTGATGGATACCGACGGCAGGGCCGCGCTGCCCAGCGCGGCATCGACCCCGGGCACGGCGGTGCTTTGCACCTGGTCGATATACGAGAACGTGGTGCGCACCGCATGCGTCACCGGGCGGCGGTTCAGGGTCAGCACGGGCACGCTGCTGTGCCGCAGGACGGCGCCGGCCTGGCTGAGCGCCGACACGATGGCGCGCGACCCTTGGAACGGCCCCTGCCCCACCGTGGCGCCCAGCACCGCCGCGCCGTTGCCGGCCACGGCGGGGATGGCCGCCGTCACGGCGGCTCGGGCGCTGTCGTACACCGCCTTCCAATCGATGCCGCCTTCCGCGGTATCGCTGGCCACCACGGTGATTTCCTCGAACAGCAACCGCACGCGCCGCGTAAGCGCCCGGTTCTCGCGTTCGATGAACTGGCCGATGCGATCCAGGACGTCGGGCGTGTCGGTGATCACCAGCGAGCTGCCGCCACCGTCGAGTTCGGCAACCGTGCCGGCCTGCGTCAGGAACGGCATGACGCGGGCGCGCACCGCCTGCAGGGCATGATGGTCGCCGGACGACAGGGAAGTATTGGACGTGTTGTCGAAACCGCCTGCCTCGCTGCTGCCGGAGCGGCCCAGCCGGGCATCGGCGCGGCTGGCCAGGGTCAGGGCGCGCACGTCGAAGACGCGGGTCTGCATGCGATAGAACTCGATGGCATGGCGGTGATAGCGCCAGTGCACGCCGAAGCTGGCGGCCACGGCGTCCAGCGTATCGGGCAGCGGGCGCGGCCCGGCCATGATCGGCACGCGGGTCGGGCTGGGGATATCGGGCGCAGCCGCCTGCCCCAGCCGGGGCAGGAACAGCCCGCGCGGCAGCAAGGCATCCGGGGCGATCCGCACGGGGATGTGGGTGGCGCGCGTCAATCGTTCGGCCAACGAGTGCAAGTCGAGCCGGCCGGCGAACAGCAGCGTGGTGTCGATATCGCCGCGCAGCGCGGCGGGCAGCACGACCTCGCGCGCCAACGGCTGGGCGCGCCCGGCCAGCCACGGTTTGTCGACATCTTGAGCCGCCGCGCGCGCGCTGCGGTCGGATACGGCCGCGGCGAACTGCCGCTGGTCGGATTCGACCTGGGCGCGCGCGCCCGCAATGGCCTGCCGCAAGGCCTGCAGCGACTGCTGCGCCGAGCAACCGGCCAGGGCTGACATCAAGACACCGGAAACCAGGATGCGGGCCTTCATGAACGGACTCCGGCGGCCAGTGAACGATCGCAGGCCTGCGTCACCGGCACGACGCGCAGCACCTTGTTGGAATAGAAGCAGGGTTGCACCGGCCGGTCTGCCAGTTCGGTGGCGGCCAGCAACTGGCGGACGGCCGTCTTGAAATCGCCGGGGAAATCGGCTTTGCCGGCCAGCGGAATATCGGCATCGACCGCCCAGTGCTGGGGCTCGAACAACCAGCCGGCATCGCCGGCCCAGCGCGACAGCACGGCCCGCAGGGTGGCGTCGGGCGCGCCGGCCCGGTAGCCGGCGGGCGGGTCGGCCGGTGCCGGCGACGCCTGCGGCGCGGCCGGGTGGCTGGGTGCCTCCGCGGGCAACATCGGGACGACCGGCGCGGCGCCCCCTGCCCCTTCGGTGGCTACCGGCACGGCGAGCGGGCCCGGATGCCGGTCGACTCGCGCGACATGCTGCCCACCGCGCAGCATCAGCACGGGCCACACGCCGTCGACCACCACATAAGGGTCCTGGCGCGTGTAGGGCAACGGCTGCATGCCGGCCGGCGTCTGCGCGAACAGCGCGGGCGGCGTGCGGCCGGGCGCAAATTGCAGCCAGGTGCGCCCCGCCCCGCTGAACACCTGCAATGGCGCGACCGCCGGGTCGCCCGACAATTGCCAGTTGAAATCGTAATGGCCGGCAGGCGCACCGCCGGACCAGCGGGATTCGCCGCCCGGCCACTGCGCGCAAGCGGCCAGCCCCAGCGGCAGCAGCGCCAAAAGAAGAAATCGAACCATGCTCGCCCCGAATCAAGGAATCGCTCCACTCTGGAGCGTGGCAAGCATGGTGGCCCGCCGCGGCCGGTGCGGCTAGACCGAGATATACGGACGGAAGATTTCGTTCACTGGCCGCGCGGCGCGCTTGCGGCGGCCGGCTGCGCCGCGGAGATAGTACGATCGTCACATTCGCGGACGGCTGCCGGCTTCGGCTTGCGGTAGGCCGGGCCGCGCGGACGCTTCAATGACCGGCGCAACGCACCATGGACGATATGCGATTCGTGTACACGGAAATGACCTGCTCCCGGATGCTTGCCGATCGGCGCCGGCCCACGCACAGGGGCGCGGCATGAGCGGCCGCGACGTGCTGGTGCGCGCCGCTCTGGCGCAGGTGCGCTGGTTTGCCGGCTGGGGCCCCGGCTCGCTGGACATTCTGTGCCGCAGCGCGCAGGTCGTCCACTACCCCGCGCAATCCCGCATCTATGGCGCGGGCGACAAGCTGGACGGGATCTACGTGCTGGCCACCGGCTCGATTCGCTATGTGGCGCAGCAACCCAACGGCAAGGCCGTGTCGATGCGCTTCTGGCCGCCGGGCGAACCGCTGGGCGTGGTGGCCTGCCTGGACGGCAAGGGCAGTCCGCTGGACTTGTACGCCCACCAGGATACGGCGGTGGTGTTCGTGCCGCGCGCGGCGCTGCTGGAGGCGATGCGCGGCGACTTCGCCGCCACCTGGTCGATCGTCGAGCTGCTGTGCGCGCGCAGCCGCGACATGTTCATCAAGATAGAAAGCCAGTTGACGCGGCCGCTGCGCGCGCGCCTGGCCCAGCTATTTCTGCACCTGGGGCGCGGCTTCGGCACGCCCGCCGGGCAAGGCGTATCGATCACGCTGAAGCTGACCCAGGACGAGATCGGTTCGATGCTGGGCGTCAGCCGCCAGAGCGTGCACGGCGAAATCAAGGCGCTGGAACGCGACGGGCTGGTCGAGATGTCGTACGGCCACGTCACCCTGCGCGACCTGCAAGGCCTGGAACGGCTGGCCGATAGCGAGCCCGGCTGGCCATCGGCCGATGGCCAGCCGGGTTCGGCTTCCCCTAGTACTTGATATTCTGTTCCTTGATCAGCTTGCCCCAACGCTCGGTTTCCTTGGCCAGGTAGCTGCGGAATTCCTCCGGCGTGCCGCCGCCCGCGGTGGCGCCGATGGCTTCCCACTGGGACTGCAGCTCTGGGGAACGGACGATGCCGGTAATATCGGCCGCCAGTTTTTCGATGATCTTGGGGTCGGTGCCGCCCGGGGCGAAGATGCCATACCAGGCCGACACCTCGTACCCCGGCAGCCCCTGCTCGGCCACCGTGGGCACATCGGGCAGCCAGGGCAGGCGCTTGGCCGAGGTCACTCCCAGCGGCACCACACGCCCGGCCTTGACGAACGGCAGGACGCCGTTGTCGAACATGATCTGCACGCGGCCCGCGAACAAATCCTGGTGGGCGGCTGCGCTGCCCTTGTAGGGAACGTGGGTCATCTTCACGCCCGCCAGGCTGGAAAACAGCTCGCCCGACAAGTGGGTGGAAGTGGCCACCCCGGTAGAGGCGAACGACACCGCGCCGGGATCGGCTTTTGCCTTGGCGATCAGTTCCTGCACATTTTTGACGCCGAAATCGGGCGCCGCGACCAGAATGTTGGAGATGGTCGTCAGGATGGTGACGGGCGCCAGGTCTTTCGCGGTGTCGTAGGGCAGCTTGTCCATCAACAACGGGTTCAGCGCCAGCGGCATGGCGGTCAGCAGCAGCGTATAGCCATCCGGCTCGGCCTTGGCCACCGGGTCCGTTGCGATGATGGTGTTGCCCCCCGGCTTGTTCTCGATGATGACGGGCTGCTGCCATTTTTCCGACAGCCGTTTGCCGACGACGCGGGCTTGAATATCCGTGGCGCCTCCGGGCGGATAGGCGACGATGATGTGGACGGGCTTCGCCGGCCATGGTTCCGGCGCCGGCGCGGCGGTTGCCAACGGCATCGCGACAGCCGCCGCCAGGGCGGCGCTGAGCAGTGTTGTACGGTTCATGAGCGGGTCTCTCCTTGTGGTGTCTTGGTAAGTGCTGTGATTTATGTTTTGGATCTGATCCAGGATTCGATCGTCGGCCGCCAGGCGCCCGGGTCGTAGATCAGCGATTGATGGCCCAGCGGCGTGGAAACGACGCTGGCGTTGGCGGGCAGCGGGCTGGCCGGCGGGAACAAGGTGTCCGACGAGGCGTACGCCAGCTGCGTGTCCGGCGGACACTGGCCCAGGTCGAATTCGATGGCCGCGGCGCGCAGCCTGCACAGTGCCTGGGCGTCGAACTCTTGCGCCCACGCATCCAGGCGTGCGGACTCGCGCTGCCGCGCCGCCGGCCCCTGCTGCGCGATCAGCGCCGCCAGCCCCGAGCGCAGCAATACCTGTTCGCGATAGGCGCGGCGGGCGGCTGCCGTGTCCATGGCCCGCAGGGCCGGCAGCTCGCCGGCCTGCCCGCGGCCCTTCCACGCCGTGCACAGCCCCAGCACCCGGGCCACGCGATCCGGGTGATCGGCCTTGAGCTGCATGGCGACGTATCCGCCGAACGAGTACCCGATGACGCCAGCCAGCGTGGCCAGGCCCAACTGTTCGGCCAGGGTATCGATGGCGGCGGCCATGCCGCGCACGGAAGCATGGCCTTGGGCATGCCCCCGCCACGAGGAACCATAGGCCGAGCCGGGCAGGTTCACGGTGATGACCTGAACGGTGCGCGTGTCCAGGCATTTTCCCGGCCCGATCCAGTGGCTGGCCCAGCCCGCGTCGGAGGCGCTGGCGGTGCCGTCCAGCGCATGATGGCTGCCGGTGTACCCATGCAGCAGCACATAACACGGGGCATCGCGCGGCCCGCTACGCGTGTAGGCCAGCGCAAGGCTCACGATAGCGCCATCCGCCAGACGAAAATCGTCGATCTGCGCCCGGGCATTCTCGACGCTGCCCGGCGGATGCGTATCCGACATGCTGTACACGACCGGCGGCCCGCTTATACCGGGCGCTCGCCGCGCACGGTGGTGCGGTACAGCGACCGGTACTGGCCGGCCGGCAGGTTCCGCGTGGTGGCGCTGTGCATGGTCGAGCGGTTGTCCCACATCACCACATCGCCGGGACTCCAGCGGAAGTCGTAGCGGAATTCCGGCCGGATGGTGTGCTCGAACAGGAAGTTCAGGATGTCGTCGCTTTCGTTCGCCGGCAGGCCCACGATCTCGGCCGTCATGCCCTTGTGGGCGAAGATGGAGCGGCGGCCCGTATCGGGGTTGGTGCGGATCAGCGGGTGCACGACATCGGGTGTCTGCGCTTTCTGCGATTCGTTGAGCTCGACCCGCGTACCCTGGCCCTGGGCCGCCTTGTTGCGGCGATAGCGATGCACGGCACGCAGTCCCTGCAGGCGCGCCTTCCATTCTGCCGACAGAGCGTCGTAGGCGGCCTCCATATCGACGAACAGCGTATCGCCACCTTCCGGGGGGATTTCCCTGGCATTCAGGATGGTGGCCTTGGCGGGCTGTTCCTGGAAGGCGAAATCCGAATGCCAGTATGACCCGCCGTCCGCGATGCCCATGGGCTTGCCGTCCACCACCCGGTTGGACAGGCGGAAGATCTCGGGGTGGTCCGGGTGGTTGTATTGCGTCAGCAGGTGCACTTCCAGCGGCCCGAAGCGCTGGCTGAACGCGATCTGCCCCTGGGCCGACAGCGACTGGTTCTTGAAACACACCAGCTTGTTATCCACGAACAAATGGTGGATATGCGCAAACTCGTCGTCGTCCATTGGACGATCGAGGTCGATGCCTGCGATCGCGATACCGAACCGCGGGGACAAGGCGGTTATCTGCATGCTGTCTCCTTCCATAAAATTCAGCGAACAATTGTTCGCTATCAAAGTTAATCGGATTAAGGTAGGCTTGTCAACACGATGTGGCCAGGGGCCACGGCTTGTGGAGCAACGATGGAAAACGGGATGGAACCGGCATGACGACCGCTGACGGCAAGAAGGAATTCCTGGACGCACTGGCCAATGGCCTGCAACTGATCGAAGCCTTCGACGAGCAGACCCGCTTCGTCACGATCCAGTCCGCCGCCGAGATCCTGGGCATCACGCGTTCGGCGGCACGCCGCATCCTGCTGACACTGGCCGAACTGGGCTACATGGAACAACAGGATCGGTACTTTTCCCTGGCCCCCAAGGCCATCGACCTGGGCTACCGGTACTTTCGCTCGCTGGGAGTGGCGGGCGCCATCAAGCCCTACCTGTACAACCTTTCCCGCCAGCTAGGAGTGGCGGCGGCCATCGGCATGCTGGCCGGGCAGGACGTGCTCTTTGTCGAACGGGTGGAAGCCGATCGCCCGATCAAGCTGGACTTGCGCGCCGGCGATCGCCTGCCGGCTTACGCGCATTCGCTGGGACGGGTATTGCTGGCGCAACTGCCCGCAACGCAACTGGCCGAGCACCTGCCCGAGGGCTCGATCCACAGGGTCTCGACCCATACGGTCACCGAACGCAAAGATCTTGCACGGGAACTGAAGCGCGTCCAGAAGCAGGGATGGAGCTTCGTGAACTCGGAGCTCGTCAACGGCCTGTTCGGCGTGGCCATCGCCCTGCCCCACCCTTCGGGCATCAGCACCGCGGGCCTGAACGTGACGTCCATCGGAGAACCGTGGTCTTTGGCGGAAATCGAGCAGCGCATTCTTCCCGCGCTGCACGAGACCGCGCAGGCCATCCGGCCGATCACCGATTCGCTGGGCTGACCGCCGCGGCAGGCGCCGGCGCCCGGCCGCCTATTCGCGGCCGCTCCAGTGGACCGCTCGCTTTTCCAGGTAGCGGCAGGCCAGGTCCAGGCTGTAGCCCAATGCCGCCATGATCAGCACGCCCACCAGCACGATGTCGGTCTGGACGAAATCGCTGGCGGTCAGCGCCATCCAGGCGATGCCTTCGCTGGTGGCCACCATTTCCGCGCCCACCAGCATGGTCACGCCCACGCCGAGCGCGACCCGCACGCCGGTAAAGATGCCGGGCAGGCTGGCCGGGATCAGCACGCGCCGGAAGATGATCGCGCGCGACGCGCCCAGCGATTGCGCGGCCTGGATGCGCTTGATGCTGACGCCGCGCACCGCCTGCATGGCGCTGATGGAAATAATGGGGAACAGCGCGGCCACGATCAGCAGGATCTTGGACAGCTCGCCGATGCCGAACCACACAATCATCAGGGGCAGCAGCGCCAGCTTGGGAATGGGCCGAGTCAGTTCGATCGGCGGGTCGAACACCGCGCGCATGGCGCCCGACACGCCCATCAGCAGCCCGAGCGGAATGCCCACCGCCAGGCAGAACAGGAAGGCCGCGAAGAAGCGGAACAGGCTGATCCCGAAATGGTAGAGCAGGCTGTGGCCCTGGTAGCCGGTGTCGACCAGGCGCATGAAGGCTCGGCCAACGTCCAGCGGCGACGGCAGGAACGCCGGGTCGACCACGGGCGGCAGGCCGGCCACGCCGGTCAGCACCAGCCAGGCCAGCACCAGGCTCAGGCACGAGCCGCCGTACAGCATGCGTTCGCGCCGGCTGGAGCCGCCGCCGGCGCGGACGCGACGGGCGCGGAAAGCGGCAATAGGGGTTTCGGCCTTGGCGTTCACGACGCGATCTCCTGGTGGCGGGCGGCCAGCGATTCCTCGCGCAGCAGGCCCAGAATATGGCGCTTGGCCTCGGCGAAAGCGGGCGTGGTCGAGACGAAGGGATCGTCCGAGCGAGAGAATTCCGCCTGGAATGCCGACTTGATCGCGCCGGGGCGCGCCGTCATGACCAGCACGTGCGTGGCCAGGAACAGCGATTCCTCGATGCTGTGGGTGATCCACAGCACGGTCTTGCCGGTGCGCCGCCAGATCGCCTTGATCTCTTCCTGCAGCAATTCGCGGTTCTGCTGGTCCAGCGCGGCGAAAGGCTCGTCCATCAGCAGCATCTCGGGCTCGTTGGCCAGGGCGCGGGCGATGCCCACGCGCTGCTGCATGCCACCGGACAGCTCGTAGGGATAGCGCTGCGCGAAACCGGCCAGGCCGACCAGTTCCAGGTAGTGCATGGCCCGTTCGCGCGCCTGGCGGTTGCCGTGCGCGCGCGGGCCGAAGGCGACGTTTTCCAGCACCGTCATCCAGTTGAACAGCGCGCCCTGCTGGAACACCACGCCGCGCTCGCTGCCTGGCCCGTCGATGTCGCGGCCGTCGAGCAGCAGGCGGCCGGTGCTGGGGCGTTCGAAGCCGGCCACCAGGTTCAGCAAGGTGCTCTTGCCGCACCCCGAAGGCCCGACAATGCAGACAAAGTCCCCCGGACACAGCACCATGTCCACCGGCGACAGCGCGCGCACCGCGTCCGCGCCCTCGCCGAACTGCTTCGAGACGTTTTCCAGGGCCAGCTTGGCCCGGGCGCGCCGGGCGGGGCCGTACAGGTCGATCGGTTGCAGGCTCATGACCGCGCCCTCAAGCCATGCGAGCCACGAAGCTGGCATCGACGTACGGCCGATAGTCGGCCGGCACCTGGGGAACCTGGCCGTTCTCGACCAGGAATTCGCCTTGCGCGCGCAGGGCGCGCAGCACGCCCGTGTCGCTGGCCCCGGGCCGGCCCATCCAGTCGTCGTCCAGGATCTCCTTGGGCGTCAGGGTGTGGAACGAGCGGATATACGCCCGAGTGGTTTCGGGCGCCATGTTCAGGTAGGTGGCCATCACCTTCACGACGTCTTCGGGGTGGTCGCGGTACTGGGTGCAGATGCGGTCGTATTCGACCAGGTACGCCAGCAGCAGGTCGGGGTGCTTTTCCTTGAATTCGTTGCCGGCCACGATGCCATCGAAGACGCGTACGCCGTGTCCGGCCAGGTCGCCGGTTTCCAGCAGGATGCGTCCGCCATTGGCCAGCAGGTCGCCCAGCACCGGCCGCCAGATGAAAGCGGCGTCGATGTCGCCGCGCTTCCAGGTGGCGGCCAGCGCATCGGGCTTGATGTTGATGAGCCGGACATCGGCGGCACGCAGGCCGACGGTCTTGAGCGCGGCCAGCATGGCGAAATGGACGGACGTGTTGAACGGCAGGCCGATGCGCCGGCCCTTGAGCTGGTCCAGGCTGGCAATGCCGCTGTCGCCGCGCACCGCCAGGCATTCGCTGTCGGTAATGATCTTCTGCACGTACACCATCGACAGCGGCAGCTTGCGCGCGAAGCCCCCCACCATGGGCGCCGAGCCGATGTTGCAGATGTCCATGCTGCGGCTGGCGATCGCGGCCAGGATCTGCGGCGCCGCGTTCACGCTGACATAGTCCACCGCGGCCTTGCCGGCATAGGCCTGCTGGAACGAGCCGGTGGCCTTGCCGAACGTCTGCGGCCCGGCCGAGCTCCACAGGCCCAGCCTGACCGAGGCGTCCTGGGCGCGGGCGGCACCGAAGGGCAGCATGCCGCCCGCCAGGCAACCGAAGCCGACATTGGCCGCCAAGGCCAGCATGTCGCGTCGAGAAAAGCGCGTCTTCTTCATGGTGTTTCCCCTTTGGTGATGTCCCGCGGCGCGCGCGCCGCGGCTGGTCAGTAGAGCACTTCTATTTTTCCGGTGGCTGGCCCCCGGGCGCTGCGCACCGCCTGCAGGCATTCGGCAAAGTCGCGGAAATACGGCTCGACGGCCGTCTCGTGCAGCAGCGACAGCATATGGTGCAGGCCTTGCGGCTCGCGAATCATGCCCGGCAGCCAGCCACGCTGCTTCAGGCATTCCCCCACCCGATGCAGGTCGACGTCGTCGGCCGTGACGGCCATCAGCGAAAGATGCGGCTGACCCACGATGCGCAGGCCCGGGCTTGCGGCATAGCGCTGGCGATAGCGCGCCGCCAGGTCCAGCACGCGCCGGGTGCTGTCCAGGTAGCCTTGGCGGCCCATGGCATGCAGCATTGCCCAGGCTGCCGCCACCGCGGCGCCGGGCCGGGTGCCCACCACCGTGTCGGTCGCGTAGCGGCCGCTGGGCCAGTCGTCGTATTCGAACGCCTGGTGGCGGGCGTCTTCGGCACAACGGTAGAACACGGTCGAGGCGGGCTTGGGGCAATAGCCGAACTTGTGCAGGTCCGCCGAGATGCTGCGCACGCCGGGCAGGCCCAGGTCGAAATCCGGCACCGGATGCCCCAGCATGCGGGCGAACGGCGCGATGTAGCCGCCCACGCAGGCATCCACGTGCAGCCAGGCGCCGCGCGCGAGCGCGAGCTCGGACAGCTCGTCGACCCGGTCGACCACGCCATACGGAAAGCACGGCGCCGAACCCACCAGCATGATGGTGTCGCGGTCGATGGCGGCGGCCATGGCGCCGGCGTCGCTGCGGTAGTCGTTGCCGACCGCCACGCGGCGCACTTCCAGGTCCATGAGATCGGCGGCCTTGGTGAAGGCGGGATGCGCGGTGGCGGGCGCGACGATATTGCCGCGGTGGCCGGGCTGGCCCAGCCGGGCACGGGCGGCGTTGCGGCTGGCCCTGACGGCGGCCAGGATGCTTTCGGTGCCGCCGGTGGTCATGAAACCGGCCGCGCCGGCGGGCGCGCGCAGCAGTTGCAGGCCGATCGCGACCACCTCGGCTTCCATGCGGCGCAGCCCCGGGAAAGCCCGGCGCGCGCCCAGGGCATTGACGGAAAAGTGCTGGAAGAAGGCGTCGCGGGCGGTCTGCTCGGCCGCTTGCCCGGACGCGAAGGCGTAGGCCGACAGGCGGCCGTCCTGCCAGGAGAAATCGTCGGCCGACATCGCGCGCAATGCGCCCAGGATCTCGTCGCGCGGCAGGCCGGTATCGGGCAGGGTCGTCATCATGATCGCAGGAAAAGGGGAAAACCCATTCTTCTGCGTTCGGCCCGCCGTGTCTGTCAAGAACTTTACGTTTGGGCGCGATTGGCCCTGCGGGGCCGCGCCCTACTTGCTCTTGAGCAGCACCCGTATGGCAGCCGTCAGGGCCAGGATGTTGGGATCCTGTTCGCGCGCCTTCATGAAGTTCAGGCTGATGGTCTGGGCCACGTTTTCCGGCGCGATGGGAATGAAGCGGACCTTGTGCTCGAACATTTCCTTGATGCGCCCGTATGTCAGGGCGGACGCGACGCCGTTGGCGACCAGGTTCATCTGCGTGAAAATGTCTTCCACTTCCATGAAGACCTCGGCGGTGAAATCCGGGAACACCTCGCGCAGGCGGAACGACGTCAGCGGCCCTTCGGTCAGGGTGGCGATGCGCTCGCCCGAGCAGCCCTGCAAATCGATGCTTTGCCGTTCCGCATGCCTGGACGAGGGATGCACGGCCAGGTAGATGCGGTCTTCGAATATCGGCAGCGAAAAGATGTCCGCATAGGCATCGCTGGGCTCGGCGAACACCGCGTCCAGCCGGCCCTCGCGCAGCTTGGGCAGCAGGTCGTGCTTCGAACGGCCCAGCGTCAGTTCGCAATGGACGTCGGGCTTGCGCACGCCCATGGCCTTGATGAGCTCGGGCATCCAGGAATGGGTCAGGGAATACAGCGCCCCGATGCGCAGCCTGTCGGCCGAGAAGCCGGCTGCCTCGCGCGTGGCGATCACGCCCGCTTCCGTGCGCGCGATCACTTCCTCGGCGCATTTGGCAAGGGTGTAGGCCGCCGCGGTGGGCACCAGGTTGCGGCCCGCGCGCCGGAACAAGGTGCAACGCATCGTGCTTTCGAGCGAGTGTATCGCCCGGTGGATATTGATGGCGCTGGTGTCCAGCAGCTCGGCCGCGCCCATCATGCTGCCCGCCCGGATATACGCCAGCAAGACCTCCAGCTTCCGGAAAGTCAATTCGTCGGAGACCCTTGTCCGCATCGGCAAGCCCTCGTTAGCGTACGGGCGCCCTACTGGGCTTGCGTCACGATGACGACCTTGCCCATGGCGCGCCGGTCCATGACGCTGCGCAGGGCCAGGCTGGCCTGTTCCAGCGGGTACGTCTGCGTGACGGGCGGCCGCACCTTGCCGGACCGGTACAGGGCGAGCAGGTCGGCCATGTGCTGGCGCGCGACTTGCTTGTCCCGGCGCAGGAAATTACCCCAGAAGACCCCCACGACCGAAGCGCCCTTCAACAAGGGCAGGTTCAGCGGCAGGCGCGGCACTTCGCCGGCGGCGAACCCGACCACCAGATGCCTGCCGTTCCAGGCCAGCGTGCGGAACGCCGTTTCCGAATACGCGCCGCCGACGGGGTCGAACACCACGTCGACCCCCTTATCGCCCGCAATCGCCTTGACCCGTTCGCGCAGGTCTTCTTCGGCGTAGTTGATGCACGCATCGGCGCCGTGGCGCGCACAGAGCTCCAGCTTGGACGCGCTGGATGCCACGGCGATGACGCGCGCGCCCAGGGCCTTGCCGATCTCGATGGCCGCGATGCCGGTGCCGCCCGATGCCCCCAGCACCAGCAGCGTCTCGCCGGCGGCGAGCGCGGCCCGGTCTTTCAAGGCGTGCAGGCTGGTGCCATACGCCAGCACGAAAGCCGATGCGGTGACGAAATCCATGCCGTCCGGAATGGGGACGACGCGCTCTTCCTGGACGATGGCTTCGGTGGCATAGCCGCCCCAGGTGAAACTGCCCATGACGCGATCGCCCGGCTTGCAGTCGGTGACGCCCGGGCCCACCGCCTTCACGATGCCGGCCACTTCCCCGCCGGGCACAAAGGGCAGTTCCGGCTGGAACTGGTATTTCTTCTGCACGATCAGCGTGTCGGGAAAATTGACCCCCGCCGCGTGGACGTCGATCAGCACTTCTCCGGCTTGCGGCGCCCTGCCCGGGATTTCCTCGACGACGAGCGATTCCGGCAGCCCCCACTCTTTGCACAGCACAGCTTTCATGGCCCTGCTTCCTGTAATGACATTCGGGTTTTCTTAGGAGCGCGGCGGTTCGGTGCCAGACCCCGATCCCGCGTGGGCCAGCGCAATGACCGCGTCGACCGCGACCATTCCCTCGTCGCCAGGCAGCAAGGGATTGATCTCGAACAGGTCGATGTCGTCGGCCATCGCGATGGCGGCGCTCGATAGCTTTTCGATTGTAGACGCGAGCGCCTGGATATCGGCTGGCGGCATGCCGCGCCCGCCGCCAAGCACCGGCCAGGCCTTGAGCGAGCGCAGCAGGTGCATGGCCTGTTCTTTGCAGACCGGCAGCGGCGCGCGGGCGATGTCGCGATGCAGCTCGATCCAGAGCCCGCCGACCCCGACGCTGAGCATCATGCCGAAGGTGGGATCGCGCATCACGCTCAGGAACAGTTCCAGGCCTGCCGCGACCTGCCGCTGCACCACGACGCCATCGATACCGGCGTGCGGGGCGCGTTGCGCGACGCTGGACAGCACGTCCGCATAGACGCGACCGACGGCCTCGGGCGTGGCGAGGCCAAGCGCCACGCCGCCCACATCGGATTTATGCTGGATATCCGCGCTGAGGACTTTCAGGGCGACCGGGTAGCCCAGCGCCTGCGCCGCGGCGACCGCCTGTTCCGCGCTGGTGGCGACCCGCTCGGCAACGGTCGGGATATCGAACGCATGCAGCAATCGCTTGGCCTCGCATTCGTTCAGGTGGCGCCTGCCCTCTTCCCTGGCCGCCCGCACGATGGAACCCGCCGCGGCCGGAACCTTGGCGCCGGGGCCGCCTGGCGGCCTGTCGCGCCGGCGGCGGCGGTTGTCGTGCCAATGGGCGAGGCTGGACAAAGCATTGACCGCGCGCGTGGTGTCGTCGAACACCGGAATCCCGTTTGCTTCCAGTTCGGCCTGCCTGGCGCAGGCGCCGTTGCGGATTCCGGCAATCAGCTTGCCCGCCGAACGCGCGATCGGCATGATGCTGTCCGCCATGCGATCGAGCAGGTATCCCGGTGCGAACACGACCGCGAAGTCGACGTCTTCCGAGCCCAGGATGGTACTGAGCGCCCGGGCGACGAACTCGTGCTGGTTGACGATGTTTCCCGTCAGGTCGACGGGGTTGAGCACCATGCCGTAGCGGGGAATGCCCTGGTGCAGCGCCGCCTGGATTTCCGGCCCGAAACTGGGAACGTCGACGCCGGCACGGATGAACTGGTCGGACAGCAGCGCGCCGATGGCGCCCGAAATGGTCAGGATCGCGACCCGGGCGCCGCTGTGGATCTGGCGAAATCCGGACAGGTAGGCCAGGTCGCCCAGGTGCTGGATATCGAGGGCGGGAACGACGCACAGTTGCTCGAACATGGCCCGGTAGACTTCCTGGCTGCCCGTCACCGCCGCGGTGTGCGACGCCGCCGCCCGGGCGCCCTTGGACGAATCGCCCACCTTGAGCAGGGCCAATAGTTGGCCGTTGTCGCGCATCCGGCCCGCCACGCGGCAGAAATTGGCGCCGTCGCGCAGCCCCTCGAGATATCCGACGATCGCATGGGTGCCCGGCCGGGCAGACAGGTAATCCAGGTATTCGGAAAACTCGATGCAGGCTTCGTTGCCCGTGTTGACGACGACGTTGAATCGCACGCCGACGCTGCGCCCGGCGGCATATACCGCCGCGCATATGCTGCCGCTCTGAGTCACCAGCGCCACGTCGCGGGGCGCGCTGGGCGGCTCTACGCTGCGGAATACCGCGGTGAACGTGCTGTAGGCGTGGCTGTCGAGGTTGCCGAATCCCATGCAGTTGGGGCCGGCGATCAACATGCCGGTTTCCTGGCCGAAGCGCGCGAGCTCTTGCTGCAGCAACCGGCCTTCTTCGTCGCCGGCTTCCGCATAGCCCGCCGCGAAGATGACGGCCGAGCGTATGCCTTTTTCCACCGCCTGCCGCAAGGCCGGCATGACATCGCCGGCCGACACGGCGACCACCAGCAGATCCACCGCCTGCGGCAAGGCGGCGATATCGGGGTAGCATTTCAGGCCCGCGATCTGGTCGTACTTGGGATTGATGGGAAACACCGGGCCCGCGTATCCGCGTTCCAGCAGCAGGGATATGGGCACGCCTCCGAGCCGTTTCGGATCGGCCGAGGCACCGAGGATGGCGATCGAGGCAGGATCGATAAGAGGCCGCAGCTTCCCGTTCATGGGGGTCTCCGAGAACACAGCGCCGGCATCGCCCGGCGCATCAATATAGGGTGAGGCTGCGCCGTCCGTCCATGGCGGACCGCGGCGCCGCGCGTTCAGATGGGCCGGGGATCCCACACCTTGTCCCCCAGCGCGCACACGACTTCCCAGAGCTGCCGGTCGCGTTCGCGCTGCAGGGCCAGGACATCGCGCTCGCCATAGTCATAGAAGCCCCGGCCGGTGGCGACGCCCAGGTGGCCATGAGCGATGCGTTCCTTGAGCAGGCGGGGCGACAGATCGACAGGCGCATCGACCATCGAGGGGTTTTCCAGGTTGCGCATGCTCAGCCCCAGCCCGGTAAAGTCGTAGCGCTGCATCAGGCCCAGGATCTGCATGCGGGGCGCCAGACTGCTGCGCACCGCGACATCCATGGCCTCGACCGACACCAGCCCCGTCTCTATCATGTGAAAGGCTTCCCGGCCAAGGGCACGCAACAGGCGGTTGATGACGAATCCGGGAAGGAAGTGCTCCAGGACCACCGGCGTTTTCTTCAGGTGGCGCAGCAACGCCACGCTGTCGTCGCGGGCGCGCGGCGGCGCGCCATCGGGGGCCACGACTTCGACCAGCGGCAGGATATGGGGCGGCGCGAACCAGTGCGCGACCAGCATGCGGCTCAATAGCGCCGGCGGGGCCAGCGAGAAGACGTCGAGCGTCGAGGTATTGCTCCATACCACCGCGTCCGGGCCACCGTGCTGCGCGATGCGCGCGAAGATCTCTTGCTTGACCGGCGCCCGTTCGGTGACCGCTTCGACGATCAGGTGAGCCCCCGCAAGTACGGCGTCAGAGGGGTGGCCGACCCGCACCAGGCCACGCGCCGCCTGGGCTTGCCGGTCGTCGATCAGGCCCAGTTCGACCTTCAGCGCCAGGCCGTCATGGAACGACGCCAGGCCGCGTTCGCGCATCGCCGCGTCGATATCGCATAGATCGACCGCGTAGCCGGCCTCGGCGAAGACCTGCGCAATGCCGGGGCCCATGACGCCCGCGCCGATGACGGCCACCCGGGACGTCGAAGGCGCGAATGGCCGGCCCGCCAGCATCGGCATGGCGTTCTCGGCGGCAATGCCGCCGGGCTGGGACAGCGTTTCGGCATTGGCCATCAGGCACCTCGGCGCTTGCCGTCGCACATCGCCACGGCCTCGACTTCCAGCAACAGCTCGGGCCTGGCCAGCGACGAAACGCCGACCATGGTGCTGGCAGGCAGGCAGCTTTCGTTCAGGAATGCCGCCCGCGCGTCGCGGATGACCTTGGCCTTCTGCGGATCGAGATCCTTGACGAACAGCACCGTTTTCACGACATCGTCGAATGAAGCCCCCGCGCTTGCCAGCGCCTTGCCGATGTTGCTGTAGACCTGCCGCGTTTGCGCGGCCAGGTCGCCTGCCCCGACGACCTGGCCGTGTTCGTCGTACGACACCTGGCCGGCAATGTAGACCGTCGCGGCGCAGGTGGACCGGACCGCATGGGCAAACCCATTCGGCCGGGCAAGGGAATCCGGGATGTGTGAAGTATTCAATGTCGTGCTCGCTGACGGACGGGACGATGGAAAGCCGCGGCATCGGGTGTGTCGGCACCCGATGCCGCGGGCATGGCGGTTGCGCGCGCGGCGCGCTACATCGTGTTGGCCAGGCCGAGCCGGTCGACCATGGTTTTTTCTTGTTGGTACATTTCGCGGGCCCATGCGGCGTACTTTTGCGGCGGCACGTAAATGGCGGGTTGCGAGAACCTCTTCAGGGCGTCTGCCACGGCGGGATCCTGCAGCGCCGTCTGGATCGATTCCGCCAGGATCTCGGTCACCTTGGGATCCATGCCCTTGGGCCCGGCAATCCCCCACGGGGATTCCGACACCACGTCGTAGCCCAGCTCTTTCAAGGTCGGCACCTGCGGCCAGTCGTCGGAACGCTTGCCGCCGTAAGTGGCAAGCAGGCGCAACTGCCCGCTGTTCACATACGGGGCGAAACTTGCCGTTCCCGTGCCCAGGTCGACCTGCTTGCCCAGCACCGCCATCAGCATGTCCGCGTCCCCCTTGTAGGGCACGTGCGTCAGTTCGATGCCCGCCAGGCCGGCGAATTCCGCCAGCAGCAGGTTCGGCGAGGCGGCGATACCGGTGGAGCCGTAGTTGAGCTTGCCCGGCTTGTCCTTCGCGAAGGCCACCACGTCTGCCACGGTCTTGAACGGCGAATCCGCGGGAACGACCAGCCCCAGCGTATAGCCGGTGACGTTGCAGACGAAAGTGAAATCTTCAATGGGATCGAAGGTCTTCTTGGCCTGCATATGGGGCAGCCGCAACATGCCGATGGGCACCTGGGTCAGGGTGTACCCGTCCGGCGCGGCGCTGCGCATGACCAGGGCCGAAAGCGTGCCACCCGCCCCGGGCTTGTTCTCGACGATGACCGTCTGGCCCAGGGTCTTGCCCATCGACGACGCCAGCAGGCGCATGATCTGGTCGGTTGCGCCGCCGGCGGTGAAAGGGCAATAAAGCGTGATGGGCCGGGCGGGGAACTTCGATGCGGCGATGGCCGGAAATGCACAGGCCAGGGTTGCGCCACCGGCGCCAAGCAGGAAATCTCGTCGTTGCATGTTTTTTTCCCTTTGCTTCTGTAGTTATGAGATGGTGCTGATAAATCGAATACCTGTGAATCCGATCCGGCTGGCGCGCCTCAGTTGTCGGGCGCGAACCGGCACAGGCCGCCGCGGAATTCCGCCGACGTGAACACCTCGGGCAGCACGGCGGCCAGCTCGTCCGGGTCCATGTCGATGCCGTTCGCCTTGAGCATGGGTGCCGCCTCGCGCACCATCTGCTTCCAGTCGCCGATGATGCGGTACGGTTCCACGGTATCTTCGCAGGGTTCGCAGCCCAGCGCCCTGACGATCAGTTCGGTGAAGTTCACCACCTGGAACCCGTTGCGCCGCCCTTCGCCCGCCAGCTGCAGATGGCAGGCGTGGTACAGGGACACCAGCGCGTCGGCGCTGCCGTCCTTGGCGCGCTCGATCGTGACCTGGCGGGCGCCGGCCTTCATCTCCGGGGCCCGTTCCGAACCCGATGCGCCGCACATGTAGGCGGGCTCTTCGAGCTCGTCGATGATGTTCAGGCCGGGGATGGCCCGCAGCAGGCGCATTACCGCCGCGCCCGCTTCGTGCATGCCATGGTGGGTGTGCACCAGCACGTTCAGGTTCACCGGGGTGTTGAACCGGGCGGCCAGCTCGGCCTCGTGCTCGAGCAGGAACTGGGTGATGTGCTCGAACGTGAACTCGACCTTGCGGTACCCGCTCATTGTTTCGTTCAGGTGGATCTGGCAGGTGGGGCACCAGGCCAGCACTTTCTCGGGCTTGAAGCTGCCGAAGCGCTGCAAGGTGCTTTCGGTGATCCGCCCCCCCGCCTTCAAGTCGCCTTCCCATTTGCTGTGGACGACGCCGCAACAGGCCGACGTTCCGCCCATGACTTCATAGTCGACGCCCAGCTCGTCGAGAATGGTCATGGCGTTGAACAGCACGTGCGGCGTCCGCACGGGGTTGCAGCCGGTATAGAAAATGACGTCCGCATCGCGCGCCTTCGGCGGACGCAGCAGCCGCGCGACATCGTCGGGAATGAGCTGCATGCCGACCATGATGCGGATGGCGCGCGCCATCTTGCGGAAAGCATAGGGCGTGCCCTGCCGTTCGCGGGACATCCGGGAAGCCGAAAGGCTGATCAGTTGCCGCGGGTTGACGCCCTCCGGACAGGCGGGGATGCAGTCTCCGCAACTATTGCATTTGCCGATCCAGACGGCGGGCGCCTCCCGCAGGGGCGCCCGGCCGAGGGCGAAATCGATCGTGCCCGCCACCACGTCGCGGGGGTTCTGGTCGGCCAGGCCGACATACGGCACGACTGGGCACACCTCGACGCATCGCCCGCAGCGCGTACAGGCGGATGAGATGGCTTCCAGCGTCGTGTCGACGTAGGCTTCCAGCGACGCTGGCGCAGCCGTGCCGCGATCAGTCGTTTCCATGGGTGTTTTCCGTATTCTTCAAGCTGCTGCGCCCGGGACGTAGGCGATACCCTCGATTTCCACCAGGTATTCGGGCGCGACCAGGCGCGCCTCGACGGCGGAGCTGGTCGGCGGCACGGCCACATCGGCAAAAACCTGATTGCGCACCGCGTTGTACTTGGCGTAATCGCGCATGTCGGCCAGAAAGACCGTGATCTTGACGAGATGTTTCATTTCCGCGCCGTGCTCGGCCAGCAGCATCCGGATGCGCTCGAACACGATTTCCGTCTGCTTGCCGGTATCGGGCGGCGTGTCGCCGCTGGCGGCCAGGCCGGAAATGAAAAGCAGCTTCGCGTCTCCCAGCGGGATGGCCTGGATGCGGGAAAACCTGCCGGGTGTCGAGGGCAAGGGGGTTGTCTGACTCACAGTGCAGTCTCCTTGAAATGGTCGAAATGACTGTAGTGGCTGGGGCCGCCAGCCACAATTCCGTCTGGGTGGCGATCGTTACCTATTCCGTAATGATCATCGCGTGGCGAACGCCCGCTCGTAGACGTAATGGCCGGGGTCGCCCTGGTGGCTCGACCCCCGGAAGCCGCGTGCGTCCAGTAGCGCGCTGATATCGTTCAGCATGGCGGTGCTGCCGCAGATCATGGCCCGGTCGGTTTGCGGATCCAGCGCCGGCAGCCCCGTCAGTTCGCTCAGCCTGCCGCTTGCGATCAGTTGCGTGATGCGCCCGGTGGTGTGGAAAGGTTCGCGGGTGACGGTCGGCACATAGATCAGCTTGCGGCGCACGTCGTCGCCCACCAGCGGGTGGTGCGGCAGTTCGTCGGTGATCTGCCCGGCATAGGCCAGGTCGCTGCCACGCCTGACGCTATGGACGAGCACGACTTTTTCGAACCGCTCGTACAGCCGGGGTTCTTGCACGATGCTCAGGAACGGCGCCAGGCCGGTTCCGGTGGCGAACAGATAGGCGTGGCTGCCGGGAAGCAGGTCGTCGACCAGCAGCGTGCCCACCGATTTGCTGCCGACAAGAATGGCGTCGCCTGCCTGCAGATGCTGCAATTTCGAGGTCAAGGGGCCGTTGGGTACCTTGATGCTGAGAAACTCCAGGAACGGATCGTAGTTGGCGCTGGCCAGACTGTAGGCCCGCACCAGCGGCTTGTCGTCGTGTTCCAGGCCCAGCATCACGAAATGGCCGTTCTCGAAACGCAGTGCGGGGGATCGGGTCGTGCGAAAGCTGAACAGCGTGTCGTTCCAATGGTGGACGGACAGGACGGTTTCAGTGTTGTAAAGCGCCATGCAAGGCCTCCTTCAGTCAAGATCAAGCGGCGCCGGGGTCGCTGGTGCCGAACACCGACAACAGTTTTCCCGCAACGCCATCCCATGCCGAGGCATCTTCGGGGGGAGCCTTCTTTCGGGTGATGCCGGGCCACTGGTCGGCATACTTGCGGTTGAAGCCGGCCCACGGCCCGAGCCCGGCGTCGGCATCGGGACGTATGGCGTTGGCCCCGCACTCGGGGACACAGATACCGCAGTCGATGCATTGCTCGGGGTCGATGACCAGCATGCTTTCCCCTTCGTGGAAACAGTCGACGGGGCACACCTCCACGCAATCCATGTATTTGCACTTGATGCAGTTCTCGGTCACAACATAGGACATGCGGGCTCCCCTGCGTCTTTGCCTGTTTCGCTTGTTTTGCCTGGGCGCCCCGCTGCGGGGCAACCCTGGCGGCCAGAATAGAGACGAGGCCTGCCCCGATCAATAACAGCCAGGCTCGAACCAGTACGCTGGACGAAACGAAGCGCGAGAAGCCAGGCGGCAAAAGCCGGCGCCGGCCGGATGCGGCGCAGCCCCCGTCAAGGCGCGACGGGCGCCCGGGGCGGAAAAATCAGGATGCGGGAAGATGGCCGGCGGCGAACGCCGCCGGTGGCCTGGCCGCGGCGGGCAATGCCGCGGCGGCCAGGCATGCAGGGCTAGCGCTGCTGCGCCAGCTGGCGTGCCTGCTCGGCGGCGCGGTTCAGGGCCGCCACGGGCGGGGTCTTGCCTTCGAACGCCTGGTTGAGCTCGTCGTTCAGCACGGCCTCGACGCGGTCGTAGTTGGCCATGCGGAAGCCGCGGCTGGTGGTGAGCGACTTGCCGCGCATCGACTCGACAATGGCATGCGCGCCGGGGATCTTGTCGTAGAACGACACGTCGGCGGCGCGGAAGGCCGCGTCGGTCAGCGGCAGGTAGCCGGTGCGCTGGTGCCATTCGGCGGCGTTGACCGGCTTGGACAGCCAGGCCAGGAACTGCGCCGTGGCTTTTTCCTCGGCCTGTGGACGGCCGTCCAGGGCCCACAGCGCCGAGCCGCTGACGAACGGCGCACCGGCATCCGTGGTGGCCTGGTCGTAGTACGGCAGCGGCGCCACGCCGAACGCCAGGGAACGCGTGTTCATGAACGTGCCGGCGGCGCTGGAGCCCGAGGTCAGCACGGCGCATTCGCCCTTGGCGAACAGCTTGTCGCTCTGGTCGCGGTCGGAGTGCGCCATGAACAGGAACGACCGCTTCCAGCTGACCATCAGCGAGATGTGGCGCATGTACAGCGTGTTGAACTGCAGCGACGGGGCGGCCTTGCTGGCAGCCAGGCCGTTGTCGTTGCTGGTGAACAGCTGCTTGTTGATCGGCGCCAGGTTTTCCAGGTGCACCTGGACCTGGTCGCTGGAGGCGTACGGGCACTCGATGTTGGCCACGTCGCGCAGCTTCAACAACTCGGCTTGCAGGCCGGCCCAGGTGCGCGCCGGCTTGTTGGGATCAAGCCCGGCCTTTTTGTAGTAGGCCAGGTTGTAGTACATGATGGGCACTTCGGCCATCCAGGGGAACGCCAGCAGGCGGCCCTTGCTGTCGCGGGTGAAGCTGGAGGTGGCCGGCAGGAACCAGTTCAGGTCCTTGATGGGGTACTTGGCCAGCAGCTGGTACAGGGGCAGGATGGCCTTGTGCTCGGACACGACTTCGGGCGACCGGTTGTCGGCCAGCTGGACCAGGTTGGGGCCCTGCTTTTTCTTGACGGCGGTGGCGGCCTCTTGTTGCAGCGCCTGCGCGTTGGCGAAATCGCGCAGCTTGACGACGACGTCGTCCTGCTCTTTGTTGTATTTCTTGGCAAGTTTCTCGAATTCGGCCTTGTTGGGGCCGCTAAGCGTATGCCAGACCTGGATCTCGGTGCCGGCAGCATGCGCGGCCCCCGCGACCATCATGGCCGCTCCGAAAAGCCAGGTGCGCCGGCTGGCGCCCAGTGCGCGGGCCAGGCCCGCCAATTGCAGTGTCTTCATAGGTTCACAGACCAAGAAAGGGAAATTCAGGCTCTGGCTTGCGTCCGCTGAGCAGATCGGCCAGGGCCCGGCCCGAACCCACCCCCATGGTCCAGCCCAGCGTGCCATGGCCTGTATTCAGGTACAGGTTGGGAATGCGGGTGCGGCCGATAAGGGGCACGTTCGAAGGAGTGGACGGGCGCAACCCCGACCAATAACTGACGCTTTCGAAATCGAGCGCGTCGGAAAAGAGCTCGCGCGCCAGGCGCGTCAGGGCTTCGCAGCGGCCGGTGTTCAGCGCGCGCGAATACCCCGAGAGCTCGGCCGTGCCAGCCATGCGCAGGCGGTTGCCCAGCCGCGAGAACACGACTTTGTGGCTGCTGTCGGTGAGGCTGACCGAGGGCGCGCGCGCCGGGTCGCGCACCGCGAAGGTGGCCGAATAGCCTTTGGCCGGATACACGTTGCACGGCACGCCCAGCGGCCGCACCAGCCGCGGACTGAAGCTGCCCAGCGCCACCACGTAGGCGTCGGCCACGATGCGGCCGTAACGGCCGTCGGGCTGGATGATTTCCAGGCTTTGCACCTGCCCGCCCTGGCTGACCAGGCGGGTGGCGCCGGTTTCGTAGCGGAATTCGACGCCGGCGGCCTCGCATTGCCGAGCCAGGCCGGCGGCGAACAGGTGGACGTCGCCGCTTTCGTCTTCCGGGGTGTAGTCGCCGCCCACGATGGTGCCGCGATGCGGCGCCAGCGCGGGCTCGATGGCCACGACTTCGTCGGCGGTGACGACGCGGCGCTCGACGCCGAAATCGCGCATCAGGCCGGCGGCCTTCTGCGAGGTTTCGAATTCGTGGGGATCGCGGTAGAAATTGAGGATGCCGCGTTCGAGGTGATCGTAGGGAATGCCCAGCTCGGCGCGCATGGCCTGCAGGGTGACGCGGCTGTATTCGGCCAGGCGGACCATGGCGCGGATGTTGGGCGCCAGCCGGCCCGGCAGGCACTCGCGCAGGAACGCCAGGCCCCACATCCATTGGCGCCAGTCGAGCTGGGGCCGGAACAACAGCGGCGCGTCGTCCTGGAACATCCACTTCAACAGCTTGAGCGGCGCCTGCGGGTTGGCCCAGGGTTCGGCGTAGGAAACGGAAATCTGCCCACCATTGGCCAGGCTGGTTTCCTGGGCCGGGCCGGGACGGCGATCGACCACCACGACGTCGTGGCCGGCCTGGCGCAGCCACCAGGCGCTGGAAATGCCGATGATGCCGCTGCCCAATACCGCTACTTTCATGCGCGCCTTGCTCCTTGCGCCGCCGGCCGCAGCGGGCAGGCCCCCTGCTGTCGCGGCTCGATCCGATCGAGGTGTCGGTGCGGCAGTTTACAGCGCCGGCCCGGCCTCGCCTATAACATAAAAGAAGGGCCGGTATCCATTTGCACCGGGAAGTTTCCCGGCCCCGTCGTCGTCGCCGCTGGTTTCACGTACCGGTACGGGCCAGGTCGGCCTCGGAAGTGAACGCGTCGGCGTAGAACTCGTCGGCCGGCAGGCCGCACTGCGCCGAGAATTCGCGGCGCGCGGCATCGACCATGGGCGGCGCGCCGCAAGCGTACACCTGGTGGCCAGACAGGTCGGGCAGGTCTTGCAGCACGGCCTCGTGTACGTAGCCCGTGCGCCCCGTCCAGCCGTCTTCGGGCAGGCCGTCGGATACCACCGGCACGTAGCGGAAATCGGGCAGCGCCTGCGCCCAGGATTGCGCCAGCTCGTGCATGTAGAGATCGCGCGGGCGGCGTCCGCCCCAGTACAGCACGGCCGGGCGACGGATGCCGTGGTGCGCCATGTGCTCGACAATGGCCTTGACCGGCGCGAAGCCGGTGCCGCTGGCCAGCAGCACGATCGGCTTGTCGGAGTCTTCGCGCAGGAAGAACGACCCGAACGGGCCTTCCAGGCGCAGGATTTCGCGCACCTTCATCTGCGTATCGCCGGCGCCGAAGACGTGGTCGGTGAACACGCCGCCGGGCAGGTGGCGGACGTGCAGTTCCAGGGGGCTGCCCGTGTGCGGCGCGCCGGCCATGGAATAGCTGCGGCGCTTGCCGTCTTTCAGGATGACCTCGATGTACTGGCCCGCGTAGTAGCGGAACGGCTCGGCCGCCGGCAGTTGCAGGCGCAGCACCGTGACGTCGGGCGCGGCCAGGTCCATGGCCTGCACCCGGGCAGGCAGCTTGCGGATCTGGATGTCGCTGGCCAGGCGCACCTCGGTGGATTCGACCACCAGGTCGGACTGCGCCCGTGCCTGGCAGAACAGGGTGTATCCCTGGGCCAGCTCTTCCGGCGACAGGATCTGGGCCGGGTGTTCGCCGGCATCGACCTGGCCGGACACGAGCTTGCCCTTGCAGGTGGAACACGCGCCATTGCGGCAGCTGTAGGGCAGCACGATGCCCGCGGCCAGGGCCGCATCGAGCACGGTCTGGCCCGGTTCGACCGGGAATTGATGCTGGCTGGGTTGTACTGTGACCTGGAAACTCATGGGTACGATCTGTAGGAAGCGGGGCACGGCGCCGGCGCTGCGGCCGGCGAATTGGCGCCCGGCCGCATCCGGCGGTCAATTTGGTATTCTATAATTTTTACTGCCCCGGGACGGCCCGGCGCAGCCGCCGGCCCCGATGCCGGCCGCATTCCTGTCCGGGGACGGCCCCAGCGCCGGCAAGCATGCCGGCATTACCCAAAAGGGGCATTCATGACCTGGATCATTCTGGTATTGGCGGGCCTGTTCGAAGTCGTCTGGGCCATCGGCCTGAAATACACCCACGGCTTTACCCGCCTGGTTCCTTCTGTCGTCACCCTGATCGGCATGCTGATCAGCTTCTGGCTGCTGTCGCTGGCCATGAAGACGCTGCCGCTGGGCACGGCCTACGCGGTCTGGGTGGGCATCGGGGCGCTGGGCGCATTCGTGGCGGGCATCGTGCTGTTCGGCGAAACGCTGAGCTGGATGCGCGTGGTCAGCGTGCTGCTGATCGCGGCCGGCCTGATCGGCCTGAAGCTGTCGGCCTGACCCCGCCCCTGCCCTAGAAATCGAGCTCGATGCCAGCGGCATCGCCCACGCGCAGCGTGGCGTGCGCCGGCGCCTCGACGATGGCGTTCTGCCCGAACACCACGCCGATCTCGAGCTGGCGGTACGCCGCCAGCGTGCGGCCCGGCTCGTCGTGGACCTGCCCGGTAAGCTGGTCGACGTTGGGCATGGGGCAGCGCGTGCAGGGCTTGACCAGCGCCATGTGTACCGCTCCCACCGAGACCATCGAGGTCAGGTCTTCGTCGTAGGGTTCCCATTCGCCCTGGATGACGATGTTCGGCCGGAAGCGGTTCATGGGCACCGCGGCCTGGCCTTGCGCGGCCAACCGGGCATTCAGGTCGTCCAGCGAAGCCTGGTTGGCGATCAGCAACGGAAAACCGTCGGCAAAACCGAACAGGTGATCGCCCAGGAAGCGATCGGCCAGGTCCGGGTGGCCGGCGCGCCAGCGCTCGACCCAATCCGGCTTGGCGGGCCGCCGGGCCTGCTCGTCGATCTTGACCAGCACGCAATCCTGGCCCAGCACCTGGCTGATCCAGGCCGAGGCATCGGCGCTTTCTTCGCGGGCCGGCACGGTGTCTTTCCAGACGATGACCTGGCGCACCGTGGGCGACAGCTGCGAACCGTCGCGCGGCACCCGCAGCACCGGCATGCCGGGCGCGTGCAACGCCAGGTGACCGGCGTCGATGGCCGGGCGGATCCGCGCCATGGCCGGCCACTGGCGTTGCGTCATGAACTGGCCCTGCGCGGTCAGGATCATCCAGCGCCGGTCGCCGGCCAGGCCGGCGCGGTCGATGGGCGATTCGGCCAGGTCGATGCCGGCGCAGGATTTGATGGGATAGCTATGCAGGCTGAGGATGCGTGCGGTCATGGCGGCGGGGCGGCGGGCGAAGTGGTGCCCAGCATAGCACCCGGGCCGGCTGCCCGCGTGCCTATGCCTGGCCGCGCAGGCGCTGCACGCCGGCCAGCGCGGCCTGCAGCGCGGCCTCGACCGATTCCAGCGAGGCCGCGTCGGCCGGCGCCGCATCCGGCAGCGGCGCCGCGCCGGACAGCGCCGCATGGATATGTTCGCCCGCCGGGCTGACGTCCACGTCGAACACCAGTTTCTCGGCGCGATGCCAGGTGGTGAACCATTCCAGCGGCTGACCGTCCTGGTCGAAGCCCTGCCCTTCCAGCATCAGCAGCGGGCTGCCCGCCGGCACGTCCAGCGCCCGGGCCAGCGCGTCGTCGGCGCCCACGGCGCGGATGCGGTTGCGCCCGCGGCCGGGATGCAACCCGAAGCGCTGCGCCAGCGTGCGATGCAGCGAGGCATCGCGCAAGTGTTCGGCCTGCAGGCCCGGCAGGCGCGAGCGCGGCAGCCAGGTGCGCACGAAGGCGAGCGGCTCGTCGTCGACGCGGCGCAGGCGTTCCAGCAACAGGGTGTCGCCAGACCCGAAAAATGCCGCCACGTCGGCCGGCGGCGCGGCGGGCTCGAAGCGCAGCACACGGGTGCGCAGCGCCGTGCCGGTGCTGGCGAACTGCTCGAACAGGCCGGTGGAGCGTTGCACCATGCGATGGTGCTCGAGTGTGGGCGCCACCGTGGGCGCGCGGCCGGGATCGCGCCGGATCAGGCCTTCGGCCACCAGCGCCGCCAGAGCCTGCCGCACCACGCTGCGGGCCACGCCGAACTGCCTGCACAAGACGGCCTCGCTGGGCAGCACCGTGCCCGGCGCCTGGCGCCGGTCGCGGATGTCGCGGCGCAACGCCTCGGCCAGCTGTACGTGCAGGGGAGCGCCGCCGGATCGGTCCAGCGGCGCGGCGGGTTCGGCGTTTGACGCCATGTGATCAGCCTCCGGTAGTGGAGCGCGCAGTTTCCCATACATGCGACCAGCCCGGGGCCAGGTGCGCGGCGCGTTCGGCCGCCAGCACCAGGCTTTCTTCGCGCGCCGCGCCCTTGCCGGCGATGTCGAAAGCGGTGCCGTGGTCCACCGAGACCCGCACCACAGGCAGGCCCACCGTGATGTTGACGCCGTCGTCGCCGTAGACCGACTTGAACGGGGCGTGCCCCTGGTCGTGATAACAGGCGATGACGAATTTCCATTTGCCGCGCACCGCCTGCGGGAACAGCGCATCCGCGGGGATGGGGCCGGCGGCGCGGATGCCGGCGGCGTTGGCTTCGGCCACGGCGGGCACCAGGATGTCGGCGTCTTCGGTACCGAAGATGCCGTTCTCGCCAGCATGCGGGTTCAGCCCGGCCACCGCCACCGGCTCGTCGCCGCGGCCCAGCGCGCGCGCGAACGATCCGGCCAGCCGCAGCACGGCCCGCATGCGCTGCGGATTGACGTCGTCGATGGCCTGGCGCAGCGAGACATGGGTGGTGGCGTGGAATATGTACAGGTCGCCGGCCGACAGCACCAGCGAGAACGTCTTGACGCCGAACTCGTGCGCCAGCAATTCGGTATGGCCGGGCCACTTGTGGCCGGCCATGTGCATGGCGGCCTTGTTCAGCGGCGCGGTGACGATGCCGTCGATGCGGCCGTCGCGGGCCAGGGCGCAGGCCGTGGTGACGAATCGCACCGATCCGTCGCCGGCCTCGGCACTCAATTCGCCCAGCGGCACGTGCTCGAGCGAGGGCCCGGCCTGGATCACTTCGATGACCCCGGGGGTGTTCTGGACTTGCTCGGGCCCTTCCACCACGCGCACGCGCGAGGCGTCGGCGCCCAGTGCCTGCGCGGCCTTGCGCAACGCGCCGGCGTCGCCCACCACCACCAGGCGCGCGCGCTGGCGCAGGTCGTCGTGGCCCAGCAGCATCTTGGCGGTGATCTCGGGCCCGATGCCCGCGACGTCGCCCAGCGTAACGGCCAGGGTCGGAATGCGGGCGGGCGTTGCTTGTTGCGTCATGATTGGAATCTCCGTTCGCGGACCGCGCGTGCGGCCCGGATCAATACGTCGTCGGCGCCGAAGCCGCCGGCCTTGGTCACAATGGGCAGCCCGGCGGCGGGCCCGCCGGTCAGGGTGCCCAGCGGCACGCCCCCGGTCACTTCGTCCACCAGCGCGATGCCGCCCGCCTGCAGGGCGGCCAGCACGGCGCTGGCGCCGTCGCCCCCGGTGGCCACCACACCGGCGACCTGGCCAGCGCGGATCAATTGCCCGGCCAGCTCGCCCAGGCGTGCCGCCACGGTGTCGGCGTCCAGGCCGGCCTGGCGGCCTTCGGGCGCCAGCAGCAACAGCGTGGCCTGCGCCTCGCCGGCCGGCGCAGCCTGGCACATTTGCGTCGACCACGCATGCCAGGCGGCCTCGTCGGCCAACTGGGCCAACGTGGGCGACCAGGTCTGCGCCCCCGTCGCCTGCAGCGCGGCCGCCTGGCGGCGGGCGGCGCTGTGCTGCGACGTCACCACCACGATCACCGCGCCGCGCGCCTCGGCGCCGGCCCACAGGCGCGCCAGGGACGCGGCCAGGCCGCCCGACCCCACCGGCAACGCGCGCTCGCCGATCAGCGCGATGGCGCGGGCCAGGAGGTCCATGTCTTGCGGCGTTTCGGCGTCGACCACCACCACCTCGCCGGCCGCCAGGATGCGTGCGGCCAGCGCCTGCGGGGTTTCCGCGTCGACCACGCCCAGTTGGGCCGCGCCCAGCAGCGTGGGAATGTGGCTTTGCGTCACGGGCGTGACCGGATCGGTGGCGGCCGAGGTCTCGGTGACCGGCCGGCCGTCCACGTACAGGATGCCGTCGCGCACGGTGCGCCCCGTGGCGGGAAAGGCCGGGCACACCACCGCGACGGCGTCGTCGCGCCATGCCTGGCGGGCCGCGTCGATCTCGGCCTTGAAGGCGCCGCGCAGGGTCGAATCCACTTTCTTGTACAAGCGGCGCACGCCCGCGGCGCGCAAGGCGGCCACGTCATCGCGCACCACCGCCGCCGCCTGCGCCGCCGGCAACGGCCGGCTGTGCGTGGTGACGGCGATCACTTCGGCCCGGCCGGCAGCCGGATCGGCCAGCGCCTGGCGCGCGCGTCCCACCGACAATTGCGTGGGCCAGCCGGCCCGCACGAATTGCACGGCGGTATCGCCCGAGCCGGTCAGGTCGTCGGCAACGATGGCGATGAAGGCGGCCACGTTCAGACCCTCGCGTCGGCCACTGGCTCGGCCGTATCGCCCAGCTGCATGGCGACGTCGGCGGCGGGCTTCAACTCGCCGGCCCGCTTGAGGAAGTACGAGGCCAGCAAGGGGGCCAGGATCGAGCTGATCAGCACGCACGCGGCGACCTGCGCGGTGGCGGTGCCGACATATTGCTGCAGCGACGGATCGGCCGCCGCCACCACGGCCGGCGTGGCAATGGCGTTGCCGGCCGTCGTGCCCGCGGCGAAACCGATGCCGCTCTTGCCGCCACGGCGCAGAATGTAGCGGTAGCCCAGGTACACCAGGAAGCCGGTAACCGGGCTGATCAGCAGGCCCAGCACAATGCCGGTCATGCCGCCGGACACCACGGCGCCCAGGTTGATGCCCGTGCCCAGCGCGAACGCAAAGAACGGGATCACGATATTGGGCACGGGCTTGAGCACATTGCGCCACTGGATGTCCAGGTTGCCGACCACCACGCCCAGCAGGAACGGCACCAGCGCCGCCACCAGGGCGGTCACCGGGATGTCGGCCAGGCCCGAGGCGCCCAGGAACAGCAGGCTGAAGAACGGGCCGTCATTGACCGCGCTGGCGACGTAGGCGCCGCGGTCGCGGCTGTCGCCATATTGCCCCGTGTAGGCCAGCCACAGGCCGCCGTTGCTGTTGTCGAAGGCGGCCAGCATGGCCAGGATCGACACGCCCAGCACGCCGTCCAGGCCCACGAAGTGGCCCAGCAGCACGATCAGCGAAGCCGGCACCAGCGTCTTCATCAGCAGGATGGTGCCCGCCGTGGCCAGGATGGGGCCGCCGGTGCGCATGTTCACCTGGGTGCCGGTGGCGAAGATCAGCAGGGCGATCAGCGGCAGCGCGCTGTTCTTGAACAAGGCCGTCGTAAAGCCACCGATGGCCAGGGCGTCGGGCGCGAAGGTGCCGATGATGGAGCCGAGGATCAGCGGCAGCAGCATCAGCCCGCCCGGCACTTTCATCATGGCCGAGAACATGGGGAATCGGGAAACTTCGGAGGTCATGGGTGTGTCTCCAGGAGCCTTTATAAGGGGCCGGCGGGCCCTGTGGATAGCCGGGCAGTCCGGGGGGTAAAGCGCCTAGTGTACATCTGATACGTACAACTTGTACGTACAGATCGACTCCCCCGTTCCGCCGCCGGCCCGCCAGGAAACAAAAAACCCCGGGCGCGAACCCGGGGCCTGGCATGCGGGCGAAACCGCCATCGCGCCTATTCCACCAGCTTGAGCGTATCCAGCGGCGTCACCGCCTTGAACGCCTTGCGGGTGGCGATGTGCTCGGGGCGCGGATCCAGCCCGTATTTGGGCGGGTTGAGCGCGTTCTCCATGCTGTTGTAGACCATGAAGACATTGGCGCGCGGCCACGGCGAGATGTTGCTGTTCGAGCCATGCATGGTGTTGCAGTCGAAGAACACCACCGAACCGGCCTTGCCCATCATGGTGCGGATGCCGCCCTGCTCGACCAGCAGCTGCAGGCTGACAGGATCGGGCACGCCGTATTCCTGTTTCTTCAGCGACTGCTTGTAGTGGTCGCGCGGGGTCTCGCCCACGCACGAGATGAACTGGCGGTGCGACCCCGGCACCAGCATCAGCGGGCCGTTGCACTCGTTGTTGTCGCTCAGCAGCACCGAGCAGCTCAGCGCGCGCATCGACGGCATGCCGTCTTCCACGTGCCAGGTCTCGAAATCGGAATGCCAGTAGAACTCTTTGCCCTTGAAGCCGGGCTTCATGTTGGCGCGCGACTGGTGGATGTACACCTCGGAACCCAGCAGCTGGCGCGCGACATTGACCAGGCGCGGATCGCGGGTCAGGCGGGTCAGCATGGGGTTGAGCACATGCACCATGAAGATCGAGCGCACGGCGTTGCTGCCGGGCTCGGTGATGGACTCTTCGCGGCGCACGATGGCCGGGTCGCGCGTCATGCGCTCGACTTCGGCCACCAGGGCCTGCACTTCGGCCTGGGAAAACACATTTTCCAGCAACAGGAACCCGTCGCGGTCGTAGTCCTGGACCTGGCTTGCCGACAGCGCGTCGGCGTACTTGCCTTCGCCATAGACCACCGGGTCCTGGCGCGAGATGATGGCGGAACTTCGATCCGTACGCGAGGCGTACGGATCCTGAGCAGGTGAGATCATGATCAGCCTCCTGGTTGTCAGGCCGCCTGGGCTTCGGCCGGCAGCGCATAGACGCCCTCGGCGTCGTGCACTTCCTGGCCGGTCAGCGGCGGGTTGAACACGCAGATGACGCGCAGCGGTTCTTTGCCGCCGCACAGCCAATGCTCGTCGTTTTCGTTCAGGGCGTAGACGACGCCCGGTCCCAGCTCGTACTTCTTGCCGTCGGCGATGGTCTCGATCGAGCCGTCGCCTTCGATGCACCAGACCGCTTCAAGATGGTTCTTGTAGTGGATGTGCGTCCGTCCGCCGGGAAAAATGGTGGTCTCGTGAAACGAAAACCCCATACCGTCCTTCTTCAGCAACACGCGGCGGCTGACCCAGGTGTCGGTGCGGACTTCGTCCTGAGTCCCGATCACATCTTTCACATTGCGCACGATCATCGACGTTTTCCTCCAAATTTCAGAACACGGGCCGATTGCCCCGATTCGCCCAGCGCCTCGGCCAGGGCGGCTTCGATGGTTTCCAGGCCGCGGGTGAGCAGCTCGTCTTCGATGGTCAGGGCCGGCAGCAGCTTCAGCACTTCGTCTTGCGCGCCGGAGGTCTCGATGACGACGCCGCGCTTGAACGCCTGCTGCGCGATGCGATTCGCCAGGGCCGGCTCGGCGGTGGCCACCAGGCCCTGGATCAGGCCGCGCCCGCGCACGGCCAGGCCGGCGTTGGGATAGCTGTGGGCCAGGTTTTCCAGCCAGTCGCGCACCAGTCGCTCTTTGCGCTGCACCTCGGTCGAGAAGGCATCGCTGGACCAGTACGTGTCCAGCGCCTGGGTCGCGGTGACGAAGCCCAGGTTGTTGCCGCGGAACGTGCCGCTGTGCGCGCCGGGCTTCCAGACGTCCAGCTCGGGCTTCATCAGCACCAGCGACATGGGCAGGCCGAAGCCCGACAGGGACTTGGACAGCGTGATGATGTCGGGCCGGATGCCGGCGGACTCGAAGCTGAAGAAGCTGCCGGTACGGCCGCAGCCCACCTGGATGTCGTCGACGATCAGCAGCATGTCGTGGCGGCGGCAGAGTTTTTCCAGCTCTTTCAGCCAGCGCAGCGTGGCGACGTTGACGCCGCCCTCGCCCTGCACCGTCTCGACGATGACGCCGGCCGGCTTGTCCAGGCCGCTGCTGGGGTCTTCCAGCATGCGCTCGAGGTAGGCGATGGTGTCGACGTCGGGGCCGAAGTAGCCGTCGTACGGCATGAATGTCGTGTTGCCCAGCGCGTAGCCGGCCGCGTCGCGGAACTTCATGTTGGCCGTCGCGGCCAGCGAGCCGCCGCTGACGCCGTGGAACCCGTGGGTGAACGAAACGATGTTGGGCCGGCCCTTGACCTGGCGCGCGATCTTCAGCGCCGCCTCGACCGCGTTGGTGCCCGTCGGGCCGGTGAACTGCAGCGTGTACTGCCAATTGCGCGGCTTGAGCAGCACGCGATCGACGGTTTCCAGGAATTGCTTCTTGGCGCTGGTGGCCATGTCCAGGCCATGCACCACGCCGTCGGATTCCAGGTACTCGAGCAGTTTTTCCTTGAATACAGGGTTGTTGTGGCCGTAGTTCAGGGTACCCGCGCCGCTGAAGAAGTCGATGTACTCGGTGCCTTCTTCATCGATCAGCACAGAACCTCGCGCCTGACTGAATATCACCGGAAACGACCGGATGTAGCCCCGCACTTCTGACTCCATCCGGTCAAAGATTTTCAAGTCCATAGAATCCTCCCTTCATCTCGTGAATTGACAGACACAGCACCGCCGATGCCGCGCGGGCATGGGGCAAGACTGCGTCCCGGTTCCGACAGGCCGCCGGCCTGCGCGCCCCTAATGGGGCGGCAGCGTGAACGGACCTATCTTCAACAACATCTCGTCGTCATGGTCGGCGCCTCCGAACAATTGCCTGTCGAAAAAAGGCTGTTCGCAGACGTGGGCGCCCAGTTCGCCGGCCAGGCCGGCGAAGGTGCGGCGCGAAGCCTGGTTGTCAGGCCCCACCGTGGTTTCAAGATGACGAACATGCTCCAGCTCGTTGCGCTGCAAGAGCTCGCGAAGCATGGTGCGGCCCAACCGTTGGCCGCGTGCGCGGGAATGCACGGCAACCTGCCAGACGAACAGGACGTCGGGCCGGGCTGGCGGCAAATAGGCGGAAATGAACCCATCGATGCGGCCGCCGGCACTTTCGGCCACCACGCTGGTGGCGCTGAAGTGCTCGCACACCAGCAGATAGGCATACAAAGAATTGACATCCAGCGGGGGGCACTCGGACACCAGGCGGTGCAGCGCGGCACCATCGGTGCGGCGCGGCGCGCGCAGGTGCAGGCGCGGGGCGGCGGCCGGCTGGACGGCCGAGGAAGCATGGGGGGTGTGCAGGTCTTGCACCCTCATACGACCAGCCCCGATTCGGGCGGCGCCCCGCCGGTGGGAACTTCCAGGATGGGCGAAGACACGTCGCCATGCGTTTCGACGGCGTGGCCTTCCTGTTCCATCAAGGCGACGATGCGCTCGAGCGACAGGGTGATGGTGGCCTGCTCGAGCTCGGGCAATGCATTGAGCGCGTCGGCCAGGTGCTTCTGCAGCGGCGACGGCGCCTGCGTGGCCAGTTCGCGGCCGGCGTCGGTGGCCGACACGAACACGATGCGGCGGTCTTCGCGGCCGCGCTCGCGGCGCACCAGGCCCTTGTCTTCCAGGCGGTCGAGGATGCCCACCACGGTGCTGGGGCTGACGTGGATCTCGCGGCTGATGGCCGTGGCGGTCAGCGGCCCGTTGGCGATGACCGTGCGCAGGCACATCAGTTGCGGCGCGGTGATGTGGCTGACCGCGGCAAGCTGGCGCGAATGCAGGGCGATCGAGCGCGTGATGCGGCGCAGGGCCCGCAGGATGCGCAGGTCGTACTGCTGTGACGGATCGGACGTGGATACGTTGTTCATGACTGAAAATAGTTCAGTAGGATTAATTTCTACTCAAATGATTCTACCCAGATAATATGCCTTCGAACTTCCTGGGTCAACCCAAAATGCCGGGAAAATGTGAATAAATGCATTCACATTTCCAGAAGATGATGAGAAATATGCATTTTTAGGGCCTCACCCAGGGAAAACCTTCTTTGGCCCCAGCCTGGCCGCAGGCGCTTCGGGGATTACCCTGAGCGACGAAAAAACATATGTTTTTTCTTGTGGCGTTTATTTATCATGTGTTTTTTCATCTTGTGCCACGCTGATCGTGCCGCTGCCATCCCCGCCCCTGCCGGTGCTGCAACGCCTGCAAAGCCTGCTCGAACAACTGCCGCCCGAGCTGCAGCGCGCCGCGCACTGGGTGGCCGACCACCCCGCCGAGGTCGGCCTGTGGTCGATGCGGCGCCAGGCCCAGGCGCTGGGCGTCGCGCCGGCCACCATGCTGCGCCTGGCGCGCGCGGCCGGCTACAGCAGCTACGAACACTTCCGCGCGCCCTTCCAGCAGGCCCTCACCGGCGACCGCCCCGCCAGCCTGCGCGAACGCGCCGCCGAACTGCAGGCTGCGCAGGGTAGCGCCAGCCGACCCGGGCACGACGCCCTGACCGGCCTGCAGGCCCAGGCGATCCAGTCGGTGTGCACGCTGAACAGCTCGGCGGCCTTCGATGACGCGGTCAAGACACTGCTGCAAGCCCGCCAGGTCGGCTTTCTGGGCACGCGCTCGGCCTTCGGCATCGCCTTCCAGATGTTCTACGCCTATCAACTGGTGCGGCGCAACAGCGTGCTGATCGACGGCCTGGGCGGCCTGCAGGCCGAAACGGCGGACAACCTGCGCGAGGGCGACGCCCTGATCGCCATCTCGCAATCCCCTTATCCCACCGCCACGGTGCGCCTGGCGCGGCAGGCCGCGCAACAGGGCGTGGCGGTGATCGCCCTGACCGACGACCCGCTGTCGCCGCTGGCGGTCGACGCGCGCCACGTGCTGCTGTTCGAACGCCCCGACCGCGAAGGCGTGCGACACCAGCCGATCCAGCGCGGGCCGGGCTCGTTCTTCCACACCACCGCCGGGCTGCTGGGGCTGGCTGAACACCTGATCGCCCGCCTGACCGCGCGCGGCGGCGAGGAAGTGCTGAACCGCCTGAGCGAAATCGAAGACCGCATGCACACCGACAAAGTGTTCTGGCAGGCGAACGCAGGGCAGCACGGGCCCTAGGCCCGGCCCTCGCCCGCCTGTCTTGCTTTTCCCGTTTCCCTCACATTTTCCCGACCATCGACATGAGCACTACCCACGTACTTCACCGTTCATTGCGCGCCACTCCGCCGGTGGCCGTGCGCGGCCAGGGCGCCTGGCTGTACGACAGCGCGGGCCGCGCGTACCTGGACGGCTCGGGCGGCGCCGCCGTTTCCTGCCTGGGCCACAACCACCCCGACGTGCGGGCCGCCATGCACACCCAGATCGACCAGCTGGCCTACGCGCACACCGGCTTCTTCACCACCGAGGTCGCCGAACAACTGGCCGATCGCCTGGTGGCCGGCGCGCCGGCCGGCACCAGCCACGCCTATTTCGTGTCCGGCGGTTCCGAGGCGATCGAGGCCGCGCTGAAGATGGCGCGCCAGTATTTCGTGGAAATCGGCCAACCGCAGCGCCGCCACATCATCGCGCGCCGCCAGAGCTACCACGGCAACACCCTGGGCGCGCTGGCGGTGGGCGGCAACGAATGGCGCCGCGAGCAATTCAAGCCGCTGCTGATCGACGTGGCGCATGTGGCGCCGTGCTACGAATACCGCGACTGCCAGCCGGGCGAATCGCCCGAGGCCTATGGCGCGCGCCTGGCACAGGAGCTCGAAGACACCATCGTGCGCCTGGGCGCCGACAGCGTCATCGCTTTCGTGGCCGAGCCCGTGGTGGGCGCCACGGCCGGCGCGCTGACCGCGGTGCCGGGCTATTTCCGGCGCATCCGCGAAGTGTGCGACCGCCATGGCGTGCTGCTGATCGCCGACGAAGTCATGTGCGGCATGGGCCGCACCGGCAGCCTGTACGCCATCGAACAAGAAGGCATCGTGCCCGACTTGATCACCATCGCGAAGGGCCTGGGCGGTGGCTACCAGCCCATCGGCGCGGTCATGGCGCAAGAAAAGATCGTGGCCGCCATGAACACCGGCAGCGGCTTCTTCCAGCACGGCCACACCTACCTGGGGCACGCCACCGCCTGCGCCGCGGCCCTGGCCGTGCAGACCGTGATCCAGCGCGACAACCTGCTGCAGCGCGTGCGCGACCAGGGCGCCGGCCTGCGCCAGCGCCTGCACGCCGCCCTGGGCGAACACCCGCACGTGGGCGACATCCGTGGCCGCGGCCTGTTCATGGGTGTGGAACTGGTGGCCGACCGCGCCAGCAAGCAGCCGTTCGACCCCGCGCATGGCCTGCATGCGCGCATCAAGCGCGAAGCCATGGGGCGCGGGTTGATGGTGTACCCCATGGGCGGCACCATCGACGGCCGGCTGGGCGACCACGTGCTGCTGGCCCCGCCTTTCATCGTATCGGACGACGAACTGGATCAACTGACCGAGCGCCTGGCCGGCGCCATCGACGCGGCCATTGCGCAAACCCGGTCCTAGGCTTTACCAATGCACCGGGGCCCCGCCCCGGCGCCATACCGCCGCGCGTCCTGGCTCGGGCGCGCTATCGCCGGCACCACCGGCACCTATACGGGGACAATCCTCAAAAGGAGTTTGTATGAGCAAGTCTGTCAAACACACCTTGGGCACCAAGAAAAATACGCTGGGCCTGGCCGCGGCATGCGCGGCCGTGGCCATGGCCTTCGCCGCCCCCCTGCCCGCCTCGGCGCAGCAGAAATTCGTCAGCATCGGCACCGGCGGCGTCACCGGCGTGTACTACGCCGCCGGCGGGTCGATCTGCCGCCTGGTCAACAAAGACCGCTCGTCGCACGGCATCCGCTGCTCGGTCGAATCGACCGGCGGCTCGGTGTTCAACGTGAACACCATCAAGGCCGGCGAACTCGACCTGGGCGTGGTGCAGTCCGACGTGGGCTACAACGCCTACAACGGCCAGGGCCAGTTCAAGGATGCCGGCGCTTTCCAGAAGCTGCGCTCGGTGTTCTCGATCCACCCGGAACCGTTCACCGTGGTGGCACGCAAAGAAGCCAACATCAAGTCGTTCGAAGACTTCAAGGGCAAGCGCTTCAACGTGGGCAACCCCGGCTCGGGCACGCGCGCGTCGATGGAAGAACTGCTGGCCACCATGGGCTGGACGCTGAAAGACTTCTCGCTGGCCTCGGAACTGCGGCCCGACGAGCACGGCTCGGCGCTGTGCGACGGCAAGATCGACGGCTTCTTCTACGGCGTGGGCCACCCTTCGGCCAACATCCAGGATCCGGCCACCACGTGCGGCGCGCAGCTGGTGTCGCTGACCGGCCCGGCGGTGGACAAGCTGGTCGAGAAGTACGCGTACTACGCGCACGCTACCATTCCCGGCGGCCTGTACCCCAACAACCCCAACGACACCAAGACCTATGGCGTGACTGCCACCTTCGTCACCTCGGCCGACGTGCCCGAGGAAACCGTCTACACCATCGTCAAGGCGGTGTTCGACAACCTGGAAGACTTCAAGAAGCTGCATCCCGCCTTCGCCCACCTGAAGGCCGCGGACATGGCCAAGAACGGCCTGTCGGCCCCGCTGCATCCGGGCGCCGAGAAGTACTTCAAGGAAAAGGGCCTGCTGTAAGCGTCCGCGCCGGCCGGCTCGCGCGCCTCGGGTGCGCCGGGCCGGCCCTGGTTTCACCATGACGCCGGCGCGCGCCGCATCCGCATGCAGCGTGCCAGCCGGCCACCCGAACACCCTGGGGAAATTCAATGAAGACCGAGCCGTCCTCCATGACTGCCGATCTGGAACAACTGGTAGCCGATGTCGACCGCGGCGGGCGCCAGGCCGGCGGCATCGCCGGCGCCACGCTTGCGCTGGGCGCGTTGCTGTGGTCCCTGTTCCAGCTCTGGTATGCCTCGCCCCTGCCCTTTTCGCTGAGCTGGGGCATATTCAATGACACCGAGGCGCGCGCCCTGCACCTGGGCATCGCCATGTTCCTGGGCTACCTGGCCTACCCGGCGCGCAAGAGCTCGCCGCGCGACCGCATGCCGTGGCACGACTGGGTGCTGGCCATCGTCGCCGCGTTCTGCGGCGCGTACCTGTTCCTGTTTTACAAAGAACTGGCGGCGCGTCCCGGCCAGCCCACTGGCATGGACGTCGCCACGGCGGCGGTCGGCCTGCTGCTGTTGCTGGAAGTCACCCGCCGCTCGCTGGGCCTGCCCATGACCGTGCTGGGCGCGGTGTTCGTGCTGTACGTGCTGGCCGGCCCCTGGCTGCCCGACGTGCTGGCACACCGCGGCGCCTCGATCGAGCGCCTGGCCTCGCATATGTGGCTGACCACCGAAGGCGTCTACGGGGTGGCGCTGGGCGTGTCGGTGTCGTACATCTTCATCTTCGTGCTGCTGGGCTCGCTGCTGGACAAGTGCGGCGCCGGCAACTACATGATGCAGGTATCGTTCGCCCTGCTGGGCCACTTGCGCGGCGGGCCGGCCAAGGTGGCGGTGGTGTCCTCGGCCGTGAACGGCCTGGTGTCGGCCTCGTCGGTGGCCAACGTGGTCACCGGCGGCATCTTCACCATCCCGTTGATGAAGAAGGCCGGCTACGGCGGCATCCGCGCCGGCGCCATCGAGACGGCCTCGTCGGTCAACGGCCAGATCATGCCGCCGGTGATGGGCGCGGCCGCGTTCCTGATGATCGAATACGTGGGTATCCCGTACACCGACATCATCCGCCACGCCATCCTGCCGGCCTCGATCTCGTACATTGCGCTGTTCTACATCGTGCACCTGGAAGCCCTGAAGCTAGGCATCCAGCCCATGATGTCGGCGGGCAAGCCGCGCACGCCCCTGCAGAAGCTGGCAGGCTGGGGCATGGGTATCTGCGGCACGCTGATCGTGATGGGCCTGGTGTACTGGATCGGCATGGGCGTCAAGGCGGTCGCCGGCGCGGCCGCCGTGTGGGTGCTGCTGGCGCTGCTGGTGGTGCTGGACGTCTGGCTGCTGCGCATCGCCGCCCGCCACCCCGACCTGCCCGAGGAAATCAGCGTCACCAACCCGGTGCGGCCCGAGCCATGGCCCACCGTGCGGGCCGGCCTGCACTTCCTGATCCCGATCGGCATCCTGGTGTGGTGCCTGAGCATCGAGGAACTGTCGGCCGGGCTGTCGGCGTTCTGGGCGGCCGTGGCAATGCTGGTGCAGATGGTCACGCAGCGTCCGCTGACCGCGTGGTTCCGCGGCCAGCCGGCGGCGCCGGCGCTGCAGCGCGGCTGGCGCGAGGCCATCGGCGGCCTGGAGGACGGCGCGCGCAACATGATCGGCATCGCCATCGCCTGCGGCACGGCCGGCCTGATCGTGGGCGCCATCACGCTGACCGGCCTGGGCCTGCGCATGACGGCCTTCGTCGAGCTGGTGTCGATGGGCAACGTGCTGCTGATGCTGATCTTCACGGCCATCGTCTGCCTGATCCTGGGCCTGGGCATGCCCACCACCGCGAACTACATCCTGATGGCCACGCTGATGGCCCCGGTGGTGGTCGAACTGGGCGCGCAGAACGGCCTGGTGATTCCGCTGATCGCCGTGCACATGTTCGTGTTCTATTACGGCATCATGGCCGACATCACGCCCCCCGTGGGCCTGGCCACGTTCGCGGCGGCGGCGATCTCGGGCGAAGACCCGATCAAGACCGGCATCCAGGGCACCACTTATGCCTTGCGCACCGCGGTGCTGCCGTTCATGTTCGTGTTCAACCCGCTGTTGCTGCTGATCGACGTGCACGGCTGGTGGGAACTGCTGCTGGTGGTGGGCGGCGCGACGCTGGCTTCGCTGACCTTCGCCGCGGCCACGCTGGGCTGGCTGCGGGTGCGCTGCACGGTGGCCGAGGTCGTCGCGCTGCTGCTGGTGACCTTCATGCTGTTCCGCCCGGACTGGTTCATGGACCACCTGGCCGACAAGTACGAAAGCCGACCGGCATCCGAGCTGATGGCCACGGCGGCCACCCTGCCCGACGGTGGCCGGTTGGTGGCGGTGCTGCACGGCATGAACATCGAAGGCGACGAGCTCACCAAGACGGTGGCGGTGGCCCTGCCGGCGCTGCCCGAAGGCGACACCAGCACGGGCGCCGCGGCGGGCCGCAAGCGGCTGACCGAGGCCGGCCTGATGATCACGGCCCTGGGCGACCAGGTGCAGATCGGCGCCGTGCAGTTCGGCAGCCGGGCGCGCAAGGCCGGCTGGGAACAGGGCTGGGACGTGGTGGATGTGAAAGTGCCGAACTCGCACCGGCTGTCGGAGTTCTGGGTCTACGTGCCGGCGCTGGTGTTGCTGGCGCTGGTATGGAGCCTGCAGGGCCGCCGCGAGAAGCGACAAAAGGGATTGGCGGCGGCTTGACCCTGCCTGCCCCGAGCGGCGTCGCCTTGGGGTAGGTGTCAGACACCCTGCGGGGTGTCTGACACCTGACGGCATGATTTCGATTCCCTCATCGGAAACTCTGGCTCGACCGCTTGGGTGTCAGACTCCCTTCGGGGTGTCTGACACCTGGAAGATCGGCGTTGCGTCGGTACAGGCAGCGGGAACTTGCGGCAGTCTGCCCAGGTGTCAGACACCCCGCAGGGTGTCTGACACCAACAGGTGCGGCTACAGCACGGGCGACAGCAGCGGCTGCTTGGGCCGCACGTCCAGCGCGCGGCCCTTGCGGGCGCGCTTGCCCACGTAGGGCTCCAGCGCCGCGCCGGCCAGGATGTCTTCGGTCAGCTTGTTGCGATAGATGCCGGTGGCGCGCAGGCCGCCGGCCCCGATGGGCACGGTCTGCGCCAGCTTGTCGGCGGCGTCCAGGCCGATCAGGATGGTGCCGCGGCCGCCGCCCGACAGGGACTTGAGCTCGTCCAGCCCGAACACCAGGAACTTGCCCTTGGCCGACAGCAGCGCCAGTTGGCGCGCGCCCTCGAACAGCGGCACCGGACGCAGCAGCGCGTCGCCCTGCTCGAGCGTGATGAACTGCTTGCCGCCGCGCTGGCGCGACATCATGTCGCCCAGGCGGGCGGCGAACCCGAAGCCGCGCTGGGTGGCCAGCAGCCAGCGGGTATCGGACGCCGCGGCGATGCTGTGCACGATGCGGGTGCCCGGTTCCAGGTCGATCATGGTGGTGACGGGCTGGCCGTCGCCGCGCGCCGACGGCAGGCCGGCCACCGCCACTGAGTACACCCGGCCGTTGTCGCCCACGGCGATCAGGGTGTCGGTCGTGCGGCACTCGAAGGCACCGTACAGGTCGTCGCCCTGCTTGAAGCCGAATTGCGAAGCGTCGTGCCCATGGCCCTGGCGAGCCCGCAGCCAGCCCTTCTGCGACACGATCACCGTGACGGGCTCGTCGAGCACCTTGGTTTCCAGCACGGCGCGCTCGGCCGTTTCGATCAGGGTGCGGCGATCGTCGCCGTACTGCTTGGTGTCGGCCTCGATTTCCTTGACCAGCAGGCGCTTGAGCGAGGCCGGGTTGTCCAGCAATTCCTGCAGGCGGGCCTGCTCGTCGCGCTTGTCGGCCAGTTCCTGCTCGATCTTGAAGCCTTCCAGGCGGGCCAGCTGGCGCAGGCGCATTTCCAGGATGTCTTCGGCCTGGCGCTCGGACAGCGAGAAGCGCTGCATCAGCGCCGCCTTGGGCTCGTCGGACTCGCGGATGGTCTGGATGACCTCGTCGACGTTCAGGTACACCACCATGCGGCCTTCCAGCACGTGGATGCGGTCGACGACCTTGTCCAGGCGATGGCGGGTGCGGCGCACCACCGTGTCGGTGCGGAAGGCCACCCATTCGGTCAGGATTTCGCGCAGCCCCTTCTGGCGCGGCCGGCCGTCGGTGCCGATGCACACCAGGTTGATCGGCACGCTGCATTCCATGCTGGTCTGCGCCAGCAGCGTGTTGACGAACTCGTCGCGGTCGACCCGCGATGTCTTGGGCTCGAACACCAGCCGCACAGCGGCGTCCTTGCCCGACTCATCGCGCACGGCATCCAGCAGGTTCAGCATCACCGCCTTGGCCTGCTGCTGGTCGGACGTCAGGCTTTTCTTGCCGGCCTTGACCTTGGGATTGGTGATTTCCTCGATTTCTTCCAGTACTTTCTGGCAGGACGTGCCCGGCGGCAGCTCGTGCACCACCAGTTGCCATTGCCCGCGCGCCAGCTCTTCGAACTGCCAGCGCGCCCGGGCCTTCAGCGAGCCGCGCCCGCCGGCGTAGATATGGGCGATGTCGGCGGCCGGGGTGATGATCTGGCCGCCGCCGGCGAAATCGGGCCCCGGCACCATGGCGTGCAGTTCTTCGTCGGTCAGCTTGGGTTGCTTGATCAGCGCCACGCAGGCCTGCGCCACTTCGCGCAGGTTGTGCGACGGGATCTCGGTGGCCATGCCCACCGCGATGCCCGAGGCGCCGTTGAGCAGCATCACGGGCAGCCGCGCCGGCAGCATCTGCGGTTCTTGCTGGCTGCCGTCGTAGTTGGGCGCGAAATCCACCGTGCCTTCGTCGAGCTCGTCGAGCAGCAGGCGCGAGAATGGCGTCAGGCGCGCTTCGGTATAGCGCATGGCCGCGGCGTTGTCGCCATCGCGCGAGCCGAAGTTGCCGTGGCCGTCGATCAGCGGATAGCGCAGCGAGAAATCCTGCGCCATGCGCACCATGGCGTCGTAGGCGGCCTGATCGCCGTGCGGGTGGTACTTGCCCAGCACGTCGCCGACCACGCGGGCCGACTTCACCGGCTTGGCGCCGGGGCCCAGCCCCATGTCCTGCATGGCGTAGAGAATGCGGCGCTGCACCGGCTTCTGGCCATCGCCCACATCGGGCAAGGCACGGCCGCGCACTACGGAAACGGCATAGTCCAGATAGGCCTGTTCGGCATAGCGGGCCAGCGTGATGGCCTCGTCGGCCTCGCCGGCGGCTGCGTCGAACAAGCCGGGTTGATTGCTGTCGGTCATGTGTCTTCGGGGTTGCGTGTACAGTCAGGCAGGCCGGGTCAGATGTCGAGTTCGGCCAGGTTGCCCTTTTCTTCGATCCAGGCGCGCCGCTGCGAGGATTCGCCCTTGCCCATCAGCATGTCGAACATGCGGGTGGTGTCGTCGGGCGTCAGGCTGCCGTAGCCCACCGGCAGCAGCCGGCGGGTATCCGGGTTCATGGTGGTTTCCCACAGCTGCTCGGGGTTCATTTCGCCCAGGCCCTTGAAGCGGCTGATGCTCCAGGCGCCCTCGCGCACGCCTTCCTTGCGCAGCTTGTCCTGCGCGGCTTCGAGCTCGCCGGCGTCCAGGCAGTAGATCTTGCGCGCCGGGCGCTTGCCCTGGGCCGGCACGTCCAGCCGGAACAGCGGCGGCTTGGCCACGTAGACATGGCCGGCTTCGACCAGCTTGGGGAAATGCCGGTAGAACAACGTCAGCAGCAGCACCTGGATGTGCGAGCCGTCGACGTCGGCGTCCGACAGGATGCAGATGCGGCCGTAGCGCAAGCCGGACAGGTCGGGCGTATCGCCCGGGCCGTGCGGGTCGACGCCGATGGCCACCGAGATGTCGTGGATCTCGTTGTTGGCGAACAGGCGGTCGCGATCGACTTCCCACGAATTGAGCACCTTGCCGCGCAGCGGCAGGATGGCCTGGAATTCCTTGTCGCGGCCCATCTTGGCCGACCCGCCGGCCGAGTCGCCCTCGACCAGGAAGACCTCGGTGCGGGTGGCGTCGGACGATTCGCAGTCAGTCAGCTTGCCGGGCAGCACGGCCACGCCCGAGCTCTTGCGTTTTTCGACCTTCTGGGCCGAACGGGCGCGCGCCTGGGCCTGGCGGATGGCCAGCTCGGCCAGCTTCTTGCCGTACTCGACATTGCTGTGCAGCCACAGGTCGAGCGCGCTCTTGGAAAAACCGCCAACCAGGCGCACGGCGTCGCGGCTGTTCAGGCGTTCCTTGATCTGGCCCTGGAATTGCGGGTCGAGCACCTTGGCCGACAGCACGAAGCTGACACGCGCGAACACGTCTTCGGGTAACAGCTTGACGCCCTTGGGCAGCAGCCCGTGCAGCTCGGCGAAGCCCTTGACCGCCCCGTACAACCCTTCGCGCAGGCCGGATTCGTGGGTACCGCCGGCGGGCGTGGGGATCAGGTTGACGTAGGACTCGCGCACGGCGTTGCCGTCTTCCGTCCAGGCCACCACCCACTGAGCGCCTTCGCCGTCGGCGAAGGTTTCGTGGTCGGCGCCGGCATACTGCTGGCCCTCGAAGAACGGCACCATCAGCTCGGCGCCCGCCAGGGCCTCGGCCAGGTAGCCGCGCAGGCCGTCTTCGTACTGCCAGGTCTTGGTGTCGCCGGTTTTCTCGTTGGTGAGCACGACCTTCACGCCGGGCAGCAGCACGGCCTTGCTGCGCAGCAGGTGGGTCAGTTCGCCCAGGGGAATCTGCGGGCTGTCGAAATACTTGGGGTCGGGCCAGACGCGCACGCGGGTGCCCGACTTCTTGCGGCCGGCCTCGGGGTACGGCGCCAGGGGCTCGGCCACGTCGCCGCCCTGGAAGACCAGGCGGCTGGTGCCGCCGTCGCGCCAGACCACGACTTCCAGCCGGGTGGCCAGGGCGTTGGTGACGGACACCCCCACCCCGTGCAGGCCGCCCGAAAAGGCGTAGGCGCCGCCGCCCTGCTTGTCGAATTTGCCGCCCGCGTGCAGCCGGGTGAACACCAGCTCGACGACCGGCGCGTTTTCTTCGGGGTGCAGCCCGACCGGAATGCCCCGGCCGTCGTCTTCGACCGACACGCTGCCGTCGGCGTGCAGCACGACGTGGATCTGTTTGCCGTAGCCGGCCAGCGCCTCGTCGGCGGCGTTGTCGATGACCTCCTGCACGACGTGCAGGGGGTTTTCAGTACGGGTGTACATGCCCGGGCGCTGGCGCACGGGCTCCAGGCCCTTCAGAACGCGGATGGACGCTTCGGTGTAACGTGGTGTAGCCAAGTTATCCCCAACATCTGTGGAAAAAAACCGACATTTTACGGATAAGTCCAGATTCTGCGCGGCCTGAGGTGGGATGCGCACGACCTGACCAGCCTTGAATTCGGTACCATGACAGGCTTGGCGGCCCCAGGGGCGCCGCGGCGGTATCCGCCGGCAGCATCGGGTGGGCCGCGCCGCCACATCCTACACAAAACCGGCAAACCCTGTTGTTATCAACAGTGGTATGCTTAACCTCCTCCTTACCTTTCAGTAGAACAAAACGGCAGGGCCGCCAGGCGTGTCCCATGCTGCTGAACCGAGAATCACCATGAGCGAGCAAATCAAGAACGTCAGCGACGCAAGCTTCGATGCCGATGTGATCAAGTCCAGCCAGCCCGTGCTGGTCGACTACTGGGCGTCCTGGTGTGGCCCGTGCAAGATGATCGCCCCGATCCTGGAAGAGGTCGCCTCCGAATACGCCGGCCGGCTGACCGTCGCCAAGCTGAACGTCGACGAAAACCAGGATACCGCCGCCAAGTACGGCATCCGCGGCATTCCGACCCTGATGCTGTTCAAGGATGGCCAGGCCGCCGCCACGAAAGTCGGCGCCCTGTCGAAATCCCAACTGACTGCTTTCCTGGACGGCGCGTTGTAATAAACTACGTGTCGTGAACACGCGCCGGCTCGGCCGGCGTCCATATACCGCGCGGGCCCGTCCGTGGCCCGCCGCCAAAGCCCTTCTCTAAATTCCCCTTTCACCGCGATGCACCTCAATGAACTGAAGGCGCTGCACGTCTCGCAGCTGCTGGAAATGGCCGCAGGCCTGGAAATCGAAAACGCCAACCGCTTGCGCAAGCAAGAGCTGATGTTCGCCATCATGAAGCGGCGGGCCAAGCAAGGCGAGCAGATTTTCGGCGACGGCGTGCTGGAAGTGCTGCCCGACGGCTTCGGCTTCCTGCGGTCGCCCGAGACCTCGTACCTGGCCAGCACCGACGACATCTACATCTCGCCGTCGCAGATCCGCCGCTTCAACCTGCACACCGGCGACTCGATCGAAGGCGAAGTGCGCACGCCTAAAGACGGCGAGCGCTATTTCGCCCTGGTGAAGGTCGATAAGGTCAACAGCGTGGCGCCCGAGGCGATCAAGCATCGCATCATGTTCGAGAACCTGACGCCGCTGCACCCGAACCAGCCGATGCGCCTGGAACGCGACATCAAGAGCGAAGAAAACCTGACCGGCCGGATCATGGACATCTTCGCGCCCATCGGCAAGGGCCAGCGCGGCCTGATCGTGGCCAGCCCGAAATCGGGCAAGACGGTGATGATGCAGCACATCGCGCACGCCATCACCACCAACTACCCCGACGCCGTCATGATCGTCCTGCTGGTGGACGAACGGCCCGAGGAAGTGACCGAAATGCAGCGCACCGTGCGCGGCGAAGTGGTGGCCTCGACCTTCGACGAACCGGCCACCCGCCACGTGCAAGTGGCCGAGATGGTCATCGAGAAGGCCAAGCGCCTGGTCGAGATGAAAAAAGACGTGGTGATCCTGCTGGATTCCATCACCCGCCTGGCCCGCGCCTACAACACGGTGGTGCCGGCCTCGGGCAAGGTGCTGACCGGCGGCGTCGATGCCAATGCCCTGCAGCGCCCCAAGCGCTTCTTCGGCGCGGCGCGCAACCTCGAGGAAGGCGGCTCGCTCACCATCCTGGGCACCGCGCTGATCGAGACCGGCAGCCGCATGGACGAAGTCATCTACGAAGAATTCAAGGGCACCGGCAACTCCGAAGTGCACCTGGAACGTCGCCTGGCCGAAAAACGCGTCTACCCGGCCATCAACCTGAACAAGTCCGGCACCCGCCGCGAAGAACTGCTGATCAAGCCCGAACTGCTGCAAAAGGTCTGGGTGCTGCGCAAGTTCATCCACGACATGGACGAAGTCCAGTCGATGGAATTCATCCTGGACAAGATGCGCGCCACCAAGACCAATGCCGAATTCTTCGACATGATGAAGAAGTAGGTCCCCCCCGAAGCGCTGCGCGCTTCCCACCTCGCGGCTGGCAGGCCGCTCGGATTCACCAGGCAGAGAACAGTCCTCAAGGACTGTTCCCTGTCCGGGCTCATCCCCCCCGGGGGGCGACGCTGGCGGACCGGCAAAGCCGGCTCCGCGGCGTCCCGGATAGGGCGGCACCTGTGCTGACCGTAGCGCTAGATGCTGCCTTGTCAGTCAAGCAGCTAGGGCGTAATCACTGCGATAGGTCTCGCCAGGTGTCTGACTCCCGCGCAGCGGGTGTCTGACACCACTCGGTTGGCAACGCAGTCTCTGCACACGCCAGGTGCCAGGCACCCGGGCAATGATGAACAAAGTCCGTTTCCCGACGCGCTGCGCGCTGTCGGGGGATCAGTGCTCGATGTAGGTTTCGGCTTGTCCACGGGGCTCGGACGGCGCGGGGGCCGGTTCGGACGGGGCCACCTTGGGGTCGTCCCAGGAACCGGTTACCGCATATTCCATCGTCATGGCGCGCGCCAGCGGCTGCTTCAGCAGCCATTGCGTCACGAACGCCCCCAGCCCGATCAGCGGATTGACCGCCAGGGCCGTCACCACGGCCGCGCCGCTGGCGTCCAGGTTCGGGATCACCACCGCCTTCAAGTCCCAGCGCTCGTCCACGATGTCGGTATCGCCGGCCAGCACGATGGCCGCCACCGGGCCGTTGAGCTTGTAGCCCTCGGTGTGCACCACGCCGCGGCTGAGGGACATGTCGCCGCGGATCGTGTCGAACGGGAAGCCTTCGCGCAGCAGGTTGGTGGGATTGAATTCCAGCTTGGCCAGCCGCTGCACCGATTGCAGCGACAGCAGTTCGAGCAGGCGGGCGCTGCGCGAGTTCACGTTCAGGAAGCGGCCCTTGTCCAGGCTGATGCGCGCCTGGCCATCGATATTGGCCAGGTCGTGCGTCCAGGGCAGGTCGCGCCAGGTCAGCTTGCCTTCGACAGTGCCGCTGCCGCCGCTGACCACCTGCTTGAAGCCGATGCGATCCATGAAGGCGCCCAGGTCCTTGAACTGGGCCTTGGCGTCTACCGTCAGCCCGCGCCGCGAACCATCGAGCCGCCAGTTGCCGGTGGCATCCAGCGCGGCCGAATCGCTGGCGATGCGCAGCTTGTCCAGCCGCCACAGCTTGCCGCGCTCGAGGTTGGTACCCAGCACTTCCAGGGCGCCGACATCCCGGCCGTACAGCGAGAAGCGCTCGGCGCGCAGGTCGATGGCCGGGATGTCGGACAGGCCGTCGTCCGAAGCCAGCGATTCGTCCACCGGCTCGCTGCCCTCGCTGCCCAGCGCCAGGTGCGTCAGCCGCGCCGTCACCTGGCCGGCGATGGCGCCGGAGGCCTCTTGCCATGACAACGCCCCAGCGGCCTGCTTCGAATCCAGGTTGACCTGCCAATGCATGGGCTGGGGCCGGGTGGCGCTGAGCTTCAGGTTGTCCAGCGACCAGCCGGCCACGCGCAGGCTGCCGGCCTGCAGGTCGATGCGATTGAGCATGGGCAGGACCGGATCGGCCGCCTTGCCGCCCGTCTTGCCGCCGGCCTTGGCCGGCGCGGCTTCGTCGCCGACCTTTTCCCAGGCGTCCAGGTCCAGTTCGGGGATCTGGATGTCGGCCACCAGGCCCGCAGTCGGCAGCGCGGCGGGCCGGTTCACCCCCAGCGCGCCGCGCGTGAAGTAGGCAGCGTTGCGGGCGCTGCGGTCGTGCTCGAGCATCAACGCCAGCTCGGGCCCCAGGTTCACCGACAATTGATCGCGCTTGCCGGCGGCCGCCTTGGACGCCGGGCCCCAGCGCGCCTTGAGCGGCCGCGTGTCGCCCTTGGCCTTGCCCACCGGCGCCGGCAGGTCGGCGGCCAGGCCGGCCAGGTCGGACTCGACCGAGATGTCCAACGTGCCGCCGGCGCCATAGGCCAGGCGGCCGCGATACGGTGTCTGGCCCGACAGGCGTGCCATGACCGGGTTGCCGGCCCACTGCGCCAGGCCGGCCGCCGTCAGGGTACCGTCAAAACGCAGAGCATCGCCGTCGTGCTCGAGCTTGCCGGCGATGCGCGCCGGCCCACCCAGGAACTCGGTGCGCAGCCCGTCGGTATGCAGGCCCTGTTCGGAAAAACGCAGCTCGCCCTGTACGTGGCGCAACTGGGGCATCTCGGGCACGAAGCGGAAATCGTTGCCGGAGAACACGATGCCGCCGTCGACCTTGGTGTTCTCGGCGTCCAGCAGCGGCACTTCCAGCTTCAGCGGCACGTGCCAGGTGCCGGTGCCTTCGGCGGTGTCCAGCGCGCCGTCCAGCAGCTCGCCCAGGGGCGAGTTGGCGGCCAGCGCCAGGTAGGCGGGCACCGGCCCCGAGGTCTGGCCGTCGACGTGCAGGGTGGCGCGGTTTTCCATGTCGGGAATGGACGCGGTGACGGTGCCCAGCGTCACGGTCTGCCCCGAGCCGGTGTGCGCGATCGCACCGCCCGGGCTGTCCAGCGACAGGCTGACCTTGTCCACCGCGAAATTGCCCGACAGGTTTTCCAGCCGCGGCCAGCCTTTGGTGCCGCCTTCGGCCGGGGCGTAGTCGACGATCGCGCCGGCATACGCGCCGGCGATGCGGAACTGGCCGGTATCGCCCGGCGCATCGAACGGGAAATCGTCCAGGTCGCCCTTGAGCGTGACGGAGGCGTCGCGCGCCTGCCCCGCCACCAGCCCGTGCGCCAGCCACTCGCGCGCGTCGGCATTGACCTCGAGCGGCAGGTACTTGTAGATGGCGGGCATGGCGGCGCGCGCCAGGTTGCCCTGGAAATCGGCCGTCCCGGCGGCGGTCTTGCCCTGCGCCGTCCAGCGGCCCTGCAGCCGCGCATCGAGATCGGCGTTGACGATGTCGAGCTGGCGCACGTCGAGCACGACGGGCTGCTGCGCCGGCCGCCGCAGGCTGGCGTCGATGCGCAGGCTGTCGGCCTGCAGCAGGGCCGGATCGAACGTGTGCGGCAGGTTGGCGCGCAGGTCGGCGAACTGGCCGCGCAGCGCCATGCCGGCGCCTTCGTCGCCGCGCGCCAGCGGCACGTCGGCAAACTGCACCAGATCGCCCGGCGCGCCCTGCAGGCGCAGCGTGGCTTCGGCCAGGCTGAACGACGTGGCGTCGCCACGGGCCTGCCAGTGCACGCCGCGCAGCGCAGTGTCCAGGGTCACGTCGGTGACGGCGCCCTCGTCCAACGTCAGCCAGGCCCGCGCGGCCGCCCGGCCGGCCACCTGCGGCACCGGCAGCCAGGGCGCCCAGGCGGCGGGCTCGGCGTCGTTCAATTCGGCGTACAGCTCGCCGGTCCAGCGTTGCTGGCCGGCCAGCAGCGGGTTGCGGCTGAAACGGCCGCGCAGGGATACGTCGCGCGCCAGCGCCCCGGGCGGCTCGGCATGCAGTGCAAAGCGGTGCGCCAGCGTGCCGTTGTACAGCCGCAGGCTGACGTTGCCCAGCGTGATCTCGGGCGCCTGGCGCCGCTCGTCGAGCCAGTGCACGGTGGCCCCGGCCAGGGCGATGTCGCGCTGGGCGCCCAGCCATTGCAACAGGCGCGACTGGCCGCGCGGGTCGTGCCCGGCATCCAGGTCGATCGACTGGCCCGCCACCCACAGGCGGTTGTCGGCATCGCGCCGCACCCGCAGCTCGGGGCCGTCGATGCGCAGGCTGAGCAGCCGCGGCGACAACAGCAGCACGCTGCGCCAGCTGAGTACCGCCGATACCGTGGGCAGCGTCAGGACGGGCTCGGCGCCGTCATCGTAGATGGCCAGCGCGCTCAGTTGCAGGCGCGGGTTCAGCCCGCGCCAGTCGGCCTGCAGGCGGCCGATGTCGACGCGCGCGCCCAGGGCGTCGCTGGCGTATGCCTCGATGCGGGGCCGCCACTGGTCGATGTTGGGCAACACCCAGTACCGCAATCCGAGCAGCACGACGGCCGCGACGACATACACGGCCAGTACGAGCCAGAGCAGACGGCGGGTGACTTTGGCGGGCAGGGACACGGATGGTGGGCAGGGAGAGGCGTCTTGGGGTATCGTCCCCTTATACCTGAAACGCGTCATTCCGTCTGCCCGTCCCACCATGTCCGCTTCCCCGCTTGCCTCCGCCCTGGCCTGGTCCGGCTACCTGCGCCGCCGCATCGATGCCCACCCCGACCTGGCCGCCTGGCTGGAAATCGCCGCGCGCCATCCGGTCACGGCCAATACGCTGGCCGCCTGGCAGGCCGAGCTGGCCGGCCCGGATGCGCCGGACGTGCTGCCGGTGGCGCTGTGCCGCGAAACCCTGCGCAAGCTGCGCGAACGCGTCTTCACCACGCTGATGGTGCGCGACCTGGCGGGCCAGGCCGACCTGGAAGAAGTGGTCGGCGCCATGACCACGCTGGCCGACCTGGCGGTGGCGGCGGCCTACCGCAGCGTGGCCGCCGAGCTGGCCGCGGTGCACGGCATCCCGCGCGACCCGGCCACCGGCGCGCCGCAGGAAATGCTGATCCTGGGCATGGGCAAGCTGGGCGGCAAAGAACTGAATGTCTCGTCGGACATCGACCTGATCATGCTATACGGCGAGGAAGGCGAGACCGACGGGCCGCGCCGCATCAGCCATCACGAGTTCTACGGCCGGCTGACCCGGCGCATGATGCCGGTGCTGTCCGAGGCCGACGCCCATGGCCAGGTGTTCCGCACCGACCTGCGGCTGCGCCCCGATGGCGATTCCGGCCCGCCGGCCTGGAGCCTGGACGCGCTGGAGCACTACCTGGTGGGCCAGGGGCGCGAATGGGAGCGCTATGCCTGGCTGAAGGCGCGGCTGATCCCCGCGCAGGCGTTTCCCGACAGCGACGCGACCGCGCAGGCGCGCCAGCTGGAAAGCCTGCGGGTGCCGTTCGTGTACCGCAAGTACTTCGATTTCGACGCCCTGGCCTCGCTGCGCGCCCTGCGCGAGCGCATCCGCCAGGACTGGCAGCGGCGCGCGCTGGCGCGCAACGGCATCGACAGCGCCAACAATATCAAGCTGGGCGACGGCGGCATCCGCGAGATCGAGTTCGTGGTGCAGCTGTTCCAGCTGATACGCGGCGGCCGCATGCCGGCCCTGCAACGCCGCGGCCTGCTGGCGGCCCTGCACGCCGAGCGCGATGCCGGGCTGATCGACGCCGACGACGCGCAGCGCCTGGAACAGGCCTACCGCTTCCTGCGCCGGGTCGAGCACGCGCTGCAATACCGCGAAGACGAGCAGACCCACCTGCTGCCGGGCGACGCCGCCCAGCGGGCCCAGTTGGCGGCCGCGTTGGGGCTGGCCGCCGACGAGTTCGAGCGCACGCTGGCGCAGCACCGCGCGTTCGTGGCGCAGACCTTCCGTAACGCTTTCCGCCTGGCCGGCATGGGCGATGCCGAAGAAGCCGCCCCGGCGGCCGCCAGCGAGGCCGCGACCGCCGACGACGAACACGATGCCGAAAGCCGCCTCGCCGCGCAGATCGGCCAGGCCTTCGGCGCCGACGCCGACGACTTGCTGCGACGGGCCGAATCGCTGCTGGACAGCCATCGCGTGCGCAGCCTGCCCGAAAGCAGCCGGCGCCGCCTGGAGGCCCTGTTGCCGGCCGCGGTGCAGGCCGCGCAGCAAACCCCCGCGCCGCACCTGGCCACGGTGCGCCTGTTCGACCTGATCGAGGCCATTGCCCAGCGCAGCGCCTACCTGGCGCTGCTGGCGGAATTTCCCGACACCCTGGCGCGGGTGGCCCGCATGGTGGCGGCCAGCCCGTGGGCGGCGCAGTACCTGACCCAGCACCCGCTGCTGCTGGACAGCCTGATCGACTGGCGCACGCTGTTCGAGCCGCTGGATTTCGCCCAGGTGGCGCGTCAGCTGTCGGCCGACCTGGATGCGTGCCTGCTGCCCGACGGCGACCCCGACATCGAGCGGCAGATGAACCTGATGCGCGACGCGCAACGCCAGGCGAGCTTCCAGCTGCTGGCGCAAGACCTGGAGGGCGAGCTGACGGTCGAGAAGCTGGCCGACCAGTTGTCGGCGCTGGCCGACATGTTGCTGGCCGAGACGGTGCAGCGCGTGTGGCCGCTGGTGAACCGGGAACCCGGCGCCGTGCCGCATTTCGCGGTGATCGCGTACGGCAAGCTGGGTGGCAAGGAACTGGGCTACGCGTCCGACCTGGACCTGGTGTTCCTGTTCGACGACCCGCGCGAGGACGCGGCGGAAGTCTATGCCAAGCTGGGCCGCCGCATGACGTCGTGGCTGTCCACCATGACCTCGTCGGGCCGCCTGTACGAAACCGACCTGCGCCTGCGGCCCGACGGCGAGGCCGGGCTGCTGGCGGTATCGGTCGAGGCCTTCGAGCAATACCAGCTCAAGCATGCCTGGGCCTGGGAACACCAGGCGCTGACGCGGGCCCGCTATGCGGCGGGCGACACCACCGTCGGCGCCCGCTTCGAACGCATCCGCGCCGACGTGCTGGTGCAGCCGCGCGACACCGCGGCGCTGCGCGACGAAGTATTGGCCATGCGCGACAAGATCAGCGCCGGCCACCCCAACCACAGCGGCGACTTCGACCTGAAGCACGACCGCGGCGGCATGGTGGACGTGGAGTTCGTCACCCAGTACCTGGTGCTGTGCCACGCGGCCACGCACCGGGTGCTGGTGAACAACCTGGGCAATATCGCCCTGCTGCGCCTGGCCGGCGAAGCCGGCCTGATCCCGGCCAGCCTGGCCCAGCGCGCCGGCGACGCCTACCGGACGCTGCGCCGCATGCAGCACCAGTTGCGCCTGCAGGGCACCGAGAAGGCCCGGGTACCGCAAGACCAGTTGACCGACGAACGCGCGGCGGTCACCGAGCTGTGGGCTGCGGCACTGGGCGAGGCCTCGCCAACGTAGCGCAAGTGGGCGTAAAATAAGGGTTTTTACTGCTGCAACGCTGTTTTTCCATGTCTGAACTCGTGCGCCCCACTCTCGACCTGCCCACTGGCCGCCGCAAGGTGCTGCTGCACTCGTGCTGCGCGCCCTGTTCGGGTGAAGTCATGGAAGCCATGCAGGCTTCGGGCATCGATTATTCGATTTTCTTCTACAACCCGAACATCCATCCCGTCAAAGAGTACGAGATCCGCAAGCAGGAAAATATCCGCTTCGCGCAGCAGCACGGCATCGAGTTCATCGACGCCGACTACGACATGGACAACTGGTTCGACCGCGTCAAGGGGCTGGAAAACTCCCCGGAACGCGGCGAGCGCTGCACGGTCTGCTTCGACATGCGTTTCGAGCGCACGGCGCTTTACGCGCACGAACATGGGTTCGACACCATCACCAGCTCGCTGGGGATTTCCCGCTGGAAGGACATGAACCAGATCAACGGCTGCGGGGAACGCGCGGCCGCGCGCTATGACGACCTGGTCTACTGGACCTACAACTGGCGCAAGGGCGGCGGGTCGCAACGCATGATCGAGATCTCGAAGCGCGAGAATTTCTACCAGCAGGAATACTGCGGCTGCGTGTATTCCCTGCGCGACACCAACCGCCACCGCCGCTCGCAAGGCCGGGACCGGATCCACATCGGCGTGAAGTTCTACGGGAAGGACGAGTTGGTAGACAAGACGACGTTGCAGGACTGACGGGTTTCTTGCTTGCGGCACGGGGGGTTCTTCTGGCCGTCGGTGCGGGGCAATGAGGTGGGCGGGGCTTCACGTGGCCGTCCGGGCGCCCCGCGCGCCCGGCACCGCATCGCTCGTCTCGTCCGGCCCCTGCGGGCCTCCCTTCGACATCCGCTCGCTCGGCCCCGAGGCGCCCCACCCACCCCATTGCCCCGCACCGACTCGCAGTTGATTCTGGTTGCCCTGCCGCTGGGATGAGTGGTGTGCTTAGGCTTCGTGGGCTACCTTGGGGTAAAGGAAGAAGATCTTGCAGGGCCGACCCGGCAGGCCGCCCTGCGCGGCCTGCCGGGTCATTCGATCGGTTGAGGGCGGAGTTTGTCCGCTCAGGTGTGCCGCTCAGGTGTGCCGCTCAGGTGTGCCGCTCAGGTGTGCCGCTCAGGTGTGCCGCTCAGGTGTCAGACACCCCGAAGGGTGTCTGACACCATTCGGTTAGCGAGATAGTCGCCGCGCACTGGGATGTCTGACACCCTGCGGGGTGTCAGACACCTGGAAGAACCTGGAAGACACGCGAAAAGTACACCCCTTGCACCGCGTCGCTTCCCCGCATGCGTCGCATTCATCACCACCCGAATGCTATCGAGGGCCGCGCAGGGCGGCCTTCGATAGCGGCCCCGCAAGATCCTCCTCACCCCCAAAAAGGTAGCCCACGAAGCCCAAGCAAGCCACCCTCCCCGGCGATATCCCGATTTCCAGACACCCCCAGTCGAGCCTGGGCCATGGGTGCGCGGGGGCGCCTCGGGGCCGAGCGAGCGGATGTCGAAGGGAGGCCCGCAGGGGCCGGACGAGACGAGCGATGCGGTGCCGGGCGCGCGGGGCGCCCGGACGGCCACGTGAAGCCCCCGCGCACCCATGGCCCAGGCTCGACGGCCAGAAGCAAAAAACCGCACCCCAAAAACAACCAAACCACAACAAGAAAAAAGCTACCGCCGCAACGACTCCCAAGTTTTCATCAGCCTCTTCACGGACACCGGCACAGGCGTCCGCAATTCCTGGGCAAACAACGCCACCCGTAGCTCTTCCAGCAGCCACCGGAACTCGTCCAGCGCCGGATCGGGCGCCCCCTTCAGGGCCACCCTGGCCCGCTGGTATTGGGTCAACAGCGGCGCCATATCCGCCATCAGCCGCGCATCCCGCGCCGGGTCGGCGCGCAGCTTGTCGATGCGCGCCACCGCGGCCTTCAGGTAGCGGGAGAAATGCGCCAGCTGGGCATGCGGCGTATCACGCACGAACCACTTGGGCATCAGCGCCCCGATCTGCTGCTGCAGGTCGGCGTAGGCGCCGGCGTGCGGCTTGGCCTGCGGCAGCTTGCGCTGCAGGGCGCCGTATTCGACCAGCACCGCGTGCGCCAGGCGCGCCGCTTCCTGGGCCAGCAGCCCCAGGCGGCCCTTGCCGTCCTGGCGGCGCGCCTCGAACGCCTGGGCGTCGGCGGGCCACGGCTCGGCCAGGCAGGCCTGCGCCAGCGCGCAATCGATGATCTGGTCGCGCAGGTCTTCCTGCGTGCCCAGGTTCATGTACAGCATGCTCATCTTGGTCAGGTCGGGCAGGTTCTTTTCGAGGAACTTCACCTGCTCGCGCAGGCCCAGGCGGAACAGCCGCAACAGCCCGGCGCGATGATGCCGGCGCGCCTCGTCCGGGTCGTCGAAGACGTCCAGGTCGCAATGCGCGCCGCGGTCGACCAGGGCCGGGTAGCCGATCACCGACTGGCCCTTGCGCTTGATCTCCATGATCTCGGGCAGCGCGCCGAACGACCACGAAGTGAGGTTCTCGTGCGCCAGAGCCTGCGCCACGCCGGCGTCGCGCACGGCCAGTTGCTGGAACGTGGCCTGCGCCTGCTTGCCGAACTCGGCCTTCAGCTGCGCCAGGTTGCGGCCGGCGGCCAGCATGCGGCCGTGTTCGTCGACCACCTTGAAATTCATGAACAGGTGCGCCGGCAGGGTCTCGAGCTTGAAATCGCCCGGCGCCGGGCGCACCTGCACCTGGTCCCACATGTCGGCGATCAAGGCATCCACCAGGCCGCGCTGCGGGTCGGCCAGGCGCTCGTACCAGCGCTCGTAGAAACCGGCGGCGTAATCCGGCAGCGGCACGCAATGGCGACGCAGCTTCTGCGGCAGCGACTTCAACAACAAGTGCGCCTTTTCTTTCAGCATGCCGGGCACCAGCCATTCGCAGCGCGCCGGGTCGATCTGGTTCAGGGCGAACAACGGCACCGACAGCGTCACGCCGTCGCGCGGCGAACCCGGCTCGAAATGGTAGTCCAGCGGCATGGCCACGCCCTGCCACTCGACCTGCTTGGGAAAGACATCGGTGGTGACGCCCGCGGCCTCGTGGCGCATCAGTTCGTCGCGCGTCAGCAGCAGCGCGGCGGCGGCCGCCTTGTCCAGCCCGTGCACCCATTTTTCCAGGGTGGCGGTCTGCGAAATGCCTTCCGGCAACTGGCGGTCGTAGAACGCGTAGATCAGCTCGTCGTCGACCAGGATGTCGGGCCGGCGCGCCTGGTGCTCGAGTTTCTCGATGCCGGCGATCAGCTTGCGGTTGTGCGCCACGAAGGGCAGCCGCGTGTCGATCTCGCCGGGCACCAGCGCCTGGCGGATGAACAGGTCGCGCGCATGCTGCGGATTGATCCGCCCGTAGTGGATGCGGCGGCCGGCGTAGATCACCAGCCCGTACAGCGTGGCGCGCTCGTTGGCTACCACCTGCCCGGCCTTCTTTTCCCAGCGCGGGTCGGACCAGTTGCGCCGCAGCAGGTGCGCGGCCACGCGCTCGAGCCACACCGGTTCGACGCGGGCCACGCAGCGCGCATACAGGCGCGTGGTCTCGACCAGTTCGGCGGCCATGATCCAGCGCCCGCCCTTCTTGGCCAGGCGCGACCCGGGATGAATATGGAAGCGGATGTCGCGCGCGCCGCGGTACTGGCCGCCTTCGTCGCCCTTGAAACCGATGTTGCCCAGCAGGCCGGACAGCAGCGCCAGGTGCAGTTGTTCGTAGGTGGCCTCGGCCTGGTTGACGCGCCAGCCCTGCTCGCCCACCAGCGCCGCCAACTGCGTGTGCACGTCATGCCATTCGCGCAGCCGGATCGGCGACAGGAAATTCTGGCGCAACAGCGCCACCAACTTGCGCTGCGAGGCCTTGTGCTGCACCTGTTCGCCGTACCAGCGCCACAGCTTCAGGAAGGAAATGAATTCGGACTTGTCGTCGGCGAACTTGGCGTGCGCGGCCTCGGCAGCCTCGCGCTCGGCCATGGGACGGTCGCGCGGGTCCTGCACCGACAGCGCCGAGGCGATGACCAGCATCTCGGCCAGGCATTGGTGTTCGCGCGCGGCCAGGACCATGCGGCCGATGCGCGGATCGACCGGCAGCTTGGCCAGCTCGTGGCCGGTGCGCGTCAGCACGAACGACGCGCCGGTGCGGGACGCGTCCGCCGATTCCGATTCGTCGTCGTCCGCGGCCGAGGCCAGTTCGATGGCGCCCAGTTCCTGCAGCAGGTGGTAGCCGTCGGCCACCGCGCGCCCGGGCGGCGCCTCGACGAACGGAAACTGCTCGATGTCGTCCAGCTTCAGCGACTTCATGCGCAGGATCACCGACGCCAGCGACGAACGCAGCACTTCCGGGTCGGTGAAGGCCGCGCGGCCGTTGAAATCGAGCTCGTCGTACAGCCGGATGCACACGCCTGGGCCCACGCGGCCGCAGCGGCCGGCGCGCTGGTTGGCCGAGGCCCGGCTGATGGGCTCGATGCGCAGTTGTTCGACCTTGTTGCGCCACGAATAGCGCTTGATGCGCGCCAGCCCGCTGTCGATCACGAAGCGGATGCCCGGCACCGTCAACGAGGTTTCGGCCACGTTGGTGGCCAGCACGATGCGGCGCGCATTGGTGCGCGGGTGGAAAATCTGTTCCTGCTCGGCCTGCGACAGGCGCGCATACAACGGCAACACCTCGGTGCCGGCCGGGTGGCGCTTACGCAGCGCCTCGGCCGACTCGCGGATCTCGCGCTCGCCCGGCAGGAACACCAGCACGTCGCCAGGGCCGTGGCGCGCGCATTCGTCCACGCCGTCGACGATGGCGTCGATCAGGTCGCGTTCCTCGTCGCCGGCCAGGCGCTCGCGCCCGGGCTTGCCGCCGGCGGGGGAATCTTCGTCGGCATCCTGGCGCACCGGGCGGTAGCGTATCTCGACCGGGTACAGCCGGCCCGAGACCTCGATGACCGGCGCGGGGCGCGTTTCCGAGGCGGCGAAATGGCGCGCGAAGCGCTCGGCGTCGATGGTGGCCGAGGTGATGATGACTTTCAGATCAGGGCGCCGCGGCAGTAGCTGCTTCAGGTAGCCCAGCAGGAAGTCGATGTTCAGGCTGCGCTCGTGCGCCTCGTCGATGATCAGGGTGTCGTAGCGGCGCAGCAGCGGGTCGCGCTGCGACTCGGCCAGCAAGATGCCGTCGGTCATCAGCTTGACCGACGCATTCGGGCCGGTGCGGTCGTTGAAGCGCACCTGGTAGCCCACCACCTCGCCCAGCGGCGTGTTCAGTTCTTCGGCGATGCGCCTGGCCACCGACGTGGCGGCCAGCCGGCGCGGCTGGGTGTGGCCGATCATGCGCTGGCGGCCGCGGCCCAGTTCCAGGCAGATCTTGGGCAACTGCGTGGTCTTGCCGGACCCGGTCTCGCCGCTGACGATCACCACCTGGTGGCCGGCGATGGCGCGTGCGATTTCGGCCCGCCGCGCACTGACGGGCAGGTCTTCGGGATAGGCGATGACGGGAATGGGCCGCTCGGGACGCGGCGCGGTGCCGCGCGCGGGCGGGCGGGAGACTTCGGGCATGTACGGATTATCCTGTGAACGCCTATTATAAAAATTTGCGATGCCGCCGCTTGGGCGGCCCTACAGGAGGAACACGATGGATCTGGGAATCGAGGGCAGGCGCGCCCTGGTGTGCGCATCGAGCAAGGGGCTGGGCCGGGCCTGCGCCCTGTCGCTGGCGCGCGAGGGCGCCCAGGTGGTGATGCTGGCGCGCGGCCGCGAGGCCCTGGAGGCCGCTGCGGCCGAGATCCGCCAGCAGACCGGGGCGCAGGTGACCGCGGTGGCGGCCGACATCACCACGCCGGCCGGGCGGGCCGCCGCGCTGCAGGCCTGCCCCGACCCGGACATCTTGGTCACCAACGCGGGCGGCCCCAAGCCGGGCGACTTCCGCGACTGGTCGCGCGACGACTGGGTGGCGGCGCTGGACGCCAACATGCTCACGCCCATCGAACTGATCCGCGCCACCCTCGACAAGATGATCGAGCGCCGCTTCGGCCGCATCGTCAACATCACCTCGGCCGCGGTGAAGATGCCGATCGACATCCTGGGCCTGTCCAACGGCGCGCGCGCCGGCCTGACCGGCTTCGTGGCGGGCCTGGCCCGGCAGGTGGCGGCGCACAACGTCACCATCAACAACCTGCTGCCCGGCCCTTTCGCCACCGACCGCCTGACCCAGACGGTGGCCAAGGCCGCGCAGAAGAGCGGGCGCAGCCTCGAGGACACGATGGCGGCGCGCCAGGCCGGCATCCCGGCGCGCCGCTTCGGCGAGCCGGCCGAGTTCGGCGACGCCTGCGCCTTCCTGTGCAGCGCGCAGGCGGGCTACATGACCGGCCAAAACCTGGTGCTGGACGGCGGGTTGTACCCAGGCACCCTCTGACCCGGCCGGGCCGCAAGTGTTGCGCACACGCCTATTTCCCGCCGGCCGCCGCCGGCGAGGGCCACGCGCGGTCATATAATTTCCGCCAGCGCCGCCCCGACCCGGCCGGCGCCGGCCGCGCCCGTCGGCGTGCCCCATTCTTTCAGGAAACCCAACCGCCCATCATGCCCGACCAGGAACCCGACACCGTCTCCGCCCAGGAAGCCCCCGAATTCGCCCCCGCGCAGTTCGTCCGATGGTTCCGCGAAGTCGCTCCGTACGTGCATGCTTTCCGAGGCAAGACCTTCGTGGTGGCCTTCGGCGGTGAACTGGTGCAGGCCGGCGCGCTGAACGCGCTGGTGCAGGACCTGTCGCTGCTGTCGGCGCTGGGCGTGCGGCTGGTGCTGGTGCACGGCTCGCGCCCCCAGGTCAACGAGCAACTGCGCCTGAAGGGCTATACCCAGCAGTTCGACCGTGGCCCGGCCCCCACCGACCCGGCCGCGCTGGAATGCGCCAAGGAAGCCGCCGGCGAGATCCGCCTGGACATCGAGGCCGCGTTCAGCCAGGGGCTGCCCAACACCCCCATGTCGCATTCGCACATCCGGGTCATCTCGGGCAATTTCGTCACCGCCCGCCCCACCGGCGTGGTCGACGGGATCGACTACAAACACACCGGGCAGGTCCGCAAGATCGATGTCGAGGCGCTGAAATTCGCCATCGAGAAAGGCTCGTCGGTCGTGCTGCTGTCGCCCCTGGGCTTCTCGCCCACCGGCGACGCCTTCAACCTGGCCATGGAAGACCTGGCCACCAGCGTGGCCGTGGCGCTGCGCGCCGAGAAACTGATCTTCCTGTCCAGCTCGCCCGGCGTGCTGGCGCCCGATGGCGCCATCGACACCGAGCTGGCCCGCGTCGATGCCGACGCCCTGCTGCAACAGGGCGACCTGAACGAAGACACCGCGTTCTACCTGCGCCACGCCTCGCTGGCGGTCAAGCGCGGCGTGGCGCGCGCCCACCTGGTGCCCTACGCGCTGGACGGCAGCGTGCTGCTGGAAATCTTCACCCACGACGGCGTGGGCACCATGGTGGTCGAAGACACCCTGGACGACCTGCGCCCCGCCACGCTGGACGACGTGGGCGCCATCCTGAGCCTGATCGAACCGCTGGAAATCGACGGCACGCTGGTACCGCGCCCGCGCAGCGTCATCGAACGCGAGGTCGAGCGCTTCACCGTCCTGGAGCACGACGGCGTCATCTACGGCTGTGCGGCGCTGCACCCCTACCCCGACGATCACATGGCCGAAATGGCCTGCCTGATCGTGCACCCCGAATGGCAAGGCTCGGGCGAAGGCGAGATCCTGCTGCGCCACATGGAATCGCGCGCCCGCGCCAGCGGAGCCAAGCGCCTGTTCGTGCTGACCACCCGCACCTCGCACTGGTTCATGAAGCGCGGCTTCGTGCGCGGCGGCATCACCGACCTGCCGCGCGACAAGCAGAACAACTACAACCGCTCGCGTAACAGCCTGGTGTTCATCAAGAAGCTGTAAGCGCCTGTCCGTCCAGGTGGCAAAACCATGGGATGTCAGACACCCGGTGGCGTGGGCGGCTGGCCTTGGGCGTCTCGTAGGGGTGTCTGACACCTGAGCAAAAGCGAGACCATGCCCCGGTCCCCCGGACAGGGTCCCGCGCCGCCCGGGCAGGTGGGGGCGGCGGGTTGGACGGCGGGGCAGCCTGCGCAGCAGGCCGAGGGTGCCTGGTGGCGCGCCCGAGCCCGGCGGACTTCGCCGCCCCCACCTGCCCGGGCGGCGCGGGACGGGGCAAGAACCCCATAACCCCCAAAACCCCACCCCCCATTCCCCACCCCACCCTCCGGCCCCGCTAAAATGGCCTTTCCACCACTGATACCGGCAGCAACACCATGTCCCGTACCGTCAACTGTGCAAAACTGAAACGCGAGGCCGAAGGGCTGGACTTCCCCCCTTATCCCGGCGAACTGGGCACCCGCATCTGGCAGAGCATTTCCAAGGAAGCCTGGGAAGACTGGAAGCAAGTGCAGACCCGCCTGGTCAACGAAAACCGCCTGAACCTGGCCGACGCCCGCGCCCGCAAGTACCTGCAGCAGCAAATGGAACGCTATTTGTTCGAAGACGGCAGCGTCGAAGCCCAGGGCTTCGTGCCGCCCTCGGCGTAAGCCCCCGGCACGGCGGGGCGCCAGGCACGCCAGGCGCCTGCCCCCTTGCGGCACACCGGCACCAGATCCGGTACGCCGCCCCCCGCCACGCTAGACCTCCAGCGCCTCTTTCAGCAGCTCGACCCTGGGGTTGGACGGCCCTTGCCGGAAAATCAGGGCCACCGTGCTGGACGGCGGCGCGGGCGCGACCCGTATCTGCCTGACCGCATCCGCCAGCAAGGTGCCGTGGTGCAGCAGCGCCACATCCGGCACGATGCCCAGGCCCAGGCCGGCGGCCACCAGTTGCACGCTGGTCGTCGGGCTGGTCGACTCCACCACGGGCAGCGGCACCGGCACCCCGGCATGCGTGAAGTATTCCTCGATGAGCTTGCGGCCCATCGAGCCCTCGGCCGGCATCACCCAGGGTTCCTGCGACAGGCGGGCCCAATCCACGCGCCGCGCGCGCGCCAGCGGGTGGCCGGTGGCCGCGACCACGGCGAACTGCACCTCGAACAGCTTGACGTACTCGAATGCGCCCGCGTCCGCGTCCAGCATCTGCATCGGGAACGTGGTGATCAGCGCGTCCAGCTCGCCGGCCTGCAGGGCGCGGATCAGGACGGGAACCCGTTCTTCCACCAGTTTCACCCGCACCGGCCCGTGGCTGTTGACCAGCCTGGCGATCACGCCGGGCAGGTAGCCCTGCGCCACGAAAGGCGGCGCGCCGATCCGGATGTTGGCGGTAAAGCGCTGGGCAGTGGCCGCTTCGGCCCGTAGATGGTCGAGTTCCTGCAGCAGCAGTGTCGCGCCGCGCAGCACCACTTCGCCCTGTACGGTCGCCGTCAGGCCGCGCGCCGTGCGCGAGAACAGCGCGAACCCGAAGGCGCTCTCGATTTCCGTCAGGGCCTTGCTGAGCGCGGGCTGCGTCAGGTTGAGCGCCTGGGCCGCGGCCCGCAGGCTGCCCCTGGCCTGGACTTCCGTCAACAGGCGCAAGTGGCGAAAGCGCAGCTTGGCCACCAGATGGTCGGGTCCGATCGGTTCAGGCATCGCAGATATCAAACCTAAAGTTATCGTTATATAAAAACATATCACTTTTTCTATTCACGGCAATTACTTATTCTTCCTTGCATTACAAGGAGACAACATGAAACGCCGCCACTTCTGCCTGGGCGCCCTGGGCGCCGGCCTGATGTTCAACGCCGCGGCGCGGGCCGCCGAGACCTACCCCTCGCGGCCGGTGCGCATCGTGGTTCCCTACGCCGCCGGCGGGGGGCCCGACATCATGGTGCGGCAATTCGGCCCCCGGCTCAGCGCCACGCTGGGGCAACCCATCGTGGTCGAGAACAAGGTCGGGGCGGGCGGCGTGCTGGCCGCGCAGTACGCCGCGCAGGCCCCCGCCGACGGCTACACCGCCCTGCTGGGCTCGAACTCGCACCTGATCCAGAAAGCGCTGCAGCCCAGCCTGGCATTCGACCCGGTCGGCGACTTCGTGCCGGTCACCCTGATCGGCACGTCCCCCAGCGTGCTGGTGGTGGCCGCCAGCTCGCCCTACCGCACGGTGCAGGACCTGGTCGACGCGTTGCGCGCCCGCCCCGGAAAGATGAACTTCGGCTCCGGCGGCATCGGCTCGGCCGCGCACCTGGGCGGCGCGACCTTCGTGACGCTGCTGCAGGCCAACGCGGTGCACATCCCGTTCAAGGGGTCGGTGGAGATCCCGATCTCGCTGCTGCGCGGCGACACGGACTTCGCCTTCACCATCGCGGGCACCGCCATCCCGCAGGTCAAGAGCGGCAAGCTGCGCGCACTGGCCGTGACCAGCCGCGACCCCATGGCCGAACTGCCCGGCGTCCCCGTGCTGCACGAGGTGCTGCGCAGCGACCTGGCGGTGCAGGAATTCTGGTTCGGCCTGTGGCTGCCGCGCAACCCGCCCGCCGCGGTGGTCGACACGCTTTACCGCGCCACCGTGAAAGCGCTGCAAGACCCCGCCGTCAAGCCCATGTTCGCGGCGGTCGGCACCCGCGTGGTCTACAGCGACAGCCCGCAGGCCGACGCGGCGTTCGTGCGCGACGAAGCCCGCAAATGGGCGGAAATCATCAAGCTCACCGGCATCACCGCCGGCTGACCCGGGAGCATTCATGTCCAAGCCCCTCGAAGGTGTGCGCGTGCTGGACCTGTCGCACGTGATCGCCGGGCCCCTGGCCTCGTTCTATCTGGCACAGCTGGGTGCCGAAGTCATCAAGGTGGAACCGCCGCTGGCCGGCGAAGTCCTGCGGTCGATGAAAGACGGGGCGGACACCGACACGCCCACCGGGTTCGCCGCCATCAACGCCGGCAAGCAGTCGCTGGCGCTGGACATCCGGACCCGGCAAGGCGCCGAGCTGATCCGGGCGCTGGCCGCCTCGGCCGACGTGTTCATCGAGAACTTCCGGCCCGGCGTGGTCGCCCGCTACGGGCTCGACTACGCATCGATCAAGGCGATCAGGCCGGACATCGTCTATTGCTCGATCTCGGGCTTCGGCCAACAGGGCGGCTGGGCCCAGCGCGGCGCCTACGACCACGTGGTGCAGGCGCTGACGGGCATGATGATGATGTCCGGCGAAGGCGACGACGCGCCGCCGATCAAGGTGGGCTTTCCCGTCATCGACGTGGCGGTGGGCATGCTGGGCGCGCTGTCCATCGTTTCATCGCTGCACCGCCGCTCGCGCGAAGGCGCGGGCCAGTATATCGACGCGTCGATGGTGCAGGCTTCGCTGATGCTGATGTACCCCAACAGCTGTGCCTACCTGAGCGACGGCACGCCCACGCGCCGCGTCGGCAACCGCGGCTACACGGGCAGCCCCGCCGCCGACACGTACCGGTGCGCGGACGGCTGGCTGGCGGTCGCCGCCAATACGCCGGCCCAGTTCCGCAAGCTGGCGGCCGCCCTCGGCATCGAAGCGCTCTGCAACGATGCCCGGGCGCTCGACCTGGACGCCTTCAACGCGCCCAACGGCTTCGTGGTGCCGAACGACCGCGACTACGTCGTGGCGCGCCTGCAGCAGGCATTCTCGACCCACGGCGCGGCGCAGCTCGAGGCGCTGCTGGCCGACGCCGGCGTGCCCGCGGCCAAGGTGAGGAAGATCGAGGAATTCCTGCGCGAGGTCGATACCACCGGCTGCGTGAACCTGCCGGACTACCGGTTCCACCAAGGCGGACGCGACGTGCGCACCCGCGGCATCGGCTTCGCCTTCGAGCAGGACGGCGGGCCGACCGCGGCCGGCGCGCCTTCGCTGGGCCAGGACACCCGCGCCGCGCTGGCCCGGGCGGGCCTGGACGAAGCCGCCATCGCCGAACTCGAACGCGCCGGCGTCATTCGGACCGACGCCCGGGCGGCCGCGCCTGTGGCATCCTGATTATTTCAACTACGCGGAACATCCATGACACAACTTCTGCAAGGCCGTATCGCCATCGTCACCGGTGCCGGCCGCGGCCTGGGCCGTTCGCACGCGCTCGAACTCGCCCGCCACGGCGCCCGGGTGCTGGTCAACGACATGGGCGCCGAGCGGCCCGATTCCGACGCCCAGGCCGTGGTGGACGCCATCCGCGCCGCCGGCGGGGACGCCTGCGCGCACGGCGCCGACGTGACCGACCCGCGGCAGGTGCAGGCGATGGTGCAGCAGGCCATCGGGCAATGGGGCCGCGTCGACATCCTGGTGAATAACGCGGGCATCCTGCGCGACAAGAGCTTCGCCAAGATGAGCCTGGAGGAATTCCGCCAGGTGATGGAAGTCCACCTGATGGGCTCGGTGCATTGCACCCATGCGGTATGGAATGCCATGCGTGCCCAGAATTACGGCCGCATCGTGATGACGACGTCGTCTTCGGGCCTGTACGGCAACTTCGGGCAGGCAAACTACAGCGCGGCGAAAATGGCGCTGGTGGGCCTGATGCAGACCCTGGCCCTGGAGGGCGAGCGCCACGACGTGCGCGTGAACTGCCTGGCCCCCACGGCGGCCACGGCCATGACTGAGGGCCTGCTCGACCAGCAGGCGCTGGACATGCTTGCGCCCGCCTCGGTCAGCCCCGCGGTGGTCGCCCTGGTGGCGGAAAACGCCCCGAACCGCACCATCCTGATGGCCGGCGCCGGCAGCTTCGAACAGGCGCACATCACCATGACCCAGGGCATCTGCCTGGGCGCGGCCGAGCTGTCGGCCAACGCGCTGGCCGACCGGCTGGACGACGTGGCCGACCGTCGCGATGAAACCGTTCCGGCCACGGGCTTCGACCAGTTGCGCCACGAGATCGCCAAGGCCCAGGCGTGCCGGCAGCCCGGCACGGCGCCGGCATCCGCCTGATGGCCCGGATGCCCGTCATGGCCGCCCGCGAAGTCGTCGTCCTGTCCGCCGTGCGCACACCCATCGGCAGCTTCGGCGGCAGCCTGAAGGGCGTGCCGCCCACCGCGCTGGCCACCGACGTCTTGCGCGCGGCCCTGGCGCGCGCCGACATCGACCCCGGCCGGGTCGAGCACGTCTGCTTCGGCCAGGTCATCCATACCGAGCCGCGCGACCTGTACCTGTCGCGCATCGCGGCGCTCGACGGCGGCTGCGGCGACCACACGCCGGCCTTCAACGTGAACCGCCTGTGCGGCTCGGGCCTGCAGGCGATCGTTTCCGCGGCGCAATCCATCCTGCTGGGCGACTGCGCCACCGCGGTGGCCGGCGGCGCCGAATGCATGTCGCGGGCGCCCTACGCCAGCCCGGCGCTGCGCTTCGGCGCCCGCATGGGCGACGCTCCCATGACGGACATGCTGCTGGGCGCCCTGCACGACCCGTTCCACCGGATCCACATGGGCGTAACGGCGGAAAACGTTGCCCGGCAATACGGCATCACCCGCGACGCGCAGGATGCGCTGGCGGTCGAAAGCCACCGCCGCGCCGCGCGGGCAACCGCCGAGGGTCGTTTCGCCTCGCAGATCGTTCCCGTGGCGGTACAGGGACGCCTGGGCAGCACCCTCTTCGCACACGACGAGCATGTCCGCACGGACATCAGCCTGCCAGCCCTGGCCGGCCTGCGGCCCGCGTTCGCGCCGGACGACGGCACGGTCACGGCGGGCAATGCATCGGGCATCAACGACGGCGCGGCCGCGCTGGTGCTGATGGAACGGGCCCGCGCCGAGGCCTGCGGCGCCCGGCCCCTGGCCCGGCTGGTGGCCTACGCCCATGCCGGGGTCGACCCGCGCTACATGGGCATCGGCCCGGTGCCCGCCACGCGCGCCGTCCTGGCCAAGGCGGGCCTGGCCATCGACGACCTCGACGTGATCGAATGCAATGAGGCTTTCGCGGCGCAGGCCTGCGCCGTCATGCGCGAACTGGGGCTGGACCCGGCCCGGGTCAATCCCAACGGGTCCGGCATTGCCCTGGGGCATCCGGTGGGCGCCACCGGCGCCATCATCGCCGTCAAGGCGCTGCACGAACTCATCCGCATCGGTGGCCGCTACGCGCTGGTCACCCTGTGCATCGGCGGCGGGCAAGGCATCGCCGCCATCTTCGAACGCCTGCAAGCCACCCGGCCAGCCCCTGCATGACGCCCCCTGCCCCGCCCCCGGCCATCCGCCCATTCGACTCGGTCCAGTCCCTGGTCGATTTCGTGGGGCAGCCGGCAATCGTTTCCGCCGCCATCGCGGTCGACCAGCAGATGATCGACCGGTTCGCCCAGGTCACGCACGACAGCCAGTGGATCCACGTAGACCGCGAGCGCGCGATGGCGCAATCGCCCTACGGGCACACCATCGCCCACGGTTTCCTGGTGCTGTCCCTGTTGACCTACTGGCAGGCAAGCTGCATCGCCTTTCCCGGCGCGGCCATGGCGCTGAACTACGGTTTCGACAAGGTCCGCTTCACCGCGCCCGTGTTGTCGGGCGCGCGGGTCTCGGCCCGCTTCGCCCTGGCGCAGGCCACCGAGACCCGGCCCGGCGAGGTGCGTTGCGCCTGGAACGTGACGGTGCAGGCCGAGAGCGCGCCGCGGCCGTCGGTGCATGCCGACTGGCGGATCCTGGTGCGCTACGGCCAGGCATAGCCGGCACCGCCGCATCGTACGCATGGAAAAACGGCCACCCCAGGGGTGGCCGCTGCCATGATGGCGCAGGCGGTGGTCAGCCTTCGTCGGCTGCCTGCGCTTCGGACGCGGCGGGCTCGTCGTCGCCGCGGGCCTGGCGTTCGGTGTTCTTCACGCCGGTATGACGCACGTCGGCGCCCTTGACCATGTAGATGACGCGCTCGGCCATGTTCTTGGTGTGGTCGCCGATGCGTTCGAGCGCGCGAGCGATGAACACCATGTCGATGGCGCGCGAGATAGTGCGCGGGTCTTCCATCATGTAGGTGATCAGCGTGCGCAGCGCGCCCTTCCATTCGCGGTCGACTTCCTTGTCGCTGCGCACCACCTGGGCGGCCTGGATGGGGTCCAGGCGGGCGAAGGCATCCAGCACGCTGTGCAGCATGCGGCCCACGCTGTTGGCCATGTGGCGCAGCTCGATCACCGGGATGTGGCGCTGTTCGCTGTCGTACATGCGGCGCACGGTGTTGGCGATTTTCTCGGCCTCGTCGCCGCAGCGTTCCATGTCGGTCAGCATCTTGGATACTGCCAGCAAGGTGCGCAGGTCGATGGCGGTGGGCTGGTGGCGCGCCAGGATCAGGCTGATGCGCTCGTCGATGTCGACTTCGTAGCGGTTGACCTGCTTTTCGCGTTCGCGCACCTTCTCGACCAGGTCCAGGTCGCCGGTGGGTATGGCGTCGACCGATTCCTGGATCATGGCCTCGACCACGCCGCCCATCTGCAGAAACTGCGAACGGACGCTTTCCAGATCAGCGTCGAATTGCTTGTTGGTGTGCTCCGTCATCCGGACTCCCTGCGTAGGTGTGTACATGGCGATGCCCTTTATGCACGAAGCGTGATGGGCCTGCCGACCCGCAAGGTTATGACTCGAGTATGACAGGATTATGAATCGGACCCGCGCGGGGGGCAAGGCCGTGCCCTGCACCCCGCCCGCGGGCGATCAGGGCCGTTCCAGCCGCCGGATGCCGTTCTGGGTGGCCAGCAGCGCCACGTGGGCGCCACCCAGCGCGAACAGGCCGCAGGTGACCACGCCGGGCAGGTTGTTGACCGCCGCTTCCAGGCCGGGCGCGTCGTCGATCTGCAGCCCGGACACGTCCAGAATGATGTTGCCGTTGTCGGTGGTGAAACCCTCGCGCAGGCGGGGCTGGCCGCCCAGCGCGGCCAGCGCGCGCGACACGGACTGGCGGGCCATGGGGATGACCTCGACCGGCAGGGGAAAGCCCCCCAGGCGCTCGACCAGCTTGGATTCGTCGACGATGCAGACGAAGCGCTCGGCCACCGAGGCCACGATTTTCTCGCGCGTCAGCGCACCGCCGCCGCCTTTTATCATGTGCAGGCGGGCATCGATTTCATCGGCGCCGTCGACATACACCGGCATGGTGGCGACGTCGTTCAGGTCCAGCACGGCCAGCCCGTGGCCGGCCAGGCGCGCCGCGCTGCGCTCGGAACTGGCGACCGTGCCGCGCAGCCGGCCCCGGTAGCGGGCCAGGCCGTCGATGAACAGGTCGGCGGTCGAGCCGGTGCCCACGCCGATGATCGCGCCGGGGCCCAGCACGGGTTCGATCAGGGCCAGCGCCGCATCGGCGGCCTGTTGCTTGAGTTCTTGCTGAGTAAGCATATTGCGTGGCGCGCGGAGCGCGAGAAGTCGATAGGGAACCAGCGCTGCAATTTAGCAGATACCCGGCCAGGCGCGCGCCAGGATGGCGCCCAGGTCGACGCCGGGCGGCAGTTCGCCGACAATGCCCCCCGGCCGCGCCAGCCGGCTGGCGACGAAGGCGTCGGCCACCGCCGCCGGGGCATGGCGGATCAGCAGCGCCGCCTGCCATAGCCGGGCCAGTCCGGCAGCCAGCCGGCGGGCCTGGGCCGGATCCGGCGACTGGCCGGCCTGCCCGGCCGCCTGCGCGCGCCAGTCGTCCCAGGCCTGGTCGTACGCGGCCCAGGCGCCGCGCGCCGGTTCCAGCTCGTCTTGCAGGGCCGCCAGGCAGTCCGGGTCGCGTTGCAGGGCGCGCAGCACATCCAGCGCCATGATGTTGCCCGAGCCTTCCCAGATGGAATTGACCGGCGCCTCGCGGTACAGCCGGGGCAGCGGGCCGTCCTCGACATAGCCGTTGCCGCCCCACACTTCCATGCATTCGGCAATGGCCGCGATGGCGCGCTTGCACACCCACAGCTTGGCCGCGGGCGTGCCCACGCGCACCAGGGCGCGCGCGGCCGGCTCGCCGCGCTCGTCCACGGCGCGGGCCAGCCGCAGGGCCCAGGCGGTGGCGGCCTCGCTTTCCAGGGCCAGGTCGGCCAGTACCTGGCGCATCAGCGGCTGGCTGGCCAGGGCCCGGCCGAACGCCTGCCGGTGCTGCGCATGGTAGGCCGCCTGCACCACCGCCTGGCGCAACAGCGCCGCGCTGCCCAGCACGCAGTCCAGCCGGGTGGTGGCCGCCATCTGCAGCAGCAGCGGCAGGCCGCGCCCCGGCTCGCCCATCAGCATGCCCCAGGCCTCCTCGAATTCCACCTCGCCGCTGGCGTTGCTGCGATTGCCCAGCTTGTCTTTCAGGCGGCGGATGCGCACGGTGTTGCGCAGGCCGTCGGGCGTCCAACGCGGCACGAAGAAGCAACCCGGGCCGGCATCGGTGCCGGCCAGCACCAGGTGCGCATCGGCATGCGGCACCGACAGGAACCATTTGTGGCCGGTCAACCGGTAGGCCGCGCCGCGTCCGCCCGGCCCCTGCGCGACCGCCCGGGTGGTGATGCCGCGCAGGTCGGACCCGCCCTGCTTTTCGGTCAGGCCCATGCCGATCAGCGCGCTGCGCTTGGCGGGCAGCGGCGCGTCGCCAGGGTCGTAGTCGCGCGCGGCCAGCGCCGGCAGCCAGTCGCGGGCGAAATCCACGGCGCCGGCGGGCTCGCCCTGCAGCAGCGGCACGGCCGCGAAGGTCATGGTGGTGGGGCACAGGGTGCCGGCCTCGACCTGGCCCTGCATCAGGTACGCCGCCGCGCGCGCCGCCTGCGCGCCGGGCGCGGGCCGCAGCCACGCGCGGCTATGCAGGCCGTGCGCCACGATGCCCGCCATCAACGCATGCCAGGCGGCATCGAATTCCACCTGGTCGACCCGGTGGCCGTTGCGGTCGTAGCCGTGCCAGCGAGGCGAGCAGCGGTTGGCCTGCGCCGCCGCGGCCAGTGTATGCGCCCGCCCCAGCCAGGCCCCATGCTCGCGCAGCTCGTCGGCGCAGCCGGCCGCGCCTTCGCGCTGCACGGCCTGCTGCAGCGCGATGTCGGTGTCGTACAGCGAATAGTCTTCCAGGGGAACGACCTGGTTGAAGACGGTATGGGTCTGGAAGGACGGCATGCGGGCCTCCGTGGTTCGGAACCGGGCGTCATCCACCGTTAGCACTTTTCACGGGGGTGTGCAAGGTTGCGAGCGCCGGGCCTGGGCGGAGATTGTCGGGTGTCAGACACCCTGCGGGGTGTCTGACACCTCGAGCGGGCCAGATAATCGGCCGGTGTCTGACACCTTGCATCTCGAAGGCGGTGAGGCAGGTCACCGGCAGGCACCAGGCGTCTGCCGGTGTGGGGGAACAGGCCGGATATTCGGCCGGTGTCAGACACCCCGCAGGGTGTCTGACACCCGGGTTGCATCGACCCGCATCGCCATCAGGCGGGATCGTCGGCCCCCGCCGCGGGGGGCGGCTCGTCGCCCAGCAGGCGGCGGGCGGCGTCGTCGGGCAGCGCCTCGACGGACTTCAGGTTGCGCAGCATGGCGCGGGTGCGCACTTCGGTCTGCCCCAGCTTGGTACTGGCCGATTCCAGCGTCTTCTTCACGTTGGCCAGCGAATCGCCGAACTTGGCGAACTCGGTCTTCACGGCGCGCAGCACCTGCCACACCTCGGACGAACGCTGCTCGATGGCCAGGGTGCGAAAGCCCATCTGCAGGCTGTTCAGCATGGCCGCCAGGTTGCTGGGGCCGGCAGCGTTCACCCGCAGGGCCTGCAGCCGGTCGAGCAGGCCGGGGCGGCGCAGCACTTCCGCATACAGGCCTTCGGTGGGCAGGAACATGATGGCGAAATCGGTGGTGTACGGCGGCGCCACATACTTGGCGGCGATCTGGCGCGCCTGCAGCTCGATGGCGCGCGCCAGCGCGGCGCCGGCGGCGCGCTCGCCCTCGGCATCGGCCGCCTCGCAGGCTTGCGCCAGGCGTTCGTATTCTTCCTTGGGAAACTTGGCGTCGATGGGCAGCCATACCGGCTGGCCGCCGGCCTCGCGGCCCGGCAGGCGGATGGCGAACTCCACCACCGCGTCGCTGTCCGGCACCGGCTTGACGTTGGCGGCGTACTGGTCGGGCGTCATGGTGTCCTGGATCAGCCGCGCCAGCTGGACTTCGCCCCAGGTGCCGCGCGACTTCACGTTGGTCAGCACGCGCTTGAGGTCGCCCACGCCGGCGGCCAGGGATTGCATTTCGCCCAGACCCTTGTGCACGGCCTCGAGCCGGTCCGAGACCAGCCGGAACGATTCGCCCAGGCGCTGTTCCAGCGTGGCATGCAGCTTCTCGTCGACCGTGCGGCGCATTTCTTCGAGCCGCGTGCCGTTGTCGGCCTGCAGTGCCTGCAGGCGCTGGTCGACCGTCTGGCGCACGTCCTGCATGCGGCGGTCGTTCAAAGCCACCAGCCCTTCCAGCCGTTCGCCGAACTGGTTGGCGAAGCGGGCCAGCGAATCGGCGTACTCGGCGCGCGCCGCCTGGGCATCGCGCGACAGCACCGCCCGCAACGCCTCGTGGCCCTGCGCCAGCTCGGCGCGCAGGCCGCGGGTGGAATCGGCGAATTCGGTGCGCAGCCCGCGCTGGCTTTCGTCCAGCTCGGCCCGCAAGGCCCTTTCCAGGCGATCCAGGCTGTCGGCCAGGCGCGCATCGCCCGAAGGCCGCAGCCACAGGCTCAGCGCGGCCAGCAGCGCCAGCACCGCCGCGGCGGCGGTGATCCAGGGCAAGGCTTCAATCAAGGGCGAGTCTCCTGAAAGCATCATTGTAGGCGGCGCGCGGGCGTGTTTCGCGCGGCGCGGTTGCGCAAAAGCGGCAGAGCTTCGACAATCCCAGGACACCGAAAACCGCCGCCGACATCATTGTGCAACACGATTCCCCTACCCTGGGCGCCGCCACGCGCGCCGACCAGGGCTTGCCCACCCAGCTGGACCTGCTGGCCGCCGCGCCAACCGCGCCGTCGCCCGGGTATGCCGCCGTCTTCGGGCCCCTGGACCTGGCCGGCGCCCAGGTACTGGCCAAGGGCGCCGATCGCTACGTCTTCCAGCACCCCAACGAACCGTCGCTGCTCATCAAGGTGATCAACACCGAGGCCTACGCGGCCTACCTTGAACGCAAGCCGTTCAAGCGCTTCTACAAGCAGTTCCAGCGCGAAAGCGCGTACCGCGTGTACCTGAACGAACTGTCGGAATATGTCACCACCACCACGATGCCGTCGGGCGTCTGGAACGTGCCCATGGCGCGGGTGGTCGGGCTGGCGCAGACCACCCTGGGGCTGGGCCAGCTGGTGGAAAAGATCACCGGCGACGACGGCCGGCTGGCGCCCACCCTGGCCGATGTCATCGCCCGCGAGGGCATCGGCCCTGAACTGGGCGCGCGGCTGGACGCCTTTTTCGACGACCTGATCGACGCGCACATCGTCATCAGCGACATGTCGGCCAAGAACATCGCCCTGGGCCGCAACGCCGACGGCAAACCGGGCATGTACCTGATCGACGGCTTCGGCGTGCTGCCGCTAATCCCGCTATACGCCTGGAGCAAGCGGCTGAACAAACGCCGCATGCACCGCAAGTACGCCCAGTGGCGCGCCCGCCTGCAGCGCCAGTATGCCGAGGCTCAGGCCAGGATCGCGCCGTAGCGGTCCATCCAGTCGTAGTCGCGCCCCACTTCCTGGCCGCGTCGCAGCGGGTTGCGGGTGCAGAAGGCCGCGTAGGCCGGATCGACGAACCGGTAGCGCAGGTGCTCGTCGCGCCCGGCCGGGATGCCCAGCCGGGTCGTGCACACCAGCCGCTCGGGCGACTGGCCGACATCTTCCACGAAGAACACCGCCGGGTCGAAGCGGTGGGCGTCCCAGTCGGGCACCTTCAGGCCCAGTGCGCGGCACAGCAGCGTCTGCCCGGCGCACAGGCGCGCGGGCGGGCGCGGCTGGCCTTGCGCATCGGGGTTCAGCGCCTGCATGCGGGCCAGCGATTCGGGCCCGGATACGTCATCCACCCAGGGGTGGGCCGACTTGATCAGCACCGCGTTGCCCGGCCCGCCGGCGCTGAAATTCAGCGAGTCGCCGCCGCGTGCGTAGTACATGTATACCGTGCCGCCATCCATGAACAGCGCGCGGCGCTTGTGCGTATAGCCCAGCGACGCGTGGCTGCCCTTTTCGGTCAGGTAGTAGGCCTCGGTCTCGATGATGCGGACCGACAGCCACAGGCCGCCCAGTCGCCGCCGGATGACCTTGCCCAGCAGCTCGCGGGCCAGTTGGCGGGGGTCGCGATCGAAGAAGCCGTCGGGCAGCGCCGGCCCCGGGGCCGGGCGGCGCCGCGCCGCGGGCCGCGCCCGCCGGACGGAATCGGCAGCCATGTTCAGGCGAAGCGCTCGCCGTAGCGCTTTTCCGAGAAGCCCACCGTGACCTCGCCGTCGGGCGTGACCGTGACGGGGCGGCGCACCAGCGCGGGGTAGTCGGCGATCAGGCGGGTCCAGTCGGCGTCGGTCTGTGCGGCCTTGCGCTCGTCGGACAGCGCGCGCCAGGTCATCGAGGTGCGGTTGACCAGCTTTTCCCAGCCGCCCACCTTGGCCGCCCAGGCCTTCAGGGTGGCGGCGGGCACGGGCTCGTCGCGGTAGTCGACGAACGCGTGCGCCACGCCATGGGCCGACAGCCAGTCGCGCGCCTTGACGCAGGTGCTGCACTTGTTCAGGCCATACAGGGTTGTTTGAGCTTTCATTTCGGATCCGCTTCCTTGCGCTGTTGCAGGCGGTTGACCAGGATGACGCAGGTGCCCACCGCCAGGATGAACAGGGTGGCCAGCGCGTTGACCTCGGGCTTCAGGCCCAGCCGCACGCGCGAGAAGACTTCCATGGGCAGCGTGGTCGAACCCGGCCCCGACAGGAACGAGGCCAGCACCACGTCGTCCAGCGACAGGGTGAACGATAGCAGCCAGGCCGACGCCAGCGCCGGCGCGATCAGCGGCAGCGTGATGCGGAAGAACACTGTCAGCGGCGTGGCGCCGAGATCCAGCGCGGCCTCTTCGAGCGAGCGGTCCAGGTCGCGGATGCGCGCCTGGATGACCACCGCCACGAAGGCCATGCACAGCGTGACGTGCCCCACCCAGATGGTGAAAGCGCCGTTTTCGGCGGGCCAGCCCAGCATGCCGCGCATTTCCACGAACATCAGCAGCAGCGAGATGCCCAGCACCACTTCGGGAATGACCAGCGGCGCGCTGAGCATGCCCACATACAGCGCGAAACCGCGGAACCGGCCCATGCGGCCCAGCACGTAGCCCGCCCAGGTGCCGATGATGACGGCCGCGGTGGCGGTCAGGGCGGCGATCTTGAACGACAGCCAGGCGGCGCGAAGCAGCGCGTCGTCGCTGAACAGCGAACCGTACCAGCGCAGCGAGAAGCCGCTCCAGGAGGTGACCAGCGGCGAGTCGTTGAACGAGAACACCATCAGGCTGACGATGGGGGCATACAGGAAAAAGTACCCCAGCCCCAGCGCCAGGCCGCGCGCGGTCTTGTTGGGCCCCTTCATGCGCGCCCCCCTTTCGTGGCGGCTTCCTGCTGGCGGACCTGGTTGTACTGGAACAGCGCCAGTGGCACCAGCAGCAGCAGCACCATCACGCAGGTCACGGCCGACGCCATGGGCCAGTCGGCGTTGTTGAAGAACTCGTTCCACATGACCCGGCCCATCATCAGGGTGTCGGCACCGCCCAGCATCTCGGGGATGACGTATTCGCCCACCGACGGGATGAACACCAGCATGGCGCCGGCGATCACGCCGGGCCGCGACAGCGGCACGGTGATGCGCCAGAACGCCTGCCACGGGCGCGCACCCAGGTCGTAGGCGACCTCGAGCAGGCGCAGGTCCATCTTCACCAGGTTGGCGTACAGCGGCAAGATGAAGAACGGCAAGTAGGCATAGACCAGGCCGATGTACACCGCCAGGTCGGTGCGGTAGATTTCCAGCGGGCTGGAAATGATGCCCAGGCTCATCAGCAGCTTGTTCAGCAGGCCGTCGTTGCGCAGGATGCCTACCCAGGCATACACGCGCAGCAGCAGCGAGGTCCAGAAGGGCAGGATCACGCCCAGCAACAGCACGTTGCGCACCGCCGGCGACGAGCGGGCGATGTAATAGGCGATGGGGTAGCCGATCAGCACGCAGCACACCGTGGTAACGGCGGCCATCTTCAGCGAGCTGAGGTAGGTAGCCAGGTACAGGCTGTCGGTGAACAGCAGGATGTAGCCGCGCAAGTGCAGGCTGAACTGCACGGCCTCGTCCTTGAATTCGGCCAGCGCCGTATAGGGCGGGATGCCGAACTGCAGTTCCGCGAAGCTGATCTTGAGCACCAGCAGGAATGGCACCAGCAGGAACAGCGTCAACCACAGGAACGGCGGCACCACCGCCAGGGTGCGGCCCGACGGGATCCAGTCGCGCGGCGCGGGCAGCTTCATGAGGCCAGCACCGTGGCGCTGTCGGCGTCCCAGCGAACGAAGATTTCCTCGTCGATGCCGGGCGCGTCGATCTGGGCCAGCTGCAGGCTGGGCACGCTGGCCTCGACGATCTTGCCGGAATCGAGCCGCACCTGGTAGAGCGCGTAGCTGCCCATCCAGGCCATGTGGCTGACCATGCCGTGCGCCCAGTTGTAGTCGCCCTCGGGCTGGGTGCGCGACACCACCAGGCGTTCGGGCCGGATCGACACGTGCACTTCCATGCCCAGGGGTTCGCTGACGCCGTGGCTGACGTACAGCGGGCGGGTGAGCTCGGCGCACTCGATGGCCACGTGGTCGGGCTCGTCGACCACGATGGTGCCGGTCAGCAGGTTGGTGGACCCGATGAACCCGGCCACGAAGCGCGAATTGGGAAAGGCGTAGACGTCTTGCGGCGTGCCGCATTGCACGATCTGGCCTTCGGTCATGACGGCCAGGCGGTGCGCCATGGTCATGGCCTCTTCCTGGTCGTGGGTGACCATGATGCAGGTGACGCCGACCTGTTCCAGGATCTTGACCAGCTCGATCTGGGTCTTCTGGCGGATCTGCTTGTCCAGCGCCGACATGGGCTCGTCGAGCAGCAGCAGCTTGGGCCGCTTGACCAGGCTGCGGGCCAGGGCCACGCGCTGCTGCTGGCCGCCCGACAACTGGTGCGGCTTGCGGCGCGAATAGCCGGCCATCTGCACCAGGTCGAGCGCCTCGAACACGCGGTCGTGGATCTCGGCGCGGTCGACGCCTTCCTGCTTCAGGCCGAACGCCACGTTGGCCTCGACCGTCATGTGCGGGAACAGCGCGTACGACTGGAACATCATGTTCACCGGGCGCCGGTACGGCGGCACGCTGGTGATGTCTTCGCCGTCGAGCACGATCTGGCCCGAGGTGGCTTCCTCGAAGCCGGCCAGCATGCGCAGCAGCGTCGACTTGCCGCAGCCCGAGCTGCCCAGCAGCGCGAAGATCTCGTTGCGCTTGACCGACAGGTTGACCGACCGCACGGCGACCACGTCGCCGAAGATCTTGACCAGGTCGGCCACCCGGACGAACTCGTCCGGGTCGGCCGGGTGCTGCGCCGCGTAACGGCTTTCGCTCATGATGGCTATCGTCCGGACTTCAATTCGGCCCACATGCGGGTCTGCAGGCGCTGGATGTTCATGGGCTGGGCCTTGATGACGTAGAGCGTCTTGGCCACTTCGGGCGGCGGGTAGATCATGGGGTTCTCGGCCACGTCTTTCACCACGAACTCGCGCGCCGCCTTGTTGGCGTTGGGGTAGAACATGGTGTTGGTGATGGCCGCGTGCACCTTGGGTGTCTCGATGTAGTTGATGAACGCGTGCGCGGCATCCGGGTGCGGCGCATCTTTGGGGATGGCCATCACGTCGAACCACGCGGGCGCGCCGCCCTTCGGGATGAAATAGTTGATTTCATAGGGCCGCTTCGCCTCTTGTGCGCGCTTGCGGGAAATCATGACGTCGCCCGAGAAGCCGTAGACCATGCACAGGTCGCCCACGGCCAGTTCGTCGATGTAGCCCGACGAGCTGAACTGGCGGATGTACGGCCGGATCTGCTTGAGCAGCGCCAGCGCGGCCTTGTAGTCGTCGGGGTTGTCGCTGTTGGGGTCTTTGCCCAGGTACTTGAGCACCGCCGGGAACACCTGCGCGGCCTCGTCCAGCACCGAGATGCCGCACTCTTTCAGCTTGGCGGCGTTCTCGGGCTTGAACAGCATGTCCCAGCTGCCCAGGTCGGCGGCGTCGCCCATGACCTGCTTCACCTTGGTGACGTTGTAGCCCAGGCCGTTGGTGCCGTAGCCCCACGGGATGGCGTGCTCGTTGCCCGGGTCCACCGTGGCCACCAGGGCCATGATGTCCGGGTCCAGGTTCTTCCAGTTGGGGATCTTGGACTTGTCCAGTTTCTGGTACAGCCCGGCCTGGATCTGGCGCGACGCATAGTGCGTGGAAGGCACCACCACGTCGTAGCCCGACTTGCCGGTCAGCAGCTTGGCCTGCAGCGTGTCGTTGTTGTCGTAGACGTCGTAGCGCACCTTGATGCCGGTTTCGCGCTCGAAGCCCGGAATGGTGTCGGGGGCCGTGTATTCGGCCCAGTTATAGACGTTGACGACCTTGTCCTGCGCCCAGGCACCCGATGCCGCGACAGCCGCCAGCGTCGCGCCCAGCGCCCATTGCCTTCCCGCCTTGATGTTCATTGCGAGCCCCCTGCCATGCGTGTGGGAAATTTGCCAAAGGGCAAAATAATAAAGCCTTTTTACAAGGGGTTGTCCAGGAAACGCCGAAGAAGCCGCCCTTTTTGCCTGGACGCAGGCCCCCGGGCCGAGCGCGGCGTGCCCTACCCCATGCAGGCGCGGTAAGCCTGGTCGAGCCGTTCCCAGAAAGCCAGGCCGGCCGCGCCGCCGACTTTCTGCAGCGACCGCCGCAGCCGCAGCAGGTTGGCGCGGCGCGCGCGCGCCGACACGCCGCCGGCCGTGCCGCGGTCGAAATCGATCAGCCAGGCACGGCCCTGCGCGTCGAGCAGGATGTTGTAGGCGTTCAGGTCGGCATGCCACACCCCCAGGCGGTGCATAGCCGCGATGGCGCTGGCGGCCGCGTCCCAGGCGGGCTGGTCGAGCAGGTGGGCCAGCGGGCGCACGTGCGCGATGCGCTCGACCACGATCGCCGCCCGGTAGGTCGCCCCGTGGCGCCAGTAGGCCGCCGCCAGCGGCGCCGGCACATTCAGGCCATGCTCGCGCAGCAGCGCCAACAGGCGGTATTCGCGAAAACTGCGGGTGCGCGACTCGCCTTGCCACAGGTAGGCGTCGCGGCTGACGCGCGCCGCCAACCCGCCGCGCCGGTAGCGGCGCAGCACGCCCTGCCAGCCGTCGCCTTGCACGAACCAGGCGGCCTGCCGGCCGCCGGCGTCCACCGGCCGGGCCCGTTCGCCGTGCCAGGCCGGATCGAACAGGCGGGGGTCGGCCGCGCCCAGGCGCGCGTCGCACAGCATCGCGCCGGCCGGCGGGCCCGCCCAGGCCAGGCGCCGCGCCCCGGCGGCCAGGCCGGCGTCAGTCGTCACGGTTGCGCATCCAGTCGGCCACACCGTAGAACGCCTGGAGCAGGCGATCGACCAGTTCCGGGGCCAGGCCCTGGTCCTGCATGGCGCGGCCCATGCAGGCCAGCCACTGGTCGCGCTCGAGCCGGCCGATGGAAAACGGCAGGTGGCGCGCCCGCAGCCGCGGATGCCCGTAGCGCTCGATGTAGTAGTTGGGCCCGCCGAAATAGCCGCACAGGAACAGGAACAGCTTGTCGCGCGCCGAATCGAGGCTGGGGCCGTGCGCCGCGCGCAAGGCCACCAGGTCGGGCTCGATGTCCATCAGGTCGTAGAAGCGGTCGACCAGTGCACGGATGGCGGGCTCGCCGCCCAAAGTATCGAACAGGGTGGCCGAGGTTTGCAGGGATTCGACCGTGGGTTGGGCACGGGTGGCAGCAGTCATCAGGCTTCTCGCAGGGTCAGCAGGGGCGGCGCGCGCAGCACGCCGCGCAGGGCCAGCGAGGCGCCGCCCCAGGCGGCCGCCATGCCGGCGCCCAGGCCGGCCAGCCACGGCCAGGCACTGAGCGTAATCCGAAAATCGAAAACGTAGGTGGACAGGGCCCAGGCGATAGCGCAGGCCCCGGCTGCCGCCAGCAGGCCGGCCAGCCCGCCCACGGCCAGCACTTCCAGGCGCTGGGCGCGCGCCAGTTGCGCGCGTGTGGCGCCCAGCGCGCGCAGCACCGCGGCCTCGCGCACCCGCTCGTCGCGGGTGGCCGTCAGGGCGGCCGCCAGCACCAGCACCCCGGCGGCCAGCGTGAACACGAACAGCAGTTGCACCGCGGTGATGACCTGGTCCAGCACCGATTGCAGCTGGTTCAGGATCGAGCCGACGTCGAACACCGTCAGGTTGGGAAACTGCCGCAGCAGGTCGCGCGGCAGCGTCGCCAGGCTGGGCGGCAGGTGAAACGAGGTGATCCAGCTTTGCGGCATGTCTTGCAGCGCGGCCGGCGACAGCACCGCGAAGAAGTTGACGTGCATGGAGTCCCAGTCGACGCTGCGCGTGCCAGCGACCGTCACGTCGACCTGCTGGCCGGCGATGTCGAACGTCAGGACGTCGCCCACCGACAGGTGCAGCGACTGGGCCAGGCTGGATTCCAGCGAGACTTCGCGGGCGTCCGGACGCAGCCAGCGGCCCTGCTCGATGCGGTTGCCGGCCGGCAGCTGTTCGCCGTACGACAGGTTGAACTCGCGATCGACCAGGCGCTTGGCGCGCGGCTCGTCGTAGTCGGCCGGGCCGACCGGGCGACCGCCGACCGCCACCAGCCGGCCGCGCACCATGGGCCATAGCGCCACGTCGCGCAGGCCATGCGAACCGAGGAAATCGAGCACCGGCTGGCGCTGGTCGGGCTGGATATTGATCAGGAAGCGGTTCGGCGCGTCGGGCGGCAGGGTGCGCTGCCAACCGGCGACCAGGTCGGTGCGCGTCATGGCCAGCAGCAACAGCGCCATCAGGCCGATGGCCAGCGCGCAGACCTGGGTGATGGTGGCGGCACGCCGGCGCACCACGCCGGCCAGCGCGAAGCGCAACGCCGGCAGTCCGGCCGCCAGGCCGCGCAGCCGCGCCAGCCCCAGCACGCACAGCCAGGCCACCAGGGCGAAGGCCGCGAACGCGCCCAGGAAACCGCCCGCCACGACCGCGCCCAGCCGGGCGTTGCCGGCGAACCACCAGATCAGCAGGGCAAACCCGGCCGCGCCCAGGGCGTACCCCGCCGCGCTGCGCGCGCGCAGGGTATCGGCGTCGCGGCGCAGCACGCGGGCCGGCGGCACGTGGCGCAACTGGGCCAGCGACGGCAGCGCGAACCCCAGCAACAGCAGCACGCCGGTCACCAGGCCCTGTAGCGCCGGCACGGCCGAGGCCGCCGGCAGTTGGGTATCGATCAGGCTGCCCAGGGCCGCCACCAGGCCCTGGTGCACCCCATAGCCCAGCAGGTAGCCTGCCGCCGAAGCCAGCAGGCCGACCAGGGTGAATTCCGCCAGCAGCACGCGCGCGACCTGCGCCTGCACCGCGCCCAGGCAGCGCATCACCGCGATGCCGTCGCGATGGCGCGTCATGAAGCGGCCCGCGGCCAGTGCCACCGCCACGGCCGAGATCAATACCGCCAGCAGCGCCACCAGCGACAGGAAACGCTGCGCCCGGTCCAGGGTGCGCTGGACTTCGGGGCGGCCGGATTCCAGGGTGGCCAGTTTCTGGCCGCGCTGCAGGTGTGCGCCCAGCCAGTCGGCGTACGCCGCCACCGCGTCCGGCTCGCCGGCGGCCAGCAGGGCATAGCCGATGCGGCTGCCGGGCGCCACCAGGCCGGTGGCCGGCAGGTCGTCGGCCCGCATCATGACGCGCGGCGCCACATTCACGAACTGCATGCCGCGATCGGGCTCGTAGGTAATCACGCGGGCCACGCGCAGCCGGCTGTCGCCCAGGCCGACGGTGTCGCCCACGCCGATGTTCAGCAGCGCCAGCAACTGGGCGTCGGCCCAGACGGTGCCGGGCGCCGGGATGTCGCGAGTGGCGACGCCTGCGTCATAGGGCGTGTCGGCCACCCGCAGGCTGCCGCGCAGCGGGTAGCCGGGCTCGACCGCCTTCAGCGATACCAGTTGGGCGGCCTCGCCGGCGCTGGCCATGGACGGGAACTGCAGGGTGCGGGATACGTCCAGGCCGCGCTGGCAGGCGGCGTCGATGAATCCGGCGGCGATCGGTTCGTCGGCATCCAGCACCAGGTCGGCGCCCAGCATCTGGCCGGCGTCGCGCTGCAGCGCGCGGCCGACCCGGTCGGCCAGGAAACCCACGCTGGTCACGGCGGCCACCGCCACCACCAGGGCCAGCACCAGCAGCCGCAGTTCGCCGGCGCGGGCGTCGCGCATCATCATGCGCGCCCCCTGGCGCCAGGCGGCAAACCGCCCGAAAGGCCGGCGACGGGGGGAAGAATCAGGGAAATCCATCATTTTGCAATGGTAACCAATGGTCTGTTTGTCAGGGGAATCCCGCTATCATGCGCGCTGGGCGTAACATGCGATGCGCCAATACCAATATTTGTTCCCGGGAGAAGACACCATGCGTAAGACCTGGCTTGCCGCCACCCTGCTGGCGGCCTGCGCCGCCACCGCCGCGCTGCCCGCAGCCGCCCAGAATACCCTGAAGATGGCGTATGCCCTGTCGACCTCGTCGCACTATGGGGCGGGCGCCGAAGCCTTCGCCAAGTCGATCGAGGCCTCGACCAACGGCAAGTACAAAGTGCAGCAGTTCGCCAACAGCGCCCTGGGCGGCGAACGCGAAGTGATCGAGGGCCTGCAGATCGGCACCATCGACCTGGCCATCGTGTCCACCGGCGCCACCCTGAACTTCGTACCCGAGACCGGGGTGTTCGACATCCCCTTCCTGCTGCGCGACCTGCAGCACGCCCGCCAGGTGCTCGACAGCAAGATCGGTCAGGACATGCTGGCCAAGTTCCCCGAGCGCGGCATCGTCGCCCTGGCCTGGGGCGAGCAGGGCTTCCGCCACCTGACCAACAACGTGCGCCCGGTGAAGACGCCGGCCGACGCCAAGGGCCTGAAGATCCGCACCACCGAGAACCCCATCCACATCGCCGCCTTCCGCGCCATCGGCATCCTGCCCACCCCCATGGCCTGGCCCGAAGTGGCCACCGCCCTGCAGCAAGGCACCATCGACGGCCAGGAAAACCCGCTGTCGGTGATCACTTCGGCCAAGCTGTCGCAGCTGCAGAAATACCTGTCGCTGACCGGCCATGTGTACGGCCCCGCCCTGGTGCTGATGTCGGCCAACGTGTATGACGGCCTGTCCGACGCCGAGAAGGCCGGCTTCAAGCAGGCTGGCCACGCCTCGGCCCAGGCCATGCGCGACTACGTCGACAACATCGAGAAGACCGGCGTCGAACAACTGCGCAAGGAAGGCATGCAGGTCACCACCGACGTCGACCGCACCGCCTTTGCCGCCGCCGTCGAACCCGCCTACGCCGAGTACTACAAGAAGTACGACAAGAAGCTGATCGAGGCGATCCGCAACACCAAGTAAGGCCATCCGGCAGGCGGGGCCGCCACGCGCGGCCCCGCCTGCCGCACCCATCCGACCCGCACCGATTTTCCGCATCCGGGGCTCACCATGCGTCTGCTCAGTCTTGCCGAACGCTTCCTGTTCAAGGGCGTCTCGGTCATTGCCCAGGTCCTGCTGGTGGCCGCCGCGGCCGCCGCTTTCTACCAGGTCATCGCCCGTTTCGTGCTGCAGGCGCCGTCCGACTGGAGCGAAGTGTTGACGCGCGCGCTGCTGATCTGGACGGTGCTGCTGGGCGTGGCGCTGGCGTTCCGCCATGGCGCGATGATCAGCGTGGAACTGCTGCACAACTTGCTGCAGGGCCACAAGCGGCGCCTGCTGGAACACCTGATCGCCCTGATTTGCGTGGCCTTCCTGGTATTCATCGCCTGGATCGGCGGCCACATGACCTACCGGGTGCGCTTCCAGAACGTGCCCAGCCTGAACATCTCGATTTCCTGGATCTACCTGGCCATCCCGGTCGGCGCGTCGCTGGCCGCCATTGCCGTGCTGGTGCGCTGGCTGCTGGGCGCCGACGAGCCCGCCCCGGTGCGCAACGACGCCCAGGGCTAATTCCCCTCCCTATTCTTCCGCACCGCTTCCCGGTCTGCCGCCATGTCGCAATTGATGATTCTCTCGATGCTGATCTTCTTCGGCCTGTCGGTGCCGGTGGCGGTGGCCATCGGGCTGGCCAGCCTGACCGGCGTGTCGCTGGCCGGGCTGCCCTGGCTGGTGGTGGCCCAGCAGCTGTACGCGGCGCTGGACAAATACCCGCTGGTGGCCGTGCCGTTCTTCATCCTGGCCGGCAACCTGATGGAAGCCGGCGGCATCTCGGACCGCATGGTCGAGTTCGCCAAGAGCGTGGTGGGCGGCATCCAGGGCGGGCTGGCCTGCACCTGCGTGCTGACCTGCATGATCTTCGCGGCGGTGGCGGGCTCCAGCGTCGCCACCACCTTCGCGGTGGGCGCCATCCTGATCCCCGCCATGATCCGCCACGGCTACCCGGCGCCGTTCGCCGCGTCGCTGCAGGCCAGCGCGGCCGAGCTGGGGGTCATCATCCCGCCGTCGATCCCGATGATCCTGTTCGCGGTGTCCACCGACACGTCCACCGGCGAACTGTTCATCGCCGGCGTGATGCCCGGCATCCTGATCGGCGCCGCGCTGATGCTGTACGTATGGCTGTACGCCAAGCGCAACGGCCTGGGCAAGCAGGACGGCGACGGCCGGCTGCCGCTGTGGCCGGCCTTCAAGCGCGCCTGGCTGGCGCTGCTGATGCCGGTGATCATCCTGGGCGGCATCTACGGCGGAATCTTCACCCCCACCGAGGCCTCGGTGGTGGCGGTGGTGTATGCCGTGCTGGTGGGCAAGCTGGTCTACCGCAAGCTCAGTTTCCGCGCGCTGTCGGGCACCTTGCACCGGTCGGTGGTGTCGACGTCGGTCATTATGTTCGTCATCGCCAACGCCGGGGTATTCAGCTTCCTGCTCAACCGAGCCGGCGTGCCGGATGCGCTGGGCGTCTGGCTGGCGCAGCTGTTCCACGACAAGATCACGTTCCTGCTGGGCGTCAACGCCGCGCTGTTCGTGATCGGCATGTTCATCGAGACCTCGGCCTCGGTCGTGGTGCTGGCGCCGCTGCTGCTGCCGGTGGCGATCCAGTTCGGCGTCGAGCCGGTGCACTTCGGCATCATCATGGTGGTCAACCTGGCACTGGGCATGATCACGCCGCCCTTCGGCGTGAACCTGTTCGCGGCCTGCGCGGTGGCCAACCTGCCGCTCGAGCGCCTGATCCGACCCTTGATCCCGTTCGTGCTGGTGGTGGTCGCCTGCCTGATAGTGATCACCTACTGGCCGGGGCTGTCGCTGGGGCTGCGGGACCTGGTCTACGCCAAGTAGCGGGTTGCCGGGTGTGATACCGTTGCGGGCGAAATGAACCTGCCCTTCCCCATCCGCCAGGAATGCCCGCCCGGGGCCTGTATCTGCGACCGCGACCGGTTGCTGGCCACGCCGGGCGGCGACATCCGCATCCTGCGCCTGACCCGCGAAGAAGAAAAAAAGCTGGTCGCGCGCCTGGAAACCCTGGACAGCCTGGACGACCTGCGGCGCATGCAGGAACGCATGCACGCGCTGCTGGGCATTACCCTGACCGTGGCGCCCGGCCCGAACGAAGTGCGCACAGTGCGCGGTCTGCACATCGAGATCGTCGAGCGGCCGGGCCTGTGCAGCAAAACCCGCCAGACCCTGCCCGCCGCCATCCGCCGCGCGCTCGACCGCAAGCCCGAGATCGTCTACGCGCTGCTGGACTCGTACGACCTGCTGGGGCAATAAGCCGCGGCCCGGGCCGCTACAGGGCCTTGGCCATGTAGACGCGCGCCAGCCCGATCTCGTGGGCGCGGTGGGTTTCGCGATAGCCGATGCGCGCATACAGCGCCAAGTTCTCGACCATCTGTTCTTGCGTGTACAGCCGGATCGTGCGGTAGCCGGCCTGGCGCGCCATCTGTTCGGCGAACTGCAGCATCCGCCTGCCATGGCCCTGCCCCTGGGCCCCGGGCGCGACCGCCACGTTGTCCAACAGCATCGCATCGGCCTGCGGGATCAGCACCAGCACCGCGCGCAACGCGCCGGCCGGGCCGATGACATGGACGCGCCGATCCCGGATCAGGGCCGCGTAATCGTCGCGCAGCGGGCCCGGTACCGCGCCGATGCGCGGCACATAGTGCGCATAGGCAGCCTGCACCAGCGCCTGCACCGCGGCCAGGTCGTCCAGACCGGCCAGGCGGGGGTCGACGGCAGACATGGCGCTGCGCTCCGCCGCCCTACTTCGGCCGCTTGTCGACGACCCGGCGCGCCTTGCCGGTGAGCGTGCGTTCCACGAAGCCGCTGTCGGCCACCCGCACGCGCGCCGTCACGCCGATGTACGACTTGACCGCGTGTTGCAGCTGCTTGCCCAGCGCCTGCCGCTCGGCCTCGGCCAGGTTGGCGAACTCGTCGCGCAGTTCGGTCAGGATCTCGAGCTCGTCCAGGTGGCCGTCGCGCGTCAGCACCAGCTGGTAGTGCGGCGCCAGTTGGGCGATCTTCAGCACCTGCTCTTCCACCTGGGTGGGGAACAGGTTCACGCCGCGCACGATCAGCATGTCGTCGCTGCGCCCGGTGATCTTGCCGATGCGCCGCATGCTGCGCGCGGTAGGCGGCAGCAGGCGGGTCAGGTCGCGGGTACGGTAGCGGATGACCGGCATGGCCTCTTTGGTCAGCGAAGTGAACACCAATTCGCCGGATTCGCCCTCGGCCACCGGCATGCCGGTGTCGGGATTGACGATCTCGGCATAGAAGTGGTCTTCCCAGACGACCGGGCCGTCTTTGGTTTCGACGCACTCGCTGGCCACGCCCGGCCCCATCACTTCGGACAGGCCGTAGATATCGACCGCGTCGATGGCCGCCTCGGCCTCGATGTCCTGGCGCATCTGGCCCGTCCAGGGTTCGGCGCCGAAAATGCCGACGCGCAGCGAGCTCTGGCGCGGGTCGATGCCCTGGCGGCGCTGCTCTTCGATGATGTTGCAGAAATACGAAGGCGTCACCATGATGATGTCGGGGCGGAAATCGCTGATCAGCTGCACCTGCTTTTCCGTTTGCCCACCCGACATCGGGATCACCGTGCAGCCCAGCCGCTCGGCGCCGTAGTGCGCGCCCAGGCCGCCCGTGAACAGCCCGTAGCCGTAGGCCACGTGCACGACGTCGCCCGCCTTGCCGCCGGCCGCGCGGATCGAACGCGCCACCAGGGCCGCCCAGTTCTCGACGTCTTGCAGGGTGTAGCCCACCACCGTCGGCTTGCCGGTGGTGCCGCTGGACGCATGCACGCGCGCCACACGCTCGCGCGGCACGGCGAACATGCCGAACGGGTAATTGGCGCGCAGGTCCTGCTTGGTGGTGAACGGGAACCTGGCGATATCGGACAGCTGTTTCAGGTCGTCCGGGTGCACGCCGGCGGCGTCGAACGCCTGCCGGTAGTGCGGCACGTTCTGGTAGGCGTGCGCCAGCGTCCATTTCAGCCGCTGCAGCTGCAGCGCTTCGATTTCGTCGCGGCTGGCGTGTTCGATGGGATCCAGTCCGGGCTTGCTCGCGGTATTGGACATGGGTGGGTCTCCTGGTAATGCGGATGCGGCTGGGCGCCGCTTTATCGTATTGGGCTCAATCGTATTCAGTGTGGTGGCGCGGCGGTACCCGGGTCTTCACGCATCCGGCGGCGTGCCGACGATCTGGCCCTTGATGCGGTACGAGCGCCCCCGGAACAGCGCCAACTGGCGGCCGTCCTGGTTGGTGACGGTAACGTCGTACACACCGGTGCGGCCGGCCAGCGAGCGTTCCTGGGCCACCGCGGTCAGCAGGTCGCCGGCGAAGCCCGGCGCCACAAAATCGATGCTGCACCCCGAGGCCACGGTGCTGGCGTTGCGCGAATTGCAGGCGAAGGCGAAGGCGCTGTCGGCCAGCGCGAACAGGAACCCGCCGTGGCAGGTCTGGTGGCCGTTGAGCATGTCGGGACGCACGCGCATGGTCAGGCGCGCGTAGCCCGGCGCGATCTCGGCCACGTCCATGTCCAGCCCCTGGGTGGCGGCATCCACCGCATACATGGCGGCGCCCACCGCCTGGGCCAGGGCATGCGGGTCGGCGGGCACGTCGGCCGAAGGTACGTGAGCGTTCATCAGCGCCCCTTGAATTGCGGTTCGCGCTTGGCCAGGAACGCGGCCACGCCTTCGGCGTAGTCGGCGCTGCGGCCCAGTTCGCGCATCAGGTCGCGTTCCAGGTCCAGCTGCGCCGACAGGTCATTGTGCAGGCTGGCCTGCAGCGCCTGCTTGGTGGCGGCCAGCCCGCGCGTGGGCGCGACGGCGAAGTGCGCGGCCAGCTTGTCCAGCGCCGCATCGAACTCGGCGTCCGGCACGCATTGCCAGATCAGCCCCCAGTCTTGCGCCTGCCGGGCGCTGAGCCTGTCGCCCAGCAGGGCCAGCCCCATGGCCCGCGCGCGCCCCGCCAGGCGCGGCAGCACGAAAGTGCCGCCGGTATCGGGGATCAGCCCCAGGCGGCAGAAAGACTGGATGAAACTGGCCGACTCCTTGGCGATCACGATGTCGCCGGCGAACGCCAGGTTGGCGCCCGCCCCCGCCGCCACGCCGTTGACGCCCACCACCACGGGCAGCGGCAAGGCGTTCAGGCGGCGCACCAGCGGCGCATAGTACTTGCCCACGGTTTCGCCCAGATCGGGTGGCGTGCCGTCGGCGGCCATCTGGCGTTCGCTCAGGTCCTGGCCGGCACAAAAGCCGCGGCCCGCCCCGGTCAACACCAGCACGCGGGCGCCCTCGCCCTCGACGCGGGCCAGCGCGTCGGCCACTTCGCCGTGCATGGCGGCGGTGAAACTGTTGAGCTTGTCGGGCCGGTTCAGCGTCAGCCGGGCAATGCCGCCTGACAGATCGAACAGGATGTTCTGGTAGGTCATGGGGGTTCCCGGTTAGACGTGGCGGCGCGTCTGCACGACGCGGAAACGGTTGGCCACGAAGGCCGAATCCGACAGGGCGGCGTTGGCGGCCGGGTTGGCGCCGGTGCCGTGGAAATCGCTGAACGCGGCCGTCTGGTTCACGAACACCGCGCCGGTCAGGTTCAGCGACAGCGCCACGCCGGCCGTCTCGGCGGCATCCTGCACCTGGCTGGCCACCGCGTCATCGGTGGTGTAGGCCGACAGCGACAGCGCGCCGTGCTCGATCACGCTGGCCTGCGCCAGGCGAATACTGTGGTCGGTAGAGTCGGTGGCCACCACGAAGGCGATCGGCCCGAACCATTCCTGGCCGATGGCGTCGTTGCCAGCCTCGGCGCGCAGCAGCAGCGGCGTATGCACGCGCGCGCCCTCGAACTGCGGATGCGCCAGCGCGCGGCTGTCGGCCACCACCGGCAGCCCCAGGGCGCGGGCCTTGTCGATACGCGCCACGATGCCCTCGTTCTGGATGGCGCCGGTCAGTTCCACCGCCTTGGCCGGGTCGGCACACAGCTTGTCCAGCGCCGTGCCGATGGCGGCCGCGACCTCGTCGAAGCCGATCCGGCCTTCGGCCGTCTGGATGCCGTCGCGCGGCACATAGATGTTCTGCGGCGCGGTGCACATCTGGCCGGAATACAGCGCCAGCGAGAACGCCAGGTTGCGGGCCATGCCCTTCAGGTCGCCGGTGGAATCGACGATCACTTGGTTGACGCCGGCCTTCTCGGTGTAGACCTGCGCCTGGCGCGCGTGCTGTTCCAGCCAGTTGCCGTTGGCGCTGCTGCCGGTGAAATCGACGATCTTGACGGCCGGGTCCTGCGCCAGCCGCTGCGCGGTGTCGTCGCCAGCGGCGTGCGCGGCCAACTGCACCACATCGGGGTCGAAGCCCGCCTCGGCCAGCACCTCGCGCGCCACGCGCACCGTGATGGCCAGCGGCAGGATGGCGCCCGGGTGCGGCTTGACGATGACCGCATTGCCGGTGGCCAGGCTGGCAAACAGGCCCGGATAACCGTTCCAGGTGGGAAAGGTGGAACACCCGATCACCAGCGCGATACCGCGCGGCACCACGGTGAAGCGCTTTTCCATCTTGATCGGGTCGTGCTTGCCCTGCGGTTTTTCCCACAGCGCCACGCCGGGAATGCGGGCCATTTCCTGCCAGGCGTAGGTCACCGCCTCGGCGCCGCGGTCCTGCGCATGCGGGCCGCCGGCCTGGAAGGCCATCATGAAGCCCTGCCCCGTGGTGTGCTGGACCGCGTAGGCGATCTCGAAACTGCGTTGGTTCAGCCGCGCCAGGATTTCCAGCGACACCCCCACCCAGGCGCGCGGGCCGGCGCGGCGCCATTGTTCCAGCGCCTTGCCGGCCGACTGCACCAGCTGCGCGGGCGGCACGCGCGGATACGCAATATCCAGCGCAAAGCCGTAAGGCGACTGTTCCCCGCCCACCGTGCCGTCGGCCCCGGCCTGCTCCAGCTCGAACGGCTGGCCGCGCTGCGCTTCGAAGGCCGCGCGGCCGTCGTCGTTGGCGGTTTCGCCGTAGTGGCGCGGGCTGGGGGATTCGTTGAACGGGCTCCAGTAGCCGCGCTCGGCGGCGGCGGCCACGGCGCGCTCGAGCATGGGCCGATGGCGTTCGAAGAAATCTGGTGACACGGGCGATCTCCGGTATGAATGGGGTTTTGGGTAAACGGTGGGCAGGCGGGCTCAGGTTTCCTGGTCGAAATCCAACACCAGGCGGTCGCTGACCGGAAAGCTCTGGCAGCTGAGCACGAAACCGCGCGCCACCTCGTAGTCTTCCAGGGCGAAGTTGGCGTCCATGTCGACCTCGCCTTCGACCACCTTGCAGCGGCAAGTCGAACAGACGCCGCCCTTGCACGAATACGGCAATTCGATGCCTTGCGCCAGCGCCGAGTCGAGCACGCTGTCCTGATTCTTGTCGATGAAGAAACTGCGGCGATGGCCGTCCTGCACCACCGTCACTTCGCACTGGCCCTTGCCGGGCGCGGCCGGCGCGTCGCGGCCGGTGCGCAGCGCACGCGGCCCGCGGGGCGCGCCGAATAGCTCGAACTTGATGTGCGACTTCGGAATGCCGCGGTCCTGCAGGTGCTGCACCACGCTTTCGATCATGGTCTGCGGGCCGCACACGAACGCGTAGTCGATATCGTCGGGCGGCATCCAGGCCGACAGCAGCTGGTCGACCTTGTCGCCGTCGAGCCGGCCGTTGAACAGTTCGATGTCCTGGCTTTCGCGGCTCATGATGTAGACCAGCGAGAAGCGGTCCATGTACAGGTTCTTCAGGTCCTCGATTTCTTCGCGAAACAGCACCGACGACGAGGCGCGGTTGCCGAAGAACAGCGTGAAGCGGCTGTCGGGCTCGGTAGCCAGCGCCGTCTTCACCAGCGAAAACACCGGCGTGATGCCGCTGCCCACGGCGAAGGCCACGTACTGGCGGCGGTTCTGCGGCGCGAAATCCACCGTGAAGCTGCCGGCCGGCGGCATCACTTCCAGCACCTGGCCGGCCTGCAATTCGTGATTGGCCCAGCTCGAGAACGCGCCTTCGTCGACTTTCTTGATGGCCACGCGCAGCAGGCCGTCGCCGGGGGCCGAGCAAATCGAATACGATCGGCGCAGCTCTTCGCCGTCGAGCTCGGTGCGCAAGGTCAGGTACTGGCCCGGGCGGAACGCGAACTGCGGCCGTAGCGCCTCGGGCAGGTCGAAGGTCACCACCACGGCGTCGCGCGTATTGCGCGCCACCGAGGCCACCTTCAGGGAATGGAATAGCGTCTGGCTCATGGCGTGATGCGGCCCTGCTCAGTGGGTCTTGAAATAATCGAACGGCTCGCGGCAGGCGCCGCAGCGGTACAGCGCCTTGCACGAGGTCGACCCGAACAGGCTGACCAACCGGGTCTGCGACGACCCGCAGTGCGGACAGGCCACCGCCGGGCCGGCGGCGCGCCGGCTGATGCCCGACACGTCGATGGCGCGCTCGGCGGGCGCCGCGATGCCGTAGCCCTTGAGCGCCGCGCGGCCGCGCTCGCTCATCCAGTCGGTAGTCCAGGCCGGCGCCAGGCGGGTCTCGACCCGCACGGCCGCCACGCCGCGGTCCGCCAGGGTGCTCTCGATGTCGTGGGTGATTTCGCGCATGGCCGGACAGCCCGAGTACGTGGGCGTGATGGTGACCACGCAGGTGTCGCCGTCCCAGGCCACCTCGCGCACCACGCCCAGGTCCACCACCGACAGCACGGGGATCTCGGGGTCGGGCACGTTTTCCAGCCAGGCCATGACCTGGCGGGGCGACGCGGGCGTGCCGGCGCTCACCAGGCGGCTCCGGGATAGGCGCGCGGCAGCGACTGCATTTCGGCCAGCACGTAGCTCAGGGCCTCGGAATGCCGGCCCTGGCGCCCCCCCTGCAACGCGGGGTGGCCGGCCTCGGCCTCGTCGGGCAGCACCAGCGTGGCTTCGTCGAGCACCTCGCGCACGTGCCCCAGCCAGGGCCCGCGCAAGGCGGCAAGCTCGCAACCGATGCCGCGGCCCGCCACGTCGCGGTCGATGGCGTCGTCGGCGAACAGTTCCCCGGTATAGCGCCAGGCCTCGTCGATGGCGTCCTGCATGCGCGCATGGCTTTGTTCGGTGCCGTCGCCCAGCCGCACCACCAGGTCGGACGAGCGCCGCACGTGATAGGTGACTTCCTTCAGCGACTTCGCGGCGATGGCCGCCACGCGCGTGTCGGTCGACTGCGCCAGCCGCTGCAGCAGGAAATAATGCCACACGTCGAAGAAGAACTGGCGCGCCAGAGTGTCGCCGTAATGGCCGTTGGGGCGCTCGACCAGGACCGGGTTGCGGAACTCGTGCGCATGGCGCAGGTAGGCCAGCGCGTCTTCGTCGCGGCCGGCGCCCTCGATCTCGCCGGCCAGCGTCAGCCACATGCGGGCCTGGCCCAGCAGGTCCAGCGCGGTGTTGGTCAGCGCCAGGTCCTCTTCCAGGGCCGGCCCGTGGCCGCACCATTCCGACAGGCGCTGCGACAGGATGAGCGCGCTGTCGCCCAGGCGCAGCAGGGTCTCGAATAAAGGCTTGTCCATGTCCGCGCTGCCTTTACATGTGCTTGACTTCGTCAGGCATGGGAAAGAACGTGGGGTGCCGGTAGACCTTGTTGTTGGCCGGGTCGAACAGCGGCTCTTTGTCGGCCGGGCTGCTGGCCACGATGTCGGCGGCGCGTACCACCCAGATGCTCAGGCCCTCGTTGCGCCGCGTGTAGACGTCGCGCGCATGGTTGATGGCCATTTCGGCGTCGGGAGCATGCAGGCTGCCCACATGCTTGTGCGCCAGGCCGTGCTGGCTGCGGATGAACACTTCCCACAGCGGCCATTCCTTGCTCATGATGCGTATCCTTCAGGGTCGGGCCGCCGGCGCGGCGCCAATGAAAATGCACGGTGAATGCGTGGAGCCTCAGGCGGCCTTGCGGCGCGCCTGTTTCTCGGCGTGGGCGGCCAGGCCGTCGCGCACCCAGGCGCCCGCTTCGTGGGCCTGCTTGCGGGCTTCCAGGCGTTCGCGGTTGCAGGGCCCGTTGCCCTTGATCACCGCGTAGAACTCGTCCCAGTCGATCGGGCCGAAGTCGTAATGGCCGCGTTCGGCGTTCCATTTCAGGTCCGGATCGGGCACCGTCAGGCCCAGGTATTCGGCCTGCGGCACGGTCTGGTCCACCATCTTCTGGCGCAGCTCGTCGTTCGAGAACAGCTTGATCTTCCAGGCCATCGACTGCGTGCTGTTGGGCGAATCGGCATCCGACGGGCCGAACATCATCAGCGCCGGCCACCACCAGCGGTTCAGCGCTTCCTGGCACATGGCCTTCTGCTCGGGCGTGCCGTGCCGGCACATCTGGATCAGCAGGTCGTAGCCCTGCCGCTGGTGAAAGGATTCTTCCTTGCAGACCCGCACCATGGCGCGCGCGTACGGGCCGTACGAACAGCGGCACAGCGGGATCTGGTTGATGATGGCCGAGCCGTCGACCAGCCATCCGATCATGCCGATGTCGGCCCAGGACAGCGTCGGGTAGTTGAAGATGCTGGAATACTTGGCACGGCCCGCATGCAGGTCGTCGACCAGCGCGTCGCGCGACACGCCCAGGGTCTCGGCGGCACTGTACAGGTACAGGCCGTGCCCGGCCTCGTCTTGCACCTTGGCCAGCAGGATGGCCTTGCGCTTGAGCGACGGCGCGCGGGTGATCCAGTTGCCCTCGGGCAGCATGCCGACGATCTCGGAATGGGCGTGCTGGGAAATCTGGCGAATCAGGGTCTTGCGGTAGGCCTCGGGCATCCAGTCCTGGGGCTCGATGCGCACGCCGTCGTCGATGCGGCGCTGGAATGCCTGCTCGGGGCCGGACAGCTGGTCTGCGCTTCGGACCTGCTTGACGCCGGTATCGACAAGTTGTGCGTACATGTTCGTCTCCTGTGCGGTCGCGGCGTGCCGATGGCGCGCGCGCCGGCCATTCGCCTGGCCAAGCATGAGACGATTATTTAATACACAAATTTAATTGTCAAACCTATTTTTGTATCACATTAGATATGTGTATCATGTTGATCATTGTCATAAAGGGCCTGGGTCTCCATGCCAAATCCTGCCTCTCCCGTCGGCCGCTACGTCGCCCGCCTGCTCAAGGACGACCCGCCGCGCGCCAAGTCCCTGTGCGTCAGCCTGCTGGGCGACGCGCTGGCCTGCCACGGCGGCGCCATCTGGCTGGGAGGCATCATCGAACTGCTGGAACCGCTGGGCATCAACGAACGGCTGCTGCGCACCAGCGTATTCCGGCTGGTGGCGCAAGGCTGGCTGCAGGCCGAGCGGCACGGCCGGCGCAGCCTGTACCAGCTGTCGGACCAGGGGCGCCGCCACACGGCGCACGCCTCGCAGCGCATCTACGTGGGACCCGCGGCCGACTGGAACGGCGAATGGACGCTGGTGGCCCTGCCGCGCCTGGGCAACAACGGCCTGGCCGAACGCACCGAGCTGCGCCGCGAGCTGGCCTGGGAAGGGTTCGGCATGATCGCGCCGGGCCTGTTCGCGCACCCGCAGGCCGACGCGCATGCGGCCCACGACATCCTGGAAAAGCTGGGCATCCCCGACAAGGCGCTGGTGCTGTCGGGCCGCGACCTGGCCGGCGCCGGCGGCCTGCCCATCGCCAGCCTGGCGCCGCAATGCTGGAGCCTGGACGCGCTGGCCGCGCAATACCGCCATTTTTCGCGCCAGTTCGGGCCGCTGGAAAAACTGCTGGACGAGCCGGTCGCCCCGGCCGATGCCTTCGCCGCACGCATGCTGCTGCTGCACACCTGGCGCCGCATCGTGCTGCACGACCCGCAGCTGCCCGTGCCCATGCTGCCCGAGCGCTGGCCGGGCCATGGCGCGCGCGCGCTGTGCGGCCAGATCTACTGGAAGCTGTTCGACCCCTCGGAAGTCCACCTGGACGCCGTCGCGGGGCGGGACAACGACCGCTACACGCCGCTGTCGGACAATGTCTACGCGCGCTTCGGCGGCCGGCCGGCGCCCTAGCTCAGCCCACCGGATTGCCAGCCCATGCGGGGCCTTTTCCTGGAAGCGCGGGCGCTAGGCCGCCGGCATCTCGACGCCCAGCGTGTCCAGGTGCCGTTCGCCGGCCGCCTGGCGTGCCGGGCCGGGTACATGCAGGCCGCGCGCGACGGCAATGAAAGACAGCGTCCAGCGTGCCCGCAACGCCCGCCCCCATTCCCGGCCGCTGTCGGCGTCCACGCCGCTGGGCACGTCCAGCGCCAATACGGGCAGCTTCCAATCGTTGACGGCATCGACCAGCGCCTGCCAGTCGTCGCCCAGCGGGCGATTCAGCCCGATCCCGAACAGCCCGTCGATGATCACGTCGGGCTGCAGCCCGGCCGGCAGGTCGGTGGACTCCGTGCCGCCCTGCGCGCGCCAGCCGGCGTGGGCGCGGGCCGCATCCGGCGGCAGCCGCAGGGGGCCGCTCGGCATCGTCACATGGACCCGGTAGCCGGCCCCGCGCAGGTGCGTGGCGGCCACCAGCGCGTCGCCGCCATTGTTGCCGGGCCCCGCCAGCACCAGCACCTGGCTGGCCGGGCCGAAGCGCGCGGCGATGAAATCGGCGGCCGCCCGGCCCGCCAGCGGCATCAGCGCGCGGCCCTGGGCCAGGGCCTGCTGCTCGGCCAGGCGGATCCGGGCGACGGGATGGCCGGACACGGCACTAGGTCTTCAGGAAGTGCTCGCGGTAGTACTTCAGCTCGTCGATGGACTCGTAGATGTCGGCCAGCGCCTCGTGCTTGCTTTTCTTCTCGAAGCCCTTGTAGACGGCCGGCACCCAGCGGCGCGCCAGTTCCTTCAGCGTGCTGACATCCAGGTTGCGATAATGGAAGAAGCGTTCCAGGTTGGGCATGTAGGCATACATGAAGCGCCGGTCCTGGCTGATGGTATTGCCGCACAGCGGCGACTTGCCCGCCGGCACGTGCTGCACCAGGAAATCCAGCAGCGTCTGCTCGGCCTGCGCCTCGGTCAGGACGGACGCCCGCACCTTGTCGATCAGGCCGCTCTTGCCGTGGGTGGACTTGTTCCAGTTGTCCATGGCGTCGAGCAGGCTGTCGGGTTGGTGCACGACCAGCACCGGCCCCTCGGCCACGACGGACAGGTCAGGTTCGGTGACCACCACGGCCACTTCGATGATGCGCTCTTTGGTAGGGTCGAGCCCGGTCATCTCCATGTCGAGCCAGACCAGGCGGTTTTCGTTCGCAGCCATATAATTTGCCTTTAAAACACTGCATTTTCTCATACGCCTCCGTTTTCCGTGCCGCTGACCACCCTGACCCTGCTGTTTGTTTCCTTCCTGCTGGCCGACATCTGCGTGCGGCTGTGGCTGGCCTCGCGCCAGATCCGCCACGTGGCGCGCCACCGCGACCAGGTGCCGCCCGAGTTCGCGCCCCGCATCGGCCTGGCCAGCCACCAGCGCGCGGCCGACTACACAGTGGCGCGGGTGCGGCTGGGCATGCTCGAACGTGTCTACGACGCGGTGCTGCTGGTGGCCCTGACCCTGCTGGGCGGCCTGCAGGCCATCGACATGCTGGTGGCGCAACTCACCTCGCACGACCTGCTGCGCCAGTTGCTGCTGCTGGGCGGCGTGGCGCTGCTGCTGGGCGTGCTGGGCCTGCCCTTCACGTTGTGGCGCCAGTTCAGGCTGGAAGCGCGCTTCGGTTTCAACCGCATGACTCCCGGGCTGTTCGCCGCCGACCTGGCCAAGGGCCTGCTGGTGGCGCTGGTGCTGGGCACGCCGCTGGCGGCCGCCATCCTGTGGCTGATGGCCGAAGCCGGCAGCCTGTGGTGGGTGTGGGCCTGGGGCCTATGGACAGCCTTCAACCTGCTGTTGCTGTTCATCTTCCCCACCTTCATTGCGCCGCTGTTCAACAAGTTCACGCCGCTGCCCGACCCCGAACTGGCCAGCCGCATCAAGCAGCTGGCGCAACGTTGCGGCTTCGCGCTCAACGGCCTGTTCGTGATGGACGGCTCGCGCCGCTCGGCGCACGGCAACGCCTATTTCACCGGCTTCGGCAAATCGCGCCGCATCGTGTTCTTCGATACCTTGCTGGCGCGCCTGAACCCGGACGAAATCGAGGCGGTGCTGGCCCACGAGCTGGGGCACTTCGCCAAGCGCCATATCATCAAGCGCATTCTGCTGAGCTTTGGCGCCGCGCTGCTGTTCTTCGCCGTGCTGGGATGGCTGGCCCAGCAGCCCTGGTTCTACGAAGGCCTGGGCGTGCTGCCGCGCCTGGATGGCCGCAACGACGCCATGGCGCTGGTGCTGTTCTTCCTGGCCATCCCGGTGTTCACCTTCATGCTGACCCCGGTGGCCAGCTGGTACTCGCGGCGCGACGAATTCGAGGCCGACCGCTACGCCGCCACGCAAAGCTCGCCCGACCGGCTGGTGTCGGCGCTGGTCAAACTGTACGATGACAACGCCGCCACCCTGACCCCCGACCCCGTGCATTCCGCCTTCTACGACAGCCATCCCCCCGCCGCCGTGCGCATCCGCCACCTGACGCGGGGCGCATGAGCGCGGCCCACCCGGGCGCGGTGCCCCTGGAAGGCCGCATCATCGCGGCGCATGGCCGCCATTACGTGGTGGAATTCCCCGACGGGTCCCAGCGCCATTGCTTCCCACGCGGCAAGAAGGCCGGCGCCGCCGTCGGCGACCGGGTGCGCATCGCGCCGCAAGGCCGCGACGAAGGCGCCATCGACGCCATCCTGCCGCGCCGCAACCTGCTGTTCCGGTCGGACGAAACGCGCACCAAGCAATTCGCCGCCAATGTCGACCAGTTGCTCATCGTGGTCGCCGTCGAGCCCACCTTTTCCGACGACCTGGCCGGGCGAGCGCTGGCCGGCGCCTGGAGCGCCGGCATCGAGCCGCTGATCATCCTGAACAAGGCCGACCTGCACGCCGGCCTGGCCCAGGCGCGCGCGCGCCTGGCCTCGGTGCAGGCCCTGGGCGTGCCCATCATCGAACTCAGTGCCCACGACGGCGCATCGGTGCGGGCGCAACTCGCCGCCCGGCTAGCGGGCCGCACCACCCTGTTGCTGGGGCAAAGCGGCATGGGCAAATCGACGCTGCTCAACGCCCTGGTGCCCGATGCCGCGGCCGCCACGCGCGAGCACTCGGCCGCGCTGGACATGGGCCGCCACACCACCACCACCACGCGGCTTTATCACCTTCCCGCGCCGGGTGGCGACCTGATCGATTCACCGGGATTCCAGGCCTTCGGCCTGCAACACCTGACAGGCGAGGACATCCTGCGCGGTTTCCCGGAATTCGGGCCGCACATCGAGCATTGCCGCTTCTACAACTGCACGCATCGCCACGAACCCGGCTGCGGCGTGGTCGCGGCGCTGCAGGCCGGCGCCATCGATGCCGGCCGCTACGCCCTGTACCGGCGCATCCTGGAAGAAAGCGAGGCGGCGCAGCAGCGCTATTGACGGCTGGCGACCAGGCCGTTGCGCACCACGTGATACAGGTTGCGCAAGATGCCCGCCGTGGCGCCCCAGATGAAATGGCCCTGCCAGGGCATGGCGTAGTACTGGCGTTCGCGGCCGTCGGGCAGCGGCGCGCGGTACAGGCGATGGTTGGCCGGATCCATCAGGAATGCCAGCGGCACCTCGAAGACCTCGGCCACCTCGAAGGTATCGGGCACCAGCGTGAACCCGGGGCGCACCAGCGACAGCACGGGCGTAATGGAAAAGCCCGTAGAGGTCAGGTAGGCCGGCATGCTGCCCAGCACGTCCACGTAGTCGGTCGGCAGGCCGGTTTCCTCTTCGGCCTCGCGCAGCGCCGCGTCCACCGGCGTGGCGTCGGTAGTTTCCACCCGCCCGCCCGGAAAACTGATCTGCCCGGCATGGTCGTGCAGATGTGCGGTGCGCTGCGTCAGCATGACGCGCACACCGCTGGCGTGCACCACCAGCGGAATCAGCACGGCGGCCAGCACTGGCGCGCCTTCGCGCCCGGGATGGCGGTGCTCGGGCGACCCGATGGGGTCGAGCGGCCAGGGGCCGGGGCGGCTGAGCACGCCGCGCAACAGGTCGGGCGCCAGCCGTTCGGCGGGAACGGGGGGCAGATCGGCATCGGCGGGCTGCCAGGATTGCGCGGCGGGGTCGAACGAGGGGCCGGCGGGCGGCCGGCGGGGGCGGGACGAAGGGTCAGGCATACCTGCTGCGGATATGAAAAAGGCACCTTTGCAGGTGCCTTTTTAACCCGGATTGCGGGCGCGCGCGGCATGGACTGGCCATGGCGGGCGCCGCCCCGGGGTGGGATCAGGCCGACTTGGCCTGCTTGATGACCAGCTTTTCCTTGATGCGCGCGGACTTGCCCGAGCGGCTGCGCAGGTAGTACAGCTTGGCGCGGCGCACGTCGCCGCGGCGCTTGACCTCGATGCCGGCGATTTGCGGGGAATACAGCTGGAACGTACGCTCGACGGCTTCGCCCGACGAGATCTTGCGCACGATGAACGCCGAGTTCAGGCCGCGGTTGCGCTTGGCGATGACGACGCCTTCGTAGGCCTGCACACGCTTGCGGGTGCCTTCCACGACGTTGACGCTGACCACGACCGTATCGCCGGGGGCGAATTCGGGCATGGGCTTGTCGCCGGTAAGGCGCTTGATTTCTTCCTGTTCCAGGATGGCGATGAGGTTCATGAGAACTCCGAGATCATCGTGCCTTGCGCTGTTCTTGCACCGGGCTGGCTAGGTAGCCGCCCCTCGCTGTGCGCAAGCAGAGGATGAGGTTTGTGGTAAACCCGGCATTCTACATCAAAAACGGTTTGTTTTCATGCCTTTGCACGGGCGGCAAGCATCTGGCCGCTTGCCGCCCGTGGCGCCGCCGCGCCATTCGGTCGTTCGCCTCCGACCCCAATTAAGAGTACCCTTCCCCTTGCCCCACCGGCCATTGTCACAAACCTGTCATTCCCGCCGTCCGCCGCCATGTCTTATGCGTCCCTGATTTTAGTCATCCTGGCGGCCATGGCCCATGCGACGTGGAACCTGCTGGCCAAGCGGGCTGCCATGGTGGGCCCGGTATTCGTGTTTGCCTATGGCTTGTGCGCCACCCTGCTGTATGCCCCGTGGGTGGTGTGGATCCTGCTGCACGAAGGCATGCACTGGACCTGGCCCGTGGTGCTGTGCATCCTGGCTTCCAGCGCGTTGCACCTGGGCTATAGCCTGTGCCTGCAGCGCGGCTACCAGGTGGCCGACCTGTCGGTGGTCTACCCGATTGCACGCGGCACCGGGCCGTTGCTGTCGACCACGGGCGCGTTCATGTTGCTGGGCGAACCGGCAACGACCACCGGCATCGCCGGCATGCTGTGCGTAGTGGGTGGCGTGCTGCTGATTGCCACGCAGGGCAAGCTGTCGTTGTTTCGCCAGCCGCAGGCATGGCTGGGCGTGCGCTGGGGGGTGGTGATCGGGCTGTTCATCGCCGCCTACACCGTGGTGGACGCCTACGGGGTGAAGACCTTGCTGATCATGCCGGTGCTGTTCGACTGGTTCACCTGCCTGACGCGCACGGCCTTGATGACACCCCACGTATTGCGGCGCCGCGCCGACAGTTGGCAGGCCATGCGTGGGCATTGGCACTTGGCGCTGGCCGTGGGCCTGCTGTCGCCCCTGGGGTATATCCTGGTGCTGTATGCCTTGCGCAACGGCGCCCCGCTGAGCCTGGTGGCACCGGCGCGGGAAATGTCGATGATGCTGGGCACGCTGGCAGGCATGTTCCTGCTGCGCGAAACAGTGGGCGTCGGCCGCCTGGCGGGATGCGGCGCCATACTGGTGGGCGTGGTGCTGCTGGGATCGAGCTAGCCCGGCTAGAAGCCCGCTGCCGCGCCCACCCACATCAAGCCGGGGATCAGGGCGCCCCACATGGCCACCAGCAGGATATCGACCACCATCTGACGCAGGGTAACGGTTTGCGCCGCCTGGGCTACCGTGCCCAGCGACTGGCTGTGCGCCGCCTGGGTTTCGATAGCCACGGCCGGCGCGGACTGCGCCGGCACCGCGGGACGCGCCGCCCGGGCAGGCAGGCTGGGCTGCACGGGGACGGCGGCCGGCTGCAACGGCGCGGGCACGCGGCCGCGCGACAAGCCGGACGAGAACGGCCACTTGGCGGGTTGGCGCAGCACGCCGCCGGCCTGCGCCAGCATGCGCGGCAGCCACGCCGGCAGCCGCGAGGCGGACAGGGAAACGGCGGAATCGGAAGCAAGAGTGGCGGTGGTCATGGGAGGCTCCGGTTAGAAAAGGGCCAACTGCGGGGAAGAGGAAGACGCGGGGGAAGCGTGCGGCGGCCGCTGGCCCCCCTGCCCCGCGGCGGATGCCGGCGCGGCAGGCGGGGTGGGCGCCTGGAACAGATGCGTGGCCAGTTGCGGCCGGGTAAGGTTCAGGCCCAGCTTGCGCACCGACAGGTTGAAGCGCTGGCGCAGCAGGTCGGCCCACAGACCGGTGCCGCGCATGCGGGAGCCGAAACGGGGGTCGTTGCGGCGGCCGTTGCGCAGGTCTTCGATGCGATGCAGGACGCGCTGGGCCCGATCGGGGAAATGGGTTTCCAGCCATTCCTGGAAGACGGCCTTCACTTCCCACGGCAGGCGCAGCACGGTGTAGCTGGCGTAGCAGGCCCCCGCCTGGCGGGCTTCCTGCAGGATGTGTTCCAGGGATTCGTCGTTGATGAACGGGATGACGGGCGCCACCAGCACCCCCACGGGCACGCCGGCGTTGGCCAGCGTGCGCACGGCCTGGATGCGCCGCCAGGGCGCCGAGGCGCGCGGTTCGAGCGTGCGGGCCATGTCGGTGTCGAGCGTGGTGACGCTGACATAGACGGTGACCAGGCGCTGTTCGGCCAGCGGCTGCAGCAGGTCCAGGTCGCGCTCGACCAGGGCGTTCTTGGTGACCAGGGTAGCCGGATGCCGCGTTTGCAGCAGCAGCTCGAGCACGCCACGGGTCAGTTGCCACTGGCGCTCGATGGGCTGGTAGACGTCGGTGGCCGAGCCGATGTTGATGGGCGAGACACGATAGCCGGGGCGCGCCAGCTCGGCGCGCAGCACGTCGACCGCATTGGCCTTGGCGATCAGCCGGGTTTCGAAATCCAGGCCCGGGGAATAGCCCAGGTAGGCATGGGTGGGCCGTGCATAGCAATACACGCAGCCGTGTTCGCAGCCTCGGTAGGGATTGACGGCCACGTCGAACGGAATGTCGGGCGAATCGTTGCGCGACAGCAGCTTGCGGGCCTGCTCGGGCGTGACGGTGGTCTTGGGGGCCGGCTGGGGGACGATGGGAATGTAACCGGCGGGCGCCGCATCGGCCTGGTCGGGCCAGAGGGGATCGGGCCAGGCGGGGTCGGACAGAGCGTCGGGTGGGACGTGAGTGGCGGCCCAGCCATCGTCGGCCGGGGCGCGGTCGGTTTGCTGGAAGCGGTGCCGAACGTTAGTAACCGCACCCCGGCCGCGCAAGGCGGCGGGGGCGGCAGCCGGGGACCCAGAACCGGCGGGAAAAACGTGATCGGTGCGTTCCATGAAAGTACTGTACAAAAAACCAGTACTTTCAGCAAGCCCCTTCCGCCCTGAACAGGCGACATCCCACTTTACCGCAAGACGCGCCGGCCGTCTGGAGAATTCATTTCATACTTTGGAAATCGGCCGCAAACCCGCGTCGTTGTTGGGTTTAGCCGAAAAACAACAGGCCGCCGCCCAGCCGGGCGACGGCCTGCAGAGGCCAGCGCGGGCCCTAGCGCAGCATGCCCGCCGCCGCCGTCTGGTGGGTGGCCTCGTCGATCAGGATGAAGGCGCCCGTGGCGGGGGCGTCGGCATAGCGATCGACCGCCAGCGACTCGCGCGTGACGAGCGCGACGCGACCGATCTCGTTCATGGCCAGCGTGCCGTCAGCGTTGGCGATCTCTTGCAGTTCGTGGATGTCGCGCTGAGACAATACGCTGCGGATCTTCGCCGACGTCAGGCGCGTGCCGTGCTTGAGCAGGTACTTGCGCGCCGGGTTCAGCGCCTGCGTGTCCAGCCAGCACAGCTCGGCCTCGAACTCGCGGTCCACGCGCGCGGGCACCGCGGCATGCGACAGCACGTCGCCGCGCGAGACATCCACGTCGCGGTCCAGCACGACGGTCACGGAATCGCCCGCCACGGCCTCGTCCACGGCGCGATCGAAGGCCAGCAGTTCCTTGACGCGCGCGGTCACGCCCGAGGGCTGCACCACAATCTCGTCGCCCACGCGCAGCACGCCGCTGGCAACCCGGCCCGCGTAGCCGCGGAAGTCGTCGGCGCTGTCGCCGCCATGGCGCGCCACCCACTGCACCGGAAAGCGCAACGGCTGGTGCGTGGCGTCGCCGGCCTGGTCGAGCTGTTCCAGCAGGCTCAGCAAGGGCGGGCCGTCATACCACGGCGTGCGGGCCGACGCATTGACGACGTTGTCGCCTTCCAGCGCCGACAGCGGCAGCACGTGGAACTGGGCAATATCCAGGCGGCGAGCCAGGTCGGCATAGGCCTCGCGGATGCGATCGAACACCGCGCGGTCCCAGTCGACCAGGTCCATCTTGTTGACCGCCACCACGATGTGACGGATGCCCAGCAGGCGCGCGATGGTGCTGTGCCGCTTGGTCTGCGGCAGCAGCTTGCCGTCGGCCGCGCGCGTGGCGTCGATCAGGATGATGGCGGCATCGGCGGTGGACGCGCCGGTGACCATGTTGCGGGTGTACTGTTCGTGCCCGGGCGCATCGGCCACGATGAACTTGCGCAGCGGGGTCGAGAAATAGCGATACGCCACGTCGATGGTGATGCCCTGCTCGCGCTCGGCTTCCAGGCCGTCGGTCAGCAAGGCGAAATCGATGCCGTCGCCGGCCACGCGCTTGTGCTTGGCCCGCGCGATGGCGTCGAGCTGGTCGGCGAACACGCCCTTGCTGTCGTACAGCAGCCGCCCGATCAAGGTGGACTTGCCGTCGTCGACCGAGCCGGCCGTGATCAGCCGCAGCACGCCGTTGTCGGCGCCCGAGAGAAAAGAATCGTTCACAGCATTCATGTCGAAATCCGGGTTCGGGTCAGAAATAGCCTTCTTTCTTGCGGCGCTCCATCGAGGCCTCGGAAGTCTGGTCGTCCATGCGGGTGGCGCCGCGCTCGGTGATGTCGGTGATGGCGGTCTCGGCGATGATGGCCAGCGGGTCGGCCGCGTCGGACGCCACCGGGCAGGTGCAGGAAATATCGCCCACGGTGCGGAACCGCACCGCCAGGTTCTCGACCTGCTCGCCTTCCTGGGGCGGCGTCAGCGGCGTCACCGGCACCAGCAGCCCCTTGCGGCGCACCACGTCGCGCCGGTGGCTGTAGTAGATGGACGGCAGCGCCAGCTGTTCGCGCTGGATGTATTGCCACACGTCCAGCTCGGTCCAGTTGGAAATGGGAAACACGCGCATGTTCTCGCCTTTGTGCACCCGCGTGTTGAACAAATTCCAGAGCTCGGGACGCTGGGCCTTGGGATCCCACTGGCCGAACTCGTCGCGGAACGAGAAGATGCGCTCTTTGGCGCGCGCCTTTTCCTCGTCGCGGCGCGCGCCGCCGATGCAGGCGTCGAAGCCGAACTCCTCGATCGATTCCAGCAAGGTGACTGCCTGCGCGGCATTGCGCGAATCGTTCTCGCGTCGCAGCACCACGCTACCGCGCCGGATCGAGTCTTCGACGCTGCGCACCAGCAGGGTCTCGCCCAGTTCGGCGGCGCGGCGGTCGCGGAAGGCGATCACTTCATCGAAGTTGTGGCCGGTATCGATATGCATCAGGGGGAACGGGAAGCGGCCCGGTCGGAAGGCCTTCTCGGCCAGGCGCAACAGCACGACCGAATCCTTGCCGCCCGAGAACAGCAGGACGGGGCGGGCGCATTCGGCGGCCACCTCGCGCAGGATGTAGATCGCTTCGGACTCCAGCCAGTCCAGGTGGCTGCGATTGACGACGACAGACATGGTTTTCCTTTACACAGAAGTCGATTTCACCGGCGCGGCGGCCACGGGGATGACGCGGTTGCCGGCGTGCAGGCCGCATTCCTTGGAATCGGACGATTCCCACCACCAGCGCCCCGCCCGCACGTCTTCGCCGGGCCGGACGGCGCGCGTGCAGGGGTCACAGCCGATCGACGGGTAGCCCTGGTCGTGCAGCGGGTTGTAGGGAATGTCGAGCGCGCGGATGACGTGCCAGACGTCTTCCTCGCTCCAGTCGGCCAGCGGGTTGTATTTGTAGAGGCCGAAAACGGCATCCTGTTCGGCCTCGGGCAGTTCGCCGCGGGTGGCGGCCTGGGCGCGGCGCTGCCCGGTGATCCAGGCGCCACGGCCGGCCAGTGCGCGCTTCAGGGGCTCAACCTTGCGGATCTGGCAACAGGCCTTGCGCAGTTCCACGCTTTCGTAGAACGCATAGGCGCCGTGCATCTGCACGTGGGCCTGCACGGCCTGGGCATCGGGCCGGCATACGGTGATATCGCGGCCATAGCGCGCGCGGACCGCGTCCAGCATGCCCAGCGTCTCGGCGTGCAGGCGGCCGGTGTCCAGCGTGAAGACCTCCAGCGCCAGCCCGCCATCGTAGATGGCATGGGTCAGCAGCATGTCTTCGGCGGCCAGCGACGAGGCCAGCGCCGCATCGGGATAGGCTCGTTCGATCTCGGCCAGGCGCGCGCGCAGCGCCTGCCAGCGCGCCGCGACGGCGGGATCCAAAGGGGTTTCTACAGTAGTAGCGGTCATGGTTGTGCGGCGAAAACGCGGGCACGGCGCGGCCGCGCCAGCAGGCTTTCGCCCTCCTTCAGGTCGAGTTCGCGATACAGGTGCTCGGGCACCTGGACTTCGATGACGGCCTGCATGTCCTGGCGCTCCAGTTCCAGGTAGGCGCTGGGGCCGGCCAGGTAGGCGTGGTTCAGCCGCACCGGGATGCCCTGCCCCAGGCCGTTGTCGCGCGCCAGGTCGATTTCATGCGGCCGCACATAGGCCACCGCCTGGCGGGGCTCGGGCTGCGCCAGGTCGGGCGCCGGCAGTTCCACGCCGTGGGCGCGCCAGATACCACGCTCGGCATGGCCGGCCAGCTGGTTGACATCGCCCAGGAAGCCATACACGAACGGCGTGGCCGGGCGTTCCCAGACCTCGCGCGGCGTGCCCACCTGCTCGATGCGGCCGGCATTCATCAGCACCACGCGGTCTGCCACTTCCAGCGCTTCTTCCTGGTCGTGCGTGACGAACACGCTGGCGACGTGCAGTTCGTCGTGCAGCCGGCGCAGCCAGCGGCGCAGTTCCTTGCGCACCTTGGCGTCCAGCGCGCCGAACGGCTCGTCCAGCAGCAGCACGCGCGGTTCGACGGCCAGGGCGCGCGCCAGCGCGATGCGCTGGCGCTGGCCACCCGACAGCTGCGCGGGGTAGCGGTCGGCCAGCCAGTCCAGTTGCACCAGACCCAGCAGCTCGTGCACCTTGGCACGAATCTGCGCCTCGGACGGGCGCTGCGCGCGGGGTTTGACCCGCAGGCCGAACGCCACGTTCTCGAACACGCTCATGTGCTTGAACAAGGCATAGTGCTGGAACACGAACCCCACCTGCCGGTGGCGCACGTCGACGCCGGTGGCGTCTTCGCCCGAAAACAGCACGCTGCCGGCATCCGCCGTTTCCAGCCCCGCGATAATGCGCAGCAACGTGGTCTTGCCGCAGCCCGACGGACCCAGCAGAGCCACCAGCTCGCCGGTTTCGATATGCAGCGACACATCGTCCAGGGCACGGAAATCGCCGAAGCGGCGCGACAGATTTCTGACTTCGATACTCATGCAGGGGACTCCATCATGCGGTGGCCGGCCGGGCCGCCACGGGTGCGGCGACGGCCTCCATCGGTTCGCTGGCCGTATCGGGCCGCGCGCCGCGCCATTCGACCAGGTTCTTCACCACCAGCGTCACCAGCGCCAGCAGGGCCAGCAGCGACGCGACGGCGAACGCGGCCGAGAACTGGTATTCGTTGTAGAGAATCTCGACGTGCAGGGTCATGGTGTTGGTCAGGCCGCGCACATGGCCCGACACCACCGATACCGCGCCGAACTCGCCCATGGCGCGCGCATTGCACAGGATGGCGCCATAGACCAGGCCCCACTTGATGTTGGGCAAAGTCACCCGCCAGAAGATCTGCCAGCCGCTGGCGCCCAGCGTCAGCGCAGCCTGTTCTTCCTCGCTGCCTTGCGCCTGCATCAGCGGGATCAGTTCGCGCGCGATGAACGGGAAAGTGACGAACAGCGTGGCCAGCACCACGCCCGGCACCGCATACACGACCTTCAGGTCGTGGTCGGCCAGCCACGGCCCCAGCCAGCCCTGCGCGCCGAACAGCAGCACGAACACCAGGCCCGCCACCACCGGCGACACCGAGAACGGCAGGTCGATCAAGGTGATCAGGAACTGCTTGCCGCGGAACTGGAACTTGGCGATGGCCCAGGCGGCCGCCACGCCGAACACCAGGTTCAGCGGCAGCGAGACCGCCGCCACCCACAGCGTCAGCTGGATGGCGCTCCAGGCGTCGGGCTCGACGATGGCCGCCAGGTACAGCTCCCAGCCTTTCTTGAAGGCCTCGGCGAACACGGCTGCCAGCGGCACCAGCAGGAACAGCACCAGGAACCCCAGCGCCAGCGCCAGCAACAGGCCGCGCACCCAGCGCGGCTCGGTCAGGTGGTCGGGGCGGGTCATGCGTGCCTCCCGCCGCGGCGCGCCTGCCAACCCTGCAGCAGGTTGATGAGCAGCAGCAGCGCGAACGACAGCACCAGCATCACCGTGGCGATGGCGGCGGCGCCGGCGTAGTCGTATTGCTCGAGCTTCGAGATGATCAGCAGCGGCGTGATTTCCGACACCATGGGGCGGTTGCCGGCGATGAACACCACCGAACCGTACTCGCCCACCGCGCGCGCGAAGGCCAGCGCGAAGCCGGTCAGCAGCGCCGGCAGCACCGACGGCAGCAGCACGCGGCGGATGGTCTGCCAGCGGCTGGCGCCCAGGCTGGCAGCGGCCTCTTCGATTTCGCGCTCGATGTCTTCCAGCACCGGCTGTACCGTGCGCACCACGAAGGGAATGCCGATGAAGATCAGCGCCACCACGATGCCCAGCGGCGTGAAGGCCACTTTCAGACCCAGCCACTGTTCCAGCGGCTCGCCCAGCCAGCCATTCTTGGCGTACAGCGCGGTCAGCGCAATGCCCGCCACGGCGGTGGGCAGCGCGAACGGCAGGTCGACCAACGCGTCCAGCACTTTCTTGCCCGGGAAGCGGTAGCGCACCAGCACCCACGCCACCAGCATGCCGAACACCAGGTTCACTAGCGCCGCCACCAGCGCCGCGCCGAACGTCAGCCGATACGAGGCCACGACGCGCGGCGCCGTGACCGTGGCCCAGAAGCCGTCCCAACCCAGCCCGGCGCTCTTGAGCGGCAGCGAGGCCAGTGGAATCAGCACCAGCAGGCTCAGGTACAGCACTGCATAGCCCATGGAAATGCCGAAACCCGGCAGGACGCCGGGCCGGTTGCGTTGCCGGCCGACGGGCGCCGTCGCGCCCGTGGCCATCACCGAAGCTGTGTTCATGATGACACCCCGACGCGGCCCGCTACTTGCCGCTGGGCTGGTAGATCTGGTCGAAGGTGCCGCCGTCGCTGAAGTGCGTCTGCTGCGCCTTCTGCCAGCCGCCGAAGATGGCATCGTCGATGGTGACGAGCTTCACCTTGGGGAACTGGCTGGCGAACTTGGCCGCCACGTGTTCGTCGGTGGGACGGTAATAGTTCTGGGCAATGATCTCCTGGGCCTGAGGGGTGTACAGGAATTCCAGGTAGGCCTGCGCGGCGGCGCGCGTGCCCTTGCGATCGACGTTCTTGTCCACCACGGCCACCGGCGGCTCGGCCAGGATCGACAGCGACGGCACGACGATGTCGAATTTGTCGGGGCCCAGTTCCTTCAGCGCCAGGAAGGCTTCGTTTTCCCAGGCCAGCAGCACGTCGCCCACGCCGCGCTCGACGAAGGTGGTGGTCGAGCCGCGCGCGCCGGTGTCCAGCACGGGCACATGGCGGAACAACTCGCCCACGAACGCCTTGGCCTTGTCGGTGCTACCGCCGCTCTGTTCCAGCGCATAGGCCCAGGCGGCCAGGTAGTTCCAGCGCGCACCGCCCGAGGTCTTGGGATTGGGCGTGATGACTTCGATACCGTCCTTGACCAGGTCGTTCCAGTCGTGGATCTGCTTGGGATTGCCCTTGCGCACCAGGAACACGATGGTCGAGGTATAGGGCGAGCTGTTGCGCGGCAGGCGGCTTTGCCAGTTCTCGGGCAGCAACCCGCGCGCGGCGATGGCGTCGATGTCGTAAGCCAGCGCCAGCGTCACCACGTCGGCATCCAGCCCGTCGATGACCGAGCGCGCCTGCTTGCCGGAACCGCCGTGCGACTGGCGGATGGTCAGCTGCACGCCGGCCTTGTCCTGGTAGGCCTTGGCGAAGGCCTCGTCCACCGCGCGATACAGTTCGCGCGTGGGATCGTACGATACGTTCAACAGCGCCTGCTTGTCTTGCGCCTGGGCCGGCAGGCCCAGCAGGAACGTGGCGGCAACGGTGGCCAGCGCGGCCCAGATCTTTTTCTTTTGCAACATGTTCACACCCATGTGATTCAACAATGGATGCAAGTGTGCAAGCTGGCGGACCCAAACGGAACGAATCATTTTTTGATTGCTCATCGCCGCCAGGCATAAGCACCCCGATTGCGGCAAAGCAAAAAAAACCGCGCCCAGAGGGCGCGGAGGCGGCACCTGGCACGAACGGGGCGCATGCGCCCCGCCCGCACCTGGATTATTTACTTATTCGGCTGGGGCGTAATGCGCAGGTACGGGCGCACGGCCTTGTAGCCCTTGGGGAATTTCTGCTTGAGCACGGCTTCGTCTTGCAGCGAGGGCACGATGATGACGTCGTCGCCGTCCTCCCAGTTCACCGGCGTGGCCACGCTGTGGTTGTCGGTCAGCTGCAGCGAATCGATGACGCGCAGGATTTCATTGAAGTTGCGTCCCGTGCTGGCCGGGTAGGTGATGATCAGCCGCACCTTCTTGGCCGGGTCGACGATGAATACCGAACGCACCGTGGCCGTGGCGCTGGCGTTGGGGTGGATCATGTCGTACAGCTCGGCCACCTGGCGGTCGTCGTCGGCGATGATGGGGAAATTGACCTTGGTCGACTGGGTGTCGTTGATGTCGTCGATCCACTTGGTGTGCGATTCGACGCCATCCACCGACAGCGCCAGCACCTTGACGTTGCGCTTGGCGAAGTCGTCGGCCAGCTTGGCGGTGTAGCCCAGTTCGGTGGTGCACACCGGCGTGAAGTCGGCCGGGTGCGAGAACAGCACGCCCCAGTTGTCGCCCAGGTATTCATGGAAGCGAATCGGGCCGATGGACGATTTCTGCTCGAAATCCGGGGCGGTGTCGCCCAGGCGAAGTTGGCTCATGGAAGTCTCCGTGACGGTTGGCGCCGCCGGCCCCGCCGGCCGGCAGTCTGCAAAGGCGATCCCGGCACGTGACGGGATCGATCAAGGTCAGACGATTCTTACATCAAACGCGTATGACCGGAAATACGTAAGTTGCATATCCTTAATAACATTACGCAATATCGGACTGCGCGGCGCAGGCATCGGCCACGTCGCCGGCCCGCACCGCGACCGACAGCGCCAGCGCCCGGGGCAGGATCTGCGCGCCGTAGAACAGGGCCGTGGACAGCTTGGTGCGGTAGAACGGGTCGGTGGTGCCTTCGGCCAGTTGCTGGTGGCAGGCCAGCGCCGCGCGCGCCATCTGCCAGCCGCCGTGCACGATGCCGGCCAGCATCAGGTACGGTACGCTGGCGGCATAGATGGCGCGGATGTTCGATTGGGCGTGTTCCAGGATGAACGCCACCGCGCCTTCGTAGGCCTGGATGGCCTGGTCGAGGTTGCCGCGCAGCAGGCTCAGGCCGGCGCGGTCGGCCGGCGCGGCGCGCCCGGACGCGGCATCCAGGGCCTTGAGCGTGTCGCGCATGGCGGCAATGCAGGCATAGGCGGTGGCGCCGCCATCGCGCAGCGTCTTGCGCCCCACCAGGTCGTTGGCCTGGATGGCCGTGGTGCCTTCGTAGATCGGCAAGATCCGGGCATCGCGGTAATACTGGGCGGCGCCGGTCTCTTCGATGAAACCCATGCCACCGTGCACCTGGATGCCCAGCGACGCGACTTCCACGGCCGACTCGGTAGAAAAACCCTTGACGATAGGCACCAGGTATTCGTAGAACGCGCGATTGCGCGCGCGCACTTCGGCATCGGGATGGTGCGTGCCCTTGTCGTGCGCGGCCGCGGCCACGAACGACACGGCGCGCGCCGCCTCGGTCAGGCCACGCATGGTCAGCAGCATGCGCTGTACGTCGGGGTGGTGCACGATGGCCACGGGCGCCGCCGAGCCTTCCACCGCCCTGCCCTGCACGCGCTCGCGCGCATAGGCCAGCGCATGCTGGTAGGCGCGCTCGGACACGCCGATGCCTTGCTGGCCCACCGCATAGCGGGCCGCATTCATCATGATGAACATGTATTCCAGGCCGCGGTTCTGCTCGCCCACCAAGTAGCCCACCGCGCCTTCGCCCGCGTCGCCCTTGCCCGACCCGTACAGCAGCACCGCCGTAGGGCTGCCGTGGATGCCCAGCTTGTGCTCCAGCGATGCGCACCACACGTCGTTGCGCGCCCCCAGGCTGCCGTCTTCGTTGACCAGGAACTTCGGCACGATGAACAGCGAGATGCCCTTCACGCCGGCAGGCGCATCCGGCGTGCGAGCCAGCACCAGGTGGATGATGTTCTCGGCCAGGTCGTGTTCGCCGTAGGTGATGAAGATCTTCTGCCCGCTCACCCGGTAGCTGCCGTCGGCCTGCGGCACGGCGCGGGTGGCGACCTGGGCCAGGTCCGAGCCGGCCTGCGGCTCGGTCAGGTTCATGGTGCCGGTCCATTTGCCGGCGATCAGGTTGGGCACGTATGTCTGCCGCTGCGCATCGGTGCCGACCGTCAGCAAGGCCTCGATCACGCCGTCGGTCAGCATGGGGCACAGCGAAAACGCCAGGCTGGCCGCCTGGATGTTCTCGCCAGGTGCCGTGGCCACCAGCTTGGGCAGGCCCTGCCCGCCCCACTGCGGCGGATGCTGCAACCCCTGCCAGCCGCTGGCGGCGTAGTCGGCGAAGCCTTCGCGGAAGCCCGGCGTGGTCGTCACCGTCCCGTCGTCCCAGCGCGGCGGTTGCGTGTCGCCAGGTACGTTCAGGGGTGCGATGGCTTGCTCTACGAAGCGGGCGTTCTCGTCGAGGATGGCGTCGACCAGGTCGGGCGTGACTTCTTCGAAACCCGGCAGCTTCAGGATTTCGTCCAGGCCGGCCAGCGCCTTCAGCGTGAAACGGAAATCCTGCAACGGGGTGACGTAGGGCATTGTGTCTCCAGATCGGTTGGCAATTGCGGTGCTCTCCTGGGCTAATCTTAAACCTTTGGTGCCTGCTTTGCGGGTGCGCGCAGCGGCAAGGCCTGGACTAGCGGAACGCCATCGCGGCGCGTGCGGCCAGGCAGCGCAAACGAAAACGCCGGGGGCCCGAGCCGGCAAGATCCGACCCGGGCCCCCGGCGCAGCGGCGGCGTGCCTACAGCGCGCCGACCAGCTCGGGCACGACCGTGAACAGGTCGCCCACCAGGCCGTAGTCGGCCACGCCGAAGATCGGCGCCTCGGCGTCCTTGTTGATGGCCACGATGACCTTCGAGTCCTTCATGCCCGC
>Ga0182736_1000094_pt1 | contig 176455 bp, 160 predicted proteins | sample eDN5th30CKraftBY_FD_128882 | JGI IMG/M metagenome (GOLD analysis project Ga0182736, IMG submission 128882) | Enriched backyard soil microbial communities from Emeryville, California, USA - eDNA 5th pass 30_C Kraft BY (version 2) (version 2) | ecosystem: Environmental > Terrestrial > Soil >... | reverse complement strand
CGCCCCGCCGTGCCGCGAAGCGCCGGGTGAGCGCGCCGCGTCCCGCGTCGCCCGTGGCGGTGCGCCGCGTTCCCCCCACCTCGCCCCGCCGTGCCGCGAAGCGCCGGGTGGGCGCGCCGCGTCCCGCGCCCCGGGCGGCGCGCCGTGGTCCCGGGACCGCGCCGCGCGGTGCCGCGACGCGCCCGGCGAGCTCGCTGGGCCGTGGCCCGCCCAGGGCGGCGCGCCGTGGTCACGCCGCCCCGCCCCGCCGTGCCGCGAAGCGCCGGGTGGGCGCGCCGCGTCCCGCGCCCCGGGCGGCGCGCCGTGGCCTCGAGACGGCGCAGCGCCGTGCCGCGACGCGCCCGGCGGACTCGCTGGGCCGTGGCTCGGCGAGCCGTGCGGCCACGGTCGCGGTCCCACGTCGACCGCAGCGACGCCGTACGACGCCGGCGGAACGCCCGTACGCGCCGCCACGGTCACGGTGGTGGCGACCGGAGGCGTGGCGGTGCGCTGCGTGGTCATGGCAACCGGAGGCGTGACCGCGCGCTGCCCGCGCGGGGGCTTCGACGACGCGGCCTCGGCCGCGTGCGCATGTGACGACGAGCCCGCGGCCGACGACGCCCCATCCCGCGTCCCCCGCAGCTCGACCGCGAGCGTCGCCGCTCCCCCGCCGCCGACGAGCGCGACGCACGTCGCGAGCTTCGCCGCCGTCCCACCGCCGACCAGCAGCTCCCCGAGCAGCGCCGCGACGCCCCCGACCGGCAGCGGCGGCAGCAGTGCCCGCAGTGCGCGCGGCCGGGCGTCGAGCGCCCGGCGGAACCCGCGGCACCCGTCACACGCCCGCAGATGCGCCCGCACGCTCCGCCCGCGCAGCACGCGCCCGTCCCCGTCGGACAGCATCCGCTGCACCTCGGCGCACGCGATCGCCCGCCCCGAGCGGCAGTCGGTCAGCGCGCTGCGCCCCTCGAAGATCGCCTGCTTGACCGCCGCCGGCGTGACGCCCAGCACCGACGCGATCTCCGCGTGGCTGAGCCCGTTGAGCTCCCGCAGCACGAGCGCCGCGCGCTGACGGTCCGGCAGGTCCGCCAGATCCAGTCTCAGGATGCGGACCTCCTCGCGGTCCGCGACCCGGTCCTCGAGCTCGACCGGGGACGGCACGTCCGGCAGCTCGGCGCTCGCGCGCCGCCGGCGCAGGATCGAGACCGCCTCGTTGTGGGCGATCCGGAACAGCCACGGCCGGAGGTCGATCTCGCGCCGCTCGTCCTGCAGCGCCGCGAACGCGCGCGTCATCGTGCTCTGCAGTGCGTCCTGCGCGTCCTGCTCGTGCCGCAGGATCGACCGGCAGTAGCCGTAGAGGGAGCGCTGGTGGCGCTCGTAGATCGCGGCGAACGCCGCCGCGTCGCCGCGGGCGGCGCGCGAGCGCAAGCCGGCGTCGCGCGTGAATCTGAAGGCAATCGCAGCCATGCAGCCCGGAACTAGTACCCGACCTTGCGGTCGAACGCGCGTTGACTTGCATATGGCCCCCAACGCCCAGCGGATCGTCGCGCTGCTCGAGAGCGCACTCACCGACCCGGTTCCGACCCGCGCCCTCACCACGCTGACCGAGCTGCGCCGCGAGCTCGACGAGCTCGAACGCGTGCACGTCGCGCGCGGGCTGCAGGCCGGCGACTCGTACGCGGACGTCGCCCGCCCGCTCGGAATCTCCCGCCAGGCGGCGCATCGCCGCTACCGCGGTCTCGCCACCAACGCGCCGGCCGCGCCCCCGCCGAAGCCGACGCTCACCCCCGAAGCCCGCACGGCGCTGATCCGCGCGCGGGAGGAAGCCGCGAAGCTCGGCTCGGGGAGCGTGGACAGCACCCACCTGCTGCTCGCGATCGCCGCCCAGCGCGGCCTCGACGTCGAAGCCGCGCGGCGCAGCTTCGGCCCGCCCGCGCTCAATGCGCGCACGCCGTCCGGCCTGCACCCGTCGCTGCACGCGCGGCTGACCCGGGACGCCGGCCCGCTGCGCCTCGACCACCTGGTCCGCGCCGCGCTGGAGGACGTGGACGCGCGCCGGCTGCTCGAACGCCTCGGAATCGGTCCGGGACGCCTGCTGATGTCGCGTCCCTAACAACCTGAAGTTCTCTTACACGGTTCTTCACTTGCGGCTTAGAGAGCGCCGAAAGACTCGCCCGCGGTCTACTGCTGGAGGGTCTCGATGGTGTCTCGTACTCGGCTTGTCGCCGTGCCGCTGGTCTGCGTTCTGCTTCTCGTTCCGATTGCCGCGGCACAAGCCGCCGACGGCGGCCTGACGGTCACTCCAGCCGTGCTCGAGCACAAGGCGAACCTCGGCAAGGTCGGCTCCTTCACGCTGCAGAACACGACGAAGGAGACGCTGCGCGTGTCGGTCACCGTGCGGCCCTGGCGCCAGCAGCTCAACGGCGACGTGGTGTCTGACCCGAAAGCGAACCTCACCCGCTACGTGCGCGCCACACGCCGCTCGTTCAAGATCAAGGCCGGGCAGAAAGTCCCCGTGAACTTCCGGATGGTGCGGCGCACCAAAGCCGGCTCGCTGTTCGGCAGCGTCGACGTCTTCGGCAAGCCGATCAAGACGAAGGGCCGCAAGGGGATCATCCCCCAGTACCGCCTGATCAGCTCGCTGCGGCTGCACCCGCGCAAGGCGAAGGTCAAGCTCCGCACCGGCGCGGCGCAGGTCCGCCGCGGCTCGCTCCTGCTGCCGGTCCGCAACCTGGGCAACACGATCGAGCCGGTCGGCGGGACCTACAAGGTCGGCTCGCGCACGGGCACGTTCAAGGCGGTCCGCGTGGTCCCCGGCAAGCTCGTCGGCCTCAACCTCGGCTCCGCGCGCGGGCTCAAGAAGGGCCGCTACACGGTCACCGCGACGCTCACGCAAGGCAACAAGCGCATCAACGCGCGCACGTCCGTGACCGTGCGCTAACCGCTCGCCGCGGCGCGGATCGCCGCCGCCTGGCCGGCGTCCATCCAGATCTCCCAGCGCCCGGACGCCGACTGGCGCTCGTCCTGGAAGCGGTACGGGCGCCGGCCGCCGAACTCGAGCTTGCGGACGCGCCCGACGCCGCCGAGCACGGCCGCGATCCGCCGCCGCGGCCACCCGAGCTCGTCCTCGATCTCCGGGAACGGCCGCGGCCGGTGCGGCCCGCGCGCGAGCTGGTCGAGCAGCTCGCGCATCAGGTCGCTGCCGCGGTCATAGAAGCGCGCGATCTCGTCCGGCTCGGACATCGCGTTGCGGGCGACCGCCTCAGCCATCGAGCTGTGAGGACAGCCCGTCGAGGCCGTCGACGAGGTCGTTGACGCCGCGCACCACGGCGTCGGCGCGCCCGTCGCGCCCGGACCGCGGCCGGGCGCTCGCGCGCACGTCCTGCTCGAGCGCCGCCAGCCGCTCCTCGAGCGAGACCTGGCCGCGCACGGCCTCGTACGCGCGCTGGATCTCCATGAACCGCTCGCCGGACCCACCCGCGTCCGGGTGGTGCAGCTTGCTCAGCCGCCGGTAGGCGTCGAGCACCTCCGCGGACGTCGCGCCGGGCGCCAGTTCGAGGACGCGGTACGGATCGCTCACCCGTCCACTATGACGCCACTGGCTCAGCCGCGGCCGGCGAAGTAGGCGCCGACCGTGAAGCTGAGGATCAACGCAAGCATGCACAGGACAAAGAAGCTCATGGCCCGCCAGCTTATTGGGCGCCGCGGTCAGCAGGCCGCGCCGGTCTCGCGATCGAAGTACCGCAGCCCGGACTCGACCAGCCCGAACTCGATCTCCTCGCCGACGTCGCGCGTCGCCCGCCCCTCCTCGAACACGACCAGCCGCGTCGAGGACCCCACGTCGACGCCCACGAACGTCTCCCGCCCCAGCGCCTCGACGAACGCGACCGTCCCGCGCAGCGGTCCGATCATCCCGTCGCGGTACGCCCGCGCGTGCTCCGGTCGCACGCCCACGACGACACCCGGTCGCAGCGACGGGTGCAGCGGCTCCTCGACGAACGCCATCGCCGGCGACCCGATGAACCCGGCGACGAAGCGGTTCGCGGGCCGCTCGTAGAGCTGCTCCGGCGTTCCGACCTGCTCGAGCACGCCGCCGTTGAGGACCGCGATCCGGTCGCCCATCGTCATCGCCTCGACCTGGTCGTGGGTGACGTAGACGGTGGTCGTGCGGACCTCCTGCTGCAGCCGCCGGATCTCCCCGCGCGTCTGCGTGCGCAGCTTCGCGTCCAGATTGCTCAACGGCTCGTCCATCAGGAACACCTGCGGCTCGCGCACGAGCGCCCGCCCCAGCGCGACCCGCTGCGCCTGCCCGCCGGACAGCTGCCCCGGCCGGCGCTCCAGCAGCGCCTCGATGTCCAGCACCTGCGCGGCCGAGCTCACCCGGCGCGCGATCTCCTCGCGCGGCACCTTGCGCCGCCGCAGCCCGAACGCCAGGTTGTCGAACACCGTCCACTGCGGGTACAGCGCGTAGTCCTGGAAGACCATCGCGATGTCGCGCTCGCGCGGCGCCAGCGCGTTGACCCGCCGGTCGCCGATGAACACGTCGCCGGACGTGATCGCCTCCAGCCCGGCGAGCATCCGCAGCGCGGTCGTCTTGCCCGAGCCGGAGGGCCCGACCAGCACCATGAACTCGCCGTCGGCGATCTCCAGCGTGAAGTCGCTCACGGCCTCGACCGACCCGAACGTCTTGCCGACCTCCGAGAAGCGCACCCCGGCCATCAGCCCTTCACCGCCCCGGCGAGCATCCCGCGGATGAAGTGCCGCTGCAGGAACACGTAGACGATCACGACCGGCAGCGCCACGATCACCGACCCGGCGGCCATCAGCGTCAGATCCGACGTGTTGCGCCCCTGGAAGAACGACAGCCCGAGCGGCGCCGTTCGCAGCCCCTCGTCGGACACCATCACCAGCGCCAGCAGGAACTCGTTCCACGTCCACATGAACAGCAGCACGGTCATCGTCAGCACGGCGGGGCGGGCGAGCGGCAGGAGCACGCGCCACAGGGTGAACCAGGTCGAGGCGCCGTCGATCCGCGCCGCCTCCACCAGCGACCGTGGCACGCCGCGGAAGAACGCCCGCATCCAGAACGTCCCGAACGCGACCGACGTGCCGATCTGCGGCAGGATCATCCCCCAGTACGTGTTGACCAGCCCGAGGTCGCGGAAGTCGTAGTACAGCGGCACGATCATGGCCTCCATCGGCACCATCAGCCCGAGCAGGAACACGTAGAACAGGGCGGTCTGCCCGCGGAAGCGCAGCAATCCGAACGCGAAGCCGGACATGATCGAGAACACGCCGGCGACGCCGACGACGACCACGGCCACGATCACGCTCGACTTCAGGTAGGACCCGAAGTGCCCCTGCGTCCACGCGTCCTTGAAGTTCCCGAAGTGCAGCCCGTCGAAGGCGCCGAACGCCGCGCCGCCCTGCGGGTCCTGCAGCGCCGTGAAGACGATCCCCGCGATCGGGAACAGCGCGATCAGCGAGAACGCACCGAGCACCACGTACGCCAGCGTCTGCTCGCTCCGCGACGTCATACCGCGCGCTCCGAGAAGCGGTTGATCCCGAGCGAGATCAGGAAGATGATCGCGGTCAGCGTGATGCCGACGGCGGCCGCCGAGCCGACCTGCCCGGTCTCGAACGCGCGCGTGAACACCTGGAACGCCGGCACCGACGTCGCGTTGCCCGGCCCGCCGTGCGTCGTGATGTAGACGAGGTCGAAGTTGCGCAGCGCGTAGATCGTGGTCAGCGTCAGCGCCACCGCGATCTCCCCGCGCAGCGCCGGCAGCGTCACCGCCAGGAACTCCCGGAACGCCCCCGCGCCGTCCACCCGCGCCGCGTCGTAGAGCGACGTCGGGATCTTCTGTACGCCCGCGGTCAGCAGCACCATCGCCAGCCCGTAGTAGACCCAGGTGGCGACGAGCCCGATCGACGGCAGCGCCAGCGAGAAGTCCCCGAGCCACGACTGCCCGGGGATTCCGACCCACCCCAGCGCGCGGTTGAGGGCGCCGTTGGCCGGGTCGTAGATCATCTTCCACATGACCGCGACGACGACCATCGCGATCACCTGCGGCAGGAACAGGATCGTGCGGAAGAACGCCAGCCCGCGCACGCGCGCCCGCGCCATGATCCCCGCCAGCCCGAGCCCGATCAGCACCGGCAGCACCGAGTAGAAGATCAGCAGGATCAGCGCGTGCACGAACGCGCCGCGCAGCTCGTCGTCGGACAGCACGTCGCCGTAGTTGTCCAGCCCCGCCCACGTCGCGACCGTCAGCCCGTCCCAGTGCCACAGCGACAGGTACGCCGCGTGCGCCAGCGGCAGCAGCACGAAGCAGAAGAAGACCGCGAACGCGGGCAGCAGGTAGGCGTAGCCGATCAGGCGCGGCTCACCGGGCGGGCGGTCGCCCGCCCCCGAGCCGCGCCCCGCGCTCAGCGGGACTGCGCCCACTTGTCGAATTTCTCCTGTACGCCCTTGGTGAACTGCTCCGGCGTCTGCTTGCCGGCCAGCAGTTCCTGGATCGCGCTGCTGATGTCGTCGTAGAACGTCGGCGTCGTGTAGTCCAGGTACGGGATCACGCCGTCGGCGTCATTGAGCTTCTGCCACGCGTTGGAGACGTCGACCGAGAGGCCGCTCGCGGGCGCGGGCGCGCCCTTCATCGCCGGCAGATTGTCGGTGTCCACGAGCACCTTGGCGGCGTTCGCGTCGGTCAGGAAGTCGATGTACGCGGCCGCCACGTCCGGGTGCTTGGACGCGGTCGTGACCGACCACGGCAGGTCCTCGCCGCCGAGCGAGACCGGCGCGTCCGGGTCGACGCCGGGCATCAGCGTGAAGCCGACCTTGTCGCCCATCCGCTGCTCGAGGTCCGCGGTCACCCACGTGCCGGCGATCAGGTACGGGCTCTGGCCCTTCGCGAACGCCTTCCACGCCGGGTCGTAGTCGGTGCCGTTGAAGTCCTTGTTGAAGTAGCCCTTGTCGACCCACTCCTTGATCTTCGTGGCGGCGGCGGTGAAGTCCGGGTTGTTGAACGACGCGCCCTCCTTGGCGAAGACGAAGTCGCGGATCGCCTGCTTGTCGGCGGTCTGCCCGAGCACGCTCTCGAAGTTGTGGATGCCCGGCCACTTCTCGAGGTTGCCGAACATGATCGGCGTGTCCCCGGCGTCCTTGGCCTGCTGCAGGGACTCCTCGAAGGTCGTGAACGTCTGCGGCGGGTCCGGGACCTTGTCCTTGTTGTAGAAGACGCCCACGATCTCGCCGGCCTGCGAGAGGCCGTACAGGTCGCCGGAGCCGAAGTCCTTGCCGTCCGGCGAGAACGAGTTCAGCGCCAGCAGCGTCGGCGAGTAGCGGTCGCTCCAGCCGTACACCTTGGCGTAGTCGGTCAACGGCCGCAGCAGCTTGGCCTTGACCATCTCCCCCATCGTCCCGCGCCCCTGGTTGGCCTGCACCACGTCCGGCGCGTCCGGCCCGGAGACCGCCAGCTTGACGGTCTTCAGCAGGTCCTCGAAGGACTTCGCCGTGCGCTTGATCGTGACGTTCGGGTACTTCGCCATGAACTGCTGGTTGAGCTCCTCGATCTCCTTGTTCTGACCGCCGCGGACGTTCTGGTCCCAGACGGTCAGCGTCACGTCGCCGGCCTTGGCGATGTCGGGCTTGGCGGCGACGGTCGCCGCGGGCGTGGCCTTGGTGTCCTCGGTCTTCGCGCCCGGAGCCGCTCCGCATCCCGCGACGAGCACCATCAGCGCCGCCGCTGCAATCAGCCTCTTCACTGCTCCTCCTTCATCGCTGCCGACGGCTGCCGCACCGGCGACGCCAGCCCGTGTTGCGCGCCCTCCTCCAAGAGCGCCCGCAGTGTCACCGCCCCCGCGACCGCGGTCGCGACCCGTACGGAGAGCGATGCGTACAGCACTGCCCAGCGGAGGCGCTCCGCCAGCGGCGCGCCCCAGTGATCGGCCCAGACGTAGGCGGCGGCGAACAGGTCGCCGGCGCCGGTGGTGTCGACGACGTCGACCGGGACGCCCGGCACGTGCACGACCCCGTCGGGCCGTGCGGCCAGCGCGCCGTCCGGGCCGAGCGTGACGATCGCCAGCGGCGCGATCTCGGCCAGGGTCCGCGCGGCCGTCTCCGGGTCAGCGTGCGCCGCCAGCAGGGTCGCCTCGCGCTCGTTGACCAGCAGCGCGCGGCAGGACGCGAGCGTCTCCGGCAGCGCCGCGCCGGCGTGCGCGCGGGCGTCGATGTCGCCGACCGAGACGTACGTGCGCGCGCCGGGCGGCGCGAGCGGCAGCCGCGGGATCGAGAGCACGATCGCGCGCGGCTCGACGGCCGCCAGCTCGGCGGCGGTCACGCCCTCGCCCGGGTCGAACGTCGCCATCGCGCGGTCCCCACGCGACGGCATGATCACCGTCACGGGCGAGCGATCGACCAGCCGGCCGCTCCAGCGCACCCCGTCGTCGGCCAGCAGCGTGCGCAGCAGGATCCCCACCGCATCGTCCCCCAGCGGGGAGACCAGAGCGCTCGAGAGGCCGAGCCGCGCGGCACCTACCGCGGTGATCGCCCCGCCCCCGGGGGAACGCAGGAAGTCGGTCGCGAGCCGCTCCTCGCCCGGGCTGGGGATCTTGTCCAGCCCGACCATCGTCAGGTCCAGGAAGGCGGGCTCGGCGCAGGCGAGGTCGACCGGCATGGCCTAGGCGAACGCCTCCTGCAGCGCGGGCAGCCGCCGGCGGTAGCCGTCGAAGATCTCGCGCGCGGTCGTGACCGACGGGACGAGCGGGTGCAGCGCGAGCGCCTTGATCGCCAGCTCGCGCGAGCCGAGCAGCGCCGCGTCGATCGTCGTGCGCTCCACGTCCTTCATCATCTCGACCAGGGCGCGGGCGTGCGGCGGGACCTCGCCGATCGCCACGGGGACCGGGCCGGCGCGGCCGACGACGCACGGCACCTCGACGACCGCGCGCGCGTCCAGGAACGGCAGGCTGGAGCGGTTGGCGGCGTTGAGGATCAGCACCTTGCGCTGGTTGAGCGCGATCGCCTCCAGCACCGCCATCGCCTCGCTCTCGTAGCCGGCGTTGGCGTCGCCGTCGTGGTCGCCCGCGTCGCCCGCGGCCTCGCGCGCCTCGGCCATGTACGTGCGCTCGCGGTCGTGGCGGGTGGCGCGCCAGGCGGCGAGCGCGTCCCCCTCGGTCTGAGCGTAGAACGCGCGCTGCTGGGAGAGCAGGAACGCGCCGCGCGGTGTCTGCGACTGGCGGATCGCGTTGACCGTGTCGGCGGCGTAATAGAAGTAGTAGAGGTACTCGTTCGGGATCATCTGCAGCGACCGCAGCCACTCCGGGCCGAACAGGCGGCCCTCCTCGAACGTGGTCAACCGGGCGTCGTCCGCGAGCAGGCCGTCCAGCAGCGGCCGGTTGCCGGCGTCGCGGACGCCCTTGAGCCAGCCCAGGTGGTTGAGCCCGAAGTAGTCGAACCAGAGGTCGCCGGGCGGGCGCCCGACCGCCTCGGCGACGCGGCGGCAGAGGCCGCTCGGGGAGTCGCAGATGCCGACCGCACGGTCGCCCAGCACCTGCTGCACCGCTTCGGTGACCATGCCGGCCGGGTTGGTGAAGTTGATCAGCCAGGCGCCGGGCGCGCGCGCCGCGATCGCCTCCGCCAGCCGGACCATCACCGGGATCGTCCGCAGCGCGAAGCAGATGCCCCCGGGGCCGGTGGTCTCCTGGCCGAGGACGCCGAGGCCGAGCGGGACGTCCTCGTCGACCACGCGGCCCTCCAGCTGGCCGACGCGGATCGCGCAGAAGACGAAGTCGGCGCCCTCGATGGCGTCGTCGAGGTCGGTGGTGGTGCGGAACGGCAGCCGCGTCCCGTGCTCGGCGGCGAGCCCGTCGAGCACGGCGGCGATGCGCGCCAGCCGCGTCTCGTCGATGTCGTGCAGGACGACCTCTTCGAGGTGCAGCCGCTGCGCCTTCTCCAGCAGCGCGCCGTAGACGAGCGGCACGCGGAACCCGCCGCCGCCGACGATCGTCAACCTCACGCCAGCACCACCTCGATCCCCGCCTGGTCGAGCGCCGCGCTCGCGGACGGAGGCAGCGGCGCGTCGGTGACGATGCGGTCGATCGACTCCGGCCCGCACACGCGCACCACGCCCCCCATCTCGAACTTCGCCGCGTCGGCGAGCAGCACCACCTCGCTCGCTCCCGCGATCATCAGCCGCTTGATCGGCACTTCGACCATCGTCGTGTCCCACACGCCGAGCTCCACGTCCACCCCGCTGGTGCCCATGAACAGGATGTCGGACTTGATCTGGCGCAGCGAGTCCTCGGCCAGGACGCCGACCAGCGAGCGGTAGTTGCGGCGCACGATGCCGCCGGGCAGCACCAGCTCGATGCCGGGGTCCGGGAGCAGCTCCTCGACGGCGGCCAGGTTCGTCGTGACGACCGTGATCTGCTTGCCGTGCAGGTGGCGGGCGAGCTGGAGCGTCGACGTGCCGATGTCGATCATCACGGTCTGGCCGTCGTGCACGAGCTCGGCCGCCCGGGCGCCGATCCGGTCCTTGATGTCGAAGCGCTCGACCTCGATCTGGCTGAAGCCGGGCTCGGTCCCCGTGTCCACGGCGCCGCCGTGCACGCGCTCAAGCTTGCCGTCGCGCGCCAGCGCGCCGAGGTCGCGCCGCACCGTCATCTCGGACACGCCGAAGCTCTCGGCCAGGTCGGACACGTGGGCCGTCCCGGACCGCACGGCGCGCAGGATCTCTTGGCGGCGCTGGGCGGGAAGCAGGGTCATCGACACGTACGGAACATTAGTGAACAGTTCCGACCGAGTTTCTATCAGCTTCGAACGCCCCCGTGGGGCTAGAACGCGAAGCGCAGCTTCGGGCAGGTGGCGTCCGGCTGGCCCATGCCCGAGTGCGAAGACGGCCGGAAGCAGCTGGCAAAGCGGAAGCGGCCGTGCCAGGCGGCGGGCAGCGTGACGTCCACCTGCGACGTGTAGCGCCCGGCGCGCACGCGCTTGAGCTTGGCGGTCCGGCGCAGCGACGCGCGCTTGGCCGAGCGCGAGCCGAGGTAGAAGAGCGTCGGGGACGTGAGCTTGACCGTCGTGGGCACCGTGTAGCGCTGATAGAGCCGTACGACGCCCGGCTCGAGCGCGCGGAAGGAGAGCTCGAACGCGGGCAGGACGTACGCGCGCAGCACCTCCGAGCGCGCCTGCGCCGCCGGCGCCACTACGCGCAGGCGGTGGTTGCGGTCGAGCTCGGTCTTGATCGTGTACTTGCCCTCGGCGTCGGTCGTCGCGCGCTCGATCACGCGGTAGGAGCCCTGGTACGGGTAGCGCCGGCCTTCGAGCACGACCTCCTGGTCGGCCAGCGGCGTCTCGCCGTCGGTCAGAGCGCCCGTGACCGTGTGGGCCGCGCCGTAGCGGACCGAGTCCTTGGAGAGCTTTGCGGTGAGCGCCGGCGCGGCCTGGGCGGACGCGGGCGCCAGCAGCGCCAGGACAGCGAACATGAGAACGGCGCGTCGCACGACCGGGCCGAGGGTAGCCCGCCGAACCTTGACAGCAAGTAAACGCGCGGACTAGGTTGTCTGTTCGAAGTCGTTCGGAGAGGTTCGAGCGTGAGGGAGAGCGACGTGAGACGACGACTCGGTGTGCCCCTGCCCATGTCCCTGGCCGTCCTGGCTTCGACGCTGGCGGTCCTGCTCGGGGTGGCGTCGAAGGCCGCCGCCGCGCCGTACACGGCCGACCGGGCGGTGAAGATCAACGTGATGGGCGAGTGGGCCCACCCGGACGATGACACCAGCATCATCGGCCCGTGCGGGGTCTGGCACCAGCGCTACGGCGTCCGCTGCGGGATCATCATGGTCACCCGCGGCGAGGGCGGCGGGAACGCCGTCGGCTCGGAGATCGGCCCGGCGCTCGGCCTGCGGCGCGAGAACGAGGACCGCGTCGCGCACTACCGCTCCGGCACGGTCGACATCTTCAACCTCGACCGCGTCGACTTCTTCTACAACCAGAGCGCGCCCCTGACCCAGTCCTTCTGGGGCGAGGAGGACACGCTGCGCCGGATCACGCGGATCATCCGCATGACCCAGCCGGACGTCTACATCGGCTTCACGCCGACGTTGAACGCCGGCCACGGCAACCACCAGCAGGCGGGCCGCTACATCTGGGAGGGCATCCAGGCCGCCGCCGACCCGACGATGTTCCCGGAGCAGCTGACCGGGCCGAACGCGCTCTCCACCTGGCAGGTCAAGAAGGCCTTCAGCGGCGGCGCGACCGCCGGCAGCGGCGGCACGACCACCGCCGCGGACTGCACCACGGGCTTCACCCCGTCCGGCCTGGACAACGTGGCCGGCGTCTGGACCGGCTACGACTCGCCGTACCTGTGGCCGCCCGGCAACGTCCAGGGCCGCCCGGCGGGCACGCCGAAGATCTGGGCCCAGGTCGCGTCCGAGGGCGGCTCCGCGTACCCGACCCAGAGCCGCACGATGAACATGGGCACGAGCCAGCCCGGCTGCTCGCGCTTCGGCATGACCAACGCGTTCGTGCCGTTCCAGCCCAACACCAACCCGGACGGCTCGGCCAACGCCAACGCCGGCTCCGACGAGGCGATCCTCTACGGCGCGACCAAGCCGGACCCGGGCGGCCTGCCGCTGGGCACGCTCGAGTACCTGACGTTCGACCGTTTCTACAACGCGCCCGGCGTGCCGTTCACCGCCACGCTGCACGTGCAGGCGCCGGCCGGCACGACGATCCCGGCCGGCAGCGCCGCGCTCACCGTCCCGTCGGGCTGGACGGCCGACGCCGCCAAGCCCGTCCCGGCGACGAGCGGCGCCGGGGCGAGCGTGACGTTCACGATCACGCCGTCGGCGAGCGCCGCGGTCAACACCAACTACCGGATCGCCGCCACGTGGACCGCCGGCAGCGCGTCCGGCTACACCGACCAGGTCGTGCGCGTGGTCTCCCCCGTCGAGGGCCGCTTCCACCGCTGGGGCAACTGGGCCGAGTACGACAACTGGATCGAGCACACCGCTCCGGCGGCGCGCCGGCTCGGCCGCTCGGCCGCGATCCAGACCACCGGCGTGGGCGAGACGTTCACGCTGCCGGTCGACGTCCACAACTGGTCCGACACGCCGCAGAGCGGCACGGTCAGCCTGACGCTGCCCGCCAACGTGACCGCGGACGCGACCTCCAAGCCGTACACGGACCTGGCGCCCGGCGCCGACACCACCGTCAACTTCACCGTCTCCAACTCGTTCACCAACGCCACGCTGCCGACGACCGCGAACGCCGCCGACTCGCAGAACGGCAACGTGAGCGTCCGCATCACCACCACCTACACGGGCGGCAGCGGCTTCGAGGACCTGACGCTCGGCATCGTGCCGAAGACCTCGATCCCCGCGGCGGCCACCGCGCCCACGCTCGACGGCACCGAGAGCCCCGGCGAGTACACCGGTGAGGCGCTGGAGATCGGCCGCAAGTGGGAGCCCGGCGGCTCCAACCGCAACTGCGCGCCGGTCGGCGTGGACTGCGGCAGCGCCGGCGCGCCCGGCAGCGACGCCAGCACGTACGCCAAGGTCACCCGCTCCGGCGACGACCTGTACTTCTTCATCCACGTCAAGGACGACTTCCAGTCCTACGCGGTCAAGCCCGAGGAGTGCGTCGGCCACTGGCTGGCGGACTCGGTCGAGATCCTGATCGACCCGCGCGGCACCGCCTCGCAGGTGCTCAAGGACACCGCGAACACGTTCAAGCTCGGCATCTTCCCGTTCACCAACGACCCGTCGAACGTCAACGGCAACGGGGTCAACGGGCCGTGCTGGGAGCGTGACGCGGACAACCACCAGGGCTTCGCCACCGGCCCGCTGGCGGCGACCGTCTCCGGCGCGCCCAACGCGCCCGGCGTGCAGGTGAAGTCCACCGCCACGTGGGTCGGCAGCAACGACACGGGCGTCGACCACTCCTACGGCGCGGCCGGCGGCTACAACCTCGAGGTCAAGATCCCGATGGCGGACCTCCCGGCGGCGGTCGACCCGGACCACATGGGCCTGAACATCACGCCGTACGACGAGGACAACACGGCGGCCGCGGGCACCACGACGCTGCGCCACATCGACCAGAGCACGCGCATGGCCTGGTCGACGTTCGGCAGCGTGCAGTCGGACCCGTACCGCTGGGGCCACGCGACGCTGCCCGGCTACACGCCGCCGGCCGACCGGCCGACGACGCCGCCGGCGCCGAACGTGTCGAGCCCGAACCTGAACGGGATCGACTCGCCGCAGACGATCGCCCAGTCGGCCCGCAACGGCGTGCCGATCTCCGGCCGCGTCCCCGCGCCCGCGAGCCGCGGCATCGCGGTCAACGGCGCCGTCCAGCGCAACGGCGCGGTCGAGCTGGACCTCGACGCCGCCGGCCCGGGCACGCTGCACGCGTTCGTCTATAGGGGCGACAAGGGCCAGACGCCGGTGTTCCTCACCAGCTGCGCGCCCGCGACCGACCCCGCGCCGGACTACGGGCTGTCGGCGTGCGCGCTGACCGACGGCGGGATCCCGCCCTGGGCGCCGGACATGAGCGGCCGCGTGCTCGCGGACGTCAAGCGCTCGATCAGCGCCGGCCACCAGGTGATCTCGCTGCCGGCGGGCGACCCGACGGCCTCGGTGTTGGTGGCGTTCCAGACGCCCCAGGACGAGGTGCAGGCGTTCGACGTGCCGATCAGCTCGGTCACCGGGACGGTCGGCGGGACGGTGCCGCCGACGCTCTCGCTCGTGCTCGGCGCGCCGGCCAGCTTCGGCGCGTTCACGCCGGGCCTGGCCCGCACCTACGCGGCGAGCACGACCGCCACGGTCACCTCGACCGCGGGCGACGCGGCGCTCAGCGTGAGCGACCCGAGCGCGAACCACCCGGGCCACCTGGTCAACGGCTCGTTCTGGCTGCCGCAGCCGCTGGGCGGGCTGGGCACGGTCAAGACGTGGAGCGGGCCGACGTCCAATGAGACGTCCACGGTCACGTTCACGCAGGACATCGGCGCCAACGACGCGCTGCGCACCGGCAGCTACTCGAAGACGCTGACGTTCACCCTGTCGACCACGAACCCGTAGCGGTCGGGGGCGGGGCGCCGGTGCGGCGCCCCGCCCCTTCGCTCAGCTCTGGCAGAACCCCTGGCGGTCGGTCGTCAGGCACAGCAGCCCGCGCAGCGTCGAGCCGTCGCCGTCGAGCACGACCAGCCGCCGCTCCCCGCGCTCGTCGAGCCCGGCCAGCGCTTCGGTGAGCGGCGCGTCCGGAGCGATCGTCGGCACGTCGCGGACCGCCAGCGCGCGGGCCGGCGAAGCGTCGGCGACGTCGCCGGCGAGCGTGTCGCGGTGAACGATCCCGGCGAACGCCGGGCCGTCGACCAGCAGGGCGGTGACCACGTGCGGGTTGGCGAACGTCGCCCGCAGCTCGGCGACGCTCGCGTTCGCCGGCGTGGTCTTCGGCGTCGTGACCATCGCGTCGCGCACCCGCAGGCGCTCGGCGTCGGCGCGGGTCACGCGCTCGTTCTTGCAGACCTCGGCCATGAGGGACACCCTACCGGCGTAGCTAGGATCGCTGTCCGACATGAGCTCCGCGCTCCGGACACGGCCGTCGATCTACTCGACGGCGGTCGGCAAGAAGTACGCGATGGCCATCTCGGGTCTGATCCTGATGGTGTTCGTCCTGCTGCACATGATCGGGAACCTGAAGTTCTATTTCGGGGCCTCGGCACTGGACACGTACAGCGAGTGGCTGCGGGAGATCGGGGAGCCGGCGCTGCCGCGCGAGACGCTGCTGTGGGCGGCGCGGATCGTGCTGCTGGGCGCGGTCGGCGTGCACATCCACGCCGCGTACGCGCTGACGATGATCAACCGGCGGGCGCGGCCGGACGCCTACCGCTCCAAGCGCGACTGGGTCGCGGCCGACTTCGCCAGCCGCACGATGCGCTGGAGCGGCATCATCGTCGCGCTGTTCGTGGTCTGGCACCTGCTCGACCTCACGTGGGGCACGGTCAACCCCGACTTCGTCTCCGGTGACCCGCACCACAACCTGATCGCGAGCTTCCAGCGCACGCCGGTCGCGATCGCGTACGTGATCGCCAACCTGGCGCTGGGCCTGCACCTCTACCACGGCGCCTGGAGCATGTTCCAGAGCGTCGGGATCGTGTTCTCGCAGCGGCGCGCCTTCGCGATCGCGTTCGCCGCGGTCATCGTCATCGGCAACGTGTCCTTCCCGCTCTCGGTCATGCTGGGGATCATCAAGTGAACCTGGAAGCGATGATCCCGCCGGGCTCGATCCAGCGCGCGTGGGACAACCATCGCTTCACCGTCCGGCTGGTCAACGCGTCCAACAAGCGGCGCTTCAAGGTGATCGTCGTGGGCACCGGCCTGGCGGGCGCGTCGGCCGCCGCGACGCTGGCCGAGCTGGGCTACGAGGTCAGCGTCTTCACGTTCCACGACACGCCGCGCCGCGCGCACTCGATCGCCGCCCAGGGCGGGATCAACGCGGCCAAGGACTACCGCAACGACGGCGACAGCGTCTTCCGGCTCTTCTACGACACGATCAAGGGCGGGGACTTCCGCTCGCGCGAGGCCAACGTCTACCGCCTCGCGCAGGTCTCCAACGAGATCATCGACCAGGCGACCGCGCAGGGCGTGCCGTTCGCCCGCGAGTACGGCGGGCTGCTGGACAACCGGTCGTTCGGCGGCGCGCAGGTCTCGCGGACGTTCTACGCGCGCGGCCAGACCGGGCAGCAGCTGCTGCTCGGCGCCTACCAGGCGCTGATGCGCCAGGTCGCGGCCGGCAAGGTCAAGCTGCACACGCGCACCGAGATGCTCGACGTCGTGACCGACGAGGCCGGCATCGCCCGCGGCGTGGTCGTGCGCGACCTGCTGACCGGCGACGTCCGCTCGCACGCGGCGCACGCGGTCGTGCTCGCCACCGGCGGGTACTCGAACGTCTTCTACCTCTCCACCAACGCCAAGGCGTCCAACGCGACCGCGGTCTGGCGCGCGCACAAGCGCGGCGCGGCGTTCGCGAACCCGTGCTTCACGCAGATCCACCCGACCTGCATCCCTCAGTCCGACGAGACCCAGTCCAAGCTCACGCTGATGAGCGAGTCGCTGCGCAACGACGGCCGCATCTGGGTGCCGCTGCAGCCGGGCGATGACCGCAACCCGGGGCTGATCCCGGAAACTGAGCGCGACTACTTCCTGGAGCGCCGCTACCCCGCGTTCGGCAACCTGGTGCCGCGCGACGTCGCCTCGCGCGCCGCCAAGGCGATGATCGACGCCGACCGCGGCGTGGGCCCGCGCCGCAACGGCGTCTACCTCGACTTCGCGGACGCGATCGCCCGCCTCGGCATCGACGTCATCCGCAACCGCTACGGGAACCTGTTCCAGATGTACGAGCGGATCACCGGCGAGGATCCGTACCAGGTGCCGATGCGCATCTACCCCGCGCCGCACTACACGATGGGCGGCCTCTGGGTCGACTACGACCTGATGACCACGGTCCCCGGGCTGTACGCGATCGGCGAGGCGAACTTCTCCGACCACGGCGCGAACCGGCTCGGCGCCTCGGCGCTGATGCAGGGGCTCGCGGACGGCTACTTCATCGTGCCGGTGACGATCGGCGACTACCTGGCGCCGCTGCTCGGGCAGGAGCTGCTGGACACGCGCTCGGACGCGTTCGCGGAGGCCGAGGCCGCCGTGCGGACGCGGGTCGCCGGGTACCTGCGGGCCGAGGGCGAGCACTCCGTCGACTGGTTTCACCGCGAGCTCGGCAAGGTCCTGTGGGAGGCGTGCGGGATGGAGCGCAACGCGGCGGGGCTCGCGCACGCGCTGAACGAGATCGCGGCGCTGCACCAGCGCTTCAAGACCGGCGCGCGCGTGCTCGGCGACGACGCATCGCTCAACCAATCGCTCGAGAAGGCGGGCCGGGTGGACGACTTCTTCGAGCTCGCGCAGCTGATGTGCCGCGACGCGCTGCACCGCGAGGAGTCCTGCGGCGGGCACTTCCGCTCCGAGCATCAGACGCCGGACGGCGAGGCGCTGCGCGACGACGACACCTTCTCCTACGTCGCCGCGTGGGAGTACGCGCGCGGCGGTGCGCCGGTGCTGCACAAGGAGCCGCTGACGTTCCAGCACGTGCGGCCGAGCCAGCGGAGCTACGCATGAAGCTGACCCTGCGGATCTGGCGGCAGGACGGGCCGGACGCCGAGGGCGCGTTCGAGACCCACAAGGTCGACGGCGTGACCGGCGAGATGTCGTTCCTCGAGCTGCTCGACGTGCTCAACGAGCGGCTGATCGCGTCCGGGCGCGAGCCGGTCGCGTTCGACAGCGACTGCCGCGAGGGGATCTGCGGCTCCTGCGGGCTGATGATCGACGGCCAGGCGCACGGCCCGCAGCGCGGGACCGCGACCTGCCAGCTGCACATGCGGCGCTTCCACGACGGGGACGTCGTGACGGTCGAGCCGTTCCGGTCCGCCGGCTTCCCGATCGTCAAGGACCTCGTGGTGGACCGGTCGGCGTTCGACCGGATCATCGAGGCGGGCGGCTACATCACGGCGCCGACCGGCTCGGCGCCGGACGCGAACCTGATCGCGGTGCCCAAGGACGACGCCGACCTCGCGATGGACGCGGCCGCCTGCATCGGCTGCGGCGCGTGCGTCGCGGCGTGCCCGAACGGCGCCGGCCAGCTTTTCACGGCGGCCAAGCTCGCGCACCTGAACCTGCTCCCGCAGGGCCAGCCGGAGCGCGCGCACCGCACGCGGGCCATGGTCGAGCAGATGGAGGACATCTTCGGCTCCTGCACGAACCACCGGGAGTGCGCGGCGGCGTGCCCGAAGGAGATCCCGATCGACTTCATCGCGATGCTCAACCGCGACTACCTCAAGGCTCGGAGGCGTTCGTGAACCCATCCCAGATCGACCGTCTGCTGGCGTCGGTGCCGGAGTCGACCGACGCGCGCCACCGCCGCCGCGTGCTCGGCTACGCGACCACGGCGCGCCGGATCGACGCGCGGATCACCGGCCTGCGCGTGGACCTCGAGCGCGCGCTGCGCGCGGTCGACGACGCGGTCGAGGGCAGCGCGGACGAGGAGCAGGCCGCCGACACGGCGCTGCGGCTGGCGCAGGAGCTGGACTCGCTCGAGCGCGTCCAACCGCGCGTAGACTCGTGGCTGCGGGTCACGGTCGGTGCGGTCTCCGACGATCCCGGCCTGGAGCCGTTCGGCGAAGGTCCCGCCTAGCCGCGGGCGCGCTCGCCGCCGAACCAGGACCCGAGGTCCACCAGGAACGCGAGCCCGACCACGAACCAGTCGAACCCGGTCACGCCGCGCGGGCCCACGTCCCACATCACCGCGTAGGCGAGCGTCGTCCACGGCAGGATGAAGAAGCCGATGAACGGGACGAACCAGCTGTCGAACGCGCGCGACAGCATGTCGCTGAAGATGGCGATGACGATGATCGCCAGGCGAGGCGAGATCAGCGCGAACAGGGCGGCGAGGCAGGGCATCGTCGGCGGACTCTACTCGCGTGCGTACCCGGCCGCGCGGCCGGCGAGCGCGATCCGCTCCGCCATCTTGCGGTTGGCCTCGTCGATCATCTCGCCGTCGAAGACGGCCGCGCCGGCGCCCTGCGCGTGGGCCTGCTCGTAGGCGGCGAGGATGCGCTCGGCGCGGTCGTACTCCTCGCGCACCGGGGTGAACGTGGCGTTGACGAGCTCGATCTGGCCCGGGTGGATCGTCCACTTGCCGTCGACGCCGAGGGCGCGGACGAGCTGAGCGCGCTGTCGGAGGCCGTCGTGGTCCTTGATGTTGCCGTACGGGCCGTCGATCGCCTGGATGCCGGCGGCGCGGGCCGCGACCACGAGCCTGGAGTAGACGTAGTTGAGGTGGTCGCCCGGGTAGTGGTCGGGGGCGGCGCCGATCGTCGTGATCGGGATGCCGACCGCCGCGCTGTAGTCGCCGGGGCCGAAGATCAGGGTCTCCATGCGGGGGCTCGCCTGCGCGATCGCTTCGCAGGCGATCAGGCCGGTCGCGTCCTCGATCTGGGCCTCGATGCCGATGCGGCCCGGGGTCTGACCGGTCGCCAGCTCGATCTGCGTGAGCAGCTTGTCGGTCATCTCGACGTCGCCGGGGGTGCGGACCTTCGGGAGCATGATCGCGTCGAGCTGTGCACCCGCCTGCTCGACGACCGCGATCAGGTCCTTGTAGTAGTGGGGCGTGTCGGTGCCGTTGACGCGCACCACCACGGTCCGGTCGCCGAAGTCGATCGTGTGCAGCGCCTCGATGACGCGCTGCCTGGCCGCGTCCTTCTCGTTCGGCGCGACCGCGTCCTCGAGGTCGAGGAAGATCTCGTCGGCGTCGAGGGTGGCCGCCTTGGCGATGAAGCGCTCGCTCGAGCCCGGGACGGCGTGGCAGCTGCGGCGGGAACGGGGCATCTTGCGGCGGATCGTAGCCTTCCGGGACCATGCCTGAGCTACCGGAGGCCGAGCGCGCGCGGCAGCAGATCGCGCGCGTGCTGGGACGCGAGATCGTCGCGGTCGACGACACGGACACGTACGTCTGCCGGCCACACGCGCCGGGCGAGTTCGCGGCGGCGCTGGTCGGTCGCTCGCTGGTGGCCGCGCACCGGCGTGGCAAGTTCCTGTGGGCGGACACGTCCGGCGACGGGCCGGAGCTCGGCCTGCACCTGGGGATGGCGGGGCGGATCGTGCTCGACGAGGAGCCGATCGGGTGGGACCGCTTCGCCTTGGAGTTCGCGGACGGGTCGCGGCTGGCGCTGCGCGACAAGCGGCGGCTGTCGCGGGCGCTGATCGAGCCGGACTTCACGCACGTGGGGCCGGACGCGGCGCTCATCTCGCGCGACGAGTTCCGGGCGCGGGTGGGGCGCGGCGAGATGGCGGTGAAGGCGCGCCTGCTCGACCAGCGCTCGCTCGCGGGCGTCGGGAATCTGCTGGCGGACGAGACGCTGTGGCGCGCGCGGCTCTCGCCGCTGCGGGCGGCGGGGTCGCTGTCCGTGGACGAGCTCGACCATCTGCGGCGGGTGTTGCGCGCCGCGACCCGCGACGCGATCCGCAAGGGCGGTGTCCACACCGGGGACTTCATCCCGTTCCGCCGCCGCGGCGCCGCGTGCCCGCGGTGCGGCGCGACCGTCGAGCGCGGCAAGGTCGGCGGGCGCACCACGTTCTGGTGCCCGGTCTGCCAACCGGCGCCCTGATCCCGGCCGCCCCCGCTCGCGCCGTCACCGTTCCCCGCCGCCGCCCACCGCATCTCTCACCGCCCCGCCGCGCGCCCGTGCGCTCCACTCGTAGCGCCACGCCCAGCCAGCGAACGGCGCGGGTGAGGGAGGCGGTTCACCGCCCGCTACGGGGTCCCCGGTACGTGGTCGGCGTCGCGAGCGGGCGAAAACGTGCCGCCGGCGCCAGTCAGCGACCACTCGCGTGGCGATGTGGCGCGTTGCCGCTCACCCGCCCGCGTCACGCCCGCCGCCCCTTCCCCGCCGCGCGGCTCGACCCGGCGCTCCCCTCATCGCGGCCGTCACCGCCCCGCACCACACCGGCGCCACACGGAAACCACGCACACACCGCGCCGAGCGGGCGAAAACACGCCGCCGGCGCCAGTCAGCGACCACTCGCGCCGCGATGTGGCGCGTTGCCGCTCACCCGCCCCCGCGGCGCGCCGCCCGCGTCACGCCCGCCGCCCGCGTCACGCCGGCCGCCTTTTCCCCGCCGCGCGGCTCGACCCGGCGCTCCCCTTATCGCGGCCGTCACCGCCACACAACCACACCACCGCCACACAGACACCACCCGCACACCGCGCCGAGCGGGCGAAAACATGCCGCCGGCGCCAGTCAGCGACCACTCGCCGCCCCGGCCGGCTACTCCGGCCCCATCGCCGCCGCGTCGCGAACCGCGGTCGTGGCCGCGTCGTAGCTCATGCCGATCCCGGTCAGGAGGTCCGTGGCCGTGGAGCGGACCTGGCCGACGATCACGGAGACGGAGAGGTTCGAGGTGCCCTCCAGCACGCGGGTCGCCGTCGCGGCGGCGCGCAGGGCGGGCTCGCGCACCGCGTCGAACTTCGCGCCGCTCTCCAGCGCGCCCCGCAGCGCGCGCACGGCGGCGGCGAGGTCCCCGAGCGCGTCGGCGACGTCCGGCGGCACGTTCTCGTCCAGCGCCAGCGCGCGCATCGCACCCCGGGCGAGCACGCGGACGTTGCGCACCGCGAGGTCGACGCGCGCGGCCGCTTCCGCGTAGAACTCGACCGTCGGCCGCACGCCGCGCCGCACCGGCGCGAGCCGCGACGCCTCGCGGCTCTCCTGGGTCGCGGTGAAGAACTGCGCGCCCAGGGCGTCGATCCCGCGCGCCCGGACCAGCGTCGCGGCCGCCGCGGCCTTGTCGCGCGTCCGGAGCGCGCCGGCGATGTCCTCGAGCGTCCCCGCGAGCTCGTCCAGCACCGGCCCCGCCGCCGATCGCAGCAGCCGCAGCGGGTCGACCGGCAGCAGGAACGCGGCCACGGCGAGCGCGATCGCCCCGCCCGTCAACGCGTCGAGCGAGCGCGCGAACGAGATCCCGCTCCCGCTCGGCACGGACACGGTGAAGACCAGCACGGCGGAGACCGCCACCTGGTTGACGAACAGCGGGCTCGTCCCGAAGAAGAACCCGAGCCCGACCGCCAGGAAGACCGCGAGCGCGAGCTGCGGGACGGCGGTACCGATCTCGAACGCCAGCAGATCCCCCACCGCGACCCCGAGCGTGACCGCCGCGATGAGCTCCGCCGCCCGCCGGAACTGCTCGCGGTAGCTCTGCCCGAGCGCGATGATCCCCGCGACCGGCGCGAAGAACGGCGACGGATGCCCCCAGATCCACTTCGCCGCCGCCCACGACGCGGCGACCGTGACCGACGCCTGGATCATCGTCCGCCAGCCCGCGCGCACGCGCCCCCAGCGCGTGCGCATCGAGACCCGCGAACGTTCGGCGGCGCCCTCGAACATGCCGTCGGGAATCACAGCGAGCGACGGTACCCGACCGCGCAGGACCGTACGCGGCGAGCGAGCGGGCGAGCGTCGCGCGGGCGGCGACCGGCGCGGGTCAGAGGGAGCGGCGGTACTCGACCAGGTCCAGCCCGAGCATCGGCTCCGCGAACGCGCGCGAGGCGACCGTCCACCCCTCGCGCTCGTAGAACGCCCGCGCCCGCGCCGCCCGGTACGGCGTGTACAGCCGCATCGACGCGTACCCGCGCCCCGCCGCCGTCTCCAGCGCGAGCGCGTGCAGCCGCGCGGCGAGCCCGGTCCCCCACCAGTCCGGCCGCACGAACAGCGCCCACAGGTGCGCCCACCCCGCGAGCGACGCGTGCGGCCGCTCGCGGTCGACCGCCTGCGTGAGCCCGACGTGCCCGGGCGTCCCGCCGTCCGGCTCGACCGCCAGCACGCACCACGTCTCCGGCCGGCGCAGCCGATCGCGGACCGAGTAGACCGTCAGCGACCGCGGCGGCGGGCGCCAGGCCTCGTCCGCCCACGACCGGTACGTCTCGAAGCCGAGCAGGCTCGTGTCCGCGAGCGCCGCGGCGTCCTCCGGGACCGCGGGCCGGATCTCCAGCGCGGCGGCGTCCATACCACGCAAACATAGCATTACTCACCCTCAACTTGATCGTTAGGGACGGCCCGGATCAGGTCGGAACCCCACCTGCGCAGCTCAAGCGGCCTTCCCGGCCTGCCGACACCGAGGAGGACGTGACCCGCCGAATCCTTGCCACTGCGCTCGTTTGCGCCGCCGCCACCGCGGCCGTCCTCGGCATCCCCTCCGCCGCGCAGGACGACCCCACGCCGACGGCCTCGACGGCCCCCACGACCGCACCCACGGAGACGGCCACGGAGGCGCCCACCACCGCGCCGACGCCCGCGGCCACGGAAGCCCCCACCGACACCCCCACCGCGGCCCCGACGGAGACCCCCTACCCGTCGCCGGTCGACACCACGATCCCCACCCCCACGGACACGGCCGCGCCCGCCGATCCCACGTCCACGGCCAGCCCCGACCCGACCGCGGCCGCGCCCGACACCGCCACCGCGACGCCGTCCCCCACGGCCACCGCGACCACCGGCAAGCCGGCCAAGCAGACCCACAAGCGCCCCGCGAACGCCTCGCGCACGAAGACCGGTCAGGCCCGCAAGTGCGAAGGCTCAAGTTCAGCTCCAGGGTGCGTGAAGACCCCGGCGGCGCCCCCCGCCCCCCGGCTGACGAACACCGACGGCAGCCCCGCCGCGACGAACCCGAGCTACGCGCTCGCCGTCCCCGGTCCCGCGAAGATCGGCGTGCCGAACTTCTTCATCGACAAGTTCCGCATCCCCCCGTTCCTGCTCCCCATCTACCAGGCGGCCGGCATGCAGTACGGCATCCGCTGGGAGATCCTCGCCGGCATAAACGAGATCGAGACCGACTACGGCCGCAACCTGAACGTCAGCTCGGCCGGCGCGCTCGGCTGGATGCAGTTCATGCCCGCCACCTGGAAGCAGTACGGCGTCGACGCCAACCAGGACGGCGTCAAGGACCCCTTCAACCCGGTCGACGCGATCTTCGCCGCCGCCCGCTACCTGAAGGCCGCGGGCGCCGACACCGACCTCCGCAAGGGCATCTTCGCCTACAACCACGCCGACTGGTACGTCGACAGCGTGCTGATGCGCGCCCAGGTGATCGGCGGCATCCCGGGCGACCTCGTCGGCAGCCTCACGGGCCTCACGCAGGGCCGGTTCCCCGTCCGCGCCAAGGCGACCTACGCGGGCGCGCTGAAGAAGGCCGACCGCAAGGTCAAGGGCACCAACGCCGCCGTCACCGTCGAGGCGGACGCGACCCGCCGCAACATCGAGATCTACGCCAAGGCCGGCGCCCCCGTGATCGCCGTCAACGACGGCAAGGTCGTCAAGACCGGCCGCAGCGAGCGCCTCGGCCGCTACGTGATCGTCCAGGACGTCTACGGCAACACGTACACGTACGGCCACCTGGCGAAGGTCGTCAAGACCGTGCCGAGCCCGAAGAAGCGGACGGACACCACCAAGAAGAAGACCGCCAAGAAGTCCGAGCCCAAGCGCCGCGGCCTCGTCCCCGCGCCCACCCCCGCTTCCGCGCCCGCCGCCAAGGTCCGCCTCTTCGCCCATCCCGAGCGCAAGAACGCGCTCGTCAACGGCGGCGACGTGCAGGTCGGCACCGCCCCGGAGGAGCTCCCGACCGCCGCCGCCCCGCTCGGGCTGGACCCCAAGGACTTCGTCGCCAAGCGCCTGGCCAAGGGCGTCCGGGTCCTCGGCGGGACGACGCTCGGCCGCATCGGCAGGACCGACAAGGCCAAGGCGCCGCACCTGCTGTTCGAGATCCGCCCCGCCGGCCGCGGCGCGCCCCGCATCGACCCGAAGCCGATCCTCGACGGCTGGAAGCTCCTGGAGTCGACCGAGGTCTACCGCGCCAAGGGCAAGAACGCCCTGTTCGGCGCCGACGCGGACGAGCCCAGCGTCGGCCAGATCATGCTGATGAGCAAGGAGACGCTCGCCCGCCGCGTGCTCGCCGACCGTCGCGTGACGATCTACGGCTGCGGTAAGAGCGACATCCGCGCCGGCGCGATCGACCGCCGCGTGCTCGCGACGCTCGAGTTCCTCGCCTCCAGCGGCCTCAAGCCCACGGTCAGCAGCCTCAAGTGCGGCCACGGGTACATGACCGCGTCCGGCAACGTGTCCGAGCACACCACGGGCACCGCGGTCGACATCGCCGCGATCAACGGCATCAACATCTACGGCCACCAGGGTCCGGGCTCGATCGCCGACCTCACGATCCAGCGCCTGCTGACCCTGCAGGGCACGATGAAGCCGCACCAGATCATCTCGCTGATGACGTTCGACGGCGCCGACAACACGCTCGCGCTGGCCGACCACGCCGACCACATCCACGTCGGGTGGCGCCCGCTCTACGGCGAGAACAAGCAGGCGGCCAAGCAGATCGACGCGATCCTCAAGCCGAAGCAGTGGATCAAGCTGATCGACCGCCTCGGCGAGATCGACAACCCGGCGGTTCCGCTGCAGCCGAGCAAGTACTCGGTGAAGGTCAAGCGCGCGGCCGACTAACATCTGCGCCCATGTCCACCGCGGACACCAAGGCGCAGATCGAAGCGGCGATCCTGAACTTCCAGAAGCAGGTGCCCGCACTCGCGCGCCTGAAGCTCGTCGTGGAGCTCGAGCTGCGCGGCCGCGGCGACATCCAGCTGTTCCGCGTCGAGGTGCCGGGCCCGAAGGTCACGCGGGACATCGCGTCCGACGCGAAGGTCCGGCTGAGCATCCCGCGCACCGAGTTCAACGAGCTCTCCAAGGACGGGACGATCCGCCACTGGCGCGAGTGCTTCCAGTCCGGCCACGTCAAGGCCAGCGGCCCGCCCGAGATCCTCAAGCTGATCCAGAGCGTCGTGGAGAAGCAGGAGGAGCGCACCCGCACCCGCAAGCTGCGGACGCGCCCCGCCTAGAACGTTCGTCTCAGGCCCGGTTGCGCGGGTCGACGTACACGTCGTCGACCTGCCAGTTCCCGCCGAGCAGCGGCGCGAACTTGAAGCGGACCGCCGTGCGGTCGCCGGGCAGCAGCGGGAGCAGGTTCGCCACCACGGGCGAGGGAAGGCTCGGGTGCCAGGCGCCGCCGAGGTCCACGCTCATCGGCAGCGTCACCCAGACGCCGAGCTGGAGCTGCACCTGCACGGACGCGCTGAGCGTCGAGAGCAGGCCGGAGTTCTTGCGCGCGAAGTAGCGCAGGGTCGGCTCCTCGAGGCCGACGCAGACCGGCGGCGTGGTCGCCGTCGAGCCCGCGGGCAGCGACAGCGAGTGGCCGCCGCTGAGCGCGCCGCCGCTGACGACGCGGGCGCCGCCGGTGAGGGTCCAGCCGTCGGCGCCGTTCTCGAACGTGCCGACCTCCTTGTAGTACGCGCGGTCCAGCCACGGCGCGAAGGGCTGGGTGAGCTGCGGGTCGCCGCAATCCGTGGCGGAGGTGGTGAGCACGCCGGCGTTGGCCGGCGCGGCGACCGCCGCGGTGGCGGCGATCGCGGCGGCGGCTGAGAGCGCCGCCCGGGTCATCCATGACCGATTCATGTCCCTAAAGTCGGCCGGTCCGGCGTCGAACACATAGGACACCCGTCGAGAACGGGTCAAGACAATGTCAAGCTCGCCCGTCCTGCCGATCGACGCGTCCGCCGAGCGCCTCATCGAGGCGACGTACTCGCGACGCCCGCAGGCGCTTCCGGCGCGCGAGCGCACGACCGAGACGGCGCTCGCGTTCCTGCTGCTGGCGGCGGGCGCGGCGCTCGCGCTGCTGGCGACGCCCGCGCGCGCGTTCTCGCTGCCGCTGACGCTCGCGTTCGTGGCCGCGTACGTCCTCGTCCACCGGGTCGAGTTCCACGTGGGCGACGGGAACGTGGTGCCCACGCAGCTGGTGCTCGTCCCGATGCTGCTGTTGCTGCCGACGCCGCTCGTCCCGCTGCTGGTCGCGCTCGCCACCGTGGCCGCGAACTCGCTCGAGGCCCTGCGCGGCCGCCGCGCCGCCGACCGCCTGCTGCTGGCGTTCAACGACGCAGGGTTCGCGCTCGCGCCGGCGGTGGTGCTGGTCGCGCTCGGCACGCAGACGCCGGCCTGGGCGTCCTGGCCGGCGTACCTGGCGGCGCTGGGCGCGCAGTTCGGCGCCGACGCCGTGCGCGAGACCGCGCGCGCGGCGGTCGGCGCGGGTGTTCCGCCGCGGGTCGTGCTGGGCGAGCTGCGGCTCGCCTACGGGGTCGACGCGCTGCTGGCCCCGGTCGGGCTGCTCGCGGCGATCGCCGCCGCCGACGCGCCCGGCACCGCGCTGCTGGTGCTGCCGCTGGTCTCGCTGCTGGCGGTCTTCGCCCGCGAGCGCGAGGCGCGGATCGCCCGCCAGCTCGAGCTCGGCAACGCCTACCGCGGCACGGCGCTGCTGCTGTGCGACCTGCTCGAGGACGACGACGAGTACACCGGCCACCACACGCACGACGTCGTCGAGCTGTCGGCGCGGGTGGCGGCGCAGCTGGGCGTCGGCGAGAACCTCCAGCGCGAGACCGAGCTGGGCGCGATGCTGCACGACATCGGCAAGATCCACATCCCGGACGCGATCATCAACAAGGATGGTCCGCTGAACGACGAGGAGTGGGAGCTGATGCGCACCCACACCGTCGAGGGCCAGAAGATGCTCGACCGGGTCGGCGGGTTCCTCGGGAGCGTCGGGCGCGTGGTGCGCGCGTCGCACGAGCGCTTCGACGGCGGCGGCTACCCGGACGGGCTGGCCGGGGAGGACATTCCCCTGGCGGCGCGGATCGTGGCCGTCTGCGACTCCTTCAACGCGATGACCACGACCCGTTCCTACCGCAAGGCGATGCCGCTCGCCGACGCCGTCGCCGAGCTGCACCGCTGCTCAGGGACGCAGTTCGACCCGCAGGTCGTCGACGCGCTGCTGGAGCTGATCGGCGACCCCGGCTGGGTGCTTCAGTCCTCGTCGGAGTACGCGTCGGCCAAGAACTCGGGCAGCGTGGCCAAGAACGCCGACTCGAGCTCCTCCGGCACGCTGATCGACACGCCCACGACGTGAACGTCGTCGCCGTGCGTGTGGGCGTCCGGGGTGACGGTCGCGCCCGCGAGCACGAAGAACGGCGTCAGTGAGAAGTAGTCGAGCCCGACGAACTCCTCAGGGTCGATCCCGGTCGCATCGAGGAGCTCTCGCAGCGCCGGGTCGTAGTCCGAGTGGCCCTGCGTGATGTAGGCAAGTTGTTTCATGTACAGGGATGTCTAGCGCGCGCCGCCCTGTGATCGGTCTCTGCGCCGCCGTCGAGCGGGCGCGCTGGGGCGTCTGGGAGGACGAGGCGGTGCTGCTGCCGCGGGCGTACGTGCGGGCGGTGGCGGACGCGGGCGGGCTGCCGGTGCTGCTGCCGCCGGGCCCGGTCTCGGACTCGTTGGCGCTGGTGGACGGGGTGCTCCTGGCGGGCGGCGCGGACTACGGCGAGGTCCCGGACCGGGACGCGTTCGAGATCGAGCTGGGGCGCGCGGCGCTGTCGGCCGACGTGCCGCTGCTCGGGGTCTGCCGCGGGATGCAGCTGATGAACCTGGCGCGCGGCGGGACGCTGCTGGCGCACGTGCCGGACGTGGTCGGGCACGAGGATCACCGTGCGGTGCCGGGGGTGTTCGGGGATCACCTGGTGCGGCTCGCTGCGGGCTCCTTGGCGGCGCGGGCGGCCGGGGGCGCGGTGGTGAGCGGGAAGTCGCACCACCACCAGGCGGTGGACGGCGTCGGCTCGGGGTTCGTCGTGAGCGGGTGGTCGGTGGACGACGACCTGGTCGAGGCGATCGAGGATCCGGCGCTGCGGTTCGCGCTGGGGGTGCAGTGGCACCCGGAGGCGGCACCGGTCGCGGCGGAGATCGTCGCGCTGGTGGACGCCGCCCGGGAACTCTCGCGCGCGGTCTGACGTTTCAAGCCGTGACATGGTCTTCCGTGAGGTCTTCGAGGCGCACCACGCCGAGATCCGGCGCTATTTGGTGAATCGGGCGGGCGACGCCGCCGTCGGCGAGGAGCTGGCGTCGGAGACGTTCGCGCGGGCGTTCGCCGCGTCCGGGCGGTTCTCGGGCGCGGTCCGGCCGTGGCTGTTCGCGATCGCCACGAACGTGCTGCGCGACGAGCTGCGGGCGCGCCGGCGGCGGCTCGCGCTGCTCGAGCGGCTGCGGGGCGAGCGGCCGCCGGTGGTGGCCTTGGCGCCAGTGGTGCCCGGCGATCCCGAGCTCGCGGCGGCGCTCGCGACGCTGCGCCGGGACGAGCTCGACGTGCTGCTGCTGCACGCGTGGGCGGAGCTGACCTACGAGGAGATCGCCGCCGCGCTCGACCTGCCGATCGGCACCGTGCGCTCGCGCCTGTCCCGCGCCCGCGCGCGGCTGCGCTCGCTGCTGCCGGAAAGGAGCCCCGTTCGATGAACCGCCTCCGCGAGGCCTACCAGCCGTACGACGAGCCGCTGCCGCGGGCGACGCGGGAGCGGATCGAGGCGCTCCTCTCCGGCCCGCCGCCGCGTGGCGCCGCCCCGTCCTCCCGCGGTCCCGCCGCCCTGCCGCGCCACGCCGCCCTGCCGCGCCACGCCGCCCCGCCGCGCCACGCCGCCCCGCCGCGCCACGCCGCCCCGCCGCGCCACGCCGCCCCGCCGCGCGACGCCGCCCCCTCCCCGCGCGGTCCCGCCGCCTCGCCGCGCGACGCCGCCTCCCCGCGCCGCCGGCGGCGCCGCGCGCTTCCCCTCGCGTTCGCGGCGGTCGCCGCGACCGTCGTGGTCGTCGTCGTCCTCTCCGCCGGCGGGTCCGAGCCCGCGTCCGCCCGCGCGGCGTGCACGCCCGCCGGCGCCGCGGCGCCGTGCACGCACGCGCTGGCGCAGGTCGCGCTCGGGCACGTGCTGCCCGGGTCCGGCGACGTTCTCTACGTGCGCAGCAGCTGGGTCGTGACCGGGTTCACCGTCGACGCTTCCGGCCGCGGACCGGGCAATCGCATCCGGCTGGCCGAGGCGCGGACGCCGTTCGAGGTCGTCCGGCGCGCGGTCGACGAGCTGTGGGTCGCACCGGATGGGCGCGGGCGGGTCGCGCACACCGATCCCGGCCCGGCGCAGCTGGCCGCGCCCGCCGACGCGGCCGCGTGGCGCGCGGCCGGCTCGCCGGACCTCGAAGCGCTCCTCCCGCCCGCGGGCGAGGGGATGCGCCCGCTGCAGCAGGACGTGCCGGACGTCGACAGCGTCCTGCTCGGGACGAACGGCCTCTACGACGTCCTCCCCCACGACGGCGACCCGCTGGCGCCGATCCCGCGCGACCCGGTCGCCCTCGCCGCCTGGCTGCGCGAGCGCGCGTTCAAGGAGCGCGCGGCGCACGACCGCGGCTGCACGCTCGACGGGGCCGGCTGCAAGCCGGAGACGCTGCGCGAGATCGAGCGGACGATCGCGGGTGACATCACGACGCTGCTCGCGTATCCGGCGACGCCGCGGGAGCTCGCCGCGCCGCTCGTGCAGCTGCTCGGCGAGCAGCCGGGTGCCCGTGCGCTCGGACTGGTCCACGACGAGGCGGGACGCGAGCTGGCCGCGATCGCGCTCGGCGACGGCGAGGTCGTCGCGCTCGATCCGGAGACGGGCGTGCTCGGCGCGGTCGGGGCCGAGTCCGGCGGCGTCGTCCGCTGGCGGCGCACCTACGCGGCCGCCGCGGCGCGCGTGCCGGCGGTCGGCGATCGCTGACGGGCGGCGACGACGAGCGCGTGCGGGCTCGCCGCCCCCGCGCCACTCGCCGCCCGCCCGACCGCGCCACTCGCCGCCCGGCCCGCGCCACTCGCCGCCCGCCCGGCCGCGACTCGCCGCCCCGGCGCTAGGGTCCCTGGACATGAGCACGCACGTCGTCATCGCGAAGCTGGCGGGGCTGGCGGGGAGCGTGGGCGAGCTGCGCGAGCTGCTCACCGGCCGCGCGCGCGAGGTCCGCGCGGAGCCGGGCTGCGCCGGGTACGAAGTCACCGAGCTGCTCGACGAGCCGGCGGCGTTCCTGATCGTGCAGACGTGGACGTCGCAGGAGGCGCTGCGCGCGCACTTCGCCTCGGCGGGGCAGGCGGACTACCAGCACGCGGTCGATCACATGCTCGCGCGGCCGTCGGAGGTCGTCATCCACCAGGTGGCCGCGTCCACGCGCCCGGCGCCGGACACGTCGCCGACGGACCCCGGCCGCTACGGCTGAAGCCAGGCCACGCGGCCGCGCAGCTCGCGCGCGACGTCGCGCGCCGCGCGGTCCTCGGTGCTGACGCGCAGATCGATCCCGTCGAGCGCCGGAATCTTCACCGCGAGCCGGCGCGCCGCCGCGACGAGGCGGTCGCGGCCGTGCCACTCGGCCGGCTCGCGCTCGCGGACCCGCCGCGCGGCCGTCTTCGGCGAGGCGGTCACGCAGACCACGACGGTCTCGTCGGCCGCGATCGCGTCGAGCAGCCAGCGAAGGTGCTCGCCCGTCTCGGTCGTCGCGGCGATCAGGAAGCGGTCGCGCCCCCGCACCCGCAGCTCACGCAGCGTGACCGCGAGCACCGCGTACGCCTCGCGCTCGTTCAGCCACGGATGGCCCGCGGCGAGCAGCTCGCTCTCCAGGAACGCGTGCGGGACGCCGTCGTTGTCCAGCAGTCCGTGCAGCGCCTCGAGGACCGCCGACTTGCCGGCCCCCGGCGCCCCGGTCAGCACGAGCGCGCGAATCATTTTCCAAGAAGGATGCCCGAACCGTTACTCTCGCCTGAGGTCCAGTTGGTCACAGGAGGGTTGGGAAGTGGGAAAGCGGTACCTGCCATGGATGGCGTGCGCGGCGATCGCGGTCGTCAGCGCCCCGGCGTTCGCGTTTGGAAAGGCGGACGATCCGACGACGTCCGCGGAGCTCGTCGCGCATGACGGCGACGGCGGCGCGGTGTGGTTCCAGGACGCCGCGTCGGCCAGCACCAGCGACCATACGGTCGAAATCGTCGCCGGCCAATCGGTGAAGTTCAGCTTCCCCGGGCCGGGCACGATCCACAACGTCGCGATTCCCACCACCGGTGGGACGCAGCCGACGACGTGCAACCAGACGAAGCTCGCGAACACCGGCGGCACGCTGGACCGGGACGGCAAGCTGCCGATGCCCGAGCTCGCGGGCGGCTTGCCCGGCTGGGAGGGTTACTGCACGTTCGACACGCCGGGGACCTACACGCTCGTCTGTGCCGTGCACGAGGCGCAGGGGATGTTCGCGACGGTGATCGTCGCGGAGCCGACGGCGACGCCGACCGCCACGGCCACCACGACGCCGGAGCCGACGGCGACGCCGACCGCCACGGCCACCACCACGCCGGACCCGACGACGACGCCCGATCCGAGCACGACGCCCGATCCGAGCACGACGCCGGACCCGGGCACCACGCCCGATCCGAGCACGACGCCGGACCCGAGCACCACGCCCGATCCGAGCACGACGCCGGACCCGACCGTCGACCCGAACACGACCCCGGTCCCGCAGCCGGCCGTGAACGCGACCCCGGTCCCCACGGCGATCGCGACCCCGGCGCCGGCCCTGAAGCCCGCGCCGAAGGTCAAGACCGCCACGTTCAAGCGCTCGAACCGCACGCTCACCGTCGCGGGGACGACGACCGCGACCGGCAAGGTCAAGGTGGCCCTCACCTACAAGAGCGGCAAGGCCACGCGCACCAAGTCCTTCAGCGTCGCGATCAAGAAGGGCAAGTTCAGCGGCAAGTACAAGCTCAGCGCCGCCGACGCGAAGAAGGCGACGAAGCTGTCCGTGTCCGTGAGCTACAGCGGCTCGAAGGCCGCGAAGAAGTCGGTCTCCGTCAAGAAGTAGCGCTCAGGTCCTGCACGGCCCAGGCGTTCCCGTCCGGGTCGGAGAAGAACACGAACGCGCCCCACGGAAAGCGCTGAATCTCCGAGACGTCGACGCCGCGCGAGGCGAGCTCCGCCCGCGCGGCCTCGATGTCGTCCACCACCAGCTGCAGCCCGCGCACCGAGCCCGGCTCCGCCTCGGTGACCCCGGTGCCGATCGCGATCGAGCACGCCGAGCCGGGCGGCGTCAGCTGCACGAACCGCAGCCCCTCGTTGACCTGGTGGTCGTGGTCGGCGTTGAAGCCCGCCTGGTCGACATAGAACGCCTTGGCGCGGTCGACGTCGGAGACGGGAACGGCGACGAGCTCGAGCTTGAAGTCCATGCCGCCAACCCTACGCGGCAATACGGTCAAGTTCTGTCCGCAATGCGTCCGGAAGCGTCGACGCGTGCACGATGCCCAGCGCGCGCGTCGCCCGCGTCAGCGCCGTGTAGAGGCCGCCGGGGCCGCCGTCGGGCCGCTCGTCCAGGATCGCGGCCGGTTCGACGACCACCATCGCGTCGAACTCGAGCCCCTTGGTGACGTGCAGGTCCAGCAGGTTCACGCCGCCGCCCAGCGGCGAGCGCGTCGCGTCCACCGCCTCCGCGCCGAGCGCGTCCCGCACCGCCTCGAACAGCACCCGCGGCGCGACGACCCCCACGCTGCCGACGTCCTCCGCGAACCGCGCCGCCACCCGCGCCGCGGCCGCCGCCACGTCGGCCCCACGCTCGACGACCGGCGCGAACGGCGCCTCCCGCACGCCCCGCGGCGCCGGCGCGCCCGGCGGCAGCAGCGCCCCCGCGAGCGCCAGGAACTCCCGCGGTACGCGGTAGCTGACCGCCAGCTCGCTGACCTCGTGCGCGCCCACGCCGGCCTCTCGCAGCACGGTCTCCCAGGACACGACGCCCGCGTCCGCCGTCCGCTGCGACAGGTCGCCGAGGATCGTCAGCGACTGCCCGCGCGCCCGCCGCACGGTCATGCGCAGCTCCATCGGCGTCAGGTTCTGCGCCTCGTCGACCACGACGTGCCCGAACCGCCGGAACCCCGGATCGATCAGCCAGACCGCCTCGTCGAGCAGCGCCACGTCCGTCGGCGTCATCTCGGCGCGCTTCACGGCCGCGGACGCCCCACGCAGCAGCGCCAGCTCCTCCACGCTCAACAGGTCGCCCGCGACCTCCGCCGCCCGCCGCTTGTAGAGCTGCGAGACGAGCGCCTCCGGCGTCACCCGCGGCCACGCGCGCGTCGCCAGCCGCTGGTAGTCCTTGGACCCGCGCACGAAGCGGATCGTGTCGTCGGCGGACTCCTCCCCCGGCGCCCGCGACGCGATCAGCCCCGCCAGCCGCTCGCGGAACCGCCCGCGCCCCGCCTCGTAGGAGAACGTCCGCTCGCGCACGGCCGCCACCAGGTCCCGCAGGTCCGCCTCGCTCACGGTCACCTCGCGGCGGCCCACGGCCACGTCCGCCCCTTCCAGCTTCAGCCGGCTCCAGAGCAGCCGTTCGAGCAGCACCGCCATCCGCGCGCTGCCCTTCAGCGCCGCCAGCTCCCGGCTCTCGTCCACCTCCCCGTGCGGCTGGGCGATCAGCGCGCCGATCGGCCGCTGCTCGACCCCGCCCTCGCCCAGCGCCGGCAGCACCTGCTCGATGTAGCGGATGAACGTGTCGTTCGGGCCGACGACCAGGACGCCCTCGCGCCCCAGCTGCGGGTCCGCGTACAGCAGCCATGCGGCGCGGTGCAGGCCGACCGCGGTCTTCCCGGTCCCCGGCCCACCCTGGATCACCAGCGCGCCGTCCCCCTCACGGCTGATCAGCTCGTACTGGTCGGGCGTGATGGTCGAGATGATCTGGCGCATCTCCCCCACCCGCCGGCGCGTGATGTCCTCGACGATCGCGTCGGTGAGACGGTCGTCGTCGCCGGTGTCGAGCCGCTCGTCCACGTACCCGAGCACGCGGTTGTCCTCGATGTCGAGCCGCCGTCGTAACCGCACCCCGCGCGGCTCCTGCGGTGTGGCCGCGTAGAACGGCTCGGCCGCGGGCGCCCGCCAGTTGACCGACAGCAGCTCGTCGTTGGCGCTCCAGACCGCGTGGCGGCCCACGTACAGCGTGCCCTCGGCGGTGTCGATGCGCCCGAAGTACAGCGGCCCACTGGCCTCCGTGTACGCGCGGATGCGCTCGCGCCGCATCCGCTCCAGCGCCTCGTTGGCGTAGTCGTCGCTCCCGGCCGGTCGGCGGCGCCCGACGAGCGCAGCGAACGCCCGGTCGTACGCTTCCACGGTCGTATTGAGATGTTCCTGCTCGGCCTCCAACATGCCCAGAAATCTTGTCAACCTCAAAGACGCGTCCAAGGACTACGCCGCGCGCACGATCCTGCACGCGGTCACGCTCGGCGTGTCCGAGGGCGACCGGATCGGCGTCGTCGGCCGCAACGGCGACGGCAAGTCGACGCTGCTCCGGCTGATCGCGGGGGTCGAGGCGCCGGACGCCGGCGCGGTCACGCTCGTCGGCGGCCTGCGCGTCGCGCTGCTCGGGCAGGGAGACGAGCTCGACGGCGCGCGGACGGTCCGCCAGGAGCTCGGCGTCGACGAGGAGTGGCGGCGTGACGCCCGCGTCCGCGACGTCTTCGAGGGCCTGCTGGGCGGCGTCGTCTCGCTCGACGCGCCGATCGCGCCGCTGTCCGGCGGCGAACGGCGCCGGATCGCGCTCGCGCAGGCCCTGCTCGGCGATCCCGACCTGCTGCTGCTCGACGAGCCCACCAACCACCTCGACGTCGAGGGCGTCGATTGGCTCGCGCGCCACCTGGCGGCGCGGCGCGGATCGATGCTGGTCGTCACCCACGACCGCTGGTTCTTGGACGCGGTCTGCACGCACACGTGGGAGGTCGCGGCCACCGAGGTCCACCAGTACGAGGGCGGCTACGCGGCGTACACGCTCGCCCGCGCCGAGCGGGCGCGGCAGGCGGCGGCGCGCGAGGAGCGCCGCCAGCAGCTGCTGCGCAAGGAGCTCGCGTGGCTGCGGCGCGGGCCGCCGGCGCGCACGTCGAAGCCGAAGTTCCGGATCGAGGCCGCCAACGCGCTGATCGCGGACGAGCCCGAGCCGCGCGACAAGACCGAGCTGCTGCGGTTCGCGACGTCGCGGCTCGGCAACAAGGTGATCGACGCGGAGGACGTGTCGCTGGCGTACGGCTCGCGGGTGATCCTGCGGCACGCGACGTGGCGGCTCGGTCCGGCGGACCGCTTCGCGCTGGTCGGTGTCAACGGGTCCGGCAAGACGTCGCTGATGCGGCTGATCGCGGGGGTCCTGCCGCCCGACGCCGGCACGATGACGCAGGGCGCGACGGTCAAGCTCGCGTTCCTGACGCAGGACACGGCGGAGATCCCCGGGGACCTGCGGGTGCTCGAGTCCGTCGAGGCGATCCGGGGGCGCGTGCGGCTCGGCGACGGAAGCGAGCTGACCGCGGGGATGCTGTGCGAGCGGTTCGGCTTCGGCGGCGAGAAGGGGCGCACGCTGGTGCGCGACCTGAGCGGCGGCGAGCGCCGGCGCCTGCAGCTGATGCGGCTGCTGATGGGCGAGCCGAACGTCCTCCTGCTCGACGAGCCCACCAACGACCTCGACATCGACACGCTGACCGCGCTCGAGGACCTGCTCGACGGCTGGCCGGGGACGCTCGTGGTCGTCTCCCACGACCGCTACTTCGTCGAGCGCGTCTGCGACAACGTCTACGCGCTGCCCGGCGGCGGGGAGCTCCGGCACCTGCCCGGCGGGATCGAGCAGTACCTCGAGCTGCGGCGGCCGCCGGCCGAGGCGGTTGCGGCGCCGAAGCGCGCGGTCCCCAACCAGGCGGTCGTGCGCGCGGCGCGCAAGGAGGCGGCACGGCTGGAACGCGCGCTGGAGAAGCTCGGCGAGCGCGAGACGTCGCTGCACGAGGCGATGGCCGCGGCCGCGACCGACCACGTGCGCCTGCGCGAGCTGCAGGGCGAACTGGGCGATGTGGGTGCGGAGCGCGAGCAACTCGAGGCGGAGTGGCTAGAAGCGGCCGAGCAGGCCGGCTAGGACGTCGTCGGGGAACCGGTCGATCTCCACGTCCGTGAAGCGCAGGACGGTGTGGCCGGCGGCGATCAGCGCCGCGGTCTGCCCTTCGTCGCGCTTGCGGGACGCGGGCCGCAGGTGCGCGGGGCCGTCGACTTCGACCACGAGCTTGCGCGCCGGCCACTGAAAGTCGACCTCGTAGCCGTAGAGCGCGGTGTTCACCAGCGGCTCGGGCAGCGGCGCGACCAGCGCGAGGAACGCGTCTTCCAGGTAGCTGCGCGTGCCCGCGCTGCCGGCGAGGTGAAGCGCGACCGCGCGCTCGGTCACGTGCAGGTTGCGGCGCCCGCTCGCCCGCGCGAGCGCCGCCCGGGTCGCGGTGAGGTCGAACCGCTTCCGGTACGCGGCCTCGTGGATCACGTTCGCGATCTGGTGCGCGGTCAGGTCGTCGCCGAGATCGACGAGCAGCCGCGCGACCGTGGTCACCGGCACGCCCCGGTACACGGTCACGTCGCGGGGGTCGAGTCTCCGGCAGCACCGGATGTCGATCCCGCCGATCGGCCGGTGCCGGCGCGGGACGAGCACCTGCGGCCGTGACGCGCGGAACCGCGACACGCGGAAGAGCTCTCCCGCCGAGCGGCCGGCGAGCACACCATCGGCCGCGAGCACCGCGGCCATCCATTGCGCCTCACGCGACAGATCGCCCGGGTACGAGTACACGCCCGGGTAGCGCCGCACCAGGCCGCCGTGCTTGACGCGGCGGCCGATCGCACCGTACGTCAGCCCCGCGGCGAGCAGGTCAGCGGTCGTGAACAGCCCCAGGGGTGAGGAACAAATCTTGCGTGTGGCGACAGTTCTGTTCCTCACCCCCCGAGTCTGCAATCGCGGGGTGCGACGAAACAAGACGCGTTTGTTACAAAATTGCTCGTTCTCTGTTCCAAATCAGGGGGTCAATCTTGAGAGGACGCAACCTCGCGACGGGAGTGGCGGTGGCCGCGCTGACCGCGGGCGCCTACGCGATCGGGGTGAGCCAGAACCCCGCGCCGGCGACGGCGCAGAAGGGGTCCCAGGTCAACCTCTGGAAGACGTACACCGACGTCCTGACCAAGGCGCGCTACATCAGCCTCAACCACGTGCTGACGCCGACCCAGCCCGTCTGGAAGGGCTTCGGCCCCTCGACGTTCTCACCGACCGTCGACCCGGCGACCGGCAAGCCGTACGAGTACGCCAAGGACGGGTTCGAGGCGACGCACTACGACCTGTCGACCGACCAGTTCGGGACGCAGCTCGATCCGCCCGCGCACTGGGCGCCCGAGTACCCGTCGATCGACGAGCTGCCGGCGACGTTCGCGGGCGTGCGCCTGCTGGTCGTGATCTCGATCGTCGACAAGGTCAAAAAGACGGGCGACTACGCGCTGCAGGTGTCCGACATCACGGCGTGGGAGCGCAAGCACGGGCGCGTGCCCGAGGGCTCGGTGGTCATGGTGCGCTCGGACTGGTCGAAGAAGTGGACGTCCGACCCGGTGAAGGCGAAGGCGCTCGCGGCCGACCCGGTCTTCCCGGGCGTCGGCCTGGCCGCGATCAAGTTCCTGCAGCTCAAGCGCCACATCCTGTTCCACGGCCACGAGCCGCTGGACACCGACACCACGCCGACGCTCGAAGGCGAGGCCTGGCTGATGCACCACGGCTACGCGCAGGCCGAAGGTGTGGCGAACCTCGACAAGGTGCCACCGACCGGCTGCCTGGTCAGCATCGGCTTCCCGCGCTTCAAGGGCGGGACCGGCGGCTACGCGAGCTACACCGCGATCTGCCCGCCGAACGTCAAGGGCGCGAAGATCTCACGCGCGGACGCGCCGCTCAAGAAGTTCGCGAAGCCGCTTCACTGGGACGCGGCGACGGGGACTCGGGTGCGCTGAGCTGGTCGTCCGGCTCGCGCTCCGGTTCGGAGCGCGGGCCGGGCACGGCGCACACGCCGCCCTCGCAGGCGGCGGCGTCGGGGTCGCCGAGGATCTCGAACGGGCTCATGCGCTCGGCACCCGCTCGTCGAGGACCTTGTCGAGCACCTGCTGGAAGATCTCCGGGGCCTGCGCGCCGGACACGCCGTACTTCGTGTCGAAGACGAAGAACGGGACGCCCTGGATGCCGTAGCGGGTCGCGAGCTCGATGTCCGCCTGGACCTCGTCCAGATACTCGCCGGCGCGCAGCGAGCGCAGCACGTCCTCGCGGTCGAGCCCGATGTCCGCCGCCAGGTCCGCGAGCTCCTCCTCGCGGCCGACGTGGCGGCCCTCGATGAAGTACGCGCGCATGAGGCGCTCCTTGGCCTCGATCTGCTTGCCGTGCTGCTTGGCGTAGTGCAGCAGCTGGTGGGCCTTGATCGTCTTGGTGTGCTGGAGCGCGTCGAAGTCGTAGTCGAGCCCGACCTCGGCGGCGATCCCGCTCACCCGGTCGAGCATCTGGCGCACCTGATCGGCCGGGTAGCCCTTGTGGGCGACCAGGAAGTCGATCTCGCTGCCGTCGTAGTCGACGGGCGTGTCGGGCGCCAGCTCGAAGCTGTGGTACGTGACCTCGACGTCGGTCCCGGGATGCGCGGCCGCGAACGCCTGCGCCCCGGCCTCGAACTTGCGCTTGCCGATGTAGCACCACGGGCAGGCGATGTCGGACCACACGTCAACCTTGATCACATCACTCATACTTCAGAAAGTATAGTGCCTCGGACCGCTGAGCGCGGCGCGGCCGTATCACGGGCATGCTCGCACTCGCACTCGCCGCGGCGCTCGCCCTTCCCGCGCCGGGGAACCTGCTGGTGGAGGCGCCGTCGTTCGGCCTCGCGATCGTCGCGCAGGACGGTCACGTGACCCGGCTGGGGCGCTGGTACGACGGGGCGTGGTCGGCGGACGGCAGCGTGATCGCCGCCGTCGGAGACCGGCGGCTGGTCACGCTCGACGACCGCGGCCGCGTGCGCTGGCGGCTCCCGCGCCGCGAGCCCGCGCAGCCGGACTGGTCGAGCGACGGCGCCCGGCTCGCGTACCGCGACGGCGCGGCGCTGCGCGTCGTCCGGGCGGACGGGCGTGGCGATCACGCGCGCGCGGCCAGACTCGGGCCCGCCGGGCCGCGCTGGCGGCCGGGAGCGCGGGGTCAGCTCGCGTACGCGGACGCGCGGGGAGTGGTGCGGCTGCTCGACGGTGCCCGGACGGCGTGGACGTCGGACTCCGGCCCGCCGGTGCGGCCGTACGGGCTGCGCTGGTCGGCCGACGGAACGCGGCTGGCGGCGATCTCGGGGAGCGTCGTGCGCGTGTTCGACGGCGCGACCGGGCGGCTCGTCGAGCGGATCGGGACGACCCGGCGCAACCACTTCCAGCTCGGCGTCTACGCGGGCGGCGACCTCGTGCTCGTCCGCCACGACTTCTCGCGCGGGACGAGCGTCGTGACCCGCGGAACGCGCACCGTGCTCCGCGGCCGCGGAAGCGTGAGCGACGTGACCGCCTCGCCCGACGGCGCGTGGCTGCTGCTCGGCCGCCGCTACGCCGACCGCTGGGAGCTCCGCTCGGCCGGCGCGACGCGCGAAGTCCACGGCGTCACGCGGCGGATCAACCCGGGCGCGAGCGGGCGCTGGGCGTTCCCGATCGTCCGCGGTTGGTCACAGGTACGGGCGTCAGCGCAATACAGGCTCGAATGCCCGAACCGAGCGACGAGCAGCTGCTGACCGACGCCCGCGGCGACGGCGACGCGTTCGCCGCGTTCTACCGGCGGCACGCGCCGACGCTGCTCGGCTATCTGACGCGCCGCACCGGCAACGCGGAGGTGGCGGCCGACCTGACGGCCGAGACGTTCGCCGCCGCGCTCGAAGGTCTTCCCCGCTTCCGCCCCGACCGCGGCCCGGCGACCGCCTGGCTGTACGGGATCGCTCGCCACAAGCTCGCCCGCGCGCTCGAGCGCGGGCGCGTGGAGGACGCCGCGCGCCGCCGCCTGCGGCTGCCGCGGATCACGGTCGACGACGAGGAGATCGAGCGGATCGAGGCGTTCGCCGCCGCCGAGACGACCGGGCGGCTGATCCACGAGCTGCTCGAGCGGCTGCCCGCCGAGCAGCGCACGGCGCTCGACGCGCGGGTCGTCCACGAACGCGAGTACGGCGAGATCGCCGGCTCGCACGCCACTTCCGAGACCGTGATCCGCAAGCGCGTCTCGCGCGCGCTCGCGCGGCTGCGGTCGGGCCTGGAGCAGACGCCATGACCACTTTCCTCGAGGAGCTCGAACGCCAGCTGACCGACGCCGCGCACCGGCGGGCCGCGAGGCGGCCGAGGCGGCCGTGGCGCCGCGTGGCGATGGGGGCGCCGCAGGGTGACGGCGCGGCGCGGCCCGACGACGCGGCGCAGGACGGCACGACCCGGCATGGCGACGCCGCCCGGCATGGCGACGCGGTGCGGCGCGGGACGCGCGCGCCGTGGCGCGGGCCCGCGGCCGCGAGCGTGGTCGCCGTGGTCATCCTCGCGCTCGGCTTCGCGGCCGCGTGGCGCGTCCCGGACACGACGCACGCGCCCGCCGAGCGTCCCGCATCCACCGCCACCCCGGCGCCCGCGACCCCCACGCCGTCACCCCGCCCCTCGCTCGCCGGCGCCCAGGTCGAAATCGTCAACGCCGCGGGCGTTCCCGCCGTCGCGAGCTCCGCCGCCGCGCAGCTGATGCGGCTCGGCGCCCGCGCGCGTTCCCGCGCCACGGAGCGCGTCCGCCCCACCTCGGTGGTCACCGGCGACGCCCCGCAGGCGCGCCGGATCGCCGCCGCGCTCGACATCGCGAACGTCGAGCCCGGGCCGGATCTGACCGTCTACCTCGGCACCGACTACCTCGAGCCTGCATCGGCCCTGCACCAGCGCCTGGCGATCCTGCGCCGGGACGGCCCGCTCATGACGACCGCCGGGCGCGTCCAGGTGATCGGCAACCGCACGGGCGCCTGCCTCTCGCTCCGCAACGGCTGGACGTGCACCACGACCGCGCGCACGCTCGCCGGCTGGCTCATGCTCTCCCGCCGCGGCGACGACGACGCGCTGCTCGCCGCGGTCGGCGTGGTGCCCGACGACATCGACCACGTGGAGCTGCGTCTCGCCGACGGGACGACGCGCACCGCGCCCGTCACCCTCAACGTCTGGAGCACCACCGAGAACGTGCGCCGCGTCACCGTCGGCGCACGTACGCTCACGGTGCCGTGATCTGCGTCGCCGGCACGTGCGTGCGCGTCACGAACGCCGCCGCCGGCCCCGGGAGCTTCTCGACCACCGTCCAGCCGCGCCGGCTGTCCGCCACGTACTCGGCCTCACCGACGATGTGCGCCGGCAGGACGACGAACCGCCGCGGATGGGCGCGCACGTCGGCGTACTCGCGCTCGGTCATCCGCAGCGCGGACCCGCACGCGACCAGGCCGCACTCGCAGCGCCAGGGCATGACCTCCCCGATCGGGTCCAGCGCCGCCAGGCGATCGTTGAACGCGCGCCGCCGAGCCTGGCGAAACGCGATCAGGACCAGCGCCTGATCGGAAGAGGACGACTCCATGAGAACTATTTACACGACCGCGGAGCGGATCTGTAGGTAGGCTGTCTACCTATGGAGACTGCCGATCATCGGCGCGACTGGCTGCGCGGCGTCCTCGACCTGTGCCTGCTGGCGCTGCTCGCCGACGGCGAGGCGTACGGGTACGAGCTCGCGAGACGCCTGGAAACCCTCGGGTTCGGTCCGGTGCCGGGCGGCTCGCTCTACCCGGCGCTGCTGCGCCGCGAGCGGCTCGGGCACCTGCGCGCCGAGTGGCGCGCGGGAGCGGGCGGGCCTGGACGCAAGTACTACGTGCTGACCGACGCCGGCCGCGCGGCGCTGGAGAGCGAGGCGCGCGGCTGGCACGCGTTCGCGGACACGGTCGCCGCCGCGCTCGCGGGGCGAGGCGCGGCGGCGCGCGGCGAGGCCGCGACGTGAGGCGCGATCGCTGGCTCGACGCGCTCGCCCACGAGCTCGCCACGCGCGGCGTCGCTCCCGCCGACGCGGCCGCGGTTGTCGTGGAGGCCGAAGCGCACCTGCGCGACGCCGCGACGCCGCCGCTGGACGCGTTCGGCTCCCCCGCCGATCGACCGCCCGGCGGCGGCCGGCGTGATGCTGGCGGTGACGGCGTGCACGGCCGTCGCGGCCGGCAGCGCGCTCGGCGCCGTCGCGCGTCGCGAGCAGGACGGCGCGCTCGCGCTGTTCATCGTCGCCGGGCTGCAGTTCATCGCGGACCCACCGACCCTGCTCGCGCACGTGCTCCCGTTCTGGTCGACGCGCGAGCTGGCGACGTGGGCGGTCGACGGCACCGGCTCGCCCGCCGCCGGCCTGGCCCACGCGGCCGCCACCGTCGCGGTCTGCGCGCTCGTCAGCGTCCCGCTGCGCGCGCGACGAGCTTCCGGCCGATGACCATGCGCTGGATCTCCGACGTGCCTTCGCCGATCAGCAGCAGCGGCGCGTCGCGATACAGCCGCTCGATCTCGTACTCCTTCGAGTACCCGTAGCCGCCGTGGATGCGGAAGCTGTCCTCGACGACCTCCTTGCCGGTCTCCGAGGCGAACAGCTTCGCCATCCCGGCCTCGACGTCGGACCGCTCGCCGGCGTCCTTCATGCGCGCCGCCTTGAGCATCAGCAGCCGCGCCGCCTCGACTTTGGTGGCCATGTCGGCGAGCTTGAACTGGATCGCCTGGTGCTCGGCGATCGGCTTGCCGAACGTCCGCCGCTCCTGCGCGTACTTGAGCCCCAGCTCCAACGCCCGCTGCGCGATCCCCACGCCCCGCGCCGCGACGTTCACGCGCCCGACCTCGAGCGCGTCCATCATCTGCGCGAACCCGCGCCCCAGCCCGGCCTCCTCGCCCCCGAGGATCATGTCCCCCGGACAGCGGTAGCCGTCGAAGACCAGCTCGGTGGACTCCACGCCCTTGTAGCCGAGCTTGCGGATCTGCGGCGGCACCGTCAGCCCCGGGTTCTCAGCCGCCCCCGGCTCCTTCTCCGCGATGAAGCACGTCAACCCGCGGTGCGGCGGCCGCGCGTCCCGGTCGGTCCGCACGAGCACGAACACCACGCCGGACCGCAGCCCGTTCGTGACCCACATCTTCGACCCGTTGAGCACCCAGTCGGACCCGTCGCGCACGGCGCTGGCCTGGATCGCCGCGACGTCGGACCCGAGCTCCGGCTCCGACAACGAGAACGCCGCCCGGATCTCCCCCGTCGCCATCCGCGGGAGCAACCGCTCACGCTGCGCCTCGGTCCCGAACTTCATCAGCAGGTAGGACCCGATGAAATGCGTGTTGACGATCCCGCTGATCGAGATCCAGCCGCGCGAGAGCTCCTCCACGATCATCGCGTAGGTCGTCAGATCCAACCCCATCCCGCCGTATTCCTCGGGGATCGTCACCCCGAACAACCCCAGCCCGCGCATCTGCGCCACGATCGGCTCCGGGAACTCGTCTACGGCGTCGTAGTGCTCGGCCTGCGGCAGGATCTGCTCGTCCACGAACTGACGAACCATCTCCAGAATCGCCTGCTGCTCTTCGGTCTTCTCGTAAAACGCGGCGGCCATCAGCGAAGCTTAGGCGGTGAACTTCGCGTTTGACGTGGTGGGACAAACCCCGCCGGACGCCCTCGCGCTGGTCGAGCTGACCCGCGACGGCGGCCGCCGCGAGCACACGTTCGGCGAGGTCGCGGACGCCGCCGCCCAGCTCGCCGGCGCGCTCGAGAACCGCGGCGTTCGCCGCGGCGACGTCGTCCTCACGCTGATCGGCAACCGCGCCGAGTGGGCGATCACCCTGCTCGCCTGCTTCCGCCAGGGCTTCGTCGCGCTGCCCTGCACCGAGCAGCTGCGCCCGAAGGATTTGCGACAGCGCCTCGACGTCGCCCGGCCGGCCCTCGTCGTCGCCGACCCCCGCAACGAGGCGACCCTCGCCGCCGCCGGCTGGACCGGCCCGACGCTGTTCGAGCCGGAGCGCGCGCACAGGCCGCCGCCCGCCGACCTGCGGCCGACCGACCCGTGCCTGCTCACGTTCACGTCCGGTACCGCGGGCGAGCCGAAGGCCGTCCTGCACGGCCAGCGCTACCTGACCGGCCAGCGGCTGCAGGCCGAGCACTGGCTCGCGCCCGCGCCCGGTGACCTCGTCTGGTGCACGGCCGCCGCCGGCTGGAGCAAGTCCGCCCGCAACGCGTTCATCGCGCCCTGGCTGCGCGGCGCCGCGGCGCTGCTGCACGACGCGCGGTTCGACCCACACGAGCGCCTGCACATCCTCGAGCGCGAGCGGGTCGACGTCCTCTGCATGGCCCCGACCGAGTACCGCGTGATCGCCAAGCGCGCGACGATCGCGCCCGTCCCGTCGCTCAAGGGCCTGGTCGCGGCCGGTGAGGCGCTCAACCCCGAGGTCCTGCACGCGTTCCACGACGCGCTCGGCCTCTGGATCCGCGACGGCTACGGGCAGACGGAGACCGGCCAGCTGACCGGCGCGCCGCCCCACGAGAGGCCGCGGCCGGGCTCGATGGGCAAGCCGCTCCCGGGGGTGCGGCTCGACGTGGTCGACGGCGAGCTGGTCCTGCAGCCGCGCACCGACCCCACGTTCTTCCTGCGCTACCTGGGCGACGAGCCGCACGCGGGCCCCTGGCACACCGGCGACCGCGTGACCCGCGACGAGGACGGCTACCTGCACTTCGAAGGCCGCACCGACGACGTGATCATCTCGGCCGGCTACCGGATCGGCCCGTTCGAGGTCGAGTCCGCGCTGGTCGCCCACCAGGCGGTCGCGGAGGCGGCGGTGGTCGCCGCGCCGGACGACGAGCGCGGATCGGTCGTCCGCGCCGTCGTCGTCCTGCGCGACGGCTACGCGCCCAGCGAGGCCCTCAAGCGCGAGCTCCAGGACCACGTGAAGGCCCAGACCGCGCCGTACAAGTACCCGCGCATCGTGGACTTCGCGGCGGACCTACCCAAGACGAGCTCGGGCAAGGTCCGCCGCGCCGTGCTCAGGGCTGCGTCGTGCTGAGGGTGAACGTCAGCGTCTTGCTGTAAGCGCCGGTCCGCAGCGCGTCGCCGGCGCCGATCGCCTGGGTGAACGTGACCGGGACGTTCTCGTTGGAGGTCGGGCCGTCCCACGTCTTGACCGTGCCGAGGCCGCCGAGCGGCTGCGGCAGCGAGAACGTGCCGTTGACCAGATGGCCGGGCGACGCCGTGTTCTGATCGGCCACGCTCAGCGCGGCCTCCCCGGCGGTCGAGATCACCGACGCGGTCGTCGACGCCGAGTACGTCTGCTGGACGCCCGGCGTGAACGCGCCGAAGTCGGCCGCGGCACCGAGCGTCAGCGACAGCGTCGCCGGCACGTTCCCGCCGACCGGCGCGGTCACCGGCGCGGAGTTGTACGTGAACGCGTCCTGGCTCTGGACGTTCAGGCGCTCCGCCCGGGTGGCGCGGTTGGCGCCGTCGATCTCCGCCTGCGTGAGGTCGGCCGTCGGCGTCAGCGTCAGCGCGTCGAAGCCGCGCGCGATCTCCGAGGCGTAGATCGTGCCGTTGTACCAGTAGGTCGACCAGTAGCCGCCGGTGACCAGCGACGTGCCGCTGATCGGTCCGCGGTCGAAGTACGCGATCTCGCGCGGGTGGCTCGCGTCGGTGAAGTCGACCACCGATGCACCGCCCTGGTAGAAGGCCTGCACGAGGATGTCGCGGCCCGGGATCGGGATCAGCGACGGGACGTGCGTGACGCAGTTCTCCTGCGCCGTCTGCGCCACCGGCAGCTTGTAGTAGCTGCGGAACACGAGCTTGCGGTCGACGATCTCGTAGATCGCGTCGCCGCCCCAGTTGATCTGGTCGGTCGCGCGGCAGCGCGCGCCGGTGCCGCCGCCCCACTCGTCGGTGAAGACGACCTTGGTGCCGTCGTTGGAGAACGTCGCGCCGTGCCAGTACGCGAACACCGGGTCGGCGACCGCGTCGATGCGCTTCGGGTTCGCCGGGTCGGAGATGTCGATCAGCAGGCCGTTGCCGGCGCAGGCGCCCGCCGCCAGGTCGAGCTGCTCGTAGACCGTGATGTCGTGGCAGTGGTTGGTGTTCGGCGACGGCGACCAGTTCGTGTTGGACGGGTGGCGCTGCGTCGTCGGGCCGTTCTGGAGGCCGTTGAGCGCGCCGGTCTCGTCGTTCTTGAACAGGCGCGGCTCATTGACCACCGCGGCGGCCGCCGGGTCCGCCAGCGGGACCTTGATGACCTCGATCCGCCACTGAGACGGATTCTCGGTAGTTGCCCCGGCGTTGCTGCAGCCCGCCAGCTCGGTCGCGCTGCGCACACCGGCCGCGCCGGAGACGTAGATGTAGACGTTGTCCGGGTCGTTCTTGGGCCGCACCAGCGTGTGCGTGTGCGAGCCGCGGCACGTCTGCACGCCGCCGACCTGACGCGGCTGCGTGATGTCGGAGATGTCGAAGATGCGCACGCCGCGGAAGCGCGTCTCCGCCGTCGCGGCCGGCGTCAGCGTGCAGTCCTTCTTCGCGCGCGTCTCCTCCACCGACATGAACAGCAGGTGCTTGTACACCGAGACGTCGCCCTGGCCGCCCGGGCAGACGACCGACGTCTTGAGCGTCGGCGCGGTCGGGTTCGAGACGTCATAGACGTTGAAGCCGTTGAAGTTCCCGACGAACGCGTGGTTGCCCTGGAACGCCATGTCGGAGTTCGCGAACGACAGGTCGCCCGCGTTGTTGGGGTTCGAGAACCCCGGCGCCTTGCCCAGGTGCGTGTCCAGTCGCAGGCCGAGCGCGGCCGTGCCCGCGTCCGTCAGGCCCGGCGACAGCCCGAACCGTGGGTCGTCCGTGGTGGGCAACTGCGCGGCCGCCGTGGCCGGTACCGCCAACAGCGCCGCTGCCGACAGCAGCGCTGATACGTTCCTCCGCATCTCGTGACTCCCTCCTCGTTTCCTCAGCTCACCCTCATTTCGGACGATAACCTATGAGAATGCGTCTCGGCAACCGGTTGGTTGTGCTGTGCTCCGCGAGCGTGCTCGTCGCGGGCTGCGGCGAGTCCAAGAAGGCGGAGCCGGACCCGGAGTCGACCCCGCGCGTGAGCATCGTGCAGGCGGGCGCGCCGGGTCAGGCGTCGCGCCCGCTCAGCGAGGAGGAGGCCGCCGCGGCGCCGGTGATCGAGCACACCCAGGCCGACGTCGACTTCATGCGCGGGATGATGCACCACCACCAGCAGGCGGTGGTCATGACCGAGTGGGTGCCGGACCGCACGTCCAACCGCAGCGTTCGCCTGATGGCCAAGCGGATGGGCAGCTCGCAGGAGGTGGAGATCGAGCAGATGTGGAAGTGGCTCGAGGACCGCGGGTTCGACCCGGCCGACCACCACCACGCACACGCGCAGATGCCCGGGATGCTCACGTCGGGGCAGCTCGCGCGCCTGAAGGCCGCCAAGGGCAAGGCGTTCGATCGCCTGTTCCTGCGCTCCATGACCATGCACCACGAGGGCGCGCTCACGATGGTGCGCGAGCTGCAGGACGCCGGCGGCGGGGCCGAGGCGGAGATCGGCAACTTCACGCGCCACGTCGAGGCCGACCAGCAGATCGAGATCGACCGCATGCGCGAGCTGCTGAGCGAGATCGCCTAGCCCGCGAGTCCGCTCAGGCGAGGAGGTCCGAGAGCACGCGTTCGATCGGGAACTCGGTGCGCTGCGGGATCTCCGGAAGCGACTCGACGGGGGCGACACGGAGCGCGATCGTGCGGTCCAGCGCGGCTCCGCCCAGCGTCGGGTCGAGGTACGCGAGGCGGTCCAGGGCCTCGATCCGCAGCTCGCGCTCGAGCGGCGGGTCGGGCGTGGCCGGGGACTCGGTGAAGGCGCGCAGGACGTCCGCGTAACGGTGGGGGAAGCCGAGGCCGCGCAGCAGCACGGGGTCGTGCGTGTCGAGCAGGTCGGCTAGCCGCAGCCAGTCCGCCATGCGCTCGAGCTCCGCGGGCGTCCGGGGAGCGGCGTGCGGCTCGAGCTCCAGCCACGTCATCGCGATCGCGGGCGGCTCCGGCTTCGGGTCCTCGAGGCGTGCCGCCGCCGCGAGCCAGGCCGCGACGGCGTCGACCGACAGCGCGCGCCCGCCCCAGCCGAGCCGCTCCAGGATCAGCCGCGCGAGCGCCTGCGTCTCGGGGCCGTCGACCGCGAGGGTGTGCAGCAGCCGCACCGCCGCGGCCTCGTCGAGCTCGCGGCACAGGTGATGGAGCCCGTCCCCGAGCGCGTCCCAGTCGGCGTCGTCGTGCAGCAACGGGCGCGGGTCGGCGAGGGCGATGGCGGCGCCGTCGACGCCGCAGTGCGCGAGGAAGCGGCGGCGGGCCGCGGCGTCGGCGGCGAGCTCGGCGATCACGAGATCGCGCCAGCTCGGGTGCACCCAGGTGACCCTCACGCGATCACCCGCAGGAAGTGGTCGGCGAGCCCGTCCACGAGGTCGGCGGGCGCGCGCGGCAGCCCGCTCGCGGCGTGCCGGCGCAGCGCGGCGGCGAGGTCGCGCTCGGCGACCGAGCCGGGCGGCGAGTCCAGCATCGCGTGCAGCAGCTCGCGCTGCTCCGGCCTGAGCGCGCGGTAGGAGGCGGCCATGCCGGCGGTCGGCTCGGCCAGCTCGCGCTCGACGCCGTTCTCCGGCGCGCCGCGCGCGACGTAGCGGCGGATGCGCTCGGGCGTGAAGTGCGGGTGGTCGACGATCGCGCGGCCGGTCGCCGGCAGGTGCGCGAGCTGCCGCGGGTCCAGGCCGGCGGCGCGCGCGTGGCGGAACAGGATCAGGGTCTTCTCCTCGACGCCGAGCGCGCCCGCGTCGACCAGCACGGACGCGGGCCGCGGGCCGCCGCGGCGCAGCGCCTCGGCGAGCGGCGCCGGGCGCGAGGTCCAGATCAGCCAGTGGCGCTCGTCGGTCACGCGCAGGATCCGTCCGAGCCGCTCGGCCCAGCGCTCGGCGGCGTCCGGCCGGTACTCGGCGGCGCCGAACGCGTCGTCGGCGATGAACAGCTGCGCGCGATCGCGGTCGTACGCGCGCTCGACCTCCTCCGGTCGCAGCGTCTCGTGGACCTCCCAGCCCTCGGTCAGCAGCGCCAGGCCCAGCGTGCGCGCGATCGCGGTCTTGCCCATCTCCGGCGGGCCGGTCAGGACCGCGAAGTGGTGGCGGCGGAGCGTCGCGACCGCGCGGTGCCACGCGGGCGTCGCGACGAACACGCGCGCGAGGGCACGCGTGGCCTCGATGTCGAGCGTCGAGCGCGCCAGCGCTTCGGCGTCCGGCTCGACGGCGCCGAGCGAGAGCAGCGCCGGCAGCTTGAAGCGCAGCTCGGGATGGCGCCGGATCGCGTCGAGCAGCTCGGCCTCGCCGTACGCGACGTCGCCGCTCCCAGCGCGTGGCGCGAACGTCACCAGCGTCCGGTGCGGCGGCAGCTCGTCCGGCGCCTCCCGCCACGCCGCGCACGCGACCACCGGCGGCGCGAGCGTGCGGCCGTCGAGCCGCAGCTCCTCGTCGCACACGACCGTCCGGCACCGGTCCGCCGACCCTTCCCAGCGCCCCGGCGCGACCCCGGCCTCGGCCTCGAGCACCAGCTCACAGAGGCGTTCGAACTGCAGCCAGCCGAGCTCATCGAGACCGGGCATGGATCCAGGTTAGGCCGGATATCCGTACCAGGCGAGGGCGGTTGGCGCGATACATTCGCTGAACGGCAACCTTGGCCCGGTGGCCGGCTCTCTAGGTCACCCATTCGGAGGAGGTGCTCACGCATGTCCGCAACGCTTCCTGCTGCACCGCGAAACATCGATCGCGACCACGTCAACGCCCTGATGGAGCGCGAACGCGCTCGTCTGCGTGAGCGCACGGCGCGCTCCGGCGAGTTCTTCGCCCGTGCCAACACGGTCATGCCCGGCGGCGTACCGTCCCAGTTCCAGAAGCACGACCCGTGGCCCACGTACCTCACGCGTGGCCAGGGCTCGCGCGTCTGGGACGTCGACGGCAACGAGTACGTCGACTTCCACAACGGGTTCGGCGTCATGTGCGTCGGCCACGCCAACCCGACGATCGCCGCCGCGGTCAAGGCCCGCATGGACGAGGGCACGCACTTCGCGGCCCCGACCGAGGGGTCGATCATCGTCGCCGAGGAGCTCCGCCGCCGCTGGGGTCTCCCCCACTGGCGCTTCACGAACTCCGGCACCGAGTCCACGATGGACGCGATCCACCTGGCCCGCGGCGCGACCGGCCGGGACATCATCGTGAAGATCGAGGGCACCTACCACGGCCACCACGACGCGGTGATGATCTCGGTCAAGCCCGCGCCGGAGGCGATGGGCGACCGCTCGCACCCGAACCCCGTCCCCTACGGGCTCGGGTTCGCGCCCGGCACCGCCGAGCACACCCGCGTCGTGCCGTTCAACGACGCCGACGCGCTCGCGGCGGCGCTCGACGAGCGCGTGGCCGGCGTGATCATGGAGCCGGCGATGATGAACATCAACATCGTCCCGCCGGTCCCGGGCTACCTGGAGCGCGTGCGCGAGCTCACCTGTGCCGCGGGCGCGATCCTGATCTTCGACGAGGTCAAGACCGGCGCGGCCGTCGCCGCCGGCGGCGCGACCGAGTTCTTCGGCGTCACCCCGGACGTCGTCTGCCTGGCCAAGGCGATCTGCGGCGGCCTCCCCGGCGGCGCGATCGGCATGACCGACCCGCTCGCCGAGCTCGTGGCGGCCGGCCAGGTCAAGCAGCAGGGCACGTTCAACGGCAACCCGCTGACGATGGCGGCCGCGCAGGCGACGCTGATCGACGTCCTGACCGACGACGCCTACAAGCAGCTGCACGCCGCCAACGAGAAGCTGATGGCGGGCTGCGAGCGCGTGATCTCCGAGTACGAGCTGCCCGCGCACACGGTCGGCCTCGGCTCCAAGGGCTGCGTGGTCATGTCGACGGAGCCGGTGCGCGAGTACCGCGACTACCTGACCAAGATCCACCACGACCTGACCGACCTGGCGTGGCTGTACCACATGAACCACGGCATCTTCATGACGCCGGGCCAGGACGAGGAGTGGACGCTGTCGGTGCTGCACTCCGACGCCGACCTGCAGCGCTACGTGGACGTCTTCGAGACGTTCGCGCGCGACGTCACCGGCCGCTGACCGGCCCGCGCCGCCGGACGCCTCCGTGGCGTCCGGCGGCGTGAGCGCCCCGCCCCTTAGGGGACATTCCCAATGGTGCGAGCGGCCCCGGCGCGCGAAGGTGAAGGCATGAACCAGCGCCTCACCCGCTCCTCCACCGATCGCATGATCGGCGGCGTCGCCGGCGGCCTCGGCCGCCACCTCGGCGTCGATCCCACCATCGTCCGCGTCGGCTTCGTGTTCGCCGCGGTCGTCAGCGCCGGCGCCGCCGCGGTCGCCTACCTCGCTCTGCTCGCCGTCGTGCCCTCCGACGATGCTGCGCTCCCCGTCTAAAGCGCCTCGAGCTGGGCGTCGACGATCTCGTCGAGCAGCCCGCCGAGATACGCGTAAAGCGCCTGCTCCCGGGCGTCCGGACCCTCCGGGTCGAACTCGAGCTGCTGGTCGTCGTCGCTGATGCCCAGCAGCGTGCCGAGCACGAGCCGCAGCGCGTTGATCGCCTGCATCCACGCGGTCAGCTGCTCGGGGCTGAGGACGTCGGCGTCGACCGAGGCCTCGATCGCGTCGACCGCGGCCAGCCGCCCGGAGCGCAGCTCCTCGTGCGTGAGCTGGCGGAACTCGCGCTCGGCGTCCGCGTCGTCCGCGTACGCCTCCGGGTACAGCCGGTGCACGCGCGGGTCGTCGGCGCCGAGCGCCAGCAGTGCGCGCATGTCGGACAGCAGCTGGCGGATCAGCTGGCGCTCGCGCGCGTCGAGGCGCAGCACGTAGCGGCCCTGGCGCGGCGCGATGCGGGGGCGGGTGCGGCCGAACATCAGTCCTGGCGCATGGTCGCCCATAGGCCGTGCTCGTGCAGCCGGAAGACGTCCAGCTCGGCCTTCTCGCGCGTTCCGCTGGAGACCACGGCGCGGCCCTTGTGGTGGACGTCGAGCATCAGCTCGGTCGCTTTCTCGCGGCTGTAGCCGAACAGCTTCTGGAACACGAGCACGACGTAGCTCATCAGGTTGATGGGGTCGTTCCAGACGATCACGATCCACGGCCGGTCGGCGGCGCGGTCCTCATCGGCCTCGGGGAGCTTGACCTCGGCGGGAGCGGCGGACACTCTCTTAGAGGCTACGCACTCGGCACGTGACTCAATGCGTGTTCGGCCAATGCGGTGATGGTGAGGCTCGGGTTCACGCCGACATTGGCGGGGATCGCCGACCCGTCGGTGATCAGCAGGTTCTCGTAGCCGAAGACGCGCTGGCGCGCGTCCACGACGCCCGTCTCCGGGCTCTCCCCGATCACCGCGCCGCCGAGGATGTGCGCGGTCGACGGGATGTTCGCCGCGGCCTCCATGATCGAGCTCTGCGCGAAGCCGCCGGTCCGCTCGGCCAGCCACTCCGCGAACGCGTTGGCGACCGGAATGAACGTGGGGTTCGGGCGCTCGGGGTCCTGCTCGGTGCGCAAGCGGACGTGGCCGCCGCGGGTCCTGCGCGCTCGCAGCGCGATCGCGTTGTCGAGCGACTGCATGACGAGCACGATGATCGTGCGGCGGCTCCAGCCGCGGGGGTTGAGCGTGCGGGCGAGCGCGCGCGGATGGCGCAGCGCCGCGCCCGCGAGCTTGAGCGGGCGCGTGACCGGCGTGCCCGCGCCGGTCAGCAGCGTGAACAGCGGGGAGACGCCGTCCCCGGCCTCGCCGTAGACGACGGTCTCGATGTGCGTGTCCGGGTCCGGGTAGATCGAGCCGGTGATCGCGACGCGGCGGGTCACGTCCGGGGCGCCTTCGGGGAGCGTGACGGCGAGGATCGCTTCGCTGTTGGTGCGCACGAGCTCGCCGAGGCGGGGCGAGAGGCGCGGCAGCGAGCCGTTCAGACGGCAGGCGGCGAGCAGGCGGTTGGTGCCGAGCGCGCCCGCGGCGACGACGACGCCGCGCGCCTGCAGTGTCGCGTGGCCGCGTGCGCGGGACGACGGGCGGTGGGTGACGACGTACCCGCCGTCGTCGTCGTCGCGTGGCCGGATGTCCGTGACCGTGCGGCCCGGCATGATCTTCACGCCCTCGCGCTCGGCGAAGTACAGGTAGTTCTTGACGAGCGTGTTCTTGGCGCCGTGCGGGCAGCCGGCCATGCAGCGGCCGCAGCGCAGGCAGCCCGTTCGGTCGGGTCCGTCGCCGCCGAAGAACGGGTCCGCAACCGTCTTGCCGGCCTCGCCCAGGAAGACGCCGACGCGGGTCTTGGCGTAGGTGGCCTCGACGCCGATCTCGCGGGCGTACTCGCGCAGCAGGTCGTCCGCGGGGTCGTCCTCGTCGTAGGTGGTGACGCCGAGCATGCGCTCGGCGGTGTCGTAGTGCGGGGCGAGCGCGGTCTGCCAGTCGGCCAGGTGCGCCCACTGCGGGTCGGCGTAGAACCGTGCCGGAGCGCGGTAGAGCGTGTTCGCGTAGCCGAGCGAGCCGCCGCCGACGCCTGACCCAGACGCGATCGCCACGTCCTTGAAGATCGTCAGGCGGAAGATCCCGTTCAGCCCGAGCCGGGGCGCGTACCAGTAGCGGCGCGCGTCCCAGGTCGACTTCGGCAGCTCGTCGTCGGCGAAGCGCCGCCCGCACTCGAGGACGCCGACGCGGTAGCCCTTCTGCGCGAGGCGCAGCGCGGCGACGCTGCCGCCGAACCCGGAGCCGATCACCAGCCAGTCGAAGTCCACCGCCCGACTCTATGCGTTCCGCGCGCGGGACACGCGGCGCCGCCGCGCGGGCGCGGGGCGCGGGCGCCGTGAGACGTGCGGCGGCGCCACCGCCCGGCCGCGGACGCGGCGAGCGGTCACTTTCCGGCGCTCTCCGCCACTTCGCGACCGCTCGCCGCGTCAACTGAGCGCGCGAACGAGCGCGGTCACGGCGCGGACGCCGCTGGACGTGCGGCGCCATCGCCCCGGCGCGCGGATGCCGCGAGGGCGCGCGGGGCGCGGACGCCGTGAGACGTGCGGCGGCACCACCGCCCGACGCGCGGGCGCGGCGAGGGGTCACTTTCTGGCGCCAAACGCCGCTTCGCGACCCCTCGCCGCGTCAGGTGAGCGCGCGGACGAGCGCGGTCGCCGCGGCGGCGATCAGGATCACCGCGAGCATCGGGGCGCGGGCGAGGATGGCGAGGACCGCGGCGCCGAGCCCGGCCGCGCGCGCGTCGACCACGAGGCCGTCGCCGGAGCTGAACGTCTCGTAGAGCACGAGCGCGGCGAGCAGCGCGGGCGCGACCAGCGCGGTGACCGCGAGCCCGCGCGGCCCGGGCGGGCGGTGGCCGAGCAGCAGCGGACCGATCACCTTCGTCCCCGCGGTGCCGACGGTCAGCGCCGCGATCGTGACCCAGACCGCGGTCACGCCGCCGCCTCGCCGGCCGCGCGGAGCGACGCCGTCGCACCGCGTGGCGCCGCCAGGCCGATGAGCGCCGCCGCGGCCGCCGCGAGGACCGGGACGCCGCCCGGCGCGAAGGGCATCAGCGCCAGCGCGATCATGCCCCCGAGCCCCGCCGCGATCCGCGGCAGCCGCCCGCGCGTCTCCCCCGCCAGCAGCACCAGGAAGAACGCGGGGAACATCGCGTCGAGTCCCCAGGTTCCGGGGTCGTCGACCAGCGTGCCGCCGAGGACGCCGAGCAGCGTTCCGCCCGTCCACGCGAACCACTGCGGGATCGTCGCGCCGATCATCACGCCGCGGTCGTAGGTCCCGTCGCCCCGGCTGGCGAGCGCGAACGACGCGTCGACCAGCGCCAGCGACTGCACCGCCCGGCGCAGCCGCCCGCCCGGCAGGTACGGCGCGATCGCCAGCCCCATCGGCAGCCAGCGCCCGTTCATCAGCATCCCCGCCGCGATCGCCGCCACCGCACCGCCGCCCGCGGCCAGCACGGTCAGCGCCGCGAACTGCGCGGCGCTCGAGAACACGATCATCGACATCACGACGGGCGCGACCGAGCCCATCACCGGCTGCGCCAGCACGCCGAACGACGCTCCGACCGCCACCGCCGGCAGCACCAGCGGCAAGCCCGCGCGCAGGCCAACTCCAACGTCACTCGACATTACCGTATAGTTGCATGTAAGTGGTAAGAATGACGCCCGAGACGATCCGGCTGGTCGGTGGCTCGCTGGCGCTCGACTTCGCCAACACCGTCGACTGGGCGGCGGACGAGACGCCGCTCGAGGCGACCGACGCGCTGGTCGACGCCGACGCGCTCGGCCGCTGGGGCGCGCGCGCGGCGGCGGGCGAGACGCGCGAGGGCGCGACGACGCACGGGGACGCGATGACGCACGAGGACGCGAAGACGCACGAGGACGCGACGACGCGCGGGGACGCGGCGACGCGCGAGGACGCGAAGACGCACGAGGACGCGACGACGCGCGGGGACGCGGCGACGCGCGAGGACGCGAAGACGCACGAGGACGCGACGACGCACGGGGGCGTCGAGCCGCGCCGCGACGCCGCCGGCGCGCCGCCGCACGAACCGCTGCGCACCGCGATCCACCGCACGTTCTCCGCCCTCGCGCGCCGGGACGACCCGCCGCCCGAGGCGCTCGAGATCATCCACGCCGCCTACGTCGACGCCGCGCAGGCGGCGACGCTCATCCCCGGCACCGGGCTCGCCCACACCGCGCTGCACCACGCGATCGCGGCCGACGCCGTCGCCCTACTGAGCGACCCCAAGGCGCTCGAGCGCCTTCACCGCTGCCCCGGCCGGGACTGCGGCTGGCTGTTCATCGACACCAGCGGCCGGCGCCGCTGGTGCTCGATGGCCGCCTGCGGCAGCCGCGAGAAGATGCGCCGGATGTACGCGCGCCGTCGCGCTACTACCCGAGAACCCTGAGCTCGAGCGGATACTCGGAGAGCAGCTCGGGCCCGACCAGCACGTCGTCCTCGAGCCGGATCCCGCCGATCTCGGAGTTGTAGATCCCGGGCTCGATCGTGAAGATCATCCCCTCGCGCAGGACGGCGTCCGAGCTGGGGATCAGGAACGGCGGCTCGTGGATCTCGGTCCCGATCGCGTGCCCGGCCCCGTGCAGGCAGGCGCCGATCTCCGGGTGCGCTTCGACGATCGCCCGCTGTGCCGCGTCGACGTCGCGCGCCGTGTTGCCGGCGCGCGTGGCGGCGACCGCGGCCACGTACGCCTCGTGCACGACCTCCCACGCGCGCCCCGCCCAGTCGCTGACCGGGCCGGCGTGCGCGCAGCGCGTCATGTCGCCCCAGTAGCCGTCGAACTGCGCGGAGATGTCCGCGCACACGACCTCGCCGTCCCGCAGCGCGCGCGCCCCCGGCGAGCCGTGCGAGTCCGCCGCGTGGTTGCCGAACAGGATGTGCGGCTCGGAGTGCGTCGCGCCTCGGCGCGCCAGCAGGTACGCCGCGCGCGCGTTCGCCTCGGCCTCGGTGACGCCGGGCCGCAGCTCCGCCCACAGGTCCTCGTAGGCGGCGATGATGTGCGAGCAGGCGCGCCGGACCGCCTCGACCTCCTCGCGATCCTTCGCAGCGCGCAGGTGCATGATCAACTCGGTCGCCGGGACGAGCTCATAGCCCGCCTCGGTCAGCGCCTTCGCCCGCGCGAAGTTGAGGTGGTCCTCCTCGACGCCGATCCGCCGCGCCCCGTCGAACGTCTCGAACAGCTCCGGCAGCCCGTTCGAGCGCGCCGCGTTGTAGAGCGTCTTGTCGAGCCCGGTCGGGGCGGCGCCGACGCCCTCGCGGTCGAGCGTCGGCGCGAGCAGCGCTCCACCGCCGCCGCGCTTGACCGCGACGCCGAAGAACCGCTCCATCTGCAGACCCCAGAAGCCGGTGAAGTAGGCGATCGAAGCGTCCTTGGTGGCGAGGACGGCGTCGAGGCCGGCGTCCTCGAGCAGCCCGTCGAGGGCGGCGACACGGGAATCAAGCGTCATGGCTCCCCCACACTACGCCACCTTCACCGTCCTCACCAGCGCCCCGTCCTTGAAGCTCAACTTGAAGGTGAGTCTCACGCCCTTCCGCGCCCGCTTGACCCTCGGGAGGCGGATCGTGACCGTCCCGGCGCCCTTGGCCGTGGCCCCCCCGGTCGCCAGCGTCCGGCCGCCGCCGCGCACGGTCAGCGTGACGCGCCCCGCCGGCACCGCGGCCTTGAGCACGAGCCCCTTGCGGAGCGCCTTCGCCGTCACCTTGCCCACGGTGAAGGACGGCTTGAACGGAGCCGAGACGGGCACCGGGGGCGCCGGGGCAGCCGGCACCGGCACCACCGGCACCGACGGCACCGATGGCGCCGCCGGCACGTACGCCGCGGCCGGCGGATCGGCGGGCCCCCAGTCGGGCGCGCTGCCGGTCGCGCTCAGCACCAGGTCGTTCGCCGTCGCGCACGCACCCGCCTCAAAGCGCGTGAAGTGCGTGATCTCGATCCCACCGGAGCTCTCGTACGCGAGCCCGGACCCGTCCGGGGACCACGACGGGCTGGCGTAGCGCGCGTCCGCCGCCGTCGTGCTGCACGCCGCGTCCGGGTACGCCGGCGGCGCCTGGCTGACCGCGAAGAACCCGAGCCGCTTGTTCGCCCCGTAGTCGAACGTCACCGCCAGCCGCCGCCCGTCGCGCGACAGCTCCCCGTCCCCCATGTCGCCGTCCGGCACCATCCACGGCGTCTGCGAGTAGTCGCCCGGCCCGAGGTCGTCGATCGAGACCTGGCTCCCGTAGCCCCCGAACACCAGCGTCCGGGTGTTGCTGACCCACGACGGGTCGGACACGCTGAACTGGTTCCCGTACTTGGAGATCGGCGTCTCCCCGCTCGCGTCCGTGTAGAGCGTCGAGCGCTGGATCGACCCGCAGGAGGACGCCGGCGGGCACGAGTACGCCGTGTAGGCGTACGCGATCTTCGTCCCGTCCGGCGAGAAGGCGAGCTGGACCGGCCGGGGCGCGAACGTCCCGCCGTCCGCCGACCGGGCCGGCGGCGTGGCGATCGTCCGCAGCGGGCGCCCGTCGCGGGCCAGCACGGAGATCGGCCCGGTGCCCTGGACGGCGGCGATCGTGCCGTCGTCGGCCTGGGTCGGGGAGTGCCAGCCGCCGCCCGTGGTCAGCTGCACCTTGCGCGCGCCGTCCGGGGTGGCGGACCAGACGTTGCCCTGGTCGATGTAGACGATCGAGTCGGCGCTCGCGGTCGCGGGGACCGCGAGCGCGAGGAGGCTGGCGAGGAGAAGACGCTTCATGGCCCGCAGCGTGCGCCAGGGGCCTTGCCCGGACCTTGCCCGCGCCTTGCCCGCGCGGTGCTCGTTCAGGAGCGCACGCCGAACTCGGCCGACACCGTGACGCCCCCGGCGACGCCCGTGGGCGTGCCCAGGCGGATGCCGACCCCGAGCTCGCGGTAGCCCGGCTTGAGGATGTTCTCGCGGTGGCCGGGCGAGCTCATCCAGGCGTTCATCAGGCCGGCGGGCGTCGACAGCTCGGCGGTGCCCCAGGCCAGGTTCTCGCCGACCGACCAGCCGCTGCCCGGCTTGGCGTAGCCGGCGGCCATGATGCGCCGGTCGAACGTGCCGCCCTCGGGCGTGTCGTGCGCGAAGTAGCCGCGCGCCACCATGTCGCCGGCGTGCGCCGCGCCCGCCACGCCCAGGGCGCCGTTGTCGGCCAGCGTCGAGAGGCCGTGCTGCGCGCGGACCTGGTTGTGCAGGCAGATGATCGCCGCGCGGACAAGATCGACGTTCCCCGCGTCCGGCAGCAGGTCGGTGTTGGCGCACCGGCTCGGCGCGGGCGGGGCGACGACCTGAACGGCCGGTGCCTGCGACGCGCGCGCGATCTTCGCGGTGCTCGAGCGCTTGACGACGCGGCGCTTGACCTTCTTGGCCTTCTTGACCCGCTTGTGCTTCGTTCCGAGCGCGATCTTCGCGACCGGCGACGTGGTCTTCGCGGTCGCGGGCGAGATCGGAACGGCGACGGCGACGAGAACCAGCAGGAACAGCGAGAACAGCGAACGGCCAGGCACGGCACACCTCGATGAGTCGGGTCGATACGGCTCTCGCGTCGACCCGACGTGCCCTCGTGGCACGAAACCTTCGGCGGCCCGGCTGGCTCAGAGAGCTCCGTGGCTTTGCGCCCCACCCTCGCGGACGGTTTGCCTTTTCGGGTGTTTCGAGAACCTCGTTGGTCTCGTATCGGCCCCGGCGCTCGAACATTGAGCGCCGGCGTGGACGAATGTCCGAACGTGAACTAGTGCAGGACCTGCGCCGCGTACCCGTGGTCGGTGAGCGCGGCGACGACGCTGCGCGCGTGCTCGTGCCCGCGCGTCTCCAGGACGAGCTCGACCGCGGTCTCGCGCACGTGCAGGTCCAGGCCCTCGCGCATGTGGTTGACGTCGAGCAGGTTCGCCCCGGTGCCGGCGACCGTGGCCAGGATGCGGGCCAGCGCGCCCGGGCGGTCCGGCACGCGCGTGAGCAGCACCAGCCGGCGGCCGGACTCGTTCTCGTGCCGGCGGGCGACGCCGCCGAGCAGCCCGGCGTCGACGTTGCCGCCGCTCAGGATCGCGACGGTGATGCCCTCGGCGGCGGGCTTGACCTGGCCGCCCAGCAGCGCGGCGACGCCGACCGCGCCCGCGCCCTCGACCACGAGCTTGCAGCGCTCCATCAGCAGCGCCATCGCCTCGGCGATCGCGTCCTCGCCGACCATCACGATCTCGTCGGTCAGCTCGCGCAGGATCGGCAGCGTGATGCCGCCGGGCCGCTTGACCGCGATGCCGTCGGCGATCGTCAGCGCGCTCGCGGCCTCCACCGGCTCCCCGGCGGCCAGCGACGCGGGGAACGGCGCGCAGGCCGCCGCCTGGACGCCCACGATGCTGACCTCCGGCCGCGCCGCCTTGATCGCCAGCGCGACGCCCGAGCACAGCCCGCCGCCGCCGACCGGCACCACGACCCGGCCGAGATCCGGCACGTCCTCGAGCAGCTCGAGCCCGAGCGAGCCCTGGCCGGCCACGACCGCGGGGTCGTCGAACGGGTGCACGAACGCGAGCCCGCCCGTCTTCGCGCGCTCCTTCGCCGCCACCAGGCAGGCGTCGACGCTCTCGCCGCCGACGTGCACGGTCGCGCCCATCCCGCGCGCCGCCTCGACCTTGGCCATCGGGGCGTCGGCGGGCACGAACACCTCGCACGGGACGCCCATCAGCTTGGCGGCGGCGGCCAGCGCCTGGCCGTGGTTGCCGGCGGACGCGGCGACGACGCCGCGCCGGCAGTCCTCCCCGAGCGCGGCGAGCTTCGCCGCCACCCCGCGGACCTTGAACGAGCCGGTCCGCTGCAGGTTCTCGGCCTTGAGCAGGACCGTCCCGCCCGCACGCTCGGAGAACGTGCGGGACGAGAGGATCGGCGTGCGGCGGGCGACGGCCTCGACCGCCGCGCGTGCGGCCAGGACATCGCCCGCGTTCACAGCGCGATCACGGCATCCATCTCGACCTCGGCGCCCATCGGCAGCGCGGCCACGCCGATCGTCGTGCGCGACGGCGGGTCGGACGGGAAGTAGGAGGCGTACGCCTCGTTCATCTCCGCGAACACGCTGATGTCCGTGACGTAGACGGCGATCCGGACGGCGTTCGCCAGCGACGTCCCGGCGGCCTCGGCGATGATGGTGAGGTTGTCGAGGCAGCGACGCGCCTTCTCGCCCGGAGTACCGTCGATCAGCTGGCCGGTCGCCGGATCGAGGTGCACCTGACCGGAGACGAACAGCAGGCCGTTGGACTTGACGGCGTGGGAATACGGGCCGGCGGCCGGCGGCCCGGGGTCCGCCGTCACGGTTTCGCGATGATGAGACATAGGAAGGAACGTATCTGAGATGCCGAATCGCCTCGCCTCCGAGACATCGCCCTATCTGCTGCAGCACGCCGACAATCCCGTGGACTGGTATCCCTGGGGCGAGGAGGCGTTCGCCCGCGCCCGCGCCGAGGACAAGCCGCTGCTGGTCTCGATCGGCTACGCCGCCTGCCACTGGTGCCACGTGATGGAGCGGGAGTCGTTCGAGGACCCGGCGATCGCGGCGCTGATGAACGAGCGGTTCGTGTGCGTGAAGGTGGACCGCGAGGAGCGCCCGGACGTCGACGCGATCTACATGGACGCGGTGCAGGCGATGACCGGCCAGGGCGGCTGGCCGCTGAACGCGTTCCTGACGCCCGAGGGCGTGCCGTTCTTCGCCGGCACCTACTTCCCGCCGGTCGCGCGCCAGGGGATGGTGGCCTGGCCGGACCTGGTGGTGGGGGCCGCCAACGCGTGGGCGACGCAGCGCGAGGAGATCGACTCCGCGGCCGGGCTCAACGCGGCACGGCTGGCGGGCGCGGCGGGGCTGGAGGCGCCGGACTCGGAGATCGCGCCCGGGGCGCTGGACGCCGCCGTGCTCGGGCTGCGGCGCGCGTACGACGAGGAGAACGGCGGCTGGGGCGGTGCGCCGAAGTTCCCGGCGACGTCGGCGATCGAGTTCCTGCTCGCGCGCGGCGAGGTCGCGATGCCGCTGCAGACGCTGCGGCGGATGGCGTCGGGCGGGATCTACGACCAGGTCGGCGGCGGGTTCGCCCGCTACGCGGTCGACGCGCGCTGGGTGGTCCCGCACTTCGAGAAGATGCTCTACGACAACGCGCTGCTCGCGCGGGCGTACCTGCACGCGTTCCAAGTGACCGGCGAGGACCTGTTCCGGCGTGTCTGCGAGGAGACGCTCGACTGGGCGATCCGCGAGCTGCGCCAGGACGAGGGCGGCTTCGCGTCCTCCCTGGACGCGGACTCCGAGGGCGTCGAGGGCAAGTTCTACGTGTGGACGCCGGACGAGCTCCGGGCCACGCTCGGGGAGCTGGCGGACGACGCGATCGCGCACTTCGGGGTCACCGCCGCCGGCAACTTCGAGGGCGCCAACATCCTGGTCCGCGCGACGCCCGATCCGCCGGCGCTGCGGGAGATCAAGGCGCGGCTGCTGGAGGCGCGCTCCGCGCGCGTCTGGCCGGCGCTGGACGACAAGCGGCTGACCAGCTGGAACGCGCTGATGATCGCCGCGCTGGCGGACGCCGGCGCGGCGCTGGGCCGCGCGGACTACCTCTCGGCGGCGGTCACGTGCGCGACGTTCATCGAGCGCGAGCTGCGCGACGAAGACGGCCGCCTGCTGCGCACGTTCAACCGCGGGCGGGCGAAGCTCCCCGCGTACCTGGAGGACCACGCCTACCTGCTGGAGGCGTACCTGGTGCTCTACGAGGCGACGTTCGACGCGACCTGGTTCACGCGCGCGGCGGAGCTGGCCGACGAGATCCTGGCGCGCTTCTATGACGAGGCGCGCGGCGGGTTCTTCTCGGTCGCCGACGACCACACGGGGCTGATCGCGCGGCGCAAGGACCTCGAGGACGCGCCGATCCCGTCCGGCGGCTCGGCCGCCGCGTTCGGGCTGCTGCGGCTGGCGCGGTTCACCGGGTCCTCCCGCTACGAGGACGCGGCGGTGTCCTTGATCCGGCTGCTGCACGAGATCGCGCCCCAGCATCCGCTGGCGTTCGGCCATCTGCTGCGCGCGATCGACTTCTGGCTGGCGCCGGTGCGCGAAGTCGCGCTGGCCGGGGACGCCGGCGAGCTCGCGCAGGTCGTGCGCGGCGCGTACACGCCGCACGTCGTGCTCGCCGGCGGAGCGGGCGACGTGCCGCTGCTCGAGGGCCGCGGCCCGGTCGACGGCGGGCCCGCCGCCTACGTCTGCGAGCGCTTCGTCTGCGGGCTGCCGGTGACCCGAGCCGACGAGCTCGCCGCGACGCTGCGAAGCTGACCGCGATGCTCACGCTCCCGGCGGGTCGCACCAGCAAGTTCGTCGTGCTCGTCGTGGTGGCGCTCGTCTACCTCGGCCTGGCCAGCCAGGCCGGGAAGTTCGAGGGCGCGCAGAAGAACGAGACGTCCTCGTTCCTGCCCGGCAGCGCCGAGTCGGTCAAGGCGCTGCACGCGATCGAGCGGTTTCCGGGCGGGGAGCTCGCGCCCGCCGTGATCGTCTTCGAGCGTCCCTCCGGCCTGACCGCCGCGGACAAGCGGCGCATCGACGGCACGGTCGCCAAGCTCAACGCGAACCGCCTGCCGCTGGTGCGCGAGGCGCAGCCGCCCGTCTACTCCGAGAACGGGCGGTCGGCGCTGATCGTCCAGCCGGTCGAGCCGGGCGAGGGCCAGGCCGACAAGTTCAAGGCGGCCGCGCAGTCGGTCCGCGACCGCGCGGGCTCGTCCGCGGACGGGCTCCAGGTCGAGGTCACCGGCGCGGCCGGCTTCAGCCTCGACGCGATCAAGATCTTCACCTCGATCAACGGCAGCCTGCTGCTGGCGGCCGCGGCGATCGTCCTGATCCTGCTGATCGCCATCTACCGCTCGCCGATCTTCTGGGCGATCCCGTTCTTCACCGTGCTGCTGGCCGAGGGTGCGTCGCGCGGCGCCGGGTACCTACTGGCCGAGGCGGGCGTGACGATCAACGGGCAGTCCGGCGGCATCCTGCCGGTGCTCGTGTTCGGCGCGGGCACCGACTACGCGCTGCTGCTCGTCTCCCGGTACCGCGAGGAGCTGCGCCGCCACGAGGACAAGCACGAGGCGATGCGGGTCGCGCTGCGCAGCGCCGGGCCGGCGATCCTGGCGTCCGGGCTGACCGTGATCGCCGCGCTGCTCACGCTCAGCCTGGCCGAGGTCAACGGCACCGCGGGGCTCGGGCCGATCGGCGCGATGGGCGTCGCGCTGGCGATGATCTCGATGCTGACCATCCTCCCCGCGCTCCTGACGATCTGCGGGCGGCGCGCGTTCTGGTCGCCGTTTCTGGACACGATCCCGCACACCGGGCAGGCGGGCGTGGACGAGACGCACGGGTTCTGGCGCCGCGTCGGGGACCGCGTCGCGCGGCGGCCGCGGGCGATCTGGACGCTCGGCACGCTCGTCCTGCTGCTGCTCTCGCTGAACCTGCTCAACCTGAACACGGGGCTGACGAGCGGGAACTCGTTCCGCGGCGAGGTGGAGTCGGTGGCGGGCCAGAAGCTGCTCGCGCGCAACTTCCCGGCGGGCGCGTCGGCGCCGACCGACGTGATCGTGCCCGACGTCGCGCGCGCCGGGGCGGTGGCGGACGCGCTGCGCGCCGACCCGGTGGTCGCGCAGGTGTCCGAGCCGGTGACCGGCCCGCCGGGCGCGCGGCTGTCGGTCACGCTGCGCGGCGATCCGTACGCGCCGGCGACGCTCGACCACACGCCGCAGCTGCGCGACGTCGTGCGCCGGGCGGGCGGCGCGGACGCGCTGGTCGGCGGGCCGACCGCGCAGGAGTACGACCTGCGCCGCTCGGCGACGCGCGACAACCGCGTGATCATCCCGATCACGCTGATCGTCGTGTTCGCGATCCTGGCGCTGCTGCTGCGCGCGCTGTTCGCGCCGCTGCTGCTCGTACTGAGCGTGATCCTGTCGTTCGCGGCGGCGCTGGGCGTCGGCGTCTTCGTGTCCGACGTGATCTTCGGCTTCCCGGGCATGGACCCGTCGCTGCCGCTGCTGTGCTTCGTGTTCCTGGTCGCGCTGGGGATCGACTACAACATCTTCCTGATGGCGCGCGTGCGCGAGGAGGCGATCCGCCACGGCACGCGCGAGGGGATGCTGCGCGGGCTCGCGGTGACGGGCGCGGTGATCACGGGCGCGGGGATCGTGCTCGCCGGGACGTTCAGCGCGCTCGCGGTGCTGCCGCTGATCGTGCTGACCGAGATCGGCTTCATCGTGGCGTTCGGGGTCCTGCTGGACACGTTCGTCGTGCGCTCGGTGATCGTCCCGGCGCTGGTGATGGACATCGGCCGCCCCGTCTGGTGGCCCTCCCGGCTCAGCCGCCCCAATTAAGGTTGGATGATCGAGGCGGGGTGGCGGGGATGTCTTCCCTTAAAGGATTGAGAGGTAACGCTCCAATTCCCACGGCGTCACCTGGACGCGGTAGTCCTCCCACTCCTGGCGCTTGATCTCGACGTAGCGGTTGAAGATGTGCTCGCCGAGCGTGCGCAGCACGAGCTCTGACTCCGCGGTCACCTCGATCGCCTCGCCGAGCGTCTCCGGCAGCTGCTCGATGCCGAGCCGGCGGCGCTCGTCGGGCGACAGGTGGTAGAGGTTCTTCTCCATCGGCTCGGGAAGCTCGTAGCCGCGCTCGATGCCCTCCAGGCCCGCCTGCAGCAGCGCGGCGAACGTCAGGTACGGATTGCACGCCGGATCGGGCGCGCGCAGCTCCATCCGGGTCGCGTGCTCCTTGCCGGGGTGATACAGCGGGACGCGGACGAGCGCGGAGCGGTTGCGACGGCTCCAGGCCACGTAGACCGGCGCCTCGTAGCCGGGCACGAGCCGCTTGTAGGAGTTCACCCACTGGGCGAAGATCGAGCAGATCTCGCGCGCGTGGCGCAGCTGGCCGGCGATGAACGCCTTCCCGGTGTCCGACAGGAAGTACTTGTCGTCCGGGTCGTAGAACGCGTTGCGGCCGTCCTTGAACAGCGACTGGTGCGTGTGCATGCCGGAGCCGTTCTCGCCGATCAGCGGCTTGGGCATGAACGTGGCGTGCCAGCCGTACTTGAGCGCGTACTCCTTGACCGTGATGCGGTAGGTCATGCAGTCGTCGGCCATCTTGAGCGCGCTCGCGTAGCGCATGTCGATCTCGTGCTGGCTGGGGCCGCTCTCGTGGTGGGAGTACTCGACCGAGATGCCGAGGCGCTCGAGCGCCAGCACCGTGTCCCGCCGCACGTCGGAGCCCGCGTCGAGCGTGGTCAGGTCGAAGTAGCCGCCCTCGTCGAGCACCTCGGTGCCGCGGTGGTCGCGGAACAGGTAGTACTCGAGCTCGGGGCCGACGTTGAAGGCGTCGAACCCGAGCTGCGCCGCTCGCTCCTCGGCGCGGCGCAGGACGTGGCGTGGATCGCCCTCGTAGGGGCGGCCCTCGGGCGTCTGGATGTCGGCGAACATGCGCGCGACCCCGGCGCCGTCCTCCGGCCGCCACGGCAGGACGCTGAACGTCGACGCGTCCGGCATGGCGATCATGTCGGACTCCTCGATGGCGTTGAAGCCGGTGATCGAGGAGCCGTCGAAGCCCATCCCGCCCTCGAACGCGTCGTCGAGCTGCTCGTTGGAGATCGAGAACGACTTCAGCTGCCCGAGGATGTCCGTGAACCACAGGCGCACGAACCGGATGCCCTGATCGGCGACGAGCGCCTTGACGTCTTCGGGTGTCTGGGGACGATCAGCCATAGCGGGCTGGACCCTAGTGGACTGCGCGGCGATGCCGGGTGGACCGTCGGTCGGATTCACTCCAACCAGCGGTCCGCCCAGGACTTGAGCTCCGCCATCGCCGGGGCGAGCTGGCGCCCCTTCTCGGTCAGCTCGTAGCTGACCTTGGTGGGGGCCTGGGCGCTCACGTGGCGCGCGACGATCCCGCGCTTCTCGAGCTCCTTCATCCGTTCGGAGAGAAGCCGGTCAGAGAGGTCCGGGACGGCGTTGGCGATCTCCGTGAAGCGCTGGCGGCCGCCGTGCAGCAGGACGTACAGGATCGCGCCCGTCCAGCGCTTGCCCACGAGCTCGACGGCCTCGTGGTAGCGCGGGCAGCACTGTTCTTGGGTGGGTGGGGTGTGTTGGGCGCCGGCGCCCATCGCTCATCATGCCGCGCGCAGCAGGCGCGTCTCCTCCACCGAGCCGTCCAGCGGGACGTCCCCGGCGATGTTGACCATGGCCGTGAAGGATTCCATGGAAAGCACCGCGATGGCTTCGAGCATCTGCTCGTCCGACCAGCCGGCCTCCCGGGTCTCCTCGTGCAGGTACTGCGGGAACGCGGCCTCGACCAGCAGCGGGCGCACGTAGCGCAGCAGCGCCGCCTCCTGGGGGTCGGCGGAGTCCCAGCGCTTGGCCCGCTCGACCTCGTCGATGCCGAGGCCCGCCAGGCGGCCGATCCGGTGATGGAGTTGCAGGCCGGGCTTGGAGCCGTAGTGGGCGGCGACGGCGAGGCCGATCCGCTCAGCGCTGCGGCGCGGGAGGGCGCCGTGGCGCAACTCGGCGCGGAAGCGCGTGTACGCCCGCAGAGCCGCGGGCGCGCTGGCGAGGACGCCGAGCAGGTTGGGGAGCTGGCCCGCTGCGGCTGACGCGCCCTTCAGGATCGGCAGCGATTCCGGCGGGGCCGTGAGGTCGTCGTGAATGGGGAACCGGCTCATCTCTGTCTTGGGCATGGGCCACCGCCGTGGGGGAGCTGGGGGGCTGAGACTTACTAGAGATAAGGGTATGCCCGCTTCGGCGCTCCCGCAAGCGTTTGGCGGCGTCCGCGCGCGGACGCCGGCGCGGCTCAACCGGTCGTCAGGACCGCGATCAGGACGAGCACGAACCCGAGCAGCACGGCGTAGCCGACGATCCGGTCCGGGCTGGCGCCGATGCGCTCCATCGCGGTCCGGGGCGGCCGCGGCGCACGCGGCGCCGGCATCCGGTCCGGATGGCCCGTGATCGTGACCGTCTTGCGGCCCGGGGCCTCGTCCTCCTCCGGCGGCTCGCCGCCGAGCACGATCGTGCGGCTCTCGCCCGGCGCGAGCGCGAGCTCCTTGCCGGGCGCGGGCTCCAGCCAGGAGTCGACCTGGCGCCTGCCCTCCTCGGGGACGATCGCGGGAATGTCGTCGGTCCACGACTCCGCGGGCCGCCGCGCGTGGCGGCGCGGCGCGGCGCCGGCGCGAGCGCCGCGCGGCGTCGTGTCGCCGGGCGCACCCTCGCGGCGCGGCGCGGCGTCGGCGCGAGCCCAGGCGTCATCGCCCCGCTCCGCCGGCGCCCAGTCGCCGGCCTGCGGTGCGACCTGGCGCCGCTCGTGCGCGTCGGCGAAGTCGTCGGCCGGGGGCGGCGCGGCCGGGCCGGACGCGCGGCGCTCGAAGCGGCCGTCGTCGCGGTGCTCGGCGCGGCGGTCCGCGCGCGTGAAGCGGCGGCTCGGCATGCGGTCGAAGATGTCCTCGCCCACGCCCCAGTCGGCGGCGGCGCGGCGGCGACCGCCACGCGGCGACGGATCGTCGGCCTCGTGGTCGTAGAACGTTCGGACGCGGGCGTCGTGCTCGGATGACATGTGTTGTCCTGTCTCTTCCACTTGCCTACGACGCCGAGCGGTTCAAGCTCGCGCCAGAAGAGCGGCGCATCGACAGCTGGCCCACTGACGATCGTACCAGCGGCCGATTCGCCTGCACAATTGTGTCTTTTACATCAACCGCCGGACGGTTCCGAAGCGCCCACGGACTTTGCGACGAATTTCGCCACGTCGATCGCGTCCTGGCCCGAGTAGATGTTGGCGGGCATCTGCCCGCCGCCCCGGGACACGCCCTGCTGGATCGTGGTCAGGACGAGCTTCTCGTTCGGCGCCAGCTCGTCGAGGTTGGGCCCGACCTGGGCGACCGAGTTGGCCGCCTTGAGCGTGTGACAGAGGCCGCAGCGACGACCGAACAGCTCCTGCCCGTGCTTCTCCTGCGCCGTGAGCCCGGTCACCTGCGCGTGCGGGATGTCGTCGGAGTCGTGGTTGCCGACGATCACCAACGCCGGGATCGCCACGCCGAACGCGGCCAGGAAGACCAGGAACGCCAAGGTGGCGAAACGGCGACTCCCGCGCGACTGCGAGTGCATCGCGGCGCCGACGCCACCGCGGCCGGCGCTCATGGCGACCACGACGGTCCCCAGGGCGAGGGCGACGAAGATCAAAACGAAGACGAGGGTGCTCACGGGTCCTGCAATCTATCCATTGCGGCGGCGAATCGGCTTCCCCTCCCCGAAAAACGCCCCAGGTTGACAACTCGTATCCATGTATCCAAACTTAGGGAATGGGTCCGATCTCACCTGGCCGCCGCGCGCCTCGCGTGCCCGGCGGACGAGAATTGACGTGCCGGGGCTGGGAGCAGGAGGGCGCCCTGCGCTGCCTGCTGAACAACCTCGATCCGGCGGTCGCCGAGCGGCCAGAGGACCTGGTCGTCTACGGCGGGCACGGCCGCGCCGCCCGCAACTGGGAGTCGCTCCACGGCATCGTCGACGCGCTCGAGCGCCTCGAGGACGACCAGACGCTGATCGTCCAGTCGGGTAAGCCGGTGGCCGTCCTGCCGACGCACGCCGACGCTCCCCGCGTGCTGATCTCCAGCGGGATGCTGGTCCCCGCCTGGTCCTCCTGGGAGGACTTCTGGGCACTGGAGGCCGCAGGCCTGACGATGTACGGCCAGATGACCGCCGGCGGCTGGTTCTACATCGGGACGCAGGGCATCCTCGGCTTCACGTACGAGACGTTCCGCGCCGTCGCCAAGCAGCACTTCGGCGGCACGCTCGAAGGCCGCCGCGTGCTGACGGCGGGCCTGGGCGGCATGGGCGGCGCGCAGGGCCTCGGGGTCGCGCTCAACGGCGGGCGCGCGCTGATCGTCGAAGTCGACCCGCAGCGCGCCCGCCGGCGCGCCGACGCCGGCTGGGTCGATTACGTCACCGACGACTACCGCAGCGCACTCAAAGCACTGGAGGCCCCCGGCGGCCCCAGCGCGATCGCGCTCGTGGCCAACATCGCCGACGTCGCTCCGCGGCTCGTGCGCGAGGGCGTCGAGTTCGACGTCGTCACCGATCAGACGGCGGCCCACGACCTCCTGCACGGCTACGTCCCCAGCGGCCACACGCCCGAGGACGCCGAGCGCGCGAGCGCCGACGACCACGCCTACCGCGCCGCCGTGCGCGACTCGCTCGCCCGCCACGTCAGCGCGCTAGTGGAGCTGCAGGCCCGCGGCGCCATCGCGTTCGAGTACGGGAACAACCTGCGCGCGCAGGCCCGCGACGCGGGCGTCGAGGGCACCGAGGCGCTGCCCGGCTTCGTCGCCGCGTACGTGCGCGACATCCTGGCGTCCGGCGTCGGCCCGTACCGCTGGCTCGCCCTCACCGGCGACCCGGAGGACCTGCGGCGCTCCGAGGACGCGCTGATGGACGTGATCGGCACCGCCTCCCTACGCAAGTGGATCACGCTCGCCCGCGAGCGGCTCCCGCAGCAGGGCCTGCCGGCCCGGATCTGCTGGCTCGGCCTGGGCGAGCGCGACGCGGTCAGCCGCCGGTTCAACGAGCTCGTCGCCGAGGGACAGGTCGGCCCGCTCGCACTCGGCCGCGACCACATGGACCCGGCCTCCGTCGCCTCCCCCTCGCGGGAGACCGAGGGCATGCTCGACGGCAGCGACGCGGTCGCCGACTGGCCGATCCTGTCCGCGCTGCTGAACGCCGCGCAGGGCGCGAGCTGGGTGGCGGTCGGCAACGGGGGCGGCGTCGGCATCGGGCAGAGCACCCACAGCGGGATGGTCGTCGTCGCCGACGGCAGCGAGCGCGCGGCGCGCAAGATCGACCGCGTGTTCTGGACGGACCCCGGGCTCGGCGTCGCTCGCTACGCCGACGCGGGCTACGCGCCGGCGATCGCCAAGGCGCAGGAGACGCGGCTCGACCTTCCGAGCCGGAACGGCAACCAGGAGCAGACATGACCGCGAACCCGGCCCTGCTGGCGGAGGCCGCGCCGCCCGACCCCGCGCCGGCGCGCCAGTACGCGCTCAGCATCGACACCGGCGGGACGTTCACCGACGGGTTCGTCAGCGACGGCGAACGCAGCGCGCAGGTGAAGGTCGACACGACCCCGCACGACCTCACGCTCGGCTTCCGAGCGTGTGTGGAAGCGGCCGCGGACGCGATCGGCGCGGACGGCCTGACCGGCTTCCTCGGCGGCCTGGAGACGCTGCACTTCAGCTCCACGATCGCCACCAACACGATCGTCGAGCGGCGCGGCGCCCCGGTCGGCCTGATCGTCACCGCGGGCGCCGAGGAGAGCCTCTACGGCGGTGACGCGCTGGCCGCGTTCGTCCGCCCGGAGCTGATCCGCGGCGTGCCCGAGCGCGTCGGCGCCGACGGCCGCGTCGAGGCCGCGCCCGACGAGGCGGCGCTGGAGACCGCGGTCCGCGAGCTGCTCGAGCGCGGCATCCGGCTGCTCGTGATCAGCTTCGCCAACGCGCACCTGAACCCGGCCAACGAGCTGGCCGCGCGCGCGATCGTCGACCGCTCCTACCCGCGCCACTACCTCGGCGCCGTGCCGCTGATGATCGCGTCGCGGATCTCGCTCGCGCCCGACGACCACGGCCGCACCGCGCTCGCGCTGGTCAACGCCTACGTGCACCCGAGCCTCGTCCAGACGCTCTACCGCGCCGAGGACCAGGCGCGCGCCTCCGGCCTGCGGCGGCCGCTGCTGGTCGTCAACACCGACGGGTCCAGCAGCCGCGTCGCCAAGACGCGCGCGATCGACACCTACAACTCCGGCCCGAGCGCGGGCGTGCTGGGCGCGGGCTTCGTCGCCCGCGCGCTCGGCGCCCGCCACGTGTGCACGTTCGACGTCGGCGGGACGACCACCGACGTCGCGTACCTGCGCGCCGGCGAGGTCCCGCGCGACGCGGTCACCGAGGTCGGCCCGACGACGATCCCGCACCCGTCGGTGGCGCTGTGGTCGTTCGGGCTCGGCGGCGGCTCGATCGTCGACGGCGACCAGGTCGGCCCGGAGAGCGCCGGCTCGGCGCCGGGCCCCGCCTGCTTCGGCCTCGGCGGGACGCGGCTGACGCCGACCGACGTCTGGGTCCTGCTCGGCTACCTGGAGCCAGGCGAGTTCCTCGGCGGCCGGCGCACGCTCGACCGCGAGCGCGCGCGAACCGCGCTCGGCGACACCGACCCGCTGGCGGCGCTGGACGCGATCCACGCGACGCTCGAGCGCGAGCTGACCGCGTGGGCCGCGCGCCACCCGGACCTCGCGGCGTCCGCGCCGGAGGACCGCTGGCTGTTCTCCTACGGCGGGGGCGGCGGGCTGCTGTGCGTGCCGGCCGCGCAGGCGCTCGGCATCGGCCGCGTGCTGGTGTTCCCGCACAGCTCCGTGTTCTCGGCGTTCGGCGGCGGCCTGCTGCCGATCGCGCACAGCTACGAGGCGGTGGCGGACCTCGCCCACCTCGCGGACCGCGCGCGGCGCGACCTGCGCGCGGAGGGCATCGTCGACCTCGACCGCGTGCACGCGCAGTGGGACGGCGGCGCGGGCACGCTGGCCGCGCTGCTGGAGGACCCGCCGCCCGGCCGCGGCCGGGCGTACCTGCACGTCAGCGTGCCGCGCCCGGTGCGGCTGGACGTCGTCGCGTCCGGCCCCGTCGAGCCCGGCCGCACGCGCCGCATCACCACCGCCGCCGGAGAGCGCGACGTCCCGGTCGTGGCCGGGCTCGGCCGCCCCGGCGCGGCCGCCGCCTCCGGCCCGGCGTTCCTGGAAGCGCCCGACACGACGATCTTCGTTCCCGACGGCTGGTCGATCCGGTTCACCGAGCAGGGCTACGGCGTGCTGGAGGCGCCGGCGACATGAGACGACAGATCACCGAGCACCTCGAGCTCGACCTCGACGCCGAACGCTGGCACTGCACGCGCTGCGGCCACGACCTCGGGCCGGCGCGCGGCAACTACAAGCACGGCTGCCTGGTCTGGGAGCGCGACCCGCGGGAGATCCACCGGCCGGTGATCGAGGGCGAGTACACGTTCGCGCCCGATCCCGAGTGGTGCCGCGTGCTGGAGTTCATCTGCCCCGGCTGCGCGACGCTGATCGAAGTCGAGTACCTGCCGCCCGGGCATCCGGTCACCCACGACATCGAGCTCGACGTCGACGCCCTGAAGGAGCAGCGATGAGCGGCTCGATCGAGATCGACATCGGCGGCACGTTCACCGACTGCTACGTGCGCGTCGACGACGCCGAGACGTGGTGCAAGACGCGCACGACGCCGTTCGACCTCTCCAAGGGCATGGGCCAGGCGATCGACCAGGCCGCGCGCCAGCTGGAGCTCGACACGAGCGCGCTGCTGGAGCGCGTCGGGATCGTCCGCTACTCGACGACGCTGGCGATGAACAAGCTGATCGAGCACAAGGGCCCGCGGCTGGCGCTGATCACCACCGAGGGCTTCGAGGACACGCTGCTGGTCGGCCGCGGGAGTCAGTGGTCCGACGGCCTGCCGTTCAAGGAGCAGCGCAACATCGCGGCCGCCGCCAAGCCGCGCCCGCTGATCCCGAAGGAGCTGACGGTCGGCGTCAAGGAGCGCGTCGACTACCGCGGCGAGGTCATGCGGCCGCTCGACGAGGACCACTTCCTGACGCAGCTCGACCGGCTGGTCGACCAGGGCGTGCGCGGGTTCGTCGTCTCGCTGCTGTGGGCGTTCCTGAACCCGGTGCACGAGCAGCGGATCCGGGAGCTGATCGAGCAGGAGTACAACGAGTCCTACCTCGGCAGCATGCCGGTCTTCCTCTCCAGCGAGGTGTCGCCGCGCAAGTTCGAGTACACGCGCACGACGATGACGGTGCTCAACGCGTACCTGCACCAGTCCATGTACGAGGAGCTGATCGGCATCGGTCAGCAGCTGCGCGGCGGCGGCTACCGCAAGCCGCTGATGATGGTGCACAACACGGGCGGGATGGCGAGCGTGTTCCGCTCCGCCGCCGTGCACACGTACAACGGCGGGCCCGTCGCGGGCCTGATGGGCAGCTCGGCGCTCGGCCGCGAGGACGGGCACCGCAACGTGGTCATCACCGACATGGGCGGGACGAGCTTCGACATCGCGATGGTGGTCGAGGGCAGCACGCGCTTTTACAAGTTCGCGCCGACGATCGACCGCTGGACGGTCGACGCCACGATCCTCGACACGCGCTCGATCGGGTCCGGCGGCGGGTCGATCGCGCACGTGAACGAGCTGCTCGACAACCGGCTCGAGGTCGGGCCGGAGAGCGCGGGCGCGATGCCCGGGCCGGCCTGTTACGACCAGGGCGGCCGCGAGCCGACCGTGACCGACGCCGACCTGCTGCTCGGCTACCTCAGCCCCGAGCGCTTCCACGGCGGGCAGCTGGCGCTCAACCGGCGGCGCGCCGAGCGCGCCGTACGCGACCGGGTCGCCGGGCCGCTCGGCGTCGAGGTCGACGAGGCGGCGCTGCTGATCAAGCGCATCATCGACGCCAAGATGGGCGCCGAGATCTACAAGGAGACCGTGCTCAAGGGCTACGACCCGCGCGACTTCGTGATCTTCGCCGCCGGCGGTGCCGGGCCCGCGCACGCCTGCGGGTACGCCGAAGCGGCGCGCATGCGGCGCGTAGTCGTGTTCCCGTTCTCCTCGACGTTCTGCGCGTACGGGTCCTCGACGATGGACGTGCTGCACGTGTACGAGCGCTCGCGCCGCTTCACGGTGCTGGAGCCGGGGCGCCGCGGCTGGCTGACCGACTACGACGCGTTCAACGCGGTCGTCGCCGAGCTGGAGGAGCACGCGGTGCGCGACTACGCCGGCGAGGGCTTCGATCCGTCGTTGATCTCCTACGAGCTCGAGCTCGACATGAAGTTCGGCGGGCAGCTGAACGTCAAGCGGGTCGCGGCGCCGCTGCTGCGGGTGTCCGGCCAGGCGGACATGGAGGCGCTCTACGCCGCGTTCGAGCGCGAGTTCAGCGAGGCGTACAGCCCGCTCGGGCTGCATCCCGACGCGGGCGTCGAGATCGAGGCGTTCGTGCTCAAGGCGCGGCTCCCGCAGCCGGTCCCGGAGCGCCTGTCGGCGCCGCTCGCGGACCCGGATCCGTCGTCGGCTCAGACGGGCTCGCGCCGCGCGCGGTTCGACACCGGCTGGGTGGACACGCCCGTCTACGATCGCGACGCGCTGCTGCCGGGGCACACGATTCCCGGGCCGGCGCTGGTCGAAGCCGGCGACACGACCGTGGTCGTCGCGCCGCGCTGGACGCTCGAAGTCGACGCGCGACGCGCGCTCGTGTTGACGCTGGAAGAGGAGGCAGGGGATGTTTGACCCGTCCATCGTCGACCGCGCGATGCGGTCCGAGCCGGCGACCGAGCAGGAGCTGGCGGACGCCGCCGCGCTCGGGCCGGGCGACTACGAGATCTTCTCCGAGAACCTCCTGCTGATGCTCCAGGAGGGCAAGGAGGTCATGACGAAGATGGGCATCTCGAGCATGCTGCATTCCGGTGACACGCTCGTGGCCATCTTCACCGCCCGCGGCGACCTGGTGTCGGCCGTGCTCGGCACGTACCTGCACGCGGTGACCGGGCAGGTGCCGATCAAGTTCATCCTCGAGGAGTTCGCGAACGACCCGTCGGTGGGCGTCCGTGAAGGTGACGTCTACTACTGCAACGAGGCGCTCTACGGCGGCATCCACAATCCCGACCAGTTCGCGCTGATGCCGGTCTTCAACGACGGCGAGCTGATCGCGTGGGTCGTGTCCGGCGCGCACCAGTCCGAGACCGGCGGCAGCGAGCCGGGCGGCGAGATCACCCAGGCGCACACGCGCCACGACGAGGGGATGAAGCTGACGCCGATCAAGATCGGCGAGGAGTATCGGCTCAAGAACGACCTGCTGCGGATGATGGAGAACTTCATCTCGCGCGCGCCGCGCATGCAGGTGACCGACGTCAAGGCCCGGGTCGCCGCGTGCGACCGCGTGCGCGTGCGGCTGCAGGAGCTGGCCGGGCGGCGCGGGAACGGGCTGCTGCGCGGGCTGTTCCGGCGCATGATCCAGCAGACGTCGGTGGGCGTCCGGCGGCGGATCTCGGAGTGGCCGGACGGCGTGTACCGGCACGTCGTGTTCATGGACACCACCGGGCACGAGGCGGCGCTGCTGCGCGCGTGCGTGACGCTGACCGTGGCCGGCGACCGGCTGACGATCGACTTCTCGGGGACGTCGCCCGAGCACGAGGGGTCCTACAACGCGTTCACCAACGTGATCCGCGGGCACTGCGCGGTGAACCTGTTCCAGTTCCCGTTCCACGACTTCCCGCTCTCGTCCGGGATGCTCGAGCACATCGACATCCGCGTGCCCGACGGGTCGTTCTTCAACGCCGATCCGGAGGCCGCGATCAGCTGCTCGCCGCTGGTCGGGGCGATGGTGTTCCCGCTGCTCGGCGTGGCGCTGTCGAAGGCGATGTTCTCGACCGAGCAGCGCGATCTGGTGTGCGGGTTCTGCTCGTCGAGCGCGTCCGCGGTGATGGTCGCCGGCACCAACCAGCACGGCGTGCGGGTGACCGACTTCATGGGGTATCCGCTGAACGCCTACGGGCTGGCGGCGCGGGCGGACCGCGACGGCGTGGACGTGTTCGGCTTCCCGCACGGGCCCTGGGGCAAGGCGCCGGACGTCGAGGACATCGAGGCCGAGTTCCCGCTGCTGCACCTCTACCAGCGCCGGCAGCGGGACACGTGCGGGTACGGGCGCTACCGCGGCGGGGTGGGCGCGGCCGTCGGATACGTCGTGCACCAGGCGCCGTACCTGGCGTTCACGTCGAGCCAGAAGGAGTCGAAGTTCCCGACGCACAACGGGCTCTACGGCGGCTACTCGATGACCGTGATCCCCGGCATCCGCGTGCTCGGCAGCTCGGTGCTCGAGCAGATGGCGGCGGGGGAGCCGGATCTGCCGACCGACGACTACGAGCTGGCGTCCGGGACCACCGCGCTGGTCGGCGACGTGATCGTCGAGCACCAGACGCGCGGGATCCGGGTGCTCAAGCAGGGCGAGATCCTGGCCGCGTCGACGCAGGGCTCGGGTGGGTTGGGGGACGTGCTGGAGCGCGATTCCGACGAGGTGATGGAGGACCTGCGCGCGGACGTCATCAGCGACTGGACGGCGGTCAACGTGTACCGGGTGGTGTACGACGCGGAGACGCTGATCTGCGACCGGCCGGCGACCGCGCGGGCGCGGGACGCGGCGCGCGCGGAGCGGCTGCGGCAGGGCGTGCCGTACGCGGAGTTCGCGGAAGCGTGGGCGGCGCGGCGGCCTCCGGAGGCGGCGCTGCGGTACTTCGGCGCGTGGCCGTCCGGGGCGCCGAACCGCGAGGTGGTGCGGGTGTGAGCGGGCCCCGGCGGTTCGCCGCGGCGGCTCGCGGCGTGGAGACGGTGGCGTGAGTGGGCGCACGCGGTTCGCCGCGGCGGCTCGCGGCGCGGAGACGGTGGCGTGAGCGGGCGCGCGCGGTTCGCCGCGTCGGCTCGCGGCGCGGAGACGGTGGCGTGAGCGGGCGCGCGCGGTTCGCCGCGGCGCTCGCGGGAGGCGCCGTGGCGTGGGCGCCGCTGGTGTGGGAGCGGCTGCCCGAGCTGGCGCTGCAGCCGGCCGCGGACTGGTGGCGCGACGCCACCGTCGCGCGCCGGCTGCTGCTCGACGTGGCCGCGGTGGCGGACGCCGACGCGCTGTTCGTCGTCGCGGTGCCGGGAGTGCGGGGCGGCGGCGACGAGGCGCTCGACGCGCTGGCCTCCGGCTCGGATGCGGGCGCGGTCTGCTCGCTGCTCGAGCGGCTGGCGGCGTCCGCCCCGTTCGCGACGATCGCGCTGGTGCCGGACGCCGACGTGCTCGCGCGGGACTTCGGCGCGGAGGACGTCGAGTGCGCGGAGGACGCGCTGGCCGATCTCGTCCGCGCGGTCCTGGAGGCCGGCGCGGACGCGGTGGCGCTCTCGGGAGACGCGGCCGCGGCGAGCGCGGACCGCGTCGCCGGGATCGCCTCGTACTACGGACGCCCGGTGCTCGTGCTCGACGCCGCGCCCCGGTTCGCCGCGGGGTCGGACGCGCCGGTCGTGGTCGTCGGGGACGACGGCGCCGCCCCAGCGGGCTTCTCCGCCGGGCTGGCGGTGACGGCCGGGGACGTCAGCGCGCGCTGGGATGCAGCGGCACTGCGGCGCGCGGGCGAAGGGCTGCGATGACGGGCGACGCCACCCCGCGCGACGCCACCGCGCCCTCGCCCGCCGCCGCGCCGCGCGACGCCACCGCACGCTCGCCCGCCGCCGCGCCGCGCGACGCCACCGCGCCCTCGCCCGCCGCCGCGCCGCGCGACGCCACCGGACCCTCGCCGGCCGGCGCCGCCGCGCCCTCGCCCGCCGCCGCGCCGCGCGACGCCACCGGACCCTCGCCGGCCGGTGCCGCCGCGCCCTCGCCCACCGACGCCACGGCGCCCACGCCCGGCCCCGCGCCGCGCGACGCCACCGTCCCTCCCCCACGCGTCGCCGTGCTCGGCGCCGGCGTCATGGGGCGCAACATCGCGCGCGTCTTCCTGCGCGCGGGCGCGGAGGTCGCCCTCTACTCGCGCACCGAGGCGACGCTCGGGTCGGCGCGGGCCGCGCTCGCCGACGAGGCCGTCGAGCGGCTGCGGACGCCGCGCGAGCTCGACGCCGCCGTCGCGGATGCGACGCTCGTGATCGAGTCCGTGCCCGAGCGCATCGAGCTCAAGCGCCAGCTGCTCGCCGCCGCCGAGGCCGCGATGCCCGAGAGCGGGCTGCTCGCCACGAACACGTCGTCCCTGCCGCTCGACGATCTCGCCGCGGTGCTGTGCCGCCCTGAGCGGTTCCTCGGTCTGCACTGGTTCAATCCGGCGCATCTCGTCCCACTGGTCGAGGTCGTGCCCGCGAGCGGCACGGATCCGGCATGCCTGGACGCAGCCGTCGCGACGCTCGAAGCGGCAGGCAAGCGCCCGCTGCGGCTCGGGCGCGCGCTGCCCGGGTTCGTGGCCAACCGGCTGCAGTACGCGCTGATCCGCGAGGCGCTGCACCTGCTCGAGGACGGCGTCGTCGACGCCGCCGGGCTCGACCTCGTGCTGACGGAGTGCCTCGGGCTGCGCTGGGCCGTGATCGGGCCGATGCGCTCGAGCGACCTCGCCGGGCTGGAGACCGCGATCGCGGTCGCGCGCGAGCTGTTCCCGCAGCTCGCGAACGCGACCGAGCCCGGGCCGGCGCTGCTCGAACCCGCGGCCGCCGGCCGGCTCGGTGTGCGGACCGGCGCCGGCTTTCACGACTATCCCGACGCCGCGCGGGCCGAGGCCGAGCGCGACGCCGGGCTGGCCGCCGTCCTGGCGGCGCTTCAGTCCCAGAAGCCGAGCGAGCGCAGGTAGGAGCTCAGCAGCTCCCAGGCGTGCATCACGTGCGCGCGCATGAGCTCGCGGGCGGCGTCGGTCCGGCCGTCCGCGATCGCGTCGCGGATCGCGACGTGCTCCTGCACGTTCAGCGTGAGCATCTCGTCCTCGGTCCGCAGCGAGCGCCAGACGTAGTCCTTCGGGAACGCGTCTTCCAGTGAGCCGATCACGTCGCCGAGGCGCTGATTGCCGGCCGCCTCGCGGATCGCGACGTGGAAGTCCGAGTTGCCGAGCGAGATGCGGTCGTTGAGCGCGGCCGGCGCCGCGTCGGCGCCGGTGCGGCGGAGCTCGTCGATCGCGCTGCTCAGCCCGGCCTGAGCGGCGTCCATCCGCGCCACCGCCTCGGGGCTCACGCGGCGGGTGGCGAGCGCCGCGGCGAACGCCTCGAGCTCGGCGCGGACCTCGTAGATCTCACGCAGCTCGACCTCGCTCAGCTGGCGGACGACGACGCCGCGGTTGGGCAGCTTGGTGACGAGCCCCTGGGCCTCGAGGCGGTGGATCGCCTCCCGCAGGGGCGTGCGGCTGACGCCGTAGCGCTCGCTCAACTGCTCCTGGAACAGGCGCGTGCCCGGCGGCAACGCGCCGCGCAGGATGTCCTCCTGAATGCGGAACGCGAGCTCGTTGGTGAGCGAGGTTGCGACGACTTGACGGTCGACCGTCACCGCGACGCACTCGACTTGGTCATGGGCTTCCTCCTGCGCTGGGCCCTGCGGTTTGCCTCCGTCACTTTACTTGACGGATACTTGGATACATGGATACAGTGCCTCATCCACTAGGGGGAGAGAACAGGGATGAGCGAGCAGCACGCGGCCGGTCTGGAGATCGACCACACGGACGCCGGAGAGCTCAGCGATGCAGCGCGCACCGGCAAAGCCAGCGACATGTTCTGGGTCTGGGGCGGCGTCAACGTCGCCGTCACGAACCTCGCCGTCGGCGGGCTCGGCATCGTCGTCGGGCTGAGCCTGCTCGACGTCCTGGTCGTCTATCTCATCGGCGGGGTCATCGGCGCGGCGCTGATGGGGCTGAGCGTCGTCAAGGGCAAGCTGACCGGCGCCGCGGTGATGGTCAACGCGCGGCCCTCGTTCGGTTCCTCGGGCGCGGCGCTGATCGCCGTGATCCTGTTCTTCATGTCAGCCGGCTGGTTCGGCATCAACAGCTACTTCGGGATGACCGCGGCGCGCAGCATCATCGGTCAGATCGGGCTGCCGGAGACCGACGCCACCGAGCTGGTCGTCCTGATCGTGATCGTCGCCGCGCAGATCGCGATCACGCTCTTCGGGTTCAAGCTGATCCGCAGCTACGAGCGGCTCGCCGTCCGGGTCCTGCTGGTCGCGCTGGTGATCCTGGCCGCGCTCGCGATCCCGGACTTCAAGTGGCACGCGGACAAGCCGCTGCAGGGCGCCGACCACGTCGGGATGATGATCTTCCTGTTCACGGCGCTTGGCGCGGGCTGGGCGATCTCCTGGACGCCGTGGGCGCATGACTTCGGGCGCTTCGTGGCGCGGACCGAGTCCGACCGGAAGACGTTCTGGTCCACGTTCGCGGGCATGTACGTGGTGAATCTGTGCGTGATGATGCTCGGCGCCGGGGTCGCGTCCTACGGCGCGTCCGCGCTCGACGTCGGCGCGATGGTCACGCAGGTCACCGGTGACGGCTGGTCGATTCCGTTCCTGCTCGTCCTCACGCTCGGGCTGATCACCGCGAACGTCGTGCCGCTGTTCAGCGGCGGCTTCGCGCTCCAGTCCGCCGGCTTCAAGCTGCCGCGCGTGACCGGCACCGTGCTCACCGGCATCGTCGGCCTGCCCGTGCCGATCATCGGCATCTTCGACGACAACTTCGCCAACGTGTTCGACCAGTGGATGCTCGCGCTGCTCGTCTGGATCGCGCCGTGGCTGACGATCACGCTGATCGACTTCTACGTGATCGCCAAGCGGCGCTACTCGCGGGCGCAGCTGTACGAGACCTGGACCACGCCGAGCGGCAAGCTCTTCGCTCCCGGGCTGGTCGCCTACGCCGCCGGCCTGCTGGTCTCGCTGCCGTTCATCAACACGCAGCTGTGGAGCAACTCGTTCGTGAGCGACACGCTGCACGGCGCCGACCTCTCGTTCTGGATCGGCGGGCTCGTGGCCGGCACGATCTACTACCCGCTCGCCAAGGCGCGCAAGAGCGGGGCGCCGGTCGCCGAGGCGGCGGCGGGCGAGCGGCAGCTCGCGTAGCCCGGTGGCCGGGCGCCGCCGAGTGGTGGCCACAGCCGCTCGGCCGGCGCTGTCTTGCCGGCGCCGGTTTCGCTCGGCCGGCGTCGCGTTGCCGGCGCCGGTTTCGCTCGACCGGCGCCGCCGAGCCACAGCCGCTTTCGCGCCGCTGGTGTCGCCTTCGCCGGCGTCTCCGCCGGGGGTGCTCCAATCTACTTGCCTGAGCCGACAGTAGATCGCAACACCCCCGTCGACCGCCTCCCTCACCGGCGCCGTCCCGACGCGAAGCTCTGAATCGGCGGGGAGACCTGCCGGAACTCGCCCATCGTCGACGCCGCTTCGCGGCCGCCCTGCGCTCCCTCCCCGCGCCCGGTGGCGGCCGCTGCGACGCGGCGCTCGGCCAGCGCCACGACGTCGGCCGCCTGGCCCGCGGGCGGGACCAGGGGGCGTACGGACTTCGCGAACAGGTTGATCCCGCCGCCGGCCTGCGGCAGCTTCTCGAGCCGGCCTTCGCACAGCAGGAGCGGCTCGCTGCGCACGGTCAGCCGGTTCGCCTCGTAGAGATCCGGCGGGACGATGATGTTCAGCGTCCCGAATTCGTCCTCGAGTAGCAGGAACACGATGCCTTTCGCCGTCCCCGGCCGCTGGCGCGCGACGACCAGCCCGCCGACGCGGACCGGCGTGTGGTGCGGCAGCCGAGCGAGGTCGCCGATCGAGACCGTGCCCGGATCGAGCGTCGGCCGCAACAGCCGCAGCGGGTGCGGGCCGAGCGTCAGCCCCGTCGTCGCGTAATCGCCGATCATCGACTCCCACGGCGTCAGCGGGCGCAGGTCCGGCGCGTCCGGCACCTCGAGCGGCAGCGCGAGCTGCGTCCCCTCCGGCAGCCGCTCGCCCGGCACCGCGATCCCGAGTCGCCACAGCGCCGTACGCCGCGCGTGCTCGGACGAGCCGCCGATCAAGGAGTCGCATGCACCCGCCCACGCGAGCTTGTCCAGCGCCGTACGCCCGGCACCCGCGCGGGAGGCCAAGTCCGCGAGCGAGCGGAACGGCCCGCCCGCCTCACGGGCGGCGACGAGCGCGCGCACCTCGTCCTCGCGCACGCCGGTGACGTACCCAAGGCCGAGGCGCACGATCGCGGTAGGGGTGGCGACGCCGGCGACCTGCGAGGGCGACGCGCGAGCGGGTGCGGCGGGAGGAGACGCGCGCGGACCCGCGCCGGCGGGTGGCGGGACGGCGGCGGGTGACGAGACGGCGATAGGTGACGAGACCCCGACGGGCGGCGAGACGACGTCGGGCGGCGGGACAGCGACAAGGGGCGAGACCGCGGCCGGCGGCGAGATGGCGGCAAGCGGCGAGACCACGGCGGGCGACGACACGGCAGCGGGCGGCGAGACCACGTCGGACGGCGGCACGACGGCGGGCGGCGAGACCGCGACAAGGGGCGAGACCACGGCCGGCGGCGACATGGCGGCAGGCGGCGAGACCGCGGCCGGCGGCGACACGGCAGCGGGCGGCAAGACCTCGTCGGGCGGCGACACGACGGCGGACGGCGACACGGCGGGTGGTGAGACCGCGGTCAGCGGTACGACGGTTGGCGGGGAGGTCGCGGGCGGCGAAGACGCGGCGTTTGGGGGAGCGAGCCAGTGGGTGGCGTCGAGCGCGTCCGCCGGCAGCGGGCCCATCTCGGGCACCCACTCGACCGTGCACAGCGCGGCGCTGGTGTTCACGTCCGGCGGCGCCAAGGCGATCCCGCGCCGCTGGGCCTCGTGGGCCAGCGTGTCCGGCGCGTAGAAGCCCATCGGCTGCTCGTTGAGCAGCGCGCAGAGGAACTCGGGGCCGTGGTGCACGCGCAGGTAGGTCGACTGGTAGGCGAGCAGGCCGAACGCGGCGCCGTGGGCCTTCGGGAAGCCGAAGCCCGAGAAGCCGACGATCATCCCGTAGACGCGCTCGGCGACCTCCTCGGACACGCCGTGCATCGCCATCGCGCCCTCCAGGAACCGCTGGTGATACGCCTCGATCGCCTCGGCCGAGCGCTTGCGGCTCATCGCCCGCCGCAGTCCCTCGGCCTCGCCCGGCGAGAAGCCCGCGAACGCCATCGCGACCTCGATCACCTGATCCTGGAAGATGATCGTGCCGAGCGTGTCCCCCAACACGGCCCGCAGCGACTCGTGTTCGTACGGCACCTCCCAGCCCGGGTGCTCGCGCAGCGTCTGCAACCGCTGGATGTAGGGGTTGACCGCGCCGCCGAGGATCGGCCCAGGACGGACGATCGCGACCTGGACCGTGAGCTCCTCCAGCGACCGCGGCCGCGTCCGCAGCAGCGACGCCATCTGCGCGCGCGACTCGATCTGGAAGACGCCCATCGTGTCCGCGACCTGGATCGCGTCGTAGGTCGGCCCGTCGTCGTACGGGATCCGCGACAGGTCCAGCCGCTCCCCGCGCACACGCCCGATCTCCTCCACGCAGCGCTCGACCGCCGAGAGCATCCCCAGCCCGAGCAGATCGATCTTCAGGAACCCCGCGTCCGCGCACGAGTCCTTGTCCCACTGGCAGAGCTGACGTCCCTCCATCGCCGCTGGCAGCACCGGGCAGCAATCGATCAGCGGCTGCGTCGAGACGATCATCCCGCCCGAGTGCTGGGACAGATGGCGCGGGAGCCCGTACGCCTCGTCGCACAGCCGTGCCAGCCACCCCCAGCGGCCGGGCAGGCGGTCATACGACGGCGGCGACGGGTCGCGTTCCCGCACGTCCGCCTGGTCCGGCCGCTTGCCGTTGACCATCGCCAGCCACTCCGCTGTGCTCATCGCGAACGTGGTGGCGCGGGCGTCGGGATCGATGAACGGGCCCGGCTCGTCCGCCGGCTCGATGCCCAGCGCGACCTCGACGTCGCGCCCCACCCCCTTGACCGCCCACGGCTCCGCTCCGCGCGCGACCCGCTCCAGCTCGCTCGCCGGCAGGCCGAGCACCTTGCCGAGCTCGCGGATCGCCCCGCGCGAGCGGAACGTCGGAAACGCCGCGACCAGCGCCGAGTTCTCCCTCCCGTACCGCGCGTGCACGCGCGGGATCAGCTTCTCGCGCACGTCGCGCGGGAAGTCGAGATCGATGTCCGGCAGCGCCTTGAGGTCCTCGTTGAGGAAGCGGTTGAGGACCAGGCGGTTGGCGATCGGATCGATGTGCGAGAGCCCGGTCAGGTAGCAGACGATCGAGGACACCGACGAGCCCCGCCCGCGCCCTGGCGGCAGCACCGCACGCGCCGACGCCGGCCCGCGCACCTCGGCCGCCACCTCGCGGGCCAGCTCCAACATCTCGTGGTGCAGGAGGAAGAACCCCGCGAGGCCGAGCACGTCGATCACCCGCAGCTCCTCGATCAGCCGCGCGTGCGCCGCCCCGTGGTTGGGCGACCCCGACGGGTAGCGCCGCTCGAGCCGCGCCCAGCACAGCTCGGCGAGCTCATGCGGCGCCCGCTCGTTCTCCGCGCCCGGATAGCTGTAGCCGAGATCTTTGGTGAGGTCGAACGTCAGCCGCGCGGCGAGCTCACCGGACTCCGCCACCGCCGCCGCGTGCCCCTCGAAACGCGCCGCCATCGCCCGCGGCGACGCGAGCACGTGCGCGGTGTTCCCGCGCCGGACCGGCTCCGAGGAGTCCAGCGTCAGGTGGTGGCGCAGCGCCACGAACGCGTCCTGTAACGGCGCGCGTGAGCGGGCGTGCACGTGCACGTTGCCGGTGGCCACGGTCGGCACCTGCAGGCGGCCCGCGAGCTGCGCCAGCTCCCGGTTGCGCGCGCGATCGTGGCGCTGGAACGGCCGCTGGAGCTCGACCCGCAGGTGATCGCGCCCGAACGCGGCCAGCAGGCGCCGCAGCGTCGGCTCGTCGTGCACACCGTGGTCCGCGCAGCCGCTCAGCAGCACGAGCCCCGCGGCGTGCTCCTCCAGCGTCTCCAGCGGGACGGCCGGCGGTGGCGCGTGCGGCTGGCGCGAGTCCCGGTGCGCGCGCGTGATGATCCGGCACAGGTTGCGCCAGCCCGTGGCGTCCTCGACCAGGAGCGTGACGTGCCGGCCGTCTTCCAGATCCAGCTCGGCCCCGTGGATCGCCCGCAGGCCCAGCGGCTCGGCCGCCATCGCGAACTCCATCGAGCCCGACACGCCGTTGTGGTCCGTGACCGCCATCGCCTCGTAGCCGGCCGCCGCGGCGGCGGCCGCGAGCTCCGCGGGCGAGGACGCGCCGTCCAGGAACGAGAACGCGGTGTGTGCGTGGAGCTCGACGTAACCCATCGAACATATGTTCGCATGACTGTCGGACGTCAACCGCTGCGCACGGGCTCCGCGCGCATGTGCCGGATCTCCGGCACCGACAGCAGCGCCGCGACCGATGCCAGCTGCAGCCCGGTCGCCAGCCAGAGCGCGGGCCTGATCCCCATCGCCCCCGCGAGTGGCCCCCAGATCGCCATCCCGAGCGGGCTGAACGCCATCGAGCCGAACCAGTCGTAGGCGCTGACCCGGCCGAGTGACTCCGCCGGCACCTTCGCCTGCAGCGTCGCTTCCCAGACCGAGTTCCCGAGCATCATCGCCACGCCCCCGAGCAGCGCGCCGAGCGCCAGCACGGCCACCGGTACCCCCGCGGCCAGGAACGCCAGCGGGAAGAAGAACAGCCCGTACGCGCCCGCGGCCAGCACGAGCGGCCGGTGCGGGCGCGCGCGGGTGGCGATCAGGGCGCCGGCGAGCGCGCCGATCCCCATCGCCCCGAGCACGGTCCCCCACACCGCGGCGCCGCCCAGGTCGGACTCCGCGATGACCGGTCCGAGCACCGCCCACGCGCCCCAGAGCAGGTTCCCGAACGCGGCCGCCGCGACCAGCGACCAGAGCCAGGTCAGCGACCAGAAGAGGCTCCAGCCCTCGCGCAGGTCCTCGATGAACGAGCTCGCCGCGCGCGGGATCGCTGCCGGCAGCCGCAGCGCGAATAGGAACGCGGCACTGACCGCGAACGTCGCCGCGTCGAACGCCAGCGCCCAGCCCGCGCCGACCGACGCGATCAGCACGCCCGCGATCACCGGTCCCGCGATCTCCCCTCCCGACAGCGCGGTCGCGCGCAGGCCGGCGGCCTCCTGCAGGCGCTCGCGCGGGACGATCAGCGGCACGATCCCCGTCACCGCCGGATTGAAGAACCCGCCGGCGGCGCCCGTCAGCCCCGCCAGCACCGCGATCATCCAGACGTCGGCGACGCCCGCGATCAGCAGCCCGGCCATCAGCCCCTGGGTGACAAGCCGGGCGAGGTCGGAGACCAGCATCACGACCTGGCGCGAGACGCGGTCCGCCACCACGCCGCCGACCAGCAGCGTCGCCACCAGCGGCAGCGTCCGGCAGGCGAGGACGATGCCGACCTCCGTCGCCGACCCGCCCAGGTGCAGCACCGCGAACGCGAGCGCGATGCCGACCATCCGGTCGCCGACCACCGACACCGCCTGCGCGAGGAACAGCAGGCGGAACTCGCGCAGCCGCAGGACCCCCATGGCGCCACCCTATTTGACGCCCGCTTGACGCTGCCATGACGGCCGCCCGAGACGGTCTGAAACCCCACACGACCGGAGGTGGATCATGGATCAGCAGCGACTCGAAGCGTTCATGGGCCAGTTCGTGCAGGACCTCGGCGCGGCGGCGACCGCCCCGCTGGTGGTGCTCGGCGACCGGCTCGGGCTCTACAAGGCGATGGCGGACGGGTCGCCGGTGACGCCCGCGGAGCTCGCCGAGCGCACCGGCTGTCGCGAGCGCTACGTGCGCGAATGGCTGTGCCAGCAGGCGGCGAGCGGCTACATCGAGTACGAGGACGGCGCGTTCCGGCTTCCGCCCGAACATGCGGTCGCGCTGGCCGACGACGAGAGCCCCAACTTCATCCCCGGCGCGTTCCAGCTGCTGTCGGCGATGGTCAAGGACGAGCCGCGCATCCGCGAGCGTTTCCGCTCGGGCGAAGGGATGCCCTGGGGCGACCACGACCACGATCTGTTCGAGGGCACGGAGCGCTTCTTCCGGCCCGGCTACCTGGCGAACCTCAACGACGCGTGGCTGCCTGCGCTCGACGGCGTGGTCGAGAAGCTGAGCGCAGGCGCGCGCGTGGCGGACATCGGCTGCGGGCACGGCGCCTCGACGATCCTGATGGCCCAGGCGTTCCCGGAGTCGAGCTTCGTCGGCTCCGACATCCACCCCGCGTCGATCGAAGCCGCGCGCGACGCGGCGGCGCGGGCGGGCGTCGACGTGACGTTCGAGGTCGCGAGCGCGGCGGACTTCGGCGGCGGGCCGTTCGACCTGGTGTGCGTGTTCGACGCGCTGCACGACATGGGCGACCCCGTCGGCGTCGCCGCGCACGTGCGGTCGCAGCTCGCCGAGGACGGCACCTGGATGGTCGTCGAGCCGTACGCGGGCGATCGTGTCGAGGACAACCTGAACCCGGTTGGGCGCGTGTTCTACGCGGGCTCGACGCTGCTGTGCACGCCGAACTCGCTCAGCCAGGACGTCGGGCTGGCGCTCGGCGCGCAGGCCGGCGAGCGCCGGCTGGCGGAAGTCCTGCACGAGGGTGGGTTCGAGCACGTGCGACGGGCGGCGGAGACCCCCTTCAACCTCGTTCTGGAAGTGCGGCCAGCGACCGCAGTGATGCACTGATCGCGGCCTGCTGCGTCTGGAGCCGATGCGCTTCGGCCTCGGGGATCTCGACGTGCACGGCGATCCGGGTCCCGTCGTCCGGGGTCGGCTCCAGCCGCCACTCGAACCGCAGGTCGCTCGTCAAGCAGGACATGACGACGCGGCGGCCGTCGCTGCGGAGCGTGTGCGGCATGGGAAAGTCCGGGGAGCCGCGCGGGAACATCGTGTAGCCGCCGCTCGACGGCTCCACGGTCTCGACCCCCTCCCACCATTCCGGGAACCGCGCCGGGTCATAGAGGAGCTTCCAGACCTCTTCGACGGGGGCGCGGCTGACGGCGACATCAGAGAACGACGGCATCGATGCGCTCCAGTTCGCGTGCAGGGTCGGCGACGCCCGCGACGGGCAGGCGGCCGAGATCGATCAGCGAAGCGATGAACTCGCCGCCGGCGTCGGTGTGCAGGCGGCGCCAGTGGCCGGCAGCCTCTTCGAGCCGGCGGTGCGCCAGCGGCGCGTCCCCACGCGCGGCGGCGCTCAAGGCCTGGGCGAACGTCATCCGCGCGACGAGCACGGCGGGCCGGTCCGCGGGGCGGACGGGCTCCGTGGTGGCCGCGCGGATCTCCGCGTCCGCCTCGTCCGGACGCCCGAGCCGGGCGAGCGCCTCGGCGCGTCGCAGCCGGGCCTCGCCGCGCTGGATCGGCGGGTCCTGCTCGAGAGCGCGGGCGAGCAGCTCGGCTGCGCGCGCGTCGTCGCCCGCCTGCAGCGCCAGCAGGCCGCCGTCGTGGTCGGCCAGCGCGCCGAGCTGCCGCGAGCCGAGCCGGCGCGCGAGCTCCCGCTGCCGCTCGTTCGCGGCGCGCGCCTCGGCGTGGCGGTTCAGGCGCGCGAGCACGCCGGCACGAACGCCCTCCATCTGGAGCTCGATCACGGGTACGCCCGTGACGAGCCCGCGCTCGGCGAGCGCGAGCGCCCGGCCGAGCCGCCCCGCCGCGGTGGCGATGCAGGCGGCGTTCGCCCAGCCGCCGTACGCGAGGTCCGGGCGGCCGGCACGCTCGGCGATCGAGCCGGACTCGGCCAGCTCGCGCTCGGCCTCCTCGAGCCGGCCTTCCGCGAGCGCGATGAAGCCGCGGACGTGATGCATGTGGTGCGTGCGCAGCGGGTCGGGCTCGAGGTCGAGGTGATCGACCTGCGCGAGCGTCGCGTAGGCGTCGCTCGCGGTGGTCGCGACCGCTTCCGCCCAGGCGCGGACGAGCAGGAGCTCGGCGCGGGTCTCCACGTCGGCGTCCGGGCAGGCGAGGCCTTTGCGGGCGGCGTCGAGCGCACCCGCCGGGTCGCACAGGCCGCCGCGGAACCACTGGGCGGCGCGCAGGTGGTGGTGAGCGCCGTGCGGGCCGGCGCGGGCGAACGCGGCGCGCGAGCCGTCGCGGTCGCCGAGCAGCGCGAGCGTGTTCGCCAGCTCGAGCTGCGTCTCCGGCGTGGGATGCAGCTCGGTCGCCAGTTTGAGGAAGTCGGCCGCCTGCTCGAGTGCGGTGGCGCGCGTGGCGTCGGCCGCGGCGCGCACGAGCAGCTGGGCGGCGAGGTCGTCGCGACCCGCTTTGGCCAGATGGTGCGCGCGTTCGGCGGCGTTGCCGAGCGTGTGGCCGAGCGTCTCGTGGTGCGCGCGACGGCGGGCGGCGTCGAGGTCCGCGTAGACGGCGTCGCGCAGCAGCGCGTGGCGGAAGCCGAAGCGACCGTCGGTGAAGAGGCCGCTCTCGGTGGCTTCCAAGACGGCCGGTGGCGTGGTGATCGCGGCCAGCTCGGCGTGCTCGAGGTCGCGGCCGGCGACCGCCGCGAGCTCCGTGGCGCGGCGCGCGGGCTCGCTCAGCGGGACGATCGCGGCGCGCACGAGGCTCTTGAGCCCGTTCGCCGCCGGCGCCCGGGCGCTCTCGAGCGCCAGCAGTGGATTGCCGTCGGCGGCGACGATCACGTCGGGGCGGCGGCCGACCAGACGCTCGACGTCGTACGACGTGAGCGGGTCGAGCTGGAGCTCGATGGTCGGCAGGTTCGACGAACGGGCAAGCGCGTCGATCGCGTCGCGGCGCGGATGCGGCCGCCTGGTCAGCACCAGTAGGACGGGGAGGTCTCTGACGCGGCGGGCGACGTACGCGGTCAGCTCGAGCGTCGAAGGGTCGGCGGCGTGGGCGTCGTCGAAGAGCAGGACCAGCGGGCGGGTGGCGGTCGCGTACTCGGCGAGCTCGACGGCGGCCTCGAACAGCCGCGCGCGGGCGAGGTCGGGCGGGACGTCGTCGTGCGGGCGCGGCGGGCGGCCGAGGCGGCGGGGCAGCGAGGGCGCGAGCCGCGCAAGCTCCTCCGGCCACTCGACCGTCGCGGGCGGAGGCTCGAGGTGGCGCGCGAGCTGTGCGAGCAGCTCGGACCACTGGCCGAAGGGCGGCGCGCCGCCGCCGAGGTCGAGGGCGGTGGCGTGGGCGGTCAGGGCGCCGTCGGCCTCGGCGTGGGCCAGCAGCTCGGTGGCGAGGCGCGTCTTGCCGATGCCGGGCTCGCCGGTGATCAGGGCGAGGGCGCCGGTGCCGGCGTGGAAGAGGCGGAGCAGGGCGGCGAGCTCGGGGTCGCGGCCGATGAGCGGCGGGTGGCGCACGTTCGAGCGTAGCTCGACGCGAGCGTCCGTGTCGGGCTCGTCCGGCGCGCTCGAGTGCACGGCCACCGCGTGCCCGCGCTGCACCGGCTCATCGCGTGGCCACCACCCCTCCGGATCCACCACGGTGCGGATCGCCGCCGCGAGCGCGCGCGTCTCGGCGGACGGCGCGAGGCCCAGGTGCGTGCGCAGGCGGGTCGCGAGGCGGTCGTAGGCCGCGAGCGCGCCCGCGCGATCGCCCGCGTCGGTGTAGCAGCGCATGAGGTCGCGGGCGGCGTCCTCGTCGAGCGGGTCCAGCGCGAGCCGGCGGCGGGCGTACGCGACGGCGTCGGTCGGATCGGACGCCGCGGCCGCGAGCCGGGCGAGCGCGCCGCCGAGACGTTCCGCGTGCTCGTCGCGGGCCTCCAGCACCCAGTCGTCGTCGAGGTCCGCCAGCAGCGGGCCGCGGCAGAGCGTGACCGCCGGCTCGAGCTCGCCAGCGGCCACGTGCGCGTCGAAGCGCGCGAGGTCGGTCTCGCAGCGCAGGCCGATCCGGTCACGGCCGGCGCTCAGCGCATCCGTGTCCTCGCCGAGCGCGCGGCGCAGCGCCCAGACGGCGCTGCGCAGGGACGCGCGGGCGCTCGTGTCGAGCACGTCCGGCCAGAAGCGGGCGGCGACCGCGCCGCGCGGATGCTCGCCCGGGTGGAGCGCGAGCCAGGCGAGCAGGGTCCAGGCACGGCGGCTCGGCGGTGGGAGGACGGAACGGCCGTCAACCTCCGCTTGCAACTCCCCGAGGAGCCGCACGTACAACACGATTGCCAACCCTACCTTTGCGCGATGTTGACGGTGTGATAACGGTGCAAGTGGAGGATCGGCGCCATGACCACTCTTGACGCCGCCCTGCGGGGCGCCTACTCCGCGCGCGACACCGACGCGCTGCTCGCGCTGTACGCCGACGACGCGACGGTCGAGATCGTCGATGCCGTCCACACGCCCAGCCACCCGATCCTCCTGCGGGGGCGCGATGCCCTGCGGGCGCACTTCGCGGACGTGTTCGCGCGTGACATGACACATGAGATCGATGCCGTGGTGACGGGGCCCAACTCGCTCGGATACTCGCTGCGCTGCGGCTATCCGGACGGCACCAAGGTGGTGTGCGCGGCCACCGCGTCGCTGGCCGGCGGCACGATCACGCATGAGCTCGGCGTCCAAGCGTGGGACGCGTGAGCTAGAACCACAGGTGTGGACCTGCTCGAGACGCCGCGCCTGCTGCTGCGCCCATTCGGGCCGGGCGACGCGGCGGTCGTGCACGGCGTCTACTCCGACCCGGTGGTGATGCGTTACGTCGCGACCGGGCCGATCAAGTCGCTTGCGGTCACCGAACGGCTGCTGCTGGACTACGACGCACATCAGGCGCGTCATGGCTACTCCTTCTGGGCGGTGATCGAACAGGCTTCGGGATCGCTGATCGGGGACGCCGGGCTGTACCGCACGCCTTCGGGTGAGGTTGAGCTCGGGTACACGCTCGGTGCGCGGTGGTGGGGGCGCGGATACGCCACCGAGGCCGCGTCGCGCTGGGTGGCGTGCGCGTTCGGTGAGCTGGGGATCCGTGAAGTGGTCGCGCTCGCCGAGCCCGCCAACGTCGGGTCGCTGCACGTGCTGGAGAAGCTGGGGATGCGGCGGGACGGCGAACGGCTGGCGTTCGGCCGGCCGCACGCGGTGTTCCGCGTCTCGCGGGCGGCCGCCGGAGCTCCGGTGGCCGGCGGCGTGGGCTGACGGGCAGCGGCGTCCGGCGTGGGCCGATGCGTGGGCGTTCGGCGGGCGCTCGCGGACGGCGCCTGGCGGGCGCTCGCGGACGGCGCCTGGCGGGCGCTCGCGGACGGCGCCTGGCGGGCGCTGGCGGAGGGCGCCTGGCGCGTGGCGTTCAGCGCTGCGCATACCAGCGCCCCTCGATCAGATCGCGGAAGACGACCAGATCCCGGCCGTCTCCGGTGACCACTTCCCAGTAGCGCCGGCGCAGCGGAGCCTCCGTCCACCAGCGGTCTTCCACCAGCCAGGACTCGCGCACGGCGTCGACCTCGCGCTTGCCGATCGTTCGCGGCCGGCCCGTGTCGTCGGCGACGACACGGACCGGCTTGGGCTTGGCCAGCCGCCTCGGTCCGCGGCTCGCCGCGGGTTCGATGCCGGTTGGCGCTCGCGGATCTCCGCCACGGGCCTGCTTCCCGTTGTCGGGCGGGGGCACACGGCGCGGGCCGCCGTGACCCGGGGGCGGGCCGGCGGGCGGGCGGCTCGGCGGATGACCTCGTTCCGCGCTGCTCATGGCTCCCAGGGCGTGAGCGCGAGGCGACGCTCGGGCACACGCGAGTCGGGGTCGACGGCGAGGATGCGCAGCGCGGCGTCCGGGCCAGCGGCGGCGCGGGTCTGACGGACCGCCTCACGCAGGCGCGCGCGGCGGACGGTCGCCGGCTCCGGCAGCAGCGAGCGCTGATCGCCGCCCGGCGGGCCGAACGCTTCGACGCGCAGGCGCAGTACGTCCGCCGGGGCGGGAAGCTCCGTCAGGCGGCCGGTGATCGCGAGCCGCATCCGGCGAGGGTCCGCCAGCGCTTCGCGAAACGTCATCCGCGAGCGCCACGTCCCCTCCCCCACGAGCTTGGCCGAGAGCACGACGGCGCGCACGGTGCGACCGCGCCGCTCAGGGCGGGCGAGAACACGATCGATCAGCAACCCGAGGGCCCGCTCGAGCTGAGGACCCGCCGCCGACTCCGGCAGCTCGAGCACCTCTTCCAGCCGTTCCGCGGGCGAGCGGGGGCGTAGCGGGGTGTCCTTGCCGCGGGCGAGGTCGCGCGCGAGCAGGCCCGCCGGGCCGAAACGGTCCGCCAGGTGGGCGCGCGAGAGCTTGGCGAGATCGCCCAGCGTGGCGATCCCGAACCGCTCCAGCGCGTCGGGCAGCACGGCGACCTCAGGGCGGAAGCGCAGCAGCGACACCGGGAGCGGAGCCAGGTAGGCCGCGAGGCGCGCCGGCGTCTCGGGAGCGATCTCCGGCCGCCGTGCGCGCGCTCGATGCGCCGCGGCCAGAGCGGCGAACCGCGAGGGCGCGACGCCGATGCGTCCCCCGATGCCGCCCGATCCGGACCGCGCCGCATCCAAACGAGCAGGCCCCGGTCCCTCCCCTGCCCCGCCGCCCCGGCCCGCACTTGATCCAGCGCCGCCGGGCCTTGCCCAGGCCCCGCCGGGGCTCGCTGGGCCGGACGTGGCGCCGGATGCCCGCCGCGCAAGTGCCCGGCGCGCCGCGGCGACCACGCCCTCGGCCGAGCCGCCGTGGAGCCCACGCAGGCCGCGTTCCTCAAACCAGGCGGTGCCGGGACGGTCGACCTCGACGGCGGCGCCGATGCCTTCCAGCGCGGCGATGACGCGCTCCCAGGCATCGGCGACCCCGGCGGGATCCGGCGCCACGAGCCGCAGCGTCGGGCAGCGCGCAAGCGCCTCCCCCAGCCGCAGGCCGGCGTGGACGCTGTAGGCCTCAGCCGCGGCCGAGGTCTCGCCGATCAGCGGCTCGCGGCCCACCTCCGGCGCAAGTGCGAGGGGCCCGGCGGCAAGGGCTTCGAGACCGCCGGCGGCGATCGCAAGCTCGAAGCGCGGGACAAAGATGCAGACCACCATAGGCGAACACATGTTCGCATGGAGTTCGGATGGATGGGCCGCTCGACGTCAACGATCGGACATAGGAGAGGCCCCGGTCTCCCAGGGCCTCTCCCGTAGCGGATCTATAAGCCGGATTCTGTCGAGAGCAGTCATCCATCTCTGCGACCGACCTGGACCTTGGCGGGCAACCTGCAAACGGTCCGGCTTGGTCTTGCATCAGGTGGGGTTTGCCTGGCCGTCGCGTCACCGCGACGCCGGTGCGCTCTTACCGCACCATTTCAACCTTGCCGGGCCGCCCTTTCGAGCGGCCTTAGGCGGTGTCTTTTCTGTGGCACTTTCCCGCGGGTTTCCCCGGGTCGGCGTTACCGACCACCTTGCCCTGCGATGTCCGGACTTTCCTCGAAGGCCGAAGCCCCCGCGACTGCTCGATCCGCCAGGTGAAGGTAGCCGGTCGTGAAGGTATGGTGATCTCAAGCCCGGAAGCCGTCCGGGCCGCCGAAGATGCTGGAGAGCATGTACAACGTCGTCTATATCGACGCGCACGGGGAAGAGACTCCGGTGGCGCAGCGGCTCGACGACCGGAAGGACGCCGCGGAAGTCGCGCGGCAGGCCGCCGCGGAACGCGGGGCCGGCCGGATGGTCCTGCCCGGTTCGAACCGTCTGCCGAACTGCGTCTGCGTGATTCCCGTGCCTCCCGAAGAAGCCGCGTAGCCCGGGCCCACCGGATCTGCACGGCGATCTCCGCGAGCGCGGAGAGTGGGGCGTCGGCCGCTCGGCGCGCAACCTCGTCCGCTAGGTTCTCCCGCCATGCGAGTTGGAGTGATCGGCGGTGGCCTGATGGGATCCGGGATCGCGGAAGTGTGCGCGCGGTCCGGCGTCGACGTGACCGTCGTCGAGGCCGACGAGGAGCGAGCGGAGCGAGCTCGCGCGGCGATCGAGCGCTCACTGGGGCGCGCGGTGCGATCCGGCAAGCTCGACGAGGACGGCAAGGCGGCGGCGCTCGAGCGGCTCGCCGTCACCTCCGCGTTCGAGGACATCGCGGGCTCGGACGCGGCGATCGAAGCCGTGATCGAGAACGAGCAGCTCAAGCGCGACGTATTCCGGCGGCTCGACGAGCTGCTCCCGGACGCCAAGTTCCTCGCGTCGAACACATCGTCGGTGCCGATCATGAAGCTCGGGGCGGAGACGAAGCACCCTGGGCGCGTGCTCGGCATGCACTTCTTCAACCCGGTGCCGGTGCTCCCGCTGGTGGAGCTCGTGACGTCGATCATGACCGAGCCGGAGACCGTCGAGGCCGTCCGCGCGTTCGCCGAGGGCACGCTCGGCAAGCAGTGCATCGACTCCCAGGACCGGGCCGGCTTCATCGTCAACGCGCTGCTGATTCCGTATCTGCTGTCGGCGATTCGCATGTACGAGTCCGGGTTCGCCTCCAAGGAGGACATCGATCACGGCATGGTGCTCGGGTGTGCGCACCCGATGGGGCCGCTGCGGCTGTCCGACCTGATCGGCCTCGACACGCTGCTGGCGGTGTCCGAGTCGCTCTATGACGAGTTCCGTGATCCGGCGTCCGTGGCGCCCGCGCTGCTGAACCGGATGGTCGAAGCGGGCCTGCTCGGGCGTAAGTCCGGGCGCGGTTTCTACGACTACTCGAAGTAGCGGCTATCCGAGGATCGACGAGTGGCGGGCGACGACCTGCCACCCGTTGAGCCCGCGGGCCCAGACGTCGGTCAACCGGAACACGTTCGACAGGTTGTTCTGATCCCAGCTCGCCACCTGTGAGTAGCGCGCGTGGATGACGGCGGTGTCCCCGAACAGATCGATGTCCATCCGCTCGAACGCGAACGACGTGATCGTGTAGCCCTCGCGCGCTGCGCCCATCCACTGGTCGCGCGACATCGGCTCGGGATACAGGTGGATCGCGGTGAACCGGAACCCGAGAGCGACGAGCTCCTCGAGGCGGTCCATGTCGCGCGCCTGCATCGCCGCCATCCACTCTTCCTCGAGGCGGGCCAGTTCGATGCGGTCGGCAGCTTCGCTCATTGCGCGCGCAGGCTAGTCGATCGTCGTCCCGCAGGACGTGCACCGGCCCTGCAGCGGTCCGTGCGACGCGGGCACGACCTCGCCGTGGCAGACCGGGCACGCCGCGGGCATCCCGGTGGCCAGGCCCTCCCAGGCACGTGACATCACGTCGTCGAGCGTCGGTCCGCTGACGGGGGCGCGCGACGCGCGCACGGCGTCCCCCACCGCTTGCTCGAGCGCGATGAGCTCCTCGGCCGCGGGGCGAATCGGTGCGCCGGCCGGCGCGGCGCTCGCGGTGGGCGCGTCGATGGCCTGCGGCGGCGACACGTTCGCCGCGGCGCCAGGCTCCGTGGGCGGCGTCGCGTCGAGCGCGGGCGGCGCGGCATCAGCCGGCGGAGACTCCCAGGAGGCCGGCATGCGCAGCGGCGCGGGCGCGAACGCGTCGTCGCCGAACAGCGATCCCTGGTTGTCGTCATTCTCGAGCGGGCGTCTCCGCTCAACCACGAGCGTGGACATTAGGCCACCTTCCGTAGGACTCCAACGACGCGGCCGAGCACCCGTACCTCGCGCGAGCGGATCGGCTCCATCGTCTCGTTCTCAGGCTGCAGGCGGATGTGATCCGCCTCCTTGAAGAAGCGCTTCACGGTCGCCTCCTCCCCCACCAGGGCGACGACGATCTCGCCGTCCTGCGCCGTGTCCTGCCGCCGGACCACGACCCAGTCGTCGGGCAGGATGCCGGCGTTCTTCATCGATTCGCCGCGCACGCGCAGGAGATACTCGCCGTCCTCGCCGCCGGCGATGTCCGGGATCTGAACGTAGTCCTCGATGTTCTCCTCGGCGAGCAGGGGCTCGCCGGCCGCGACGCGGCCGAGGACGGGGATGCCGGACGGCGCGACCGCGGACTTCATCGCCTCGACGGCCGAGGAGGCCGTCGCGGTCGCGCGGTCGAGCAACTCGATCGCGCGTGGCTTCGATGGGTCCCGCCGCAGCAGCCCGACCTTCTCGAGGTTGGCCAGGTGCGCGTGGACCGTCGAGGACGACGCGAGCCCGACCGCCTTGCCGATATCCCGCACCGTCGGCGGATAGCCGTAGCGCGCGGAGTAGCGCTTGATGAAGTCGAAGATCTCCTGCTGGCGCTTCGTCAAATCCTTCCCAATCTCCATGCGCTCCGCGGCCTCCTCGATTCGAACGAACGTGTGTTCGTAAAAAGTATCCGGGCGGCCGGACGGACTCAAGCCGCGAGCACGGGGCTATACTCGCCGTCGCCCTCGCGCCGATGGCGGAATTGGTAGACGCGCCAGGTTGAGGGCCTGGTCCGGGATAACCGGGTGGAGGTTCGAGTCCTCTTCGGCGCACTGCACGAAAGCCCCGCACCGCGGGGCTTTCGGCGTTTCGGCGGTCGTGTCGCCCGCAGGGGCCAACACTGCGTGACAACGCCTCTGGCAACTGGAGAACAGCTCGTGTTCTCCGGTGTCTCCATAGCCACGAGCGCCCACTACGACCGTTCCCGTGACCGCTGGATCGTGCGCTGGCGCGAGAACGGACGCCAACGAGCGCGACGTTTCGTCACTGAGGCGGAAGCCGTCGACTTCGACCACGCTGGTCTTTCCCCGTTCTGCCGGACAGGGTTGGGCTTTCGGGTTCTAGCTGTTGCCACACCGCGAGTGAACGCTCGTGGACATCGCCCGTAGCTGACCAAGTTGACGGATGAGATGTTGTTCGGCGACGTCTGAGCGCGTCCCGGTTCTCGCCGCGTAATCCACAGCCTGATCAAGGTCGCCGCCGTGACCTCGCAGGATCTCACGCGCGTGGCGAGCGGTGTGCTCGATCTCGACACGGAGACGAGCGCGAACAGCGCGATGCCGGCGAACCCCGCGCGGCCGAGGATCTGGGTGGCCGCGTCGAGGTCCAGCTCGACCACGCGATCGACGCCAGCGCCACGTAGATTTGTCCGCGGCGGCGAGCGTGGGCGACGCGACGGACACGCGCGACAGGGATAGCGGCCCGGGCGGCCCGCGCGGGGCCGCCGCGGTCAGGCGCGCGTCACCCGCCGCGCGGTGCGAAGCCGTCCGACGTCAGCTCGACCTGCGTGAGGTCGCCCTTGAACGTCTTCAGGCCCGCGGCGCGAGTGGCTTGCGCCTGGGCGGCGCGCGCCGCCGCATCGCCGTTGGCGAACTGCACCAGTTGGACGATCGTGACCGTGTTCAACCGCTCGGTGGCGATCTGCTTGCCGCGCGCGGACATCCTGCGCATACGGGCGTTCGCCATCAGCTTCTTGACCAGCGCCTCCTCGACCTTGTAGGCGCCGAGCCGCTGGGTCGTCGAGAAGTCCTCGATCGCGATCTGGTTGGCGATCATGTAGGAGGACACGGTGTACGCGGCGACCGCGTCGGCGTAGTTGGTGTCCGACCAGCCGAGCGGCTTGATCACCGCGCGGAACGCCTTACGGAACGTGCCCTTGTCCGCCTCCTTGATGAAGCGGGCGCGGTCGAAGTTCCCCGCGCCCAGCCGCTTGGCGAACACCGACGCCATCTGCCGGTTGGCCGTGCGGCTGACCCTCGCCGAGCGCGTGTAGCCGAGGATCCGCTGCTCGCGCGTGGGCTTCGGCTGGCCGCCGCCCGTGCTGCCGCCGCCGGACCCGGGCGTCGTCGACGTGAGGTTCAGCGGCGGGTAGTACGGCGGCGGCGGGTCGTACGACGGCGCCGGCGGCGGGTAGTAGTAGCTGGACGGGACGTCCTGCATCGTCGTCGGGTTGTAGAGATCAGCGGATGCGACCGCCGGCAACGCCACCGCCACCAGCACGCCGAGGGCCCCCGCCATCGCGTTTCTCACCATCGTCGGGCAGACCATATCGACCACTGCTGAGTGGATGCGCCACTTCCGGCTGCAAGCCGGCGGTGAACGCTTCGATCGCGTCGACGACCGCCTCGAAGCGCAGCGAGCCGAACACGTCGAACGAGTGCTGGCCGCCGGGCAGCTCGGCGTAGACGACGGGCCGTGTCGCCACGCCGCGCAGCCGTTCGACGAAGTCGCGCACGATGCCGACGAAGTTCGGCGAGAACGTGTCCGCGTCGCCCTGGACGACGAGGAACGGCGGCGCGTCGGGGCGCACGTGGGCCGCCGGCGAGGACTCGGGGCCCTGCCCGTAGTAGCGCCCGAGGTAGGGGTACAGGCAGATCGCCGCCGCGACCGATGTGTCGGCGGCCTCGAAGCCGGGCTGCAGCGCGGGCTCGCCCGCCGTGAGGCCGGCGAACGCCGCCAGGTGGCCGCCCGCCGAGCTGCCGGCCACGACCACCGTGCGCGGGTCGGCGCCGTAGCGGTGGCCGTGCTCGCGCACCCAGGCGATCACGCGCTTGACGTCGATCAGGTGCTCGGGGAACGTCACGTCGGGGCGCAGCCGGTAGTTCGCGCTGATGCACGTCCAGCCCTGGCGCGCGAGCCGGTGCAGGAGCGGGCGCGCCTCGCGGCTCTTGCCGCCGCCGGAGTACCCGCCGCCGTGGAAGTGGATCAGCGTCGGGCCCGCGGACGTGCGCGAGCGGCGGCGGTAGACGTCGAGCCGGTGGCGACCCGCGTCGCCGTACGCGACGTCCCTGATGCGCTCGACCCCCGGGGGACGCAGCGGGAACGGCGCGAGCAGGATGCGGCCCAGGCGCCGGCGGGGCAGCTCGACGGACGGGCCGAGCGCGGCCGCGAGCGCCGCGCGCGCCCGCGCGGCGCGGCCGATCAGCAAGGCGAGCCCGATCAGCGTCAGCGCGGCCAGCGCGACCACGGCGTAGGCGCCCGGCGAGCCGATGTCGCCCTCCCCGAACGCCAGCGCCGTGGCCGCGACGAGCACGGCCAGGCACAGCGGCGAAAGCTCGTTCACGACGGCGCTCGAGAGCCAGGCGGCCCGGGCCAGCGCCCGCGGGCGCCGCGGCGCCGTCAGCGACAGCGCGGTGCCCGCGGCGAGCACCGCGACGGTGAACAGGTAACCAAACGGCATCCTCTCGGCCTACCCGGGCGCGCGGCCACGCACGCGGTCAACTCGTCCGGCGGCGGACGTCCACGATCCGCAGCCGGACGCGTCGATGCTCGGCGCCGTGGCCGGGCAGCCTTCGGCGCGCAACAAGGCGATCTCGTCGCTGCCAACTCACCAACAACAGCCGCCAACGAAGCCGGGCGGCTCAGCCCAGCCCGAGGTTCGCCGTGACGCGACGAGCCTGGACTTGGACGGTCTGCGGAGCGCGGCCGACGGCGTCTACTCGCGGAATCGCAGTGTGCCGGGGACGTCCATCCTCGCCACGCGGCGGAATGCGAAGATGGTGGCCAGCGCGGTCGCTCCGATTCCGAGGCAGAGTGCCAGCGAGATCGAAGCCGCAGTCAGGTTGAGCGAGATACCGACCTCCGGGAAGGACTCCTTGAGCAGGGAGTGGACGGTCCACCAGCCCACGCCGACGCCCAAGAGCACCCCCAGGCCGGTGCCGAGCAGGCCGGAGGTGAGATTTTCCCATAGCGCCATCCTGCGCGCCGACGCCCGGCTGACCCCGAAGGCGAACAGCGTGGCGAACTCGCGGCGGCGCTCGTCGAGCGTGAGGCTCGCCGCGGTGAACGCCACGAGCAAGCCAAGCCCGAGCGTCATGACCACGACGATGCGGATCGCTCCGGTGAACTCGTCGACGGCGTTCTCGAGCGCCTCGGCCTCGGCCCGCACGGAGGTCACCGAGGCGACGCCGGGTGCACCGAACAGCGCGCGCTGCACCTCGCCTGCGGAGCCCGGCGCAGGAACCACGTCGACCTCGTTGACGGTGTCGCCGAGGCCGAGCGAGCGCAGCGTCTCGGTGTTGACGTAGGCGAACGGCGCGATGGGGTTGGCGTGGATGCCCGAGACCTTGACCGTCTGCGTCGTGCTCGGAAGGCTCAGCGTGACGTGATCGCCGACCTCGACGGCGAGGTCGTCCGCGGCGCGCGCGGAGAGCAGGACGCCGCGCTCGGTCTCCGACCCGGAGGCGAGGGCCGGCTGCCAGATGCTGGAGTCCGGGGCGTAGCTGCTCAGCAGCAGCTGGCTGGACCGGCCGTTGGCCGTGGCCTGGGTGCCCAGCGACAGTCGCGTCTCGGACGCGACGACCCCGTCGGCGTTGCGCACGAGCTGGACCGGCCGGGCGTCCGGTGCATGCATTGACGTGAGCGCGACCTCGAGCCGGTTCGGCGAGCCACTCAGCAGTGCCGTGCGCTGCGCGTCGGCGGATGCGCCGATCGAGTCGACCATCGCAAGCACGCTGACGACGGCGGTCATGACGACGGCGAGCCCGACGATCGTCATCGTGCTCCGGCGCGGTGCACGCAGCAGGTTGCGCACGGCCAGCCTGAAATTCCATCCGCCAGGCAGCGTGCGCGCGGCCTTCGACGAGAGCAACCGGCTGCCCTTTCCTCCCCCGCGCTCGACCGTTGCGATCGCGTCGACCGGACGCATCTTCAGCGCCCGCCGGACGGGGAGCACCGCGGCCGCCAGCGGGGTCAACACCGCGATCGCGACGGCCACCGCGTACAGACCGGCGGGGAAGCTGGAGTCGTCGACCGGCAACGGCATGGCGCTGGTCATCAGGCCCTTGATCTCCGCCGCCAGCCAGAGCCCGAACGGCACGCCGAGCAGCGCCGCCAGCACGCCGATCTGCGCCCCCAGCGTGAGGGGTCGGCGAGCGATCTGAACGCGGGGAGCGCCGAGCGCCATGCCGATCCCGATCTCGCGACGCTGCGAGTCCACGACGCGGGTCACGAGCATGAACGCGGCGAGTGCTGCGCCGGCAACCAGCAGCAGCGCGTAGAGGGTATTCGTCTTCTGGTCGTTGGCCGCGTCCTGCGCGATCATGCGCTGCGCCGGCTCCTGGCTGCCGGTCGTGATCTCAAAGCCCGTGCGCGGGAACGCGTCGTGGAGCTGCTCGCGCAGCGCCGCGGCGAGCGCACGCTCGGACGTGCCGGCGACGCCGCGTACCAAGAGCTGATTGACCTGGCCCTCGTGCCCAGAAGCCTTCTGGGCCGTGCTGAGCGGCAGGTAGACGACGGCCAGCGAGGACTCCGCTCCCGAGACCCCGGCATCGCTGAGGATCAACAGGTACTGCGGCGAGAGGCCGGTCGCGACGTAGGTCAGCTCCCCGTACCCGGCCAGGCGCAGCTCGCCGTGGCTCGGCAGCTGATGGAAGCTCGCGAAGTTCCAGTCGAGCACGGTGTCCCCGGCGGCGACAGCTCCGCCGGCGTCGGGCGCGACTTGCGATACGGCATCGACGGGCGCGCCGGTCGGCGATCCGGGGATCCCCACGAGACGCGCCGGAACGATGGCGGCATGCGCGCCCGTCCCGGTCGCGACCTGCGACGGTGCAACGAGCCGCTCCTGGGACGCGTCGACGCCCTCCACGCGCTCGGCCTGCGCTTGCAGCTCGCCGCGGTCGAGCGTCTCGCCGGCGGCGAGGTCGACCCGGACCTGGGCGCTGCGCAGCTGCGCAAGACTCGCGTGCAGCGAGTCCAGCCGCCACGCCTTGAGGCTGCGCATCCCCGCGAACGCCCCCGCGCCGACCGCGAGGATCAGCGCGGTGGCGAGCACCTGGATCCAGCGCGAGCGCAGGTCGCGCAGCAACCAGAGGGCGTAGAGGCGATTCACCAGTGCAGCGACTCGACGTCGATCGGGGTGCCGCCCACGGGCGGCCCGTCGGCGACGACCTCGCCGCTGGAGAGCTCGATGACCCGGTCGGCCACACGGGAGATCTCGCGGTTGTGGGTCACGACGATCACACACCGCTCGCCATCGGCCTGCTCGCGCAGGAGCTGGAGGATCTCGATCCCGGTGCGGAAGTCGAGCTCGCCGGTTGGCTCGTCGGCCAGGAGCACCGGGTTCCCGGTCGCCACTGCCCGCGCGATCGCCACGCGCTGCTGCTCACCGCCGGAGAGCTCGTGCGGGAAGTGCGCCCCGCGGTCACCGAGACCGACGCGTTCGAGGGTGCTCTCGGCCAGTGCCCGCCCTCCGGGCGCGCCGGCGATCGCGACGGCGAACTCGACGTTCTCCACCGCGGTGAGCCCCGGGAACAGGTTGAACGTCTGGAACACGAAGCCGACCGTCTCGCGGCGGAAGGCGAACAGCTCCTTCGCCGTGGCCGCGGTCACGTCGTGCCCGCGGATCACCACGCGACCGTCGGTCGGCGCGTCGAGCGCGCCGATCATGTTCAGCAGCGTCGTCTTCCCGCTGCCGGACGCGCCGAGGATCACCGCGAACTCTCCGGCCGCGATCTCGACGCTCACGTCTCGGAGCGCGAACACCTCCGAATCCCCGACCTGGTAGCGACGGCTAACGTCCGTGAGCAGGACTGCCGCCGGCGGCTCGGCTACGCGGTTCTCGTTCACGATGAAGCTCATAATTGCACATATGCAATTCCGCCGGCCCAAACGGACCTCGGCGTGGCACGACTGACGGGAAGCAAGGCCTCGGCGACGCGCGCCCGGATCCACGAATCCGCGATGCGGCTGTTCGCCGATCGCGGATACCGCGCGACCCACGTCACCGACATCGCTGCGGCGGCCGGTGTGTCGGTACGGACCATCCACGTCCACTACCGCTCCAAGGAGGCGATCGTCTTCGGCGACGCCGAGACATCGATCGCCGAGCTCGCCACCCAGATCGCGACGGGCAAGGCGGCCCCACTCGACGCCGTGCACGCGTGGGTCACCCAAGGCACGAGCGGCTGGCTCGAGCCCGACGTGCAGCTCCAGCACGAGCTCGCTGAGCAGGTGCCCGACGTCGGGCACGAACGCACTCGGCTGCTCACGCAACTGCGCGATGCGCTCGCCGCAGGCTTTGCCCAGGAGCCTGGCGCCCCCGCCGACCAACTCGCCCCGCGAATGGCTGCCGCCGCCATGGTCGCCGCCCTCGAGCACCTCGAGCGCGTCGTCATCACCCGCGTCCGCGACGGCCGCGACGTCCCGCCACCCGACGAGCTCGACGCGATTATCCAATCGGCATACCAGTTCCTCACCGCGGGAGCAGACGCCCTTCGCTGATCGGCGACGCCGTGGGTCCCTTGGAGGCTGGGTCGCCGAGCCTGCACTCGCGCTTTCCGATGTGATCCATCTGTACAACGACGGCGTGTTGACCGGCGGCGCGCTCGCTGCCACGGGAGCCTGGCGCCCGATCCTTGGTAACCCGGCGACGCACCAGGTGCCGACGGGGACGTCCCGGGCGCCGACTCCGTCGGATGCGACCACCACTCTCGGCGTGTTGCGCCGTCCGCAGAACGACGGCGACCGCAGTGCCGTCACCGAGGCGATGCTTCGTGACCTGGGCCCCGAGAACGCCGGAGTCCGTCTCGACTCCGTTCGACTGGTGACCGAGCGCACGGTCAGGCCGACCGACGGTGAGCCTGAGCTCAACGAGCCCGTGTGCCTGCTCGCGGGTCCGCCCGGGGGCTGGACGTGCGCCTCCACGACGACCATCCGCGCACGCGGGCTCGTGATCGGCTCCGGCGTGCACCTCATCGGTCTCGTCCCGGACGGCGTCGTCCGCGTGCGCCTCACCTACCCGCGGCCCCCGGGCGCGCCCGCGCCCGCCGCAAGTCCGCGAACGCCGCCGCCGCTGCCGGAGATGCCAAGCTCGGTCCAGTGGCTCAACGCTGACGGCGACACGATCGGTCCCACGGGGTAGGGCGCCGTCCCCCGGCCAACGCCAGACGGTGCCCGCAGCAGCCGCCGGACTCGTGCGCGTGCCATCTCAAGCGCCGACGAGACGGCGCGGCCTCCGATCGCGCGCCGCGCCAGCGGCTCGACCGCTCGTGACGCACGCGTCCAGGCCGCCGAGACCTTCGAGCAGCTCGTGTCTGGCATCGCGAGTCTTCAGCCGCCACCCACCCACGGGCTTCAGTCGCGATGAGAGACCAAGAACTTTCCGGACGCGTCGAGCGATTAAGCCAGTGCATGGCGAGCAAGCACCGCGTGGACAAGCACTCGGCGATCACGGATGCGGCTTCCGATCGGATCGCGGAGATGTATCAGCGTCACGGTGCCGCCATCTTGCGCTACATGCGCCGTCGCCTCGGCGATGGGCCGGCAGAGGACGCGGCCGCCGACGTGTTCGCGCGTGCGCTCAGTGGCCTTGCGAGCTACCGACCGCGTGGAGAGTCCTCCGATCTGCCGTGGCTCTATGGGATTGCCGCGAGGGTGATCGCCGATTCGCATCGGGCAGAGAAACGCCGCCTGCGGATGCTCGAGCAACTTGCCGGACGGGAAGTCGGCGAAGACGCCGCGCTCGCCACCCGAGAGGTCGACGCTGAACTCGTCCGGGCCCTTGCGCGGCTCTCACGCAATGACCGGGAAACGCTGCTGCTGGTTGCTTGGGGAGAGCTCAGCTACGAGGAAACCGCGGTCGCCTTGGGCGTGCCGATCGGCACGGTGCGGTCCAGGCTCTCGCGCGCGAGGCGACTGCTCGACAACGATCTCAGCTCGAGGCGCGCCGATTGCGCCGCCAAGACGATTGCCGGAGGCATCCATGGCTAGCAACTTCGATGACGACGAACTGGCCGTGTACAGCGGCGACGTTCGAGCACTCGCGGACCTCGGTATCACCCATCCAACCGGGGACCGCGAGGCAGTCGCGCGCATCCAGGCCGCGTTGCTCAGGCGCGACGGCCGACATCGTGTCCGGCGCCGGCTCCGCCGCAGCGGACGAATGCTCGGGCGGCGCGGGCTCGTGGTGGGTCTCGCCGCCTTGGCCGCGACCGGCACTGCGGCCGCAGCGGTCGTGACGGTGGTCACGCGCGACTCTGAGCCGGCACGTGGCGTGATTCCTCCGCTCAGTGCCAGCGGACAGTCCCCCGGCGACTACACGGTGCGGTTTGAGCCGGATCTACGCGCCGGGCGAATCGGATGGTGCACGCTGGTCACACTCGCCAGGCACAGCGGTGAACTGGCCGGCGCGGAGAGCTGCTTTGGCGCGGCAAGCGGCCAGCGCCCACTCATCGCGGCCGGCGGCGTCATGACAAACGATCCGGCCCAGCGATCCGTCCAATACGTCATCGTCGACCAACGCGTCGCCGCCGTCCGAAGCGGAACTGAACGCGTGATTCCCCGCCCGGACAGCGCACTGCCGGAGGGGTGGCGTATCGCGATCCTCACGCCTCAGGGTGGCGCGGATGGCGCGTTCGAGCTCGAAAGCACTGACGGCGCGGAGATGCCACTAGAGAAGCTGCCGGGCACCGTCACCGCGAAGCTGCCGACCTCCCCGGCAGACTCGAGCACTTCCGAGCCTCAGCCCTGCGCGATACGTCTGAGCGCCGCCGACGCAAAACGCGCGACGGCCGCTCGCCACCTCACGAGCCCACTCAAGCCGACCCCTGACCTCAACGGTCATCCCTACCTGACCTGCGCAACCGTCAAGGTCGAGTCCTCCCACGGCATCGTGGAAGTCTCACTGCTCCTCGACGCCCGAGACCCGACCGCACACGTGGCCGATCTGCCCGGAGTGCATCAAGCCAGCGGAATCGTACGTCTCGACGCACAAACGATCGCGCGACGCGATGGCGACGCCTGGCTCGTCGCCCGCGGCCAGAACAGCGAGGACTCGATCAACGTGCTCAAGCACGCAAGTGCAGAGGCGAAGCCCCTAAGCACTACCGCGCCTTCCGCGACACCGACGCACCAGCCACGACCAAGACGACGTTCGATGGGAGCGACTTCAGCCTCACGCTGAGCGCCCGGACCGACAACCGTCACCGTGATCTGCTCTGCGTGACGGCAAAGGATCTGACCGCAAAGGTCGGCAGCCTGTCGTGCGGCATCGCCGCGAACGCCGCGACACATCCGGTCATCAGCGTTCTCGTCAGCGCCGGCAAGAGCCTGGTGTCCGGCCCGGCCCCCGATCGGGCCGTCGCCGCGGAGATCGTCTCCGATTCCGGCCGAACCACCAAGGTCGCCACGAGCGACAACACGTACGTCGCGCAGATCGACGGCAACGTGCAGAGCGTCACCCTGCTTGCGGCCGATGGCAGCCTCCTGAAGTAGTCACTCACGGTCTCGAGTGGCCGGATCGCGCCCCGGGCCGACCTGCCGTCGTGGGGGCTCATCGTCGGCGCTTCCGAGACTCGGGTCGGGAACCCGATCTCGCATGGAAGGACGGTGGCCGGAGGATCGTCTGAGCCGTCAAAGCGCCTCGGCGATCAGCACCGCGGAGCCGAACACGAACGCGAGGGCCGCGATCGTTCCGACCACGCGGGGCGATGGGCCTCCGTGGACACCGGTGCGGTGCACGGCGGCGTGGCCCTTGCCGCGGCCGATCAGCCAGCGGTTCAGCGGGACCGCGATCGCGCCGGCGATGACCAGCGAGAACGCCAGCGAGCCCCAGAACAGCAGGTCGGCGAGGCCGGCGTCCATCGCGCCGGGGATGGCGACGACGATCGCGTTGTCGACGAGCTCCATCAGCGCGATGCTCGCGGTGTCCGACGCGAACGCGATCGGCGCGACCACGCTCAGCGCCATGCCGGCGCGCAGCAGCGGCAGGCTGGTCAGCGAGTAGCCGAACACGAACGCCAGCGCGATCGACAGCACGATCGTCGCGGTGTTCGACAGGCCGAGCGCGGTGCCGACGACCATGCCGGCGATCTCGCCGATCGCGCAGCCGGTCAGGCAGTGCAGCGTCGCGCTCAGCGCCATCGACGTGAGCGCGCGCCCGGCGGTCGGCAGCTCGTGGTGGCCGTGCCCGGCGTGCTCGTGTTCTGCAGGCGTGCTCATGTGGGGCTTCTCACGCCCGTGGCCTCGGGGGCTCGATGCCGGCGACGAGGTCGAACGTGGCGGTGGGTGCCACGAGCGCGACGACTTCGGCGACCTGCTCCTCCATCACGAATGGGGCTCAGGGCTCACCCCCGTGATGCGCATACGCGCGATGCCACGGCGTATGCCGCGATCACCCCGACCGCGATGCACGTGTACAGCGCGCAACCCACGGCGATCGCTCGACGCGCGGTCCGACTCATCCTCGCCAGCCCTCCAGCCGTTGCACATGCGTCTGTGATGTCCCCGACACCGCAGACGGAAACGATCGAGCTTCTCGGCCGGTGGGACCCGTCCTGCCATCTACTCTCTCGCGATGCTCGAATGGCTGGGGCGCGCGGCTGCCCGTTGGCGGCATCTGTTCCTGGCCCTCTGGGTCGTGGTCGCGCTCGCCGGCGGGATCCTCGGCGGCGGGGTCTTCGACCGCACGGAGTCGACGGACGGGGCGCGTGGGGAGTCCGCGCGCGCGCACGAACGCCTGAACCAGCTGTCCCCCGAGGGCGAGACGGTCGTGGCGGTGATCGGCGGCGCCGACTTCTACACGCCGGCGCTCCGGGACAGCGCGACCAACGTCATGCAGGAGCTGCGCACGCTCCCCGGGGTCCACGAGGTTCGTGACGCGTACACGGCGGGCGGGCTGATCGCCGACGACAAGCAGAGCTCGCTGGCGGTGATCGAGCTCGACCCGAAGTTCAACGACGACGAGGACGCGGCGCTCGCCGTCGCCGACCAGGTGGCCGCGAAGCTGCGCACGATCGACGCGCCCGAGGTGCTCATCGGCGGCAAGTTGCTGACCGAGCGCGCGTTCGCCGAGCAGGCCACCAGGGACGCCGTGCGCGGGGAGGCGATCGCGTTCGTCGTCCTCGCGGTCGTGCTGGTGCTGTTCGGCGGCGGCCTGCTCGCCGGCGCGCTCCCGCTGCTCGCCGCGCTGGCCACGATCACGGGCTCGCTGCTCGCGTTGACCGCGCTGGCGAGCGTGACATCGATCAGCGAGTTCGCCGTCAACGTCGTCACGCTGCTGGGGCTGGGGCTCGCGGTCGACTACAGCCTGTTGGTGATCGCGCGGTTCCGTGAGGAGCGCGCGGCGAGCCCGGACGCGCCGGTTCCCGACCTGCTGGCCACGACGATCGCCGGCGCGGGCCGTGCGGTGCTCGCCTCCGGCCTGGCGGTCGCGATCGCGCTCGCGGGGCTCTACGTGTTCGCCGACCCGCTGCTGTCGGCGATGGCGCTGGGCGGCGTGCTGGCGGTGGCGACGGCGACGCTCGCCGGCCTCACGCTCGTGCCCGCGTTGATCGCGGTCGCGCATCACCGGATCCCGGCGCGGGGCACGCGCACGTGGGTGTGGCGGCGCGAGCGCCGAGCGACATCCGGGCTCCTCGCCCGCCTCGCCGCGTTCGCGCAGCGCAGGCCGGCGCCGGTCGCGCTCGTCGTCGTGGCCGCGCTGCTCGCGCTGTCGATCCCCGCGTTCGGCCTCCAGGTGGCCGACGCCGACGCGCGCTCGCTGCCCAAGGACGCCCAGGAGCGTCAGGTCCTCGAGGCGCTCGAGCGCGACTTCACGGCCGGGCCGGTCGATCCCATCCAGGTGCTGATCGCCGCCGCGCCGACCGATCCGAGGGTCACGGCGCTGATCGGACGGATGCAGAAGCTGCCCGACGCGAAGGACGGGATGCTCAGGGACGACCTGCCGCCGTCCGTCACCGGGATCGAGGTCGACGCCGCGGGCCCGGACTCCGGTGAGCACGCGCAGCAGCTGGTGCGCGCCATCAGAGGCCTCGACGCACCGGTCGAGGTTCTCGTGGGCGGTGCGGCCGCCGAGCTCGTGGACGCCAAGGACTCCACGGCCCAGCGGCTGCCGCTGGCCCTGCTGGTCGTGGGCCTGCCGACGGTGCTGCTGCTGTTCGCCCTCACGCGCTCGGTCCTGATCGCACTGAAGGCGGTCGTGCTGAACCTGCTCACGCTCGGCGCCGCGCTGGGCGTGGTGGCCGTCGCGCTCCCGGGCCCGCTCGACATCACGACGCCGCTCCTGCTGTTCATGTTCCTGTTCGGGCTCTCGATGGACTACGAGGTGTTCCTGCTCGCCCGCATCAAGGAGGAGTGGGACCGCTCCGGCGACAACGATCAGGCCGTCCTCGCCGGCATCTCGTCCTCGGGACCGGTCGTCACGGCGGCCGCGATCTCGATCTGCGTCGTCTTCGGCGGGTTCGCGCTCGGCCAGCTGTCCGAGGTGCGCGAGATCGGCGTGGGGATGACCGTCGCCATCCTGCTCGACGTCACGGTGGTGCGTGGCCTCCTCCTCCCCGCCGCGATGACTCTGTTCGGCCGCTGGAACTGGTGGCCAGGAGACTTCTGGGCCAGGGCTGGACGAATGTCCTAAGTAACTCCGCGGTGTTTTGGTCGGGCCACACCTAAAAGTCAGTGGACCCCCGACCGATCTCTTAGTAGCTTCTCATCGAATTGCCGTCGGTGGAGGAGGAGTTGGTGTTGTCCGGAGTGGTTCGTCGTCGCCTGAGTAGCCGCATCGGCGCGCTCGGCGTCGGAGTCGTCGCCGCAGTCGGCGCGTTCGCCGGCCCGGCGCATGCGCAGGCCCCACAGGAGCCCGGCGTGACGCTGCGCACCTATCAGTTCGCGAACGCCCCGTCGAAGACGTGCACGCTCAAGAGCGGGCAGACGCCGAACGTCGACAAGCTGATGCCGACCATCAACTGGTCGACCGAGGCCGACTTCGGCGCCAACGACAACTTCCAGTCGACCGTTCTGGCGAACCTGAACGCCGCGACGGCCGGCAACTACGCCTTCCGCATCACCAGCGACGACGGCTCCGTGCTGCGCATCGACAACTCGGCCGTCATCGACCACGACGGCCTGCACGCGGACACCTCTAAGGAGGGCACCGTCTCGCTGACCGCGGGCACCCACGCCCTGCGCATCGACTACATCGAGGCGAGCGGCGGCCAGGTCCTCAAGCTCGAGTGGAAGGCCCCGGGCGCGAGCGCCTACGAGGTGGTCCCGAGCTCGGCGCTGTCGACCGAGGCGGGCGTCGTGCGCGTCACCGCACCGGGCTACAAGTACTGCGAGGGCGTGACGGACACGGCCGGTGACGGCCTGCGCCTGGACCGGGTCAACCCCAACTACGACCTGACCGACATCCGTCCGAGCGCGTTCCAGCCGAAGGTCTCGGGCATGGACTTCCTGCCCGACGGCCGGCTGGTCCTGACCACCACGGGCGACGTCTCCGCGGGTGGCTGGGTCCCGAACCCGGAGTCGAGCGACGTCTATGTCCTCGACCACGTCCAGGGCAAGACGAGCAAGGACCAGGTGACCTACACCAAGGTCGCCGAGAAGCTCAAGAACGCGATGGGCATCCAGGTCGTGGACGGTCGCTGGTACGTGTCCGAGCGCGAGGGGCTGACCGAGCTCACGCCGGATACCGACGGCGACGGCATGATGGAGCACAAGCGCCTGGCGTCGTGGCCCAACGGCGGCAACTTCCACGAGTTCGCCTTCGGCCTGATCCACGACGACGACTACTTCTACATCGCGCGCTCGAACGCGATCAACAACGGCGGCGCGACGACCAACCCGCAGCCGGGCAAGGACCCGGGCACCGCGATCAAGATCGACCGCAAGACCTGGGAGGTCTCGCTGATCGCCGGTGGCCTGCGCACCCCGAACGGCATCGGCTTCGGCCCCGAGGGCGGCATCTTCGTCAACGACAACCAGGGCGCCTGGCTGCCGGCGAACAAGATGGTCCAGATCAAGCCGGGCCGCTTCTTCAACCACTACACGAACCCGTCCGGCCCGTTCGACGACCAGCCGGTCACGCAGCCCGTCCTGTGGATGCCGCACAACGAGATCGCGAACTCGCCGACGAACCCGGTGATGCTCAAGGAGGGTCCGTTCGCGGGCCAGATGCTCTGGGGCGACGTCACCTACGGCGGCCTGCAGCGCGGCTTCCTCGAGAAGGTCGAAGGTGAGTACCAGGGCGCGGTCTTCCGCTACTCGGCCGGCTTCGAGGTGGGCGTGAACCGCACGATCCTCGGCCCCGACGGCGAGATCTACATCGGCGGCACCGGTGAGGGCGGCAACTGGGGCGAGGACAACAAGCTCCGCTACGGCCTCCAGAAGCTCACCCCCAACGGCAAGAACGTCTTCGACTTCGCCACGATGAGCCTCGTCGACGGCGGCTTCAAGCTCACCTACACGCAGCCGGTCGGCGACGCGGCGATCGCGCGCCTCAAGGACGCCTACGTGTTCAAGCAGTGGCGCTACGCGCCGACGCAGCAGTACGGCGGGCCGAAGGTCGACGAGGAGACCCTGACGGTCTCCGACGCCTCGATCTCCTCCGACCACAAGACCGTCACCGTCCACGTCGACGGCCTCAAGCCGGGCCGCGTCGTGTACGTGCGCTCGCAGCGCCCCTTCGCCTCCGATACGGGCGAGGAGCTGTGGAACACCGAGGCGTGGTACACGCTCAACAAGCTCCCGGGCTACGTCGCGCCGGTCGGCGACGGGCTCTACGAGCTCGAGGAGGCCACCCTCACCGGTGGCGCGAAGTTCGACACCGAGCACGCCGGCTACACCGGCAGCGGCTTCGTGTCCGGCATCCAGACCGCGGGCTCGTCGTCCGTGAAGGTCGAGGTCAACACGGCCAAGGCCGGCGACTACCGCTTCGTCCTGCACTACGCCAACGGCCCGAACCCGTTCCAGGGCCCGAAGAAGATGACGCTGGTCGTCAACGGCGCCAGCCGCCAGATCACGCTGCCGTCGACCGGCACGTGGAAGACGTGGGGCAACTACACCGACACGGTCGCGCTCAACGGCGGCACCAACGTGATCGAGCTCAAGTACGGGACCAACGACGACGGCAACGTCAACCTGGACTCGCTGCGGCTCGCCCCGGCGGGCACCACGCGCTACGAAGCCGAGGCGGGCACGCTCGCCGGCGGCGCCAACGCGCAGACCGAGCACGCGGGCTACAGCGGCATGGGCTACGTCGGCGGCTACGAGAACGCCGGCGCCAGCACCACGCTGACGGTCAACGCGCTCGCCGACGGCGCGGCCGACGTCACCTGGGGCTACGCGAACGGCCCGAACCCGTTCACCGGCACCAAGCGCCTGAGCCTGTACGTCAACGGCGTCTTCCAGAAGAAGGTCGCCTTCCCGGACACGGGCGCGTGGCCGAACTACCGGACGCTGAACGACAAGATCACCGTCAAGGCCGGCAACAACGCCATCCAGCTCAAGTACGACACGGGTGACGAGGGCAACGTCAACATCGACTACCTGGACTTCAAGCAGAACGAGCCGATCCAGTGCGGCACCGTCGTCGCCGACGACACGTTCGACGGCGCGACGCTGGACCGCTGCCGCTGGACGACGATCCTCAACGAGGACCCGTCGGGCTACTCGCTCGCCGGCGGCAAGCTGGCGATCAAGGCGGCCGCCGGCGATCTCACCGGCAGCACCGTGAGCGCGAAGAACGTCGTGCTCCAGCCGGGCCCGACCAACGGCAGCTGGGCGATCACGAGCAAGGTGTCGATCGACGGCTCCGACGACTACCTGCAGGCCGGCCTGATCGCCTACTCGGGCAACAACGCTTGGGCCAAGGTCGTCGTCATGCGCCGCCCGGACGGGCAGTGGACGACCGAGCTGGGCCGCAACAACGGCTACCAGAACGGTCCCGCCCTGCCCGCCAACGCGCAGAAGGCGATCACGCTGCAGATGTATGCGCGTGACGGCCAGTTGCGCGGCCGCTACTCGCTCGACGACGGCGCCACCTGGACCGAGATCGGCGACGGCTTCGACCTCAGCGGCCTCGGCGCACCGAGCGTCGGCATCTCCGCCTACAACGGCACCGGCGCCGAGACCGGCACGTTCGAGGGCTTCACCGTCGGCGCGCCGCCGGACCTCCCGGTGTCCCCGCCGTGCGAGACCCCGAACACGCCCGAGGCGGGCTACTCGATGCTGTTCGACGGCACCGACGCCTCGCTGGACGACTGGCAGTACGCCGGCGCCGGCCGCTTCGTCCGCGAGGGCTGCGCGATCCGCTCCGTCGGCGGGTTCGGCCTGATGTACACCAAGCAGGACTACAAGGCCCCGTACTCGCTCAAGCTCGAGTGGATGATGCCCGGCGACGACAACTCCGGCGTCTTCGTCGGCTTCCCGGACAAGGGCACCGGCACCGATCAGACCGCGATCACCGACGGCGAGGAGATCCAGATCGACCCGACGGACGACCCGGCGCACACCACCGGCTCGATCTACGGCAAGCAGGCGGCGGACGCCGCCGCCCGCGACGCGGCCCTGAACCCGCCCGGGCAGTGGAACGCGTACGAGATCCAGGTCCGCGCCGACCGGATCACGGTGTTCCTCAACGGCGTCAAGATCAACGACTGGGTCGACCCGGACAAGGCGCTCGGCATCGGCCGCATCGGGCTGCAGATGCACGGCTCGGGCGATGACGTGTACTTCCGCAACGTGCGCGTGAAGCCGCTCGAGACGAGCGTCGACGTCGAAGGCACCGTCGGTGGGTCGGTGCCGGCGACGCTCGGCCTCAAGCTCGGCAGCCCGGGCTCGCTCGGCACCTTCATGCCGAACGTCGACCGCACCTACGAGACGACCATGTCGGCCGAGGTCACCAGCACGGCGGCGGACGCGGCGCTCAGCGTCTCGCCGCAGCCGGCGCACCTGGCCAACGGCACGTTCTCGCTCTCCGAGCCGCTCCAGGTGAGCTTCTCGAAGGCGTCGTGGGCGGAGCCGGTGTCCGGCGATCCGATCACGATCTCGTTCCGTCAGCACATCGGCGCGAACGAGGCCCTGCGCACGGGGACGTACGCCAAGACGCTCACGTTCACGCTGAGCACGACGAACCCGTAAGTCGCTCGGCGCCGGCCGCCGCTGTATGCGGTGGCCGGCGCCGCAGCCGTCCTGCCTGCCCTCACGGCGGACTCGCGCGGGCTGTCCACGAGCGCAGCCACCGGGTCTTTGCCACGACGAGCCTGCGCGTCAGGTGGATCGTCCTACCCCGGAGGGCCGCTCGGCGCCAGCCCTTGTGCCGCCGCGAGGGCGATCAGCTCGTTCGCGTTGCCAGCGCCGAGCCGCGCCGAGGCGTTCTCGACGTGCCGCCGCACCTGTCGGACGCTGATCGCGAGGCAGTCCGCGACCTCCGCGTAGCGCTGGCCGTCGGCGAGCAGTGCAATCACCTCGAGCTGACGCGACGTCAGCGGGCTGTCCGCGGACGCGCGCGGCGAGGGCCCCGGAAGCAAGGTCGGCGGCGCCTGCGGACCGTCCGGAGCCTCGGGCTCCGTCCATGAAGAGACGCGCATCGGGCCGGTGTCGACCGGCGGCGCGGCGATGAGCAGCCGCTGCAGATGGCACGCGATCTGCTCGCTGAAGATCGACGCGGTCGCCGACCAGAACGGCAAGCCGACCCAGAGCCCGAGGATCGCCACCGCCGGTGTCGTGTCCAGGTCGCCTGCGAGCGCGTGCGCGACGAGGTTCGCGAGCAGTGCCGCGCCACAGGCGACGAGCGCGGTGCGCAGGCTCACGAGCGTGGCGACGAGCATCAGTAGCGCGCAGGCCGGCCACCACAGCTCGCTACGCAGCGGGTAGGAGACAAGCGCCGCAGCAAGCGCGACCGGCACCGCAAGCAGCTCTGGTGTGCGCCGCAGCCGCCAGTAGAGGGGCGCCGCGCGCCAGATCGCGAGCGGCGCGACCAGCACGAGCAGCGCGGTCGCCAGTACCGTCGGCGTGGTCAGGGCAACGGCCTGCGCGGAGTCGCGCGCCGGGATCAGCGCGAGCGCGCCCGCGGCGGCGATCGCGACCGTGGCGAGCGCGCCCGTGAAGACGCCGATCCGGAAGCGCTCGACGACGCCGACGACCTCCGCGCCGCTGCACGCGAATCCACCATCCGGGCCACCGTGGTCCGCCGGGAACTCGAAGGTCGCGGTCAACGCTCGCGGTCGTCCAGGTACGGCCAATCGGATCGGGCCGGAAGCGCCGCCAGCGCGCGCTGGGTGCGCGCGCCCGACTTACGCTTCGCACTCTTGATGTGCGAGCGAACGGTCTCGAGCGAGACCTGGCGCTCCTCCGCCAGCTGCTTCGGTGCGCGTCCGCGCGCGAGCCCCTCGACGGTCAGGATCTCGGTGGGCGTGAGCGGCGATCGCGGCGCGGGGCGTGGGAGCAGACGCGGCCGCACGCCGGCCTGGATCGCGCGGCGCAGGCTGGGCGTCAACCCGGGCGCCGGGCCGCGGACGGCGTGCAGCGCACGGCTCGGGTCCAGCGCGAGGCGCATCAACAGCAGCCGCAGCGCGAGCAGGAGCAGCGCGGCGAACAGCGGCCCGAGCAGTCCGCCGATCACGCCGCCGAGCTTCGCCTCGCGCGAGAGCTCGGCGGGCGTCGCCGTGAGCAGGACCGACAGGAGATAGCCGGCCTCGAGCACGATCACGCACAGCCAGACCGTCCGCGCACGGGCCGCCACCACCGCGACACCGATCGAGGTCAGGCTGACGGCGAGATACGGACCGCCGAGCGGATCGTCGAGCACTGCCGCGAGCAGTTGGGCAACCGACAGCGCTACCACGAGCTCGGGTGTCCGGCGCAGACCCAGGACCACCCGGCCGCGCTGCCACAGCGCGAGCACGAGCATGCCGATCAGTGCGACGCCGAGGGCGACCCTTCGCACGGGATGGGGACCGAGATCGCCCGCCACCGTCTGAACGAGGCTCCCGGCCGCGACCCAAAGCGACAGGCACAGCGCGGCGGTCAGCGACGCGTAGCCAAGGCGCTCCGCGCTGGAGCCGGTGCGGGAGATGGCGGTCAAAGCGGGTCAGGACCCTACGCGGCGGGCGACATCCCCACTTTCGACCGGTGGTACGGACGCCTGGACTGCACTAGCGTCGCGGCACAGCAATGAGCTGGCGATGTCTGGAGAAGGACATCGCGAGTGGTCTGGGCTCGTCGGTCGAACTGTTGGAGGAACATGCGCTCGCGCTGGATCGTGCCGGTCATCGTTGCGCTGGTTGGTCTTGTCTTTGCCGGGCAGAGCCCCTCTTGGGCCGATCAAGGCTGCAGCTCGGCGCTGCCGTCGGGCGATCCCCGCTGCGATACCCGCCGCCCAGAGCCGTCCTTCTACGCCGACCCCGGTTTGCCGCGCGCGGGCAGCCCAGTCCGGATGACGGCCGAGAGCCCCGGACGGAACGTCACGTTCGACTGGGACCTCGACGGCGACGGCGACTTCGACGATACGAGCGGCCCCGTCGCGGTGCGCGCGTTCCTCGCGGGCACGTCGAGCGTCGCCGTGCGCGCGACCGACGAGGAGGGTCGGACCGGCGTCGAGCGCCGAACCCTGGTGGCCCATACGGGCAACCTGCCTCCGCGCGCTTCGTTCGGGACGCTCGACCCGGCCAACCCCCGCGTCGGCTCGCTCGTGCAGTTCTACGTCTTCATGAACGACGCCGACGGCCGGGTGATTCGCGCGGACTTCGACCTCGACGGCGACGGCATCTACGAGACGGTGCGCCAAGGCTGGACCGACCCCGAAGTGCTCCCGATGACCGCGACCTTCGCCACGCCCGGCACGCACACGATCGGCGTCCAGTTGACGGACGACGCCGGCGCGATCGGCACGGCGACGACGACGGTCAGCGTCCACGAGGAGAACTTCCCGCCGCAGGCGGCGTTCGTTACCGCGCAGCCGCCCGCGCCGAAGCCCGGCGAGCCGGTCGTGATCTACGCGGGCGGCAGCGATCCAGACGGTCCGATCGCGCGCTACGAGTTCGACCTTGACGGCGACGGGACCTACGAGACCGACGGCGGGAAGCAGTCGCAGATCACGACCACGTTCGCCGAAGCGGGAACGCGTATCGTCGGCGTGCGCATCGTCGACGATGCCGGGCTCAGCGCTGTCGCCCGCCGGTCGGTTCGCGTCTCCGCGACGAACGAACCGCCCGTGGTCCGCATCTCTCGCGCGGCGAACCCGCGCCTGTACGTCGCGGAGGCGCACGATCCCAACGGATCGATCACCGAGTACGCGTGGGACCTCGACGGCGACGGCGTCTTCGATGACAGTTCCGCACCCTCCGTGACGATCCCCCGCGACCGCTTCGGACCGCTCGATCTGGCCGTCCGCGTCAAGGCGGCCGACGGTGCGACCGCGATCGCCTACTACCGCGACGATCTGCGCGCCGCGATCCCGGTCCCACCCGCGCTCTCGGCCAGCCCGCAGCAGCCGCGCGCCGGCACGCCGGTGAACCTGTTCGCGTCGATCAACACCGACGACGTCGTCAAGACCGAGTGGGACCTCGACGGCAACGGGACGTTCGAGACGGCGAGCGGCGAAGACCCGTTCACGATCGCGACCTTCCGTACCGCGGGCCCGCACGAGATCGCCGTCCGGATCACCGACGGCGAGGGCCGCGCCGCGATCGCGCAGCGGACGGTGAACGTCTCACCGGCGACCGGGAACCTCGTGCCCGGCGCCTGGATCTCGGCGACGACGTCATCGGTGCGCCCGGACGCTCCGGTCACCTTCTTCGACGTCAGCCAGGACGCGGACGACGGCATCGCAGCGCGCGCCTGGGACCTCGACGATGACGGCGAGTTCGACGACGGCAGCGCGGCGACCGCGAGTCGCAGCTTCTCCGAGCTCGGGAACGCACGGATCGCGCTGCGCGTGACCGACAAGAGCGGCGCGACGTCCGTGCAGCGGCTGACGGTCGAGGTGCACAGCGAGAACTTCCCGCCGCGCGCCCGCATCCTCCCGTCCAGCGGCAGCGGGACGATCGTGGTCCGCGCCGGCGAGACGGCCTGGGTATCGGTGGGCGAGATATCCGGCGACGACCCGCTGACGAGCTACGCGTGGGACCTCGATGACGACGGTGTGTTCGATGACTCGATGCAGCCGTCCGTGCAAATCGGCTTCCCGACCGCCGGGCTGCGGCGCATCCACCTGCGCGTGCGCGACTCGGGCGGGCTGACCGACGAGACCACCGCGTTCGTCGACGTCCAGCCACCGGCGGCCAACCGCGCACCCTCGATCTCACTCGGGCTCAACGGCACCACGCTGGCGGTCGCCGGGCGCCCCGTCACGTGGATCGCGTCCGGACTGGACCCCGACGGCGACCCGATCTCCTACGACTGGGATTTCGACGGCGACGGCGAGTTCGACGATGCCCGGGGGCAGATCGTCTCGCGCGTCTACTCCCAACCCGGTGTCTTTGACACGCGTGTGCGCGCGACCGACGGCAGGGGCGGCGAGCGCGTCGAACTGATGACGATCACGGTCAGCGCGCCAACCGGGCTGCCGCCGTACGTCACCGATTTCTCGACCGCGCAGGCGGTGCGCCCGGGACGGCCTGCCTCACTCTTCGCGGGGCCAGACCGCGGACTTCTCCGGCGACGTGACGCTGACCTATGACCTCGACGGCGACGGCGAGTTCGACGATGTTCCAGTCGATGGCACGTGGACGACGATGTCAGCGGACCCGCTCACAATCGCCGTCAAGGTGACCGACGGCACCGGACGGACCGGCGTGCGCACACTCGGCGTGCAGCCGACCGACATCGCCCTGGCGCCGATCGCCGCCATCTCGTCGCCGCCGTCGCCGCTGACCGCCGGTACCCCCAGCTCGCTGTTCGGCTATGGCTCCTGGTCGGCGCCAGGCCCCGCGACACTCGGCTGGGACCTCGACGGCGACGGCGAGTTCGACGACGCGTCCGGCACGTCGGCGACGCTCACACCCTCCGCGCCCGGCACGGCGACGCTCGGCTTCCAGGTCATCGACTCCGACGGACAACGCGCGGTCGTGACCCGGACGCTGGGCGTCGGCACCGCCCCGCCGATCGTGAGCTTCACGACCGTGCCGGCCGAGGTCATCGCCGGACACGCGGCGACGTTCAGCTCGACGTCCTCGGATCCCGACGGCGCGCCGCTCGCCGCGCAGACGTGGGACCTCGACGGCGACGGCGAGTTCGACGACGCGACCGGGCCGCAGGCGAGCACGACGTTCGCGTCCGCCGGCACCCGGCTCGTCGGCCTCAAAGTCCGCGACGCCGGTGGCGATCTCGGCATCGCGTACGCGAGCGTCGACGTCGGCGAGGATACGACTGCACCCGACACGACGCTGCGCGGCGGCCCGGGCTCGCTCACGCGGCGCGACACGACCACGTTCGAGCTCGAGTCGACCAAACCGGGCCACTTCGAGTGCGCGCTCGACGACGCGGAATGGGCGGCGTGCGCGAGCCCACTCACGCTCGACGAGCTCACCGACGGTGCGCATGTCTTCCGCGCGCGGGCGATCGACGCGGGCGGCACGCCTGACCCGTCGCCTGCGCGGCGCGCGTTCCGCGTCAACACGTGGGCACCTCAGCGGACCGTGTTCTCGAGCGCGGGCAGGCTCGCCGAGCCGCAGATCGGAGCCGATGCCGACGGCAACCTGCAAGCAATCTGGCTCGACGACCTCGACTACGAGGGCGGACCGAACCTCAACCAGGTCCGTGGCGCAACTCGTCCGGCCGGCGGCAGTTGGAGCGCGGCCTCGGTGCTCTCGCCCAGCGACTACTTCGCCGGCACGCCCCAGCTGGCGGTCGGCCCACGCGGCGACGCCGCCGCGCTCGAGCCCGTTGGCGACGGATTCCGCCTCTTGCAATGGCAGGACGGCAGCTTGGGCTGGGAGGCCCTCCAGGGCGTCACCGGCAGCGCGCGGCTTGCCATCGACGGTGGTGGGCGCACCGTCGTCGCGTGGGAGCAATGGGAGGACGATCGCGCCGAGCTGAAGGCGATCAGCGCCGCGCCCGGGGGCGCGTGGAGCGCCCCGGTCACGCTTGCTCGCACGACCGGCTACACCTCGCCGTCCGCCGACCTGACCCTCGACGACGAGGGGCAGGTCGTGGCAGTCTGGCTCGAGGACGCCGGCCTGCGCGCCGCGAGCATGGACAGCAGGGGCGAGTGGCGGCTCGACTCGGAGCTCGTCTCCGATCCGAACGGCGATCCGGGTCTGCCACGGATCGCAGCCGACAGCCGAGGCGGGACGCTCCTGACCTGGATCAGCTACGGTCCGAGCAGCGCGACGGCGTACGCCGCGACGCGCGCTCCGGACGGTGCGACATGGCAGCGCAGCGCGATCTCCGCGCCGAGCGTGTTCATCGGCGGGCCCGTGCCCGCGATCGACGCCTCCGGCACCGCCACGGTCGCCTGGAGCGCCAGTACCGACAACCTGAACACCGTTCCGGTGAACGCCGCGCGGCGCAGCGCCGGAGGCGCCTGGCAGGCGCCGCAGCAACTCTCCCCCGAAGGGCAGAACATCGAGGCAGGACTCGACGGCGACGGCAACGTGACCGTCACCTGGGGCGAGCCGCGTGACGCGATCAAGGCCGCGACGCACGCGCACGACGGCGCCGGGTGGGAACCGGCGGTCACGCTCAACGACGCCGACACGGCCACTCCCGCGCTCGCTCCACTGAAGGCCGCGCCGAGCGTGGCCACGGTCGCCCTCGCCGCGCGCCACACCGCTGTACCGCGGCCGCACCTCGTCGCCGTCGCCGGCGGTGAGGTCACGGTCGTGTGGCGGAGCACGATCGCCGGAGTTGACGGCATCCGCTACGCGAGCACGCGCCAGTCCCCCAGTGACACCACGCCGCCCGAGACGACGATCGCGAGCGGGCCGGAGGAACTCGGCAACGACGCGACCCCGACGTTCGAGCTCGAGTCCTCCGAGCCCGGCTCGACGTTCGTCTGCGCGCTCGACGACGCCCCGGCGGTCCCCTGTGTTTCGCCGTTCACGACCGCCGCGCTTGAGGACGGCGAGCACCGTCTCAGCGTCACCGCAACCGACGCGGCGGGGAATGCCGACCCGACGCCGGCAACGTGGCGCTTCACGGTCGACACCGTCGCGCCGCGGACCACGTTCGACGACACGCCCGCAGCGGACGACAACGACCCCACGCCGCGGATCGCGTTCGACGCCGACGACCGGGAGGCGAGGTTCGAATGCGCGCTCGACGGCGCGGCGTTCACACCGTGCGACTCCCCGGTCACGACCGCCACGCTGACCGAAGGCGAGCATGCGTTCGCGGTCCGAGCGCGCGATCGCGCCGGCAACGTCGAGGCGCCGCCGCTCGAGCACCGCTGGCGCGTCGACCTCACGCCGCCAGACATCACCGTCAGCGCGGCCCCGCCGGAGCTGACCAACCAGACCGCCGCGCAGCTCGCGTTCTCCAGCGCGGACGCGACGGCGACGTTCACCTGCCGGCTCGATGGCGGAGCGTTCATCGGATGCACTTCGCCGGACGTCCGCACCGGGCTCGGCGACGGCGAGCACCGTTGGGAGGTCCGCGCGAGCGATCCCGCGGGCAACACCGCCGAGGCGAGCCGAACGTTCACGGTCGACACCACGCCGCCCAAGACCACGATCGACGCCGCGCCCGATCTCCTGATCGACGCCGACCGCGCGACCGTGCGCTTCTCATCGGAGCCAGACGCCCGCCTCGCGTGCTCCGTCGACGGCGCCGCGGCATCGTCGTGCACGTCGCCGCTCGAGCTGACGGGCCTGCAGGACGGCCGCCACCGCGTGGAGGTCCGCGCGACCGACCGCGCCGGCAACGAGGAGCGCGAGCCCGCGACGACCTCGTTCGAGGTCGACCGCACGCCGCCGGTCGCAGAGCTCACGCTCGACCGCGAAGAAGGTCCTGCGCCGCTTGCTGTCGAGCTGACGATCACGGGCGCGGATGCCGGTGAGCGGGCGCTCACCTTCGACGTCGACTACGGCGACGACCAGATCGCGCGCGGCGAGCTTCCGCACGGCCCGCTGCGCCACACGTTCGCCGATCCCGGCACGTACACCGTTCGCTACGCGGTCCAAGACGGCCTGCACGAGACCGTCGTGACCAAGGTCGTCCGCGTGCACGAGCCGGAGCCCCTGGCGGCCGAGGCGGGCGACGACCGGGTGATTGTCGCGGGTGAGCCGGTGACGTTCGACGGCGGCGCGTCGCGCCCGAGCGCGGACATCGAGCGCTACGAGTGGGACTTCGGCGACGGCGAGACCACCGCGGGTGTCACGGCGGCGCACACCTATGCCGACGCCGGCACCTACACCGCGAAGCTGACCGTGCACGCGGGCGCTCGCCGGCACAGTGACAGCGCCACGGTAACCGTGATCGAGCCCGACCCCGCCAAGGAGGTCGCGATCACGATCCGCTCCGGGGCGACGCCGCTGGCGGGCGCCGAAGCCCTCGTGATCGACGCCGCCGGCACACGCTACGGCGCGATCGCCGACGCGGCGGGCGTGGCGCGGATCGCCGGGCTACCCGACGGCGACTTGACCGTCTACGGCTGGCGCGACGGCTACCGGCCGTCGAGCGTCGCCGTCCACATCGAGGGCGGCCGTGGCGAGGCCGCGCTGCAGCTCGAGGCCGGCGAGGTCGTCGCGACCAAGACCACGGCGGAGCGCCTCGACCGCGACCAGATCATCGCCGCGGGAATCGACCCCGACGACCCGGCGAACCAGCACGTCTACCAGTTCGAGGTGCACCTGGCGTTCGAGAACGATCCGACGCCGTCGATCCGGCTCCGCGGGGTCACGACCGGAGGCGGTGGGACCGGCCCAGCACACCTGTGGCTGCCGGAGTACTGGTACCAGGACCACTGGGTCCCGTGCCAGGACGACTGCAAGTCGATCCCGGTCGGCCCTGGGCGGGCATTCCCGACGTTCTCCTTCAACGAGGGCGTGCCAACCGTCCAGTGGCTGATCATCCCCGGACGTGCGACCTTCCTAAAGGAGTTCTTTTCGATCGAGATGGTCGTGCAGAACCTCGCCGGGCCGGGAATCTCGCTCCAGCACGGATCGGCGGCCGTGGAGCTGCCGGCCGGGCTCTCGCTCGCCCCCACCGCTACGGCACAGCAGGCAGTGCAGGCGCTGCCGGAGGTCCCGGCAGGCGAGTCGCGCAGCGCGAACTGGATCATCCGCGGCGACCAGGAAGGCTCTTACAACCTGTCAACGACCTACACGGGGACCGTCGAACCGTTCGGCAAGTCGATGTCGTTGGTCTCGCGACTGCAGGAGCCGCTCAAGGTCTGGGCAGGCTCGGCGTTGAAGCTGATCATCCAGCCGGAGAACCGGGTGGACGAGCTGCGCCCGTACCGCGTGCGGATCGGCCTGCGCAACGTCGCCGACGTGCCGGTCTACAACCCGGCCGTCGAGCTGCTGCGCGAGGGGCGGCTCAACTACATCGAGCAGCCGCGCGAACGGATGCTGCAGGGTGCGGCCGTCGTCGAGCCCGGGCAGACGTTCTGGACCGACGACTACGTGCTCGTGCCGAAGATCACCGGGCGGCTCATCCCTGACCTCTCGTTCGTCAAGAAGACGGCAGGTGACGTCGACCTCGAGAGCGAGATCGAGCCACGCGGGCAGCTGGGCGTCGCGGCGATCAAGGCGCGGCCGAACAAGGACCGGGTCGTGCTCGATTGGCAGCCGGTGGAAGGCGCCGATCGTTACGAGATCTATCGGACGCCCGACCAGGACACCGACTTCCCGCCGCAACCGCTCGACGTCATCTACCTGGACGCGACGCGCGCGGTCGTCAACGCGCCCGCCTCCGATCCGCCGATGATCTACGCGGTCAGCTCGGTCAAGGACGGGCGCAATCTGATGGCGCACCCCGCGATCTCGGCCCAGGCGACCGCCGGCTGGACGAGCCCGACTGTGCGCCCGACCTACGACATCGGCTGCGATCAGACGAGCACGCGCATCAAGCTCGTCTTCGAGGATCAGGACTTTGCCCTGACGTCCTACACGGCGACGATCGCCGGGCGGACGCTGACCGGCGACCTGAGCGGCCACCGTGCCGAAGTCGATCTCGGCGTGCACGAGATCCCGGCGACCGGCCTGAAGGTCACCGCTTCGGCGCGCAACGAGCTGATGGGACCGGATGAGACCGGACCGAAGCTGTCGCGGGTGCTGCGTCCGTGCCGCTACGCGGCGATCGGGGACTCGTTCTCGGCGGGTGAGGGTGTTCCGAAGGGCTACATCCCGCTTGTGAACACCGGGTTCGAGGACGGCACAGCGCGCGACGAGAACAAGTGCCATCGCTCGTCCGGCGCCTACGGCCGCCTCGTCACCAAGCTCGGCGGCTTCCCGCAGGAGCTCGATGTAGCGACGCACCCGATGACGTTCCGCGCGTGCAGCGGCGCCGTCATCGCGGACATCCTGACCGTCAACCAGGGCAACTACAGCTTCGAGGACGAGGATGAAGGGCCGCAGCTCACCCATCTCGACAGCGGCGTGCATCTCGCCACGCTCACGATCGGCGGCAACGACACGTACTTCGCCGACGTGCTCGCGTCGTGCGCCGTAGGCCGCATCGGCGAGCTGCTCGACGACAAGAACATCGACGGGCTCCAACCGGACGAGCTGCCACCGCTCGGACGCAGCTGTCGCAGCGATTTCGACGGCAAGGTGGCCGCCGCGATCGAGACGCTGCGCACGCGGCTGCCCGACGTCTACCGGAAGGTCCGCAACGCGATCGCACCCAACGGCCGCGTGATCGTCCTGACCTACCCGGAGATCTTCCCGCGCCGGCGAGACGACTGCTGGGGGATGTCCGGCGACGACATCCTCTGGATGTCCTCGGCGCAGCGCGACGTCAACGAGATCGTCGTCGCGTCCGCGCACGCGGCGGGCATCGAGGTCGTCGACCTCGGCGACCGTTTCGAGGGGCGCGACGTGTGCGGGAGCGGGCTGCTCGGCCACCGCTGGTTCAACGGCCCGACAGCACCCCCGTTCCTCGTCTACAGCTTCCACCCCAACGACCGCGGGCAAGAGGAGCTGGCCGACGCCCTCAGCGACTACCTCGAAGAGGAGCCGGCGGGAACGGCGTTCCACGTCAAGGAGGGAGAGAGCACGACGACCGAGCAGACCGTCGAGGACGGCTTGAGCGAGGTCACGTTCGCCACGCGCTGGCCGGGCAGCGACATCGAGATGACGATCGTCGCGCCGTCGGGCAAGGTGTTCGACCGCTCGACCGAGGACGGCGACCTCGAGCACTTCAACGGCGCGACGTATGAGACTTACACGCTGCACCATCCCGAGCCCGGGCGCTATCAGGTACGGCTGCGCGGGATCGTGACCGAGCCCGACGGCGAGGACGTGCGCCTACAGGTCCACCAGACGCGCGAGCGCAACCACGACCCGTCGCCGATCTACACGACGAGCGCGACCTCGGGGGCGGGGCCGCTGAAGGTCAACTTCGACGGTGCGAAGGCCTTCGACATCGACGGCGAGATCGTGTCCTGGAGCTGGGACTTCGGCGACGGCGCCACCACCACGGGCAAGCAAGCGTCGCACACCTACGCGACGCATGGCCGCTACCAGCCGCGGCTTACCGTCGTCGACAACGAGGGTGCGAGAGCGAGCTACGGCGCCGATCCGGTGATCGTCGGCGAGCCGCCGCGGGCAGCTGACGACACGCTGCGCACAACCGTCGACGCTCAGCTCTCGGTCCCCGCTCCCGGCCTGCTGGCCAACGACACTGACGCGGATGGCGACACGCTCGAGGCGATCCAGGTCAGGGCGCCGGAACACGGCGAGGCGACGGTCGAGCGCGACGGCCGGCTCACCTACACGCCGGCGGCAGGCTTCACGGGCAGCGATCGCCTCCAGTACGTCGCGGTCGACGCCACCGGTGCGCTCAGCGAGCCAGCGACGGTGACAATCACGGTCACCGAGCCTGGGGACGACGGCCAGGAGAACGAGACAACCAACCACGGCGAGGTCATCGGCACCGTCGCTCCCGCACTCGGCCTGATGCTCAGCGGCGGCGCCGACCTCGGTGTGTTCACCCCCGGTCTCACGCGCGTCTATGGCGCGTCGATCGCCGCGACCGTCACCTCGACGGCCGGCAACGCGGCGCTGTCGGTCGCCGACCCGTCCAGCAATGCGCCGGGCCGGCTCGTCAACGGCCTATTCGCGCTCCCACGCCCGCTGCGGATCCGCGCGCTGCACGCCGGGGTCTCGAACCCGGCGTTCGCTCCGCTGCCGGCTCTCGGTTCGCCGCTGCCACTACTCGACTTCACGGATCCGGTGGCCAACGACGCCACAACCGTCGAGCTCGAGCAGCCGATCGAAGCGACCGACGCGCTGCGAACCGGGACCTACTCGAAGCCGATCACGTTCACGCTCTCGACGACGCACCCATAGGCGTCCTGGTCGAAGGGCGTCACCGCGGTCCAGTTGCTGGCCGGCGCTTGCGGCACGGTTTGCCATGTAGTTGCGTTGGCAATCAATTGTCAGGCGCCGGACACGCTGTTGCGCACGCAACTAGATCCGGTACAGTAGTTGCAGAGACAATCAGACCCGGTCGGGAAGAGCCCCGCCCGTCAGAGAGGAACTGCAGCCATGAGCGCCACCGTCACCCCCATCCCGACCGGCACCTGGACCGTCGACCCGGCTCATTCCAAGGTCGGCTTCGCGGTCAAGCACATGGGCATCACCACCGTGCGCGGTGAGTTCACCGAGTTCGAGGGCACGCTGGAGATCGCCGGCGACCTGTCCTCCGCCAAGGCCTACGGCACCGTCAAGGCCGCCTCGGTCGACACCAACGAGGCCCAGCGCGACGCGCATCTGCGCTCGGCTGACTTCTTCGACGCCGACGCCCACCCCGAGCTCGCCTTCGAGTCGACCTCCATCGAGGCGGTCGACGAGGACACCTTCCGCATCACGGGCCGGCTGACGCTGCACGGCGTGACCAACGAGATCGTCCTGACGGCCGAGATCAACGGCACCGACGTCGACCCCTACGGCAACGAGAAGGTCGGCCTGGAGATCACGGGCCAGCTCAGCCGCGGCGACTACGGGATGAAGTTCAACCAGGCCCTCGGCAGCGGCAACATGCTCGTCGCGGACAAGGTCAAGCTCAACCTCGACATCTCCGCCGCGAAGCAGGCCTGACCCGCCCGACCATGGCCACGACCGACAGACCCCGCACCGACGCGTTCACCGCCCGCGAGCTCGCCGCCTGGCGCGGCATGCTTGAAGCCCACGCTCACGTCACCCGCCAGCTCGACGCGCAGATGCACGCCGAACACGGTCTGTCGGTCTCGGCCTACGAGGTCCTGATGTTCCTGGCCGACGCTCCCGAGCACCGGATGCGCATGGCCGAGATCGCCGACCGCGTGCTGCTCAGCCGCAGCGGTCTCACCCGTCTCGTCGACCGCCTGGTCGACCTGGGCTACGTCACCCGGTGCCCCGCGGACGGGGACGGCCGCGGCGTGTACACCCAGCTCACCCCGGCCGGTGTCGAGAAGGCCCGCTCGGCCCGCCGAACCCACCGCGAGGGTGTCCGCACCTCCTTCCTCGACCAGCTCACGGACACCGACCAGATCGTCCTCGGCGACATCTGGACGCGTCTAGCCGAGCGAAGCGGACACCCGTGAAGATCCGCTCCTCGAGCGGGCTTTCAGACATTGCGGGCCGCATCGTGCGCCGCGAGTGGTCACTTTCTGGCGCATGGCGCCACTATTGGGCCATTCGCGCACGGCCTTGGACCCGCAGGACGAGAGCTGCCGGAACGAATTGACGATCGAGACGGTCATCGAGCGGGCGGTGCGCAACGCCGCGGAACGGCTGGGACGGGCGACCGTCCCCGCCCCGGCGTACGCCGTCGCCATCTTCTCCCACGACCCGGACGAGCTCGCCGCCGCCAACATCGTCATCGGACTGGAGCGCGACCGCGAAGCCACGCTCCGCGACGAGCGGGGCGATCGTTCCCGACGAGCCGCAACTCATAGTCACCGACCCGGAGTTCGTCGAGGCCCAGGACGCCGTCCTGACGGAGCTGGACGCGCAGGGGATCTGGTGGCAACAGCAGTACATCCTCAACCGCGTGGCGCAGCGCCTCGGCAGCGCCACGATGCCGTTCGAGGTCACCGACGACTCCGCTTCTCCGCCCGCCCCGAAGCGCTGGCCGAGCTGGAGCGCAAGGGGCTGATCTGACCCTCATGCGCTAGGGTCCGCCCCGGGCCACGCCGGTTAAGTGGCCGTCAACCAGATGCGCCCGTGAGAGGGGAAGCCGGTGAGAGTCCGGCGCTGTCCCGCAACCGTGTTTCACACGAGCGATCGTGTGATCAGTCGGAGTACCTGTCATGGGATGCCTGGCCAAGTCCTGTCGCGGAATGGGACATGGTCCGAGTGGCGCTCTCTGAGTCGACACGCACCCGCGTCATCCACGTGATCGCGCGGTTTCAGATGTCGGACGGAGACGGGTTCTCTCCATGTCTCGAACAACGAGAGAAAGAGAACACGTGCGATCCCCGTCTGCCCTCGCCGCCCGGCGCCGCCATCGACCGGCAGCAGCGCTGCTCAGCCTGCTCACCGCCCTCATCCTCGTGTTCGCGCCGGCCGCCGACGCCGCAACGCCGGCGTGGGTCCGGCTCAACACCACCGCCCAGGGTCAGCTCCTCGCCGAGCTGCGCGCGAAGCTCGTGAGCGATTACGGCCAGACCGCGGGCGACTATGACTACAGCGTGGTCAAGAAGCTCAGCGTCAGCGGGACGCTGAACAGCCAGGACTACACGGACCTGCGCAACGCCGCGTACGCGGGCGCGAGCATCCAGAAGCTCGACCTGTCGGGCGTCGTCGACTCGACGACGTACGCGCTCAGCGGGATGACCGCACTGACCGATGTGCGTCTCCCCCCGGTCGGGTCCTACACGGTGGCCAATCCGTTCCAGGGCGACACCAACCTCCGCAACGTGGTGGTGGCCGCGGAGACGTACACCTTCGGCTCCACGACCACGTTCAACGGGGTCCCCGACCTCCGGCGGATCACGTTCCTGCACACGACGAAGCCGGCGCTGAACGCGGCGACGTTCAACGGGTCCAACAACGCCGACGCGGGCAACCGCACCGTCACGGCGGTCGTTCCGGACAAGACCCGGGGCGACTACGACGCGGCGGCGTTCACGCAGTACTTCGCGAACGTCGTCGAGGCGGCCAGCGCCGACGACGTCGCCGAGCTCCAGAGCGCCATCGACGACGCCGCGGCGATCGCCCGCGACCGCGCGGCCGCCGGCTTCCGCTGGACCCTGCTGCAGCGGGCGCTCGCCGCCGCCACGGCCGTGCGCGACGCCGCCGCGCCGACCAGCGCCGCCGTCCACCAAGCGCGGCTGGTCCTGCAGACGGCGATCAACCAGGTGGGCGTGGCCGGCCTCGGTCTATCGCTGAAGGTCACGCACGGCGCCGAGGTCACCCTGTCCTGGAAGAACGGGACCGCGCAGCACTACGCCGAGCTCACCCCGCACCCGGTGGCCAAGGTCGATGCGCTCTCCGACGACGACTACGACGTCTACGTCCCGACGACCACGATCCCCTATGTCACGCAGAACGTCGCGTCCGCGGTGATTCACGGCCAGACGGACAAGGTGGCCAAGATCTTCACGACGTCGGCGGCGACGGCGGGCGCCCAGTACACGCTGGAGCTCACGCCGCTGGCGCAACGCCAGGACACCGCGCCGTTGATCCCCGGCCTGGGCGCCGGCGACAACCGCGGCCTCTACACGAACCTGGATGACACGGGCGTGGTCGACCTCGAGGTGGGCGACCACTTCGACCTCGACACGTTCCGCACCCAGCAGGCGCAGCTCGACCAGGTCAACAACCTGTTCGTCGAGCCCGACTACACGTTCGCCGTCGCGGGCGACAGCGTCACCACGCGCGACGTCGGTCTCGACGGCCGCCGTCAGCTGCGGATCACCGCCGTGCACCCAGGCCTCAGCGTCATCAAGATCACCTACGGCCCCCTGCACTATCTGACGGCGACCGACAACGGCACCCCCGGGAGCACGAACTGGTCCTTCAACGGCATCGACCCGCAGAACACCGGCCTCGCCGTCGTCAACGTCGGCGGCGACACCGGCACGTTCGACTCCGGCATCGACGTCCAGAACGACCTCGACACCCACTACTTCGACACCGCCGCCGGCGAGCGTGACTTCACCTTCACCCCGGTGGCGGGCACGACCGTGCGCGTGCACGATCCGCTGAACGTCACCCCCTGGGGCAGCGGCTGGCACACCTACGCCGCCGCCCCGGACGGCAGCTACAGCGTCACGCTCAAGGGCGGCCGCAACATCATCGAGCTGACCCACGCCGGCCAGGTCCAGTACCGCGTCGTGCGCGCCAAGGGCGTGGACGTGACGGTGACGAACACGACCGACCCGGGCCAGGCGTTCGCCGCGGGCGACAACGCCCGCATCGCCATCACCGGCATCGAAGGCGGCGTCGAGAAGCTCGCCGGCATCTACAACCCGGCGTTCGCCGCGGGCACCAAGGCCAAGCTGACGTACTACGACGGCGCGAGCCAGCTGGTCAGCAACGAGGCCACCCAGTACCAGACGGCCATCACGACGTTCACCGTCAACTACACCTACACCGGCGGCGACACGGCGCTCAACGGCGACGTGTTCATCGGCGGCCTCGGCGCCGAATGGCCCTATCACCGCCGGATCCCGTTGGAGGGCAAGCCCGCCAACCTCGCCGCGGTCGCGATCGGTCCCTACCACTTCGGCAGCCTGCCGACGATCTACGTGCACGGCGACCGGGTCGACACGCGCCCCGGCGCCCCGGGTGCGCCGACGGGTCTGCGGGCCCGCTACGGCGACGGTTCGGCCGACCTGTCGTGGACGGCGCCGACGTCGACCGGCGGCCTGCCGATCGCCGGCTACCACGTCCGCTCTTCCGGCGACGGCGGCGCGCACTGGCAGACCGCGACGTTCGGCCCCGGCACGACGCAGACGCTGACGGGCCTGACCAACGGCACCGCCTACGCGGTGCAGGTGGCGGCGTTCAACCGCTCAGGCGCGGGTGCCTACAGCGCGTCGCAGACCGTGACGCCGCGCACCGTTCCGGGCGTCCCGGCGAACCTCGCGCTGACGCCGCGCCACAACGCGCTCGGCCTGTCCTGGATCGCCCCGGGCGACGGCGGCGCGCCGATCACCGGATACCGGGTGCGGTACTCCGCCGATGCGGGCCAGACCTGGACCACCCGGGAGCACGGCCCCGCCACCGAGCAGACGCTGACCGGGCTGACCGACGGCACCGCCTACGAGGTGCAGGTGGCGGCGGTCAACGCCGAGGGCCCGGGCCGCTTCACCGCGTCCGCCACGGCCGCGCCCATGAAGACGGGCGCGGTGCTGGGGACGCCGGCCGTCGCGAACGTCACCGCGAAGAGCGCGGAGATCGTGACGGAGGTCGACCCCGGCGACCTGGACCAGGACGTCAGCGTCGAGTACACGCCGCACGCGGATCGCTCCGGCGTGGCGTCCTCGCCGGCGATCACGGTGCCCGCCGGGCCCGGGACGAGCACGGTGACGACGGTCCTGTCGGGGCTGGCTTCCGGCACCGAGTTCTTCTACCGGGTGGTGCTCACCGCCACCGACGGGGAGAAGACCAGCGGGGCGTGGGCGGCGTTCACGACCACGGTGCCCGCGCCGGCGGTGCGCGCGCTCGCGCCCGCGACGCTCGCCGTGAAGGCCTCCACCGGGCCGGTCCACGTCGGGCGCCGCGCGACCGTCGCGGTCACGGGCCTGGCCGCCGGCGAGGCGTACCGGATCACGGTCGCGGGGATCACCGCCGGCACCGGCGTGGCGCCGGCGACCGGGTCGCTGTCGACGGCCGTGGTGGTCCCGGCCGCGCTGCGCGAGGGCACCGTCGCCGTCCGGGTCGTCGGGTCGGTCGATGACCGCTCCGGCGCGACCAACCTGCGCATCGTGGCCGCCAAGCGGCTCAGCGTGAAGGTGGCCAAGGCGAGGATCGGCAAGGGCCGCAGGCAACGGGTGTCAGTGGCCGGGCTCGCCGCCCACGAGAAGGTCCGGATCGTCTACCGGGGCAAGCGGATCGCCGTCCTGACGGCGTCCGGCAAGGGGACGGCCGCCCGGACCTTCGCGGTCGGCAAGCGCAGGGGCACCAAGACCGTCAGGGCGTACGGGATCACCGACGATCGCACCGGCGCCAGGACCTTCAAGGTCACCGCGTAGCGGGTGCACGCGCGGCACCGGCCGGGCCGGTGCCGCGCGTGACATCAGGCGACGGCGTCGAGCGCCCGGGCGGGCGGCAGCCAGTCGAGCTGCTGGTCGAGCGCGACCGGCTCGCTCGTGAGGTGACCGCTCACGGTCGCGAGCCCGTTCAGGAAGCCCGGGTCCGCGGTCAGGGCGGCGTTGACGCCGTCGTCGCAGAGCCTGAGCACGTACGGCAAGGTCGCGTTGGTCAGTGCATACGTGCTCGTGATCGGCACCGCGCCGGGCATGTTCGCCACGCAGTAGTGGGTCACGCCTTCGACCTCGTACGTCGGGTCGGAGTGCGTGGTCGCCCGCGACGTCTCGAAGCAGCCGCCCTGGTCGATCGCGACGTCCACCAGCACGGCGTTGGACTTCATCAGCCGCAGCTGCTCGCGCGTGATCACCCGGGGCGCCGTCGCGCCCTGCACGAGCACGGCGCCGATGACGAGGTCGACCTCCGGCAGCAGCTGCTCGACCGTGAGCGTGGAGGCGTAGACGGTCGCCGCGCGCCCGCCGAGGCTGATCTCGAGCTCGCGCAGGCGGTCGACGTTGCGGTCCAGGACGTAGACCTGCGCGCCCATGCCGAGCGCGATCTCGGCGGCGTTCTGGCCGACCACGCCGCCGCCGATGACCATCACCCGCCCCGGGAAGACGCCCGGCACGCCGCCCAGCAGCACGCCGCGACCACCGAACGGCTTGGCCAGCATGTACGCGCCGGCCTGCGTCGCGATCTTGCCCGCCACCTCGCTCATCGGGGCCAGCAACGGCAGCCGGCCGGCGCGATCGGTGACGGTCTCATAGGCGATGCAGGTGGCGCCGCTGGCCAGCAGACCGCTCGTCAGCGCCTGGTCGGGCGCGAGGTGCAGGTACGCGAACAGCACCTGGCCGGGCCGAAGCCGCGCGACTTCGACTGGCTGCGGCTCCTTGACCTTGACGACCAGGTCCGTGGTCGCGAACACCTCGTCGGCGCCGGGAGCGATCGTCGCTCCCTGCGCGACATAGTCCGCGTCGCCGATCGCCGACCCGTCGCCGGCACCGGCCTGGACGACGACGCGGTGGCCGCGAGCGACGAGCTCCCGGACACCGGCTGGGGTGAGGCCGACGCGGTACTCGTCGGGCTTGATCTCGCTGGGAACGCCTACGACAGTCATGCGCGGGACTTATTCCTGACCCGTTCTTCGTATCGCAAGTCATTTGCGGTTTCTGCTGTACTTTTCGTCGTGCCAGGCGATATCGACGACAGGATCGTAAGCATCCTCGTCGCAAACGGACGCGCCAGCTACGCGCAGATCGCCGCCGACATCGCGCTCAGCGCCCACGCCGTCGCCGAGCGCGTGCGGCGTCTCGAGGCGCGAGGGGTGATCAAGGGCTACACCGCGCTCGTCGATCACCACCAGCTCGGCCGGACGGTCACCGCGTACATCGACGTCCGGCTGCTCCCGACCACCGATCCCGCCAAGTTCGAGCGGCTCGCTGCCGGCCTGCCCGCGACGCAGAAGCTCGTGTTCGTCACCGGGCGCTTCGACTACATCGTCGAGCTCGCCTGCCGCGACACCGACGATCTCGACGCGACCGTCCGCGAGCTGAGAACCCAGGGCGGCGTGGCGTCCACCGAGACCCGGATCGTGATGCGCACCCTGCACGTCAACGGCGCGCCCGCGTGAAGCTCGGGGGCGAAGCTCGATCGATCGCTCAGCGGGCGGTGTAGCCACCGTCGACCGGCAGCGCGACGCCGACCACGAGGCTCGCGCCCGGGCTGCACAGCCAGAGGACGGCGGCCGCGATCTCCTCGCCGCGCCCGAGGCGCCCGATCGGCTGGCTCGCGACGGCATCGTGCTTTCCCGCGCGAACTTCCCGGCGCGAGATCCGTGAGTTCTTGATGTCGCGCCGGGCGCGGGTGACGCCTGGCCAGGCCGGACTGTACGTCCGCGACGACGACGTTCGACGCGTGCCCGGGCTGCGCCGCGAGGAGGTCGCCGATCTCGCCGGCGTGAGCGCCGCCTACTACACCAGCTGGAGCGCGGCGACATCGACGGAGCGTCCGACAGCGTGTTGAACGCCGTCGCGCGCGCACCCCGCCTCGACGACGCCGAACGGCTGCACCTGTTCGACCTCGCACGGCCCGAGACGGCCGCCCTGCCGCGGGCCGGCGCCGCGAGTGGTCACTTTCCGGCGCCCGCGGCACGAACGCGACCGCTCGCGGCGTCGACACCAGCGCGGCGCGGGCGTCGGCCGCGTCGAGGTGGCGCTGCACGAGCTGTGTGCGCTGACCTGACGGGTCAGGCCTCCGGGATCTCGCGGCCGAAGGTCTCGAGCGTGATGTCCGCGGGCTCGGGGCCACCGCGGCGGCCGGTGTCCAAGCCGTCGATGGCGGTCATTTCGCCGGCTGAGAGCTCGAAGTCGAAGACGTCGATGTTCTCGGCGATCCGCTCGGGCCTGGTGGACTTGGGGATGACCGATCGCCCGTGCTGCAGCCCCCAGCGCAACATGACCTGCGCGGGGCTCTTGCCGTGCGCGCCGGCGATCTCCACGATCGCGGGGTCTTCCAGCGTGCTGGTGTGCTCGCCGTCGCGATAGAACGTGATGCCGCCGATCGGCGACCACGCCTGGGTCAGGATGCCGTGCTGGGCGCCGAAGGCCTGGACCTCGGGCTGCACGAAGTAGGGGTGCACCTCGATCTGGTTGACCGCCGGAACCACCGACGCGCGGTCGAGCAGCGCGGACAGGTGGTCGACCATGAAGTTGCTCACGCCGATCGCGCGGACCTTGCCGTCGGCCAGCAGCGACTCCAACGCGCGGTACGCCTCGAGCGTCCGGTCGAACGCCGAGGGCAGTGCCTGATGGAGGATCAGCAGGTCGATCTGCTCGACGCCGAGTTTGCTCGCGCTCTTCTCGAACCCGTGCAGCGTCTCCTCGTAGCCGTAGTCGGAGATCCAGATCTTGGTCTCCAGGAAGACCTCGGAACGGCCGAGGCCCGACGCGCTCACCGCGTTGCCGACCTCGCGTTCGTTGCCGTAGGCGGCGGCGGTGTCGATCAGGCGGTACCCGTCACGCAGCGCGGCCGCGACCGCGGCGGTGGTCTGCTCGGGCGGGCTCTGGAACACGCCCAGGCCGAGCGCGGGGATGGTGACGCCGTTGTTGAGGGTCAGGGCGGGAATCATCGCGAGGGGTTCCTCTCGGTCGGGTGATCCGGGGAGCGGTCAGGCGGAGGTCGCGGTCCAACTGGCCAGGAGGTCGAGCGCCTGCTGGGCGGGGGGCGCGGCGCGGGCGAGGTCGAGCAGGTGCGCGCGCTCGGCGTCGTCGAGCTGAAGCGCCCGCGCGAGCGCTTCCAGCACCAACTCGGAAACGCCGTTGACCTGGCCGCACTCCAGGCGCCGGCCTGCCAGCGACGCGACTTCCTCGCGCCGCAGGCCGGGGACCCGCCGCCGCCCGTAGCTCGGCAGCCCGGCCTGCTCGGGCGTGATCTTCGCCCGGCGGCTCGCGAGGAACTCGGCGATGTCGGCGGCGGCGTTCACTGACCTGACGGTAGTCCCTCGGTCGCCGCCCCGCGAGGCCTTCTCATGCCCCCTCGCGACGGCGCAGCCGCGGTGTGCTGCTACACAGACTGCGGCCCCTTTGCGAACAGACGGGAGACCACCATGCCGATCCCGACCGCCCTCGACCACAGCGTCGTCCACGTGTCCGACTGGGAACGATCGAACGCGTTCTATCGCGACGTCGTCGGCGCCGAAGTCGTCGAGCTCGGGGGCGGACGTTTCGCCTACCGGTTCGGCGACGCCCAGCTCAACCTGCACGGCCCGGGTGTCGATGCCGTCCCGGTCGCGCGGATCCCGGTGCCGCCCGGCGGCAGCGACCTGTGCTTCCGCTGGGACGGGCCGCTCGAGGACGCCGTCGCGCACCTGCGCGACCACGACGTCGAGGTCGAGCTCGGCCCGGTTCCCCGCACCGGAGCGCGCGGAGCCGGAACGAGCCTCTACTTCCGCGACCCTGACGGCTCGCTGCTGGAGCTCATCGTCTACGAACCCCGTTGACGGGGCGCCTGTGAGAGACCGCGCTAGGCGCTCCCCGTGAGCGCCTGAAGCACGAGGCTGACGCCGGCGACGCTGGCCCACACGAGGGCGCCGAGCAGGAGCGGACGGTGGCCGGTCTGGCGCAGCTCGCGGAGGTTGGTGGAGAGCCCGACCGCGGCGAGCGCCACGGTGGTGAGCGCGAGCCCGGCGTGCGAGCAGACGGACCGGCCGGAGGCGTCGAGCGCGCCCAGGCTCGAAGCTGCGGACGCGGCCAGGAACAGCGGCAGGAACCACGGGAGCGCGCGTCGCAGCGGCACGGTGCGCGTGCCCGTCCCGCGGGTCGCGAGGTAGAGCGTGACCGGGATGATCATGATCGTCCGGGTGAGCTTCACGACGATCGCGTAGGTGCCGGCGGTGTGTCCGTAGGCGAAGCCGGCGGCGACGACCGACGAGGTGTCGTTGACGGCGGTTCCGGCCCAGAGGCCGAAGGCGTGGTCGTCCAGGCCGAGGAGGTGCCCGAGCGGCGGGAACGCCAGCACGGCGACGAGGTTGAAGACGAAGATGGTCGAGATCGCGTAGCGGATCTCCGCGGGCCGGGCCCCGATCACGCCCGAGACCGCGGCGATCGCCGACGCGCCGCAGATGCCGGTGCCGACGCCGACGAGCGTGCGCAGCCGTTCGGGCACCCCCAGGCGGGCGCCGAGGACGGCGGCGCAGAGCAGCGCGGTGGCCAGCGACCCGAGCATCACGGGCAGCGACGCGACGGAGACCGTCACGACGTCGTGCAGGGCGATCGTGGCGCCGAGCAGCACGATCGCCACCTGCAGGCTGTAGGTGCTGATCGCGTGCAGGCCCGCGAGCCGCCGGGTGGGGACGACCACGGCGACGAGCATCCCGATGGCCAGCGCGGCGATCGGCGCCCCGACGCGGGGAACCAGCGCGCCCAGCGGCAGCGCGACCGCCGTCAGGGCGGCGGTGGCCAGGACACCGGATACCGCCCGGCTGGGCGGCGTTGCATCAGCGACGGTGGACATCGATCATGATCCTGCGCCGATCGACCACCACTTTCAAAGCCGATCCGGCATCGTTTCATCAGTATCGCTTATCATTGGCGTGTGGACGAACGGCGCCTGGAGGTGTTCCGCGCGGTCGCCGCGGAGCTGAACTTCAGCCGCGCCGCGCTGTCGCTGCACCTGTCGCAATCGGCGGTCAGCCAGCAGATCGCCGCGCTCGAGCACGAGCTCGGCGGGGCGCTGTTCGACCGTTCGCGGCGGCGCGTGCGCCTCACGCCGGCGGGCGCGACGCTGCAGGGCCGGGTCGACGGCCTGCTCGGCGAGTTCGCCGAGGCGCGGCGCCTGGTCGCAGCCGCTCGCGGTGAGGTCGCCGGGGAGCTCCGGGTGGTGGCCAGCCGGACGGTGGGGACCTACCTGCTGTCCGCGCCGATCGCCGAGCTCGGCCGCCGGCACCCCGACCTGCGGCTGCGGCTGCGCATCGAGAACAGCGAGCGTGTGGTCCGGGCGCTGCCGGCCGGTCAGGCCGACGTCGGCTACGTCGAGGACACCGTCTCCTACCCCGGGGTCGTCCTCGAGCCGCTGTTCGACGACGAGCTGGTGGTCGTGGCGGCCGGCACGCACCGGTTCGCCCGGCTGGCCGAAGTCGCGCCGGAGGACCTGGCGGCGGAGCCGATCGTGGCGCGCGAGCCCGGCTCGGGCACGCGCCGGGTGGCCGAGGAGCAGCTGCGCGCCGCCGGCGTGCGCCCGGAGGCGCTGCGCGTCGTAGCGGAGCTGGCCGGGATCGAAGCGATCAAAGGCGCGGTCGAGGCCGGCCTGGGCGTCGCGATCCTGTCCCGGTTGACGCTGCGCAAGGAGCTCGCGCTCGGCACGCTGGTCGCCCGCCCCCTGGCCGGGGTGCCGATGCGGCGGACGATCTTCGCCATGGCGCTGGCGGGCGGGACCGAGCTGCCGGCCGCGCGCAGGCTGACCGAGCTGCTGGCCGCGAGCGCTCGGTCCGGACGTGACCGCTGACCCGTTCGACGCGTCAGGGGACGCTACCCGCGGGCACGACCCACTGGCAGCGCTGCCCGGTGACCGCGGCGATCAAGTCGAAGTCCGCGTCGTAGTGCAGGACCACGGCGTCGACCTGCTCGGCGGCGGCCGCAATCAACAGGTCGGGGATCTTGCGACCGCGCTGGCTGCGTTCGGCGAGCAGCCGCTGCACCTGCAACGCACGGCGCAGGTGCTCCGCCGTCGTCTCGACGCGCTGAAAGACCGCGAGCGCGTCGAGGAGCCGGTCCCATTCCTCCGCGTTGCGTGCCGAGTACCCGACCTCGAGGTCGCAGATGCCGGCGCGGCCGACCTGGCCCGCCGCCGCGAGCGGCTCGATCACCGCGCGCACGGTCGGCTGGTCGAGCCGCTTCAGCACGCTCGTGTCGAGCAGGAAGCTCAGCGCCACGCGTCGGCGCGGTCGTCGAGCTCGGCACCAGCCAGCGCGTCGAGCGCCGCGGCCACCTCGCGCTCGCGGAGCTTCGAGGAGCGCCGCAACGCCTCGTTGACCGTGTCCTTGATCGTGCTCGTCCCGAACTCGGCACGGGCCGCGACCAGCGCCTGCTCATCGAGGTCGATCAGATGCTTGGCCATGGACGCAGTATATACGGGCTCACGCGCCATATATCTTCGCCGAAAGCACGGCCACCGAACTGGGATCAGACGCCCCACAGCTCGGTCAGCGCCTCCGGCACGGCGGGACCGGCGGCGGGCGCCAGCGCGAGCGGCTCGACGTCGGCGCCCCACGGCGCTTCACCGCGCGCGAACGCGACCAGCGCGCGGTGCGCTCGGTCGATGAGCGGGCGGTTACGAGCGACGTCCAGGCCCGCGGCCAGCGAACCGCCGCTCGCCTGCCACGTCTCCAGGAGGTCGAAGAAGAACGGGATGTCGAGGCAGTGGCAGGCGCCCGCCCAGCCGTCGAACGCGGACGAGTGCGCGTCGAACTGGTACGTCCACGCCCGGCCGCCGCGAGCGGTCACGCCGCGAGCCAGCGCGAGCGCCGGCATCCGGAACAGCTCGTCGGACGTGAAATCGAGCAGCACGTCGGCCGGCGTGCGCCCGCCGTACGTGTCGAACGCCGCCTCGGCCCGCGCACCGAACGTCGCCCGCATGCGCTCGACCACTCGCTCGCGGGAGCTCTGAGCCAGCGCCGGATCGGCCGGAAGGAAGAAGCCCATCTCCCGCGCGGTCCAGCCGACCAGCACCTCGAGGTCACCGGACCGCTCGACGAAGCGCGGCGTGATGTCACGGGGCAGCAGCGGCTCGTCGACCGCGGGCGCGAACGGCAGGCTGACGCGGCCGTAGCTCGCGAACCGCTCGAACAGCGCCGGCACGTCCGCGAGCAGCCGGTCCGGCGGGAGCGCCCGCAGCGCGTCGACCGAGTCGACGCCCAGCGTCCGCAGGTAGGTGTCCAGCGCGGCGGCCGACTCGTCGGCGGTGCGCGCGCGCACGCCGAGCGGCGCGCTCAGCAGCGCGGCCCGCCTGATCGGCGGCGGGTCGGGCAGGCCGAGCAGGCCGACCGTCGAGTACCCGCCGCCCGACTGGCCGCCGAGCGTGACGCGCGCGGGATCGCCGCCGAACGCCGCGACGTTCTCGAGGATCCAGTCGATCGCGAGCCGCTGGTCCGCGAGCCAGGCGTTCCCGCCCACGGCGTCCTGCTCCCCCACGTGCAGATAGCCGAACGGGCCGAGCCGGTAGTTCATCGAGACGACCACGAGATCGCCGTGCGCGGCGACCTGGGCGAGCGAGTAGATCGGCCACGAGCTCGCGCCGCCGATGAAGCCGCCGCCGTGGATCCAGACGAGCACGGGACGCCGGCCGTCGTCGGCCGCCGGCGTCCAGATCGTCAGTGACAGGCAGTCCTCCGCGTCCGGCCGCGTGCCGCTCTGGTCGCCGAGGAGCTCGACGCGCAGACCGCCGCGCGGCTGCGGGCAGCTCGGGCCGTCGACGGTCGCGTCGCGCACGCCCGGCCACGCGGGGACCGGCTCCGGCGGGGCCCAGCGCCGGCGCACGACGCCGTACGGAACGCCGCGGAACACGTCCACCGCGCCCTCGCGGCACCCGCGCAGCACCCCGGATGCGGTGTGCGCGAGCGGCGCCCGGTTCAGGTCACGCCCAGCCATCTCGCGCCGGCAACGCTACAGCGCGCAACGGCCGCCGTGCCCGGTGGACGATGCCCTATGCTCCGGCCCACATATCGGCCGGTGGTCAAGGGAAGTCCGGTGAGAGTCCGGCGCGGTCCCGCCACTGTGACCGGGTGACGTCCGCCGCACGCAACGGCAAGCCACTGGATCGCACGATCCGGGAAGGCGCGGCGGGTATGCCCGGGAGCCAGGAGACCTGTCCGCCGGCGTCCCGCCTGAACCTCGAGGAAGGTCGTCACCGGATGCTCCCCAAACTCGGCGTCGCGCTGCTCTCGGCTGCGCTGCTCCTCCCCGCCACCGCGGCGGCGCACGTCCCTCCCGGCACCGCGCAGCTCGCGGCCGATCGCGCCGTCGCGTGGTTTCAGACGCAGCAGGCGCAGGACGGCAACCTCGGCGACTTCGGCGGCGACTGGGCGATGATCGCGCTGGCCAACGCGGGCGTCAACGCGGCCGACCTGCACGCCGCGCCGGCGGCCGCGAGCCTGCAGGACTTCTACACCGGCACCTGGACCTCGACGGGTGTGGGCACGCAGTCGACCGACCAGGCGCGCGCGCTGCTGACCGGCTACGCCGGCGGCGTCCGCGGCGCACGGCTGAGCGCGACGCAGAACGTGCTCGCCCGGCAGCTGCGGTACTTCGACGGCAAGCAGCTCGGCCTGCCCGGGACCGTCAACGACGACATGTTCGGCCTGATCGCGCTCACCCGCAACGGCGTGCCGGACCTGGCGCCGGCGCTGGCGAAGGAGGTCCGCCGCGCGCAGACCGAGGGCGGCTGGAACTACACGACCACCGGCGGCCCGGCGGACATCGACATGACCGGCGCGGGCATCGCGACGCTCTGCGAAGCCGGCGCCACGGCCGCCGACCCGGCCGTCGCCGACGCGCTCAAGGTCGTCAAGGCGGCGCAGGACGACGCGACGGGCGGGTTCGGCAGCGACTTCTTCGGCGTCAACGCGGACACCACCGCGTGGGTGGTCAACGGCCTGCGCGCGTGCGGCATCGACCCGCAGGGTCCCGAGTGGACGACGGCGAGCGGCAAGACGCCGCTGGACTTCCTCGTGGCCATGCAGAAGGACAACGGCGCGTTCCGCTGGCGCCCGAGCGACGACGCCGACAACCTGTACTCGACGCAGGATGCGGTCACCGCCCTGGTGGGCGACGGCTTCGGCGCCGACCCGGCGCCGCGCGCGAACGCGAGCGAGCCCACGTTCCGGCCGGACCCGGTCGTGGCGGACGGCACCGTGGTGCCGATGGCGCTGCTGATCGACCACGGCCCGGCGGAGCCCGGCGCCGAGCGCGCGTGCAGCGTCCAGGCGCCGGTCGGCGGTGACGTCGCCGCCGTCCTGGCCGACACCGACAGCGCGCTGCCGAAGGGCTGCGCGACGGACGTCCAGCTGAGCGGCGGGCGGCTCGTGTCCGTCAACGGCGTCGCCGCCGACGCGCAGCACGAATGGGTCGTGTCCGTCAACGGCGGGCCGGCGTCCGCGCGGCTCGCACAGGACGTCGCGCTCGGCAGCGTCGTGCGCGCCGCGCTCGTCGCGCGCGACGGCGGCGACCCGCCGCCGCCCGCGGCGACGCCGACGCCGGCCGCGCCAGAGCTCCCGCCCGTCACGCCGGTCCCCGCGGCCGAGCCGCGCCGCGCCCGCGCCGCGCTGGCGTCCGGCAACCGCCGCCTGCGCCTGCGCGGTGGCCGCGTGAGCCTCCGTCTCAGCTGCCCGCGCGGCCTCGGCGCGACCGGCTGCCAGGGCGTCGTCCGCGTCCAGTACACGGCCGGCAAGCGCACCCGCACCGCGGGCAGCGCGGCGTTCAAGGTCCGCTCCGGCGCGCGCACGACCGTGCGCGTGAAGCTCAACGCGCCGTTCCGCCGGCTCGTCACCCACACGGGCCGCGCCGTGCGGCTCGTGGCGGCGACGCGCGACCAGGCGACGCGCAGCACCACGGTGGCGCGCCTGCGCGCCCGCGTCCGGCGCTAGTGCGCGCGCTGGTCGGCGCGAGCGTGGCGGCCGCACTCGCGGTCGCCGCGCCCGCGGACCTCACGCTGCGGATCGAGGGCCGCTCGACGACGCTCTACGAAGGCTCCCTGCGCACGTCCGCCGCGCCGGTCGACGGCAGCGACGGCACGGGCGCCCACGATTGCGGTGCGGGCGCGAGCCCCGCGTCGGCGCTGGCCGCCTCCGGCCAGACGTGGAGCGGGACCTGGAACCCGGACTTCCTGGACTTCTTCCTCCAGCGCGTCGGGCCGGACGCGAACGACCCACAGGCGACGTCGTACTGGTCGATCCTCGTCAACTGGCGCTACGGCGCCGGGATCTGCCGCGCGCGGGTCGCGCCCGGCGGCGAGGTGCTGCTCGCGTACGGTCCCGGCGCGCGCGTGCTGCGGCTCGACGGGCCGGCGCACGCCGGCGTCGGGGAGCCGTTCACCGTGAGCGTGCGTGACGGCTGGATCCGGGCCACTACGGGCGCCGACGGCGGCCCGGTCGCCGGCGCGGCCGTCGGCGGCGCGACCACCGGGCCGGACGGTCGCGCGACGCTGCGGTTCGACACGCCCGGCCTCCAGCGCCTGAAGGCGACCGCGCCGGACGCGATCCGGTCCAACGCGCTCGACGTCTGCGTCGGCGACGCGAGCTGCGAAGGCGCGCCGCCCCCGCTGCAGCAGGTTGTGGAGGCGCCGTCGGGGACGCTCACCGTCGACGTCCCGGCCGCCGGCGAGCGCTACGCGCCGGGTGGGTCCCCCCTGCGCCTGCTCGGCCGGGCCTCCGGCCCCGTCAGCGTGGCGCTCAGCGGGCGCGACGGCACCCGCTGCGTCGGCCTGCTCGCGTCCGGCAAGCTCGGCCGGCGTGCGTGCGGCGCGACCGTGCGGCCGGTCGCCGCGCGGCGCGACGACGGCTGGGCGCTGACGCTGCGCCGGCGACTGGTCCCCGGTGCGTACGAGCTCGTGGCGGCGTCCGGGGGCAGGACGGTCACGCGGCGGTTCCAGGTCGCCGCGACCCCGTCCGGCAAGGCGACCGCCGCCGCGGCCGCCACCCGCTGGCTGCGTGGGGCGCAGACGCGCGATCACCGCACCGCGGGCAGCGCGCCGAGCGCGCGCTCCACGGACTGGGCGGCGATCGCGCTCGCGCGGGCCGCGCCGGCGAGCGCGGCGACGACGCGCGTGCTCGCGCGCGTCCGTGCGACGCGGCGCGGCGATCTCGCCGCGCGCCAGCGGGGCGCGCTCGCCCTCGCGTCCTCGCGGGCCCAGCCCGACCGCCGGCGGCGGCGGCAGCTCCAGGCGGCGATCGCGCGCGTCCAACGCGCCGACGGGTCGTGGCGCGGCGGGCGCGACGCCACCGCCTACGCCGTGCTCGCGCTGCGCGGGAGCCGGCACCGGGCGGCGCTCCGCTCCGGGCGAGCCTGGCTGCGCGCGCAGCCGCTCCCGGGCGACGCCGAACGCCTCGGCGTCCTGCTCTGGGCGCTCGGCCGTGACGCGCCGCCGGACGCCGTCACGCGGCTGCGCGCGCTGCAGGGCGCGGACGGAGGGTTCGGCGCGCCGGCGAACGCGCAGGCGACGGCGCTGGCCGTGATCGGCCTCGAGGCCGCCGGCGTACGGGCGCGGTCCGTGCGCGGGGAGACCGGGATCTCGGGCCTCGACTACCTGCGGGCCCGTGCGGCTCGCTCGGGCCGCGTGGCCTACGACCGCCGGACGGCGCGCACGCCCACCCTGGTCACGGCCGCGGCGCTGCTGGCGTTCGTCTCCAGTCGCTGAGATCAGGCCGTCGCGAGCGCGGCCTGCGGCCGGCGCCCACGAGGCCGACTACACTCGTAGTCGATGACGCCCGCATCGCCGCGCGCGCTCGCCCGCGCGGCAGGCGCCGCTGCGGTCGTCGCCCTGCTGTTCCCGTCCGCCGCCGCGGCGCACGGCCTCACCGGCCGCGCCGACCTGCCGATCCCGACCTGGCTGTTCAGCTGGGCCGCCGGGGCCGTGCTGGTGATCTCGTTCGCGGCGCTGAGCATGCTCTGGTCGGCCCCGCGGCTGGAGCGCGACGCGTTCCGGCCGCTGTCGCCGGCGCTCGGCCGCATCCTGACCGGCACGTCGGCGAACGTCGTCTGCGGGACCATCGGCGTCGCCCTGTTGGTCCTGGTCGTCGGCGCCGGCCTCGCCGGCGCCCAGGTGACGCCGCAGAACATCGCGCCGACGTTCGTCTACGTGATCTTCTGGCTCGGGCTCGTCCCGGTCTCCGTCCTGTTCGGGGACGTGTTCTCGGCGTTCAACCCGTGGCGCGCGGTCGGGCGCGCGTGCGGCCGGCTCCTGCGCAGGCCGGACGCCGAGCCGCTCGCGTACCCGCGCCGGCTCGGCCGCTGGCCCGCGGCGGCCGGCCTGGTCGCGTTCGCCTGGCTGGAGCTGGTCTCGCCGTACGGCGACCGGCCGTCCACGGTCGCGTCCGCGGCGCTCGTCTACTCCGCGGTCACGTGGCTCGGGATGGCGCTCTACGGCGTCGACGCCTGGACGCGCAACGCCGAGGCGTTCTCCGTCTACTTCAACCTGTTCTCGCGCCTCTCCGTGCTCGAGCTGCGCGACCGCGTGCTCGGGCGGCGGCGGTTCCTGAGCGGGCTCGCCCGGCTCCCCGCGCTGCCGGGCACCGAGGCCGTGGTGCTGGTCATGATCGGCGCCGTCACGTTCGACGGCCTCAGCGCGGGACCGACCTGGCTGCGGGAGACCAAGCCGTTCATCACCGCGGTCGCCGACGCCGGGATCGGCCCCCGCTTCGCCGTCCAGTTGGTCTACGGCGCGGGGCTGCTCGCGATCGTGGCGCTGATCGCCGCCCTCTACCGGCTCGCGATCTACGGCATGCACACCGTCGACCGCGCGCGCGGCGTGCCCGACCTGGCCGCCCGCTTCGCGCCGACGCTGGTGCCGATCGCGCTCGCGTACGCGGCCGCGCACTACGTCAGCCTGCTCCTCTTCACCGGCCAGGCGATCCTCCCGCTGGCCTCCGACCCTCTCGGCCGCGGCTGGAACCTGCTCGGCACCGGCGAGCACCGCACCCGCTTCTTCGTCAGCGCCGAGGCCTTCTGGTACATCCAGCTTGCGTTCGTGGTCGCGGGCCACGTCGCCGGGCTCGTGCTCGCGCACGACCGCGCGCTCATGCTCTACCGGAACGCGCGCAAGGCCGCCCAGTCGCAGTACTCCTGGCGGCCCAGCGACGCGCTCATGAGCCCGAAGGTCACGCCCCCGAGCAGCAGGACCGGCACCCCGAGCGTCGCGCGGTGGAAGCGCACGGCGTCGATGCCGATGACCAGCACCGTCAGCAGCACCGTCGCCGCCAGCGCGCAGACCGCGAGCTCGAGGCGCAGCAGGTGGCGGCGGTCAGTCACGCTCGGCGCGTCGGCGCAGCGCCCGCTGGCGCGCCGGATCGAGCTTCGCGAACCGGCGCGCGAACTGCGTCAGGGCGAGGTCCCCGTACGCGTCCAGCAGCGCGTCGACCTCGACCTCCGAGCGCGCCCGCATGTACGCGTCGCGGTCGACGGCCGCGACGTACACGTCGCGCTTGCCCTCGCGCCGGCGGTCCAGGAACCCCTTCTTGTCCAGCCGGGTCATGACCGTGAGGATCGTCGTGTAGGACCGCGGACCGTCCTGTGCGATCGCGTCGGTCACCGAGCGCACCGTCGCCTCGCCCTGGTCCCAGACCGCGGCCATCACCAGCGACTCCAGCTCGTGCAGCGCGGGGGGAAGCGACATCGCCGACCAGGCTATTGCAGGAGCCGCATGGCGTTGAGCGTCACCAGCAGCGACATGCCCATGTCGGCGGCGACGGCGACGACCAGCGTGATCAGGCCGAACGGCGCGAGCAGCACGCACGCGCCCTTGACCACCAGCGACGCGACGACGTTGGCGCGCATGATCGCGAGCGCCCGGCGGGACAGCGCCAGCGCCTCGGGCAGCGCGTCGAGCCGGTCCGACATGAGCGCCACGTCGGCGCTCTCCAGCGCGACGTCGGACCCCGCGGCGCCCATCGCGACGCCCACCCGCGCGGCGGCCAGCGCCGGCGCGTCGTTGACGCCGTCGCCAACCATCGCAACCGCGCCGAGCGCGCGCACGCGCTCGAGCTTGTCCTGCGGCAGCAGCCCGGCGTGCACCTCGTCGACCCCGGTCCGGCGAGCGACCGCGCGGGCCACCGGCTCGGTGTCGCCGGTGAGCATGACGACGCGCTCGGCGCCGGCCGCCCGCAGGCGATCGCCCAGGCCGTCGGCCTGCGGGCGCAGCTGATCGGCCAGGCCGAACAGCGCCAGCCATCGCCCGCCCTCGCCGAGGGCGATCGCGGTCTCGCCGGCGGCGTGCAGCTCGTCGACCTCGCCGGGGACGTGGCCGAGCCGCTCCCGCATCAGCCGCGGCCCGCCGGCCCACAGCACGCGTCCGCCGACCCGTGCGGTGGCGCCCCGGCCGGGCAGCGCCTCGAAGTCGTCAGCGGCCGGAACCGCGAGGCCGCGGTCCTGCGCGGCACGTCGCAGGGCGGCCCCGAGCGGATGCTCGGACCCGGCCTCGACCGCCGCGACCAGCGCGAGCGCATCGGCGTCGCCGCGCACGGTCTGCAGCCGCGGCAGGCCGAACGTGAGCGTGCCGGTCTTGTCCAGCGCGACCGCGCGCACGCGTCCCAGGTCCTCCAGCGCCTGGCCGCCCTTGACCAGGATCCCGCGCCGCGCGGCGCCGCCGACGGCCGACACGACCGCGACCGGCACCGAGATCACCAGCGAGCACGGGCAGGCCACGATCAGCAGCGCGAGCGCGCGGTACAGCCACGTCCCGCCGTCCCCGCCGAGCAGCGACGGCACCGTGCCGACCAGCAGCGCGGCGGCGAACACGAGCGGCGTGTAGACCGCGGCGAAGCGGTCGACGAACCGCTCGGACGGCGCACGGCTTCCCTGCGCCGCCTCCACCAACGTGGCGACGCGCGAGAGCGTCGAGTCCGCGGCGGGCCGCGTGGCCTGCGCGATCAGCGCACCGGTCGTGTTGAGCGTGCCCGCGAACAGCTCGTCGCCGGGCTGCTTGTCGACGGGGACGGACTCGCCCGTGATCGGCGCCTGGTCGACGCTGGACGCCCCGGCCACGACCACCGCGTCGAGCGGAACCCGCTCCCCCGGCCGGATCGCGAACCGCGCGCCGGCCGCGACCGCCTCCACGTCGATCAGCCGCTCCCGGCCGTCGACGTCGACGATCCGCGCACGGGCGGGCGCGAGGTCCAGCAGCGACGCGACCGTGCGCCGGCTGCGGGCGAGCGCCAGCGCCTCCAGGCTCGTCCCGAGCGCGAACAGGACCAGCACCCACGCGCCCTCGGCGTACGCGCCGATCCCGACCGCACCGACCGACGCCAGCGCCATCAGCACGTTCATGTCGAGCCGCCGCCGGCGCAGCGCGAGCGCGGCCGCTCGGGCGACCGGCCACCCGCCGACCACCATCGACAGCAGGTACAGCGGCTCCCCCACCGGCGACGCCACCGCCGCCAGCAGCAGCGCGATCGCGGCGAGCGTCGACGCCGTCCGCGCGTCGAGCCGCCGGCCGGCGACCGGCGCCTCGCGACGCCCGGGCCGCACGCGATAGCCCGCCTGGGCGACCGCGCGCGCGATCAGCTCGTCCGGGACGTCGCCGTCGACCGCCAGCGTCGCGTTGCCGAACGAGACCTGCGCCGCGCGCACGCCCGCCAGCGCGGCCACGGCCCGCTCGACCGTCCTCGCGCACCCGCCGCAGTCCATGCCCTCGACGCGGTAGCGCCGCCCGGCGGGGGTCACACGGCCACCGGCTCGAGCGCGCGCAGCGCGCTGACCAGCGCCGTCCCGACGTCGGTCAGGCGGTACATCACCATGCGGCCGTCCTTGCGCGATCGCACCACGCCGAGCTGCTTGAGCAGCCGCACGTGGTGCGACACCAGCTTCTCGTCGCGCCCGACGATCCACGCCAGGTCGCAGACGCAGCAGTCCCCGCCGTCGGCCAGCGACAGCAGCAGCGCCGCCCGCGTGGGATCGGTCAGCCCCTTGAACGGCGCGCCGGCCGCCTCCAGCCGGTCCAGCGGCGGCAGCGCGGCCCGCAGCGCCTCCGCCTTCGGCAGATCCAGGCACAGCAGCTCGCAAGTGTCGGACACGCTCTGAACGATATCCGTACGAACGTACGAATATCGTCTACGTCGCCGCGGCCGGCATACGCGTCAGCGGCACGCTGGCCACGATCCGCGTGCCCCGACCGAGCGCGGACTCGATCACCAGGCTTCCGCCGACGGCCTCGATCCGGTCAGCCATGTTGCGCAGCCCGCCGGGCGCGCGCACCGCCACGAAGCCGGGACCGTCGTCGCGGACCTCACACGTGAGCTGGTCGTCGTCCTGGCGCAGCGTGATCCAGATCGCGGACGCGCCGCGCGCGTGCTTGGTCGCGTTCTGCAGCGCTTCCAGGCACACGTAGTAGATCGCGAGCTCGATCTCCGGCGGCTGGCGCTCCACGCCGTGCGTGATCAGGTGCACCGGCAGCAGCGAGTCGGCGACGCCGCCGCGCAGCGCGTCCTCGAGCCCGCGGTCGCTGAGGATCGCGGGGTAGACGCCGCGGGCGATCTCGCGCACCTCCTTGAGCGCGCGCTCGACCTCCTCCCCCAGCTCGGCGACCGCCTCGCGCCCGGTGGCGGGATCGCTCTCCAGCAGCTCCGCCGCGAGCGAGAGCTTGATGCGCAGCATGACCAGACGCTGCTGCGCCCCGTCGTGCAGGTCGCGCTCGATCCGGGAGCGCTCCTGGTCGGCGGCCCGCACGAGGCGGTTGCGCGAATCCTCCAGCTCGTGCAGCGACGCCGCCAGGCGCCGGCGCATCTGGTCGTGCTGCAGCGCGGTCAGGATCAGCGACCGCACGGCGTCCAGCAGGCTCTCGTCGACGAGCAGCTCCGGGTCGTGGACGAGCACGGCGACCTGACGCGGACCGTCCGTGATCGTGGTCGCGTGCCGGCTGGCGGCGGACGGCGACGCCGCCGACCCGTCGACGCTGCGCCAGCGCCCCGGCGCGTCGTCCGGCAGCAGCAGGTCGACGGCGGGATCGCCGAGCGCCCGCGCGAGCGCGCCGCGCAGCGCGCACGGCGCGATGTCGTGCGTCAGCGCCACGCTCAGCCGCTCGAGCGCCTGCGCGACCATCACGCGCCGCGTGACCAGGCCGGCGAGGAACGCCGCCGAGATCACCGGCACCCAGAGCGCGAAGATCGAGCCGATCGCGTTCTGCACGCCCGGCTCCGCGTGGGACAGGCGCGCGACCATGAACGCCGCGAGCGTCAGGCACCAGCCGATCGCGGCGGCCGCCACGGGCGTCAGATGCCGGCGCCGCTGCGGCGTCGCCGCGTGCAACCGGAGCAGCAACCAGACGACGTATGCGACCATCAGCGCCGCGGTCAGGGTCTCGCGCAGGGGGATCAGGAACCCCTGCATCCACGCCGGCTCGTGACCGAGCACGAAGAACGCGTTCGCCGGGCAGTCGGTGTCGCACTGCGCCCACGGCGTCTCGGTCGGGTACGCCTCGACGGCCAACGCCGACCCGACGTACAGGGCGCACACGAGCGCGACCCCCGCCAGGTACAGGTCGCGCGCGACCCCGCGCCGCAGCCGGCCGTCGGGGTACACGATCACCAGGTACAGCAGCGACGGGAAGATCAGCCAGCCGACGACGCGCCCGACGCTGTACGGCACGCTGTGCGACGACGACGCCAGCGCGGTCAGCGACCACAGGAACCCGGCCGACGTGAGTGCGAAGCCGAAGCGCGCGGTGTCCGGGCTCCGCAGCGCGTAGAGCCCGCCCGCCACCGGCACGCAGACCACCAGCACGGTGCGGATCGCCAACCAGGCCTCGTCGTGCGGTGCGGCCGAGGCGACCATCACGGCGGCGATGACGCTCAACGCGATGGCCGAGCCGGCGACCACGAGCTCGTTCGCCGCTCGGCGGCGGGACAAGGCTGCGACAGAACTCATGAGAAAGCCCTCCGTGCGGACACTAGATCGCGCTGCGCCTCAACGCAAATTGCGCGTGCGCGTCACCGGCGCGCCGCCGCGTCGGCGAGCAGCGCGTCGGTCGCCGCCGCCGCACCGCGCGGGAGGACCAGCACCGGGCACGCGGTCGCGGCGATCACCCGGCGTGAGACGCTGCCGAGCAGCACCGCCCGCTTGGGCCCCAGCGCGCGCGAGCCCATCACCAGCAGGTCCAGCTGCCCCGTCGCGGACAGCAGTCCCTGCGCCGGCTCGTTGACCAGCACGTCGAGCTCGACCGGGACGCCGTCGGCCGCCGCCGCGACCGCCTCGCGCAGCTCGGTCTCGGCGCGCAGCCGCTCACGGGCGGCCGCACCGGCGGACGCGCTGACGTCGTGGTGCTGCTCGGCCAGCAGCCCGTGCGCCTCCTCCCCGCCGGCCTGCGGCTCCAGGACCGTGATCGCCCGCACCCGGACGCGCCCCGTGCGGGCCAGCGAGAGCGCCGCCGTCAGCGCCCTGCGCCCCTCCTCGGTGGGCGCGTAGGCGGCGCCGATCAGCTGCACGCCGTCCGGTGGGCGCACGTAGCCGAGCGGCACGATCGCGACGGGGCACGGGCTGGCGTGCAGGACCCGCTGCGCGGTCGTCCCGAGCAGCCGCGGCGTGCCTCGTCGCGACGCGCCGAGCACGATCAGCTCGGGCTTGATCTCGTCGAGTGCGCGCGCCAGGCCGCGGGCCGCGCTGCTGTCGTCGATGACGCGGATGTCGGGGTCGCGGATCCCGCGCGCCACCAGCTTGCGGCGCAGGCGCGCGATCGCCTCGTCACCGTCGTACACGACGTCGTTGAGGAGCGGGACGCCGTGCTCGACCGAGACGATCACGAGCGGCGCGCCGGTGATGCGGCTGGCGGCGATGCCGAAATCGACCGGCTCGTACGCGGCCGGGCCGGGCGCGAACGCGGCCACGATCGGTGGGGATGCGGAGGACACCATGCGCGCGACGCTACGGCCGCGCGGCGGCTTCGGCATCGCCTGATTCGGGTGAAGGGGTGCACGCCGCACGGCGCGGTGGTGCGCGCGCCCGCGCGGGCGACCGGTGGGCCTCCTTGGCGGCCTGCGCCCGGCCGAGGATCCTCCAGCCATCGTGCTCCGCGCGGACGCAACGCCCCCGGCGTGGGCGGTTCCTGAACCCGGGCCGCTCCGTGCCCGCCTGGTCTCGAGGACCCGGCTCGTCCGGCGGCTGCTGGACTGCTGGAACCGCCCCGTGGTGAGCGTGGCCGCGCCCGCCGGCTACGGCAAGACCACCGTCCTGAGGCAGTGGGCCGAGCGCGACCCCCGCCGTTTCACGTGGCTCCCGCCGACCGCGTGCGCGACCGCGTGCCGGCCGGCCGGCGAGCCCCGGGTGGTCGTGATCGACGACGCGCAGCTCGCACCGCCCGACGAGCTGCGGCGGCTGGTCGACGCGGCCGGCGAGTGGCGCCACGGGCGCGTCCTCGCGCTCGTGGCGCGTACCGCTCCGGGCGAAGCGCTCGGCCGCGTGCGGGCGCACGGGCTCACGTTCGAGCTGACCAGCCGGGAGCTGGCGTTCACGCACCTCGAGGCGGCGCACATGCTCGCGCTCGCCGGCCTCAGGCTCAACGAGAATCAGGTCGCGGCGCTGCTCCGGCGCACCGAGGGCTGGCCGGCCGCGCTGTACCTCGCGGCGCTGGCGCTCGCCGACGCGGCGGACGCCGACGCGGCGATCGCGAGCTTCTCGGGCGCCGATCAGAACGTCGCCGACTACCTCCGCCACGAGCTGCTCGCCGACCTGCCGGAAGCGCAGCAGACGCTGCTGCGGGAGACGTCGATCCTCACCCGCCTCACGGGGCCGCTGTGCGACGCCGTCACCGGCCGGTCCGGCACCGCGGCCGACCTGCACGCGCTCGCGCGCGCCGGGCTGCCGCTCGCGCCGCTCGACCGCTCCGGCCGCGCGTATCGCGCCCACGGCCTGCTGCGCTCGCTGCTGCGCGCCGAGCTGGCGCGCCGCGCGCCCGCGCTGGTGCCCGTCCTGCACCGCCGCGCCGCGGTCTGGCACGCCGCCGCCGGCGAGCAGGACGCGGCGCTCGTCCACGCGGTCGCGGGCCGGGACGCGGCGGTGGCGAGCGACACGCTGTGGACGATCGCGTCGACGGCGCTCGTCGACGGCGACACCGCCCGCGTGGGCGAGCACCTGTCGCGCTTCCCCGCACGCGAGCTGGCGGCGCAGCCCGGGCTGGCGCTGGCCGCGGCCCTGCATCACCTCGCCGACGGGCGCCGTGCGCGAGCGCAGGCCTGGCTGGACGCGGCGCACGGCGCACCGGCGCGCTGGACCGGGCCGGCGGCGCTCGTGCGCGCGTGCCTCGCCCACGACGGGATCGCCGCGATGCGCGCCGACGCCGAGCTCGCCCGCGAGCGCCTCACGCCCGCCGACCCGGCGTACGGCTTCGCGCTGTATCTCGGCGGGGTCGCGCGCCAGCTGGCCGGCGAGCGGGTCCCCGCCCGCGACCGGCTGCACGAGGCGCTGGCGCAGGCCGAGGCCGGGCACGCGCAGCTGGCCTGGCTGTGCCACGCGCAGCTCACGCTGCTGGCGATCGACGAGAACGACTGGATCGACGCGCGCGTCCACGCCGACGCGCTCCCCGCGCGTGACACCCGGGCCGGCGAGCAGGCGCTCCTGCTCGCCGCGGTCGCGGTCGTCGCCGCCCAACGCGGGAACGCCGCCCAGGCACGCCACGACGCGGCGCACGCCGGCCGCCTGCTGGCCACGGGGACGGAAGGCAGCCCGTGGCTGGTCGCCGAGACGCACGCGTGGCTGGCACGGACGCAGATCCGCCTCAGCGACGGGCCGACCGCGCGCCTGCATCTGACGCGGGCCGCGCGGTTCGCCGGCCTGGTGGACGGCGCGCCCGTGCTGACGGGCTGGATCCACGACGGCTGGGCGCGCGCGGACGCCTTCGCCGACAGCGTCACCGGCGACGGACCGATGCTCACGAACGCGGAGCTGCGGGTCCTGCGGCTGCTGCCCAGCCACCTGTCGTTCCGGGAGATCGCCGCACGGCTGCACGTCTCGCCCAACACGGTCAAGACGCAGGCGCTGTCGGTCTACCGCAAGCTCGGCGTGTCCTGCCGCTCGGACGCGGTCGCGCGCGGGCTCGCCGCCGGCGTCATCGCGGACTGACCCGCGCGGTGCGCGCGGTGCGGGCGATGTCCGCCGCCGCCCGCACCGGATCCGGCCCAGCGGCGGACACGCGGAGCGCTCTGGCGAGCTCCTCCCGCGCCGCGCCGACGACGACCAGCGGGCACCGGATCAGGCGCAGCTGCACGCACTCGCGCCGGGTCAGGTCGTGCGCTTCGGCGCTCAGCACGATCAGCGCGCTGCTCGTCCGCTCGGCGATCGCGCTCAGCGCCGCGGCCGAGACCCGCGGCCCCAGATAGGCGACGCGGCAGTCGCGCTCGGCGAGCGCGAAGCCGAGCTGCAGCAGACCGGTGCTCCAGCTGTCGCGCGGCGCGCACGCGAGCGTGACGAGCGGCCCGGAGCGCGTGCGGGGGCTCAATGCACGACCGCCTTGAACAGGATCAGCAGCGCGCCGATCGCCGCCACCGCGACCGCCTGGGCGAGCGACGAGAGCCAGCTCGCGCCCGACAGCCGGGCCGCGCACAGCCCGTAGAAGCAGATCAGCGCCAGGCCGGACCACTTCGCCAGCTCGAACGCGGTCGCGGCCGACACCCACCCGAGCACGGCGGCGACGAAGAACGCGGTGGGGAACGCGACGCCCGCGGCGACCGCACCGGTCTCCTGGAGCGCCTCGCGCAGCTCCGCCCGGGCGACGAAGCGGTGCGTGCGCGCGTGGACGCCGACGATCTCGCTGTAGAGCTCGGCCAGCCCGACCGCGAGCGCGGTCGCGACCAGCGTGCCGGCGACCACGCCCGGCGCCTCCGGATGGTGCTCGAGCGCGACCACCACCGCGAGGCCCACGATCGCACCGTAGGTGACGCGTCCGACGAGCCGCGACGCGAGGTGCTGCTCCACGACTCGCCACATCACGCGAGCCTGTCAGTGATGCGCGCGGCCGCCATCATCCGAACCGCATGACGTGCGCGTCACGGCTGGCGCGGCCGCGCCCGGCCGAGGTTGCTGACGATCAGCGCCACGACGGTCACCAGGTAGATCTGACCGACCAGCGCCTCGAAGACCGCGAGCGTGTGGCCGACCTGCGTGCTCGCCGTCAGGTCGCCGTACCCGACCGTCGTCAGCGTGGTGAAACTGAAGTACAAGCAGCGCGACGCCGTCGCCGGCACGTCGCCGGCGAAGAACTCGCCGGACCCGAGGTTGTCGATCGCCCCGTAGACGAACCCGAACAGCAGCCCGATCAGGATGTACAGCGACAGCACGCCGAACACGGCCTCGACCCGGACGCGGCCGCTGCGGCGCAGGCTCCGCACGACGCCGACCGCAACCGCGGGCGGCCCGCACGCCACCAGCGCGGCGCTCATCAGCCGTGACTCGCCCTCGCCGACGGCGTCGGTCGCCGCGCGCAGCACCGCCGCGGCGATGCCGGCCGCGGCGAACGCACAGGCCAGGACCACCAGCCGCCGGTCCGAGCGCGCGATCTGCACCGCGAGGACCAGGCTCACGCCGAGCAGTGCGTTGACGATGACGAGCTGGACGTCGCTCGCCGGCAGCGCGCCCTGGGCGGCCATCGCCACGGTGACGGCCGCCAGCAGGTACCCGGCGTCGCGCGTCTCGCTCATGATGGGATCGAAGCCGCTCGCCCGTGCCGCGGGCAAGGGTGCGCGCCTCCGTCCGCGCGGGAAGCCGGCACGCCGGCGGTGGTGTGCGCCCGTGCACCCGTCGACCGGTGCACGCCCTTGGCCGCACCGGCGTCGCCGGGGATGCTCCGGGCGTGCCATGAACACGCTCTGCGTCTGGTGCTTCGCGGACCCGGAGGCCGCCGAACGCGTCCTGCCGCGCCTCAGCGACGCGCGCGTCGTGATCGACGACGCGGCCCTGGTCACGTGGCCGCCCGGCCGGCGCACGCCGGCGTCGCGCGAGCTCGGCAGCAGCGACGGTCCCGGCCACCTCTGGGGCGGCTTCTGGGGCATGCTGCTCGGCCTGATCTTCGTCACGCCGGTGGCCGGCCCGACGTTCGGCGCGGCGGCGGGCGCGCTCGCCGGACGCCTCGCGGACTTCGGCGTCGCGGACGACTTCGTCAAGCGCGTGCGCGAGACCGTCACCCCGGGCCGGTCGGCGATCTTCGCCCTCTGCGACCGCCCCTCCGCGGAGTGGGTGGGAGACCGACTCGCCGGGCTCGACCTCGCGCGGCTGCGCTCGGAGCTGTCGCTCGAGCAGGCACAGCACCTGCGCGACACGCTGGGCGACCGCTAAGGCTCAGCGTCGATCGCCGGCGTAGACGACGACCGTGCGCGCCAGGCGGTCGTGCAGCGCGCGGCGCCGGCGGTCGACCAGGATCAGCAGGAACCCGGCGCACAACGGCAACGCCGACAGCGGCAGCGCGAGCACGCGCAGCGCCGCCCGGCGGGCTCCCGGCGCGGTGCCCGACGCGGCGTCGCGCACGGCGATGCCGAGCAGCCGGCTGCCCGGCGTCTGCCCCTGCGCCGACCAGAAGAACGTGAAGTAGCCGATCGCCCACAGCAGCGCCGCGGCCGTCCCGATCGCGGCGACGGCGACGCGCACGCCGTCGGGCAGCCCGAGCAGCGAGAGACAGAGCGCGATCACCGCGCCGACGAACCACGCCACCGCATTGATCGCCGCCGCGTCGACGGCGAAGGCCAGCGTGCGCGTGATCAGCCCGGCGTAGACGGCCGCGCTCGGCGTGGGTTGCACACGCGTCACATCGCGCCCGTCGCAGACGGCTCGCCGCCGCCGGTGCCGCGACGGCGCAGCAGGCGCCACGCGGTGCGTTCGAGCCGGTCGTCGGCGTCGCGCGAGCGTTCGCGCAGCTCGTCGCCGATCTGGTCGGCGAACCCGGCGCCCTGCTGGGTGATCGCGGCCGAGACCTCCGGGCTCTGGACGACGTCGCGGATCAGGCTCCAGAGCACCTGGCTGTCGCGCAGGCGGTCGATCGCGTCCTCCGCGAGCTGGGCCACGGCCTCCTCCACCGCGCGGCTCTGGACGATCCGGGTGAGCGCGCGCTGCGCGCCCGTGCTGTCGAGGGCGCGCGCCACCAGCAGCTCGAAGGACGGCCCGTCGAGCGAGGCCAGCAGGCGCTCCGCGACGTGCCGTCCCGCCTCGTCGGCGAGCGGCGAGGCGATCACGGCGTCGGCCACGCGCAGCGCGCGCCGGCCCACCTCGTCGACGAGCCGGCCGCGGGCGCGGCGCTCCGCGCGCCGCGCCAGCCCGAACGCCGTGTCAGCGGGCCGCAGGTACCAGACGGTGGCCATCGGATCTCACAGGCCGGCGCGGGCCTCGCTCCAGCGGGCCGTGAGCGCGTACAGCACGATCACGTCCAGCGCGATGATGATCGTCGACCAGATCGGATAGGCGGCCAGGAACGCGATCTGGATCAGAACGCTCACGCTCACGACCGCGATCGCGGTGTAGCGCGCCCAGCCCTGGCCGACGCCCACGCCGAGACCTGAAGCCAGCTGCAGGGTGCCCCAGATCAGCAGCACCCAGCCCCAGGTCGCGAAGTCGGCGATCAGCAGCTGGTTGTTGGTGCGCGCGACGAAGTAGCCCTCGTCGAGCAGCGCCGCCAGCCCTTGGACGATGTTGACCGAGCCGACGACCGCGAGCAGGATCGCCGCGAACGCCAGCCAGCCGGACCAGGGGGTCCCGGTGGAGGTCGTGGCCGTGGGGGTGGCGCGCATCTGCGTCTCGGGGATCATCGCGCTCACCCCAGGACCTTGCGCTTCTCGGCCGCGAACTCCTCTTCCGTGAGGATGCCGTCGTCGCGGAGCTGGGCGAGCTCGCGCAGCCGTGCGACCGAGTCGTCGGCCGGCGCGGCGGCGACGGGCTCCGGCTCGGCCGCGTACTGCGGCGGGTAGCTTCCCTGCTGCGCCCAGCGATTGGCCTGGCGGCGGGACACGCGGTTGCTGACGGCGGTGGCCGTGCCGGCCACGACGGCCGTGCGAGCGACTCCGCGGAGCAGTCCGGGCATTGGGTGCCTCCTCTCTTTCATGTGGTTGTGAGCTCCGCCGCTTCCAGCGCGGCGAGGATGGCCTGGACCGAGATGCGCCCGCTGGCGACCAGCTGGCCGCCCGAGCGGCGCAGCGCGACCGCGACCGGGGCGGCCCAGCGGTTCTCCCAGACGAGGATCGCCGCGGACGTGCCCGGCGCGAGCGCCTGGGCGGCCTCCTCGAGATCGTCCTGGCCGAGCAGGCCGGACGGCGCGCCCGCGAGCGCGTCGAAGTCGCCCCCGAGCTGGGCGAGATCGACGGCGGCCACGCCGCCGTCCTCGTCCTTGACCATGACCGCGACGTCCAGCACGCGGATGATCCCGCGCTCGGCGAGGTCCACGATCAGCGGCACGACCTCGCCCTTCGGCTGGCGGCCGGGCCACTCGAGCACCACGTAGTCGATCGGGCCGAGCTCTTCCAAGTCTTCGTACGTCATGCGCTTGCTCCTCGACGGGGAGTTCGAGCATCGCCGCGGCGCGGCGGCGCGGCATCATCCGATCCGGGTGAGGGGGCCGCGGTGGTGATGCGCACCGGCGTCCGCCGGTGATACGTGCACCCTTGCCGCGCCCGCCGGCGCAGGGAAACGTGGCGAGACGTGAACGAACCCCAGCCCAGAGCCCCGTCGCTGGCGGACGCGCTCGCCCCCATCGTCGTGCTGATCGGCCTGATCGCGCTCACGATCGCGCTGTTCGGCGTCGCCGCGACCGACGGGCCGCTGCAGGTCGCGCTGATGCTGAGCGCGGCGTTCGCCGCCCTGGTCGCGCTCAAGAACGGGTACACGTCGGCGGCGCTGGCCGAGGCCGCCGTGGGCGGCGTCAGCACCGCCGTCGGCGCGATCTTCATCCTGCTCGCCGTCGGCGCGCTGATCGGCACGTGGAACATGGCGGGCACGATCCCGACCGTTGTCGACTACGGCGTCCAGCTGCTCAATCCGAACGTGTTCTACCTGGCCACGGCCGCGATCTGCGCGATCGTCGGGCTGGTCACCGGCAGCTCGTGGACGACCGCCGGCACGCTCGGCGTCGCGTTCGTCGGCATGGCGAAGGTGATGGGCGTCGAGCCGGAGATCACCGCCGGCGCGGTGATCTGCGGGGCGTACTTCGGCGACAAGATGACGCCGCTCTCGGAGACCACGATCCTGGTGCCGCGGCTGGTCGGCGGCGGCCTGACGACCGGGGAGCACATCCGCAACATGGCCTGGACCGCCGGGCCGGCGCTGGGCATCAGCCTGCTCGCGTTCCTGCTGCTCGGCCTGTCCGCGGACGGCAGCGGCGCGACCAGCACCGACGAGGCGCTCGCCGCGCTGGAGCGCGCGTTCCACGTCTCGATCGTGAACCTGTTGCCGCTCGCGCTGCTGGTCGTGTTCACCGTCAAGAAGGTCCCGCCGTTCCTGGCGATCCTCGGCGCCGCGCTGTTCGCCGGCATCCTCGCGTGCTTCACCCAGTGGGACGCGGTCAAGGCCTTCGTGGACGAGCCGGGCACCGGCGCGCTCGCCACGGGGATCAAGGCGATCTACGGCGCGATGGCCACCGGCTTCGTCAGCCACAGCGGCGTCAAGCCGGTGGACGACCTGTTCTCGCGCGGCGGGATGGCCGGGCTGCTGACCACGGTCTGGCTCGTGCTGTCGGCGATGGCGTTCGCCGCCATCCTCGAGCACGCGGGGTTCCTGGACCGCCTCCTGCAGCCGATCGTCACCCGGGCGCGCAGCCGCGGGCAGCTGATCCTGGCGGTCAGCGCCAGCGGGATCGGGCTCAACGTCACCGCCGGCGACCAGTACGTCGCCGACGTGCTGCCGGCGCGCATGTACGCCGAGGAGTTCCGCCGCCGCGGGCTGGCGCCGCAGGTCCTCAGCCGCGCCGTCGAGGACTCCGGGACCGTCACGTCGCCGCTCGTACCCTGGAACACGTGCGGCGCGTACATGTCGGGCGTGCTCGGCGTCTCGACCGCCGCCTACCTGCCGTTCTGCTTCTTCAACCTCGCCAGCCCCGTGCTCGACGTGCTCTACGGCTTCCTCGGCTTCAAAGTGCAAGCGCTTCCGACGGTTGCGGTTCCGGCAGCCGCACCATCCGGAACGCGTTGACGAAGCCGAGCAGCGCGGCGAGGATCGGGATCAGCAGCGCGACCTGCAGGGCACGCGGCCGCGCGTCGGTGTTGATCCGGACGATCTCCTCGCGGACGTCCGGCGGCTGCTCGGCCAGCGTCTGCTCGAGCCGCGTGTTGCTCATCACCTCGGCGTCGTGCTCGAGCACGTCGGCGACGTGGTCCTTGGCGCCCTGCGGCAGCACGTCGCTGGTGGTCGCCATGTGCGTGAACGTCAGCGACAGCGTCGCCAGCATGATCGCGCCCGCGAACGCGAGGCCGAACGAGAGCCCGAACGATCCGCAGGCCGAGTTGACGCCCGCGGCCTCGCTCACGCGCTCCTCGGACACCGGCGCCAGCGTGTAGTTGTTGAGCTGCGAGACGAGCAGGCCGAGGCCGCTGCCGGCGATCAGCAGCGGCACCGCCAGCGCCCAGCCGGTGCCGGCGCGCGGCACGATCGGGAGCAGCAGCGCCAGGCCGACCAGCAGCGCGCCGAACCCGAGCCGGATGATCGTGCTGGGGCGCCGGTCACCCGCGCGGCGGCCGGCCAGCAGCGCGACCGCGAACATGCTCAGCGAGAGCGGCGCCAGCGACAGCCCGGCCTGCATCGCGTTGTACTCGAGCACCATCTGCAGGTGGATCGGCAGCACGATCATCGTGCCGCCGAGCGCGATCTGCTGCAGCAGCTGCTGGGAGATCCCGATCCGGAACACCTTGCGGTCGAAGAGCCCGACGTCGAGCAGCGCGGGCCGGTCGTGCGCCTTGCGGCGCTTGAGCCAGTACGCGAGCGTGCCGAGCGCGGCCAGGCCCGCCGCGATCAGCAGGCCGACGAACGCGCCGCCCTCCTGCCAGACCAGGATGCCGAGGACCACGCCGCCCATGCCGAGCACGGACAGCCCGGCGCCGACGACGTCCACGCCGCGGTCGCCCGTGTAGGGGACGTCGCGGATCAGCCCGACGCCCGACAGGACGACGGCGATCACCGCCGCTTCGAGCGCGAACGCCACGCGCCAGGAGAGGTACGTGGTGATGAAGCCGCCGAGCAGCGGCCCGACGGCGGCCGCGATCGCCGCGGCCGCGCCGACGAGCGCGTAGACGCGCTTCTGCTCCTCGCCCTCGAAGTTGCCGTGGATCAGCGACTGCATGCCGGGCAGCAGCAGCGACGCGCCGATGCCGCCGATCAGCGCCCAGAAGACGATGATCGCGGTCAGGTCCTGCGCGAGCGTCATCGCCACCGCGCCGACCGCGTAGCCGAGCAGCCCGAGGACGTAGGCGCGCTTGCGCCCGATCAGGTCGCCGACCTTGCTGCCGATCAGGATGAACGCGGCCGAGACGAGCGCCTCCAGCGCGATCGCGGACTGGACGCCGCTGACGGTCGTGCCGAGGTCGTGCACGACGGCCGAGATCGAGACGTTCATCAGCGACGTGTCGACGACGAGGACGAACATCGCCATCGCCAGCAGCAGGGCGAGCCGCCCGACACGCGGCGGCGCAGCGGATTCAGGCATGTCGCCGAGCTTCACCCCGGCCGGGCGGGACGGCCAGGGCGCGCGCATCCGTCCGGGGGGAGGCGCGCACCACGACGTGGACCTCCACGCACGCCTGTAGTAGCGTCCGCACATGGCCATCAGCGTCGTGCTGGCCGAGGACAACCTCCTGGTCCGCGAAGGCGTCAGCCAGCTCCTGAGCTCGGACGGCGCGATCGACGTCGTCGCCGCGGTCGGCGACCTCGACGGCCTGCGCGACGCGTGCGACCGGTTGCGCCCGGACGTCGTGGTGACGGACATCCGGATGCCGCCGACCCACGGCGACGAGGGCATCCGGTTCGCCGCCGAGCTGCGCGAGCGCCACCCGGAGATCGGCGTCGTCGTCCTCAGCCAGTACTCGGACCCGAGCTACGCGATCGCACTGCTCGACGAAGGCTCGGACGGGCGCGCGTACCTGCTCAAGGAGCACGTGCACAACCGGGCGGAGCTGACGGCCGCGATCCACGCCGTGGCGGAGGGCAGCTCGGTCGTGGACGCCAAGGTCGTCGTCGGGCTGATCGACGGCCGCTCGCAGCACGCGCGCTCACCGCTGCGCGAGCTGACCCCGCGCGAGCGCGAGGTCCTCAGCGAGATCGCCCAGGGCAAGAGCAACACGGCGATCGCCGACTCGCTGTTCCTCACCAAGCGCGCGGTCGAGAAGCACATCAACGCGATCTTCCTCAAGCTCGGGCTCGCCAACGCGCAGGACATCTCCAAGCGGGTGACGGCGACGCTGATACTGCTGGCCGAAGCCGGCACCGCGCCCGAGACGCCGACGTCGCACTGACGTTCACTGCGCGCTGAAGAACTCGAGCGCCTTGCGCGTCTTGGTCTCCTGCTCGCCACCGAGGTCGAGCCCGCGGTTGGCGAGGAAGCCGCGCGCCTCGGCCGCGACCTGGAACGCGTCGTCCGGCGGGCATTTGGTCGACAGCTCGAGAATCCGGGAGCCGTCCGGGTAGAGCCACAGCTCGGACACGAGGCGGCGGTCGAACCCCTTCGGCAGCTGCTTGAGCTTGAGCACGAAGACGGGGCCGAGCACCGCGAGGTCGTCGAGCGAGACGCCGTCCGGCGCGTGGTCGGCGAACAGCGCGCGCTGCTCCTTGGAGAACAGCCGGTGCAGCGCCTGGCGCCCGGCGACCGCGTCGCGGACGTCGTCCTCGCCGAGCATCGCCTTCATCGTCCCCGAGCAGACAAAGCCGCCCGGCAGCGCGTCGACCTCGACCGTGAACGCCGCCGAGCCGCGCAGTCGCTTGGGCAGCTCGGCCGGCTGGATCGGCCGCAGCTTGACGACGGAGTCGTCGCGCCGCTTCTGGACGCGCCGAGCACGGACCACGACGCCGTGCCGGCTGAGCGCGAGATCGGGCGTGTCGAAGAAGTACACCTGGCGGATCTGCGCCGCGAGCGGGTCGAGCTCGAGCGCGTCGATCGCCGACCGGTGGCGCTCCTCGGCGATCGTGACTTTCAGCTCCACGCTGTCCGCGCGCTCGATCAGGGCGAGCAGCTCGGGCAGCTGCTCGTCGGTGTACGCGCGCTGGCTGGTCGTCATAGCTCCTCCTGTTCGGTGCGCTCGAGCTTCACCCGCTGCCCGCCGCGCCGCCACCGCGCCGGCCGGGGGCGGCCGGTCGTGCCCACCTCTCAATCGCACTCGTGCGCGCGCCCTGGCGTCACCCGCGCACCTGCGCAGAATCGATGGCCGATGTCCTCCGCCGCCCAGCCCGTCTCCGCCGTCCTGCCGACCGTCGGCCGCTGGGAATGGCGGACGTTCGAGATCGACCCGGGCGCGGCGCGCCGGCTGGCCGCCCGGTCGACCGTGCACGTGCAGGAGAGCGACGAGCTCTACCTCCTGTCGGTGCGCGACGACGCGGCCGTGAAGGTGCGGAGCGGGCTGCTCGACGTCAAGACGCTCCAGCACGTGCGCGCCGACGGGCTCGAGCAGTGGCTGCCGGTGCTGAAGGCGCCACTGCCGCTGACGCCGGAGGACGCGCGTCGCGTGCTCGCCGCGCTCGGCGTCGCCGGCCCGCCCGTCGCCACGGCCGAAGCGCTCGCGTCGCTGCCGGACGTCCGCGCGGTCCAGGTCCACAAGCGGCGCCGCCACTACCGCGTCGACGGCTGCATGGTGGAGCTCACCGACCTGCGCGTGGGCCGGCAGACCGCACGCACGCTCGCCATCGAGGCCGAGGACCCCGACCGCGTGGCGCGCACCGTGCGCACGCTGGAGCTGGCCGGGCGCGACAACGTCTCGGTGGTGCGCGGCCTCAAGCGGCTGACCGCGCGGCGCGCGGCCGTGATCGACGTCGGGACGAACTCGGTCAAGCTCCTGCTGGCCGAGCGCGGCGACGACGCGTGGCGGCCGCTCGCCGACCGGGCGGAGCTGACGCGCCTGGGCGCGGCCGTCGAGCGCACGGGACGGCTCGAGCCCGCGGCGATCGAGCGGACCGTCGCCGCGATCGCGAACATGGTCGCCGAGGCGACCCGCGCGGGCGCCGACGGGATCGCCGCCGTCGGCACCGCGGGGCTCCGGCAGGCGGCGAACGCCTCCGACTTCCTGTCCGCCGTGCGCGCCCGCTGCGGCGTCGACGTCACCGTGATCGGCGGCGAGGACGAGGCCCGGCTCGCGTACCTGGCCACCACGTCGACGCTGACGACGCCCGCGAGCGACCTCGTCGTGTTCGACAGCGGCGGCGGCAGCTCGCAGTTCACGTTCGGGAGCCCCGGCCACGTGACCGAGCGCTTCAGCGTCGACGTCGGCGCGGTGCGAGTCACGGAGCGCTTCGGGCTCGACGCGGACGTCGGCGAGGAGGCGGTCGCGGCGGCGCTGGCCGCGATCGCGCGCGACCTCGCGCGCCTGGACGGCCGGCGGCGCCCGCGCATGGTGATCGGGATGGGCGGCACGGTCACGAACCTCGCCGCGGTCCGGCACCGGCTGACGAGGTACGACCCCGAGGTGATCCACGGGACCGTGCTCGAGCGCGCCGAGATCGACCGGCAGATCGCCCTCTACCGCTCACGCAGCGCTGCCGAGCGGCGCACGCTCGCGGGCCTGCAGCCCAAGCGCGCCGACATCATCCTGGGCGGCGCCTGCATCGTCCGCTGCGTACTGACGCTGCTCGGTGCGGACGCGCTGACGGTCAGCGACCGCGGGCTCCGCCACGGCGTGCTCGCCGAGCGCTTCGGGCCGCGCGGCGCCCCATGAACACGCTCTGCGTCTGGTGCTTCGCGGACCCCGGTGCGGCCGAGGCCGCGCTTCCGCGGGTGCGGGCCGCCGCGGTGGAGATCGACGACGCCGCACTGATCTCCTGGCCGGACGCCCGGCGGACGCCGGCGATGCGCGAGCTCGGCGGCCTCGACGGTCCGGGGCGCCTGTGGCGCGGCTTCTGGGGCATGCTGCTCGGCCTCGTGTTCCTGACGCCGCGGGCGGGGCCGGCGTTCGGCGCCGCGGCGGGCGCGGTCGCCGGGAGCCTGTCGGACTTCGGGATCGCCGACGCCTTCGTCCAGCGCGTGCGCGCGGCGGCGACGCCGGGGACGTCCGCGCTGTTCGTGCTCTGCGACCGCGCGGCCGCCGCGCGCGTCGCCGCGGTGCTCGACGCCGAGCCGCTGCGCTCGGAGCTTTCGCTCGAGCAGGAGCGGCACCTGCGCGACACGCTGGCCGACGCTTGAGCAGGGCCGTCACCCGATCCGGATGAGGTGGCGGGACCCGGCCGCCGGGACACTGGCGGCAGCCAACGAGAGGAGACGTGACGGTGAGTTCACTGATCGCAATCGCCTACCCGGACGCGAGCACCGCGGACCAGGTCCGCGCCGAGCTGATCCAGGCGACCAAGGAGCACCTGCTGGAGCTCGACGACGCGGTGGTCGTCGAGCACCGCCCTGACGGCAAGATCAAGCTCCACCAGGCCATGAGCGTCGCGGGCGCCGGGGCCGTCGGCGGCGCCCTCTGGGGCGGCCTGATCGGGCTGCTGTTCCTCGCCCCGCTGTTCGGCATGGCGATCGGCGCGGCCAGCGGCGCGGTCGCCGGCAAGTTCAGCGACGTCGGCGTCGACGACGCGTTCATGAAGACGCTCGGCGCGAAGGTGCCGCCCGGCGGCGCCGCCCTGATCGCGCTCGGGAGGGCCGGCGCGCCGGAGAAGGTCATCGAGCGCGTGCGCCCGTACGGCGGCGAGGTGATCCAGACGTCGCTGACCGACGAGAACGAGGCGCAGCTGCGGGCCGCGCTCGGCGAGCCCGCCGGCGCCACCTAGACCGCACCCTCAGCGCCCGCCGGCACCGCCGGCGGGCGTCACCCGCGCCGGTGCGCGACCCACAGGCCGCGCAGGAACCGCGGCGTCAGCCAGTGCTTGTACACCAGCGCCGACGCCCCAGCCTCACGCGCGAGCCGCGCGAGCGTCTCCACCTCCACGCTCGACGCGAGCACGATCACCCGGTCCGGGTTCTCCGCGTGCAGCCGCTCGGCGACCTCGATGCCGTCGATGCCCGGCATCCGCACGTCGACGATCACGATGTCCGGGTCGGTCCGCGAGACGAGCTCGAGCGCGGCCGCGCCGTCGGCGGACTCCCCGACGAGCTCGAAGCCCGGCGTGCGGTCCACGATCGCGCGCGCCGCGCTCCGGAAGACCGCCTGGTCGTCGACGGTGACGACGCGGACGGGAGCGGCGGTGTCGCGTTCGGCGCGCATCTGCGACAGACACGATCGCCCGCTCGTGTCACCTCCAGCAAGGGTGCGTGCATCCCTGCGGCCGTCAAGCGCGCATCATTGTGGAGGGCCGGGAGCTGGCGGATGCTCCGGCCGTGTCCAGCACGGTCCCGTCCACGGAGCCGAACCTGTCGCCGCCTGCGGCGGAGCAGCGCAAGCTGAAGTTCCCGACCGCGTTCACGGTGCTCGCCGCCGTGCTCGTCCTGGTCTGGATCGCGTCGTTCTTCGTGCCCGCGGGCGCTTATGAGACCGACCCCAAGACGGGCGGGCCCGTGCCGGGCAGCTACCGCGAGCTGCCGTCGTGCTCGCAGGCCAAGGGCGACGAGCTGTGCGTCCAGACCAGCGTCGACCAGCGCGTCAAGCAGCTGTTCATCGCCGCGCCGAACGGGCTCTACGGCGTCGAGAATGACCGCGGGTTCGTGAGCGCGGACGAGTCCGGGACGCTCTACGGCTCGGCGATGATCTTCCTGTTCGTGCTCGCGGTCGGCGCGTTCATCACCGTGACCATGAAGACGGGCGCGATCCAGACCGGCATCGGCCGGCTCGCGCTGCGCTTCCGCCACAGCGGTTCGGTGCTGATCGCGCTGCTGATGGGCGTGTTCGCGCTCGGCGGGACGTCGTACGGGATGTGGGAGGAGACGCTCGGCTTCTTCGTCCTGCTCGTCCCGCTGACGCTGGCGCTCGGCTACGACCGGCTGGTCGCCGCGTCGATCGTCTTCCTGGGCGCCGGCACCGGCGTGCTGTGCTCGACCGTGAACCCGTTCGCGACCGGCGTGGCGTCGGACGCGGCGGGCATCAGCCTCGGCGACGGGATCGGCCTGCGGATCGCGATGTGGGTCGTCCTCGTCGCGCTGGCGATCGGCTACGTGCTCTGGTACGCGCGCCGCGTCGCCCGGGCGCCCGAGCGGTCGATCGTCGGGATCTCGGCCGCGGACGCCGAGCAGGCCCGCGGCATGATCGACGACGTCCCGTCGCTCACGGGCCGCCAGAAGATCGTCCTGGCGCTGTTCATCGGATCGTTCGCGGTGATGGTCTACGGCTTCATCCCGTGGAACGACCTCTGGCAGGAGGGCTGGGGGCGTGACTTCCCGCTGCCCACGTTCGGCTCGTTCTACTTCCCCGAAGCGGCCGCGCTGTTCTTGGTGATGGCGATCGTGATCGGCGTGATCGCCCGGCTCGGCGAGGAGGGCACGGTCACGACGATCGTCGCCGGCGCGGCCGACTTCCTCAGCGCCGCGCTGATCATCGTGCTCGCCCGCGGCATCACCGTGGTGATGAAGAACACCTACATGACCGACACGGTCCTGCACTGGATGGAGAACGCGGTGTCGGGCTCGTCGCAGGGCGCGTTCGGCGTGCTGGCGCTGCTCGTCAACGTCCCGATCGCGTTCCTGGTCCCGTCGTCCTCCGGGCACGCCGCGCTGGTGATGCCGATCCTCGCGCCGCTGTCGGACTTCGCCGGCGTCGGGCGCTCGGTGGCGGTCACCGCGTATCAGTCGGCGTCCGGGCTGGTGAACCTGATCACGCCGACGTCGGCCGTGATCATGGGCGGGCTCGCGCTGTCGAAGGTCGGCTACGACCACTACCTGCGCTTCGTCTGGAAGTTCGCCGCGGCCGCGTTCCTGGTCGCCTGCGTATTCGTCGGCGGTGCGGCCGCCCTGAGCTGAAAAGGAGTCACCGTGGCAGCCCCATCCACCACGCACGATCTCGGCGTCGCTTCCGAGGTCGGGACGCTGCGCACCGTCATGGTCCACCGCCCCGACCTCGCGCACGAGCGGCTGTCCCCCACCAACTGTCACGAGCTGCTGTTCGACGACGTGATCTGGGTGCGGCGGGCGCGCCAGGAGTTCGACGCGTTCGTGGACCTGATGCGCTCGCGCGGCGTCGAGGTCCTGCTGCTGCACGAGCTGCTGGCGGAGACGCTCGAGGACGCCGAAGCGCGCGACTGGCTGCTGTCGCGGCGGCTGCGGCCCGAGGAGGTCACCGCGCTCTTCTCGGACGAGCTGCAGGCCTGGATGCGCGCGATGCCCGCCGGCGAGCTGGCCGCGCGGCTGACCGGCGGCGTGACCGTGCAGGAGCTGCCCGCGGACGTCCAGACCGTGATCTCGCGGACGCTGCGCCCGACCGACTTCGTGCTCGCGCCGCTGCCCAACCAGCTCTTCACGCGCGACACCAGCGCGTGGCTGTACGGCGGGCTGGTGCTGAGCGCGATGTTCTGGACGGCGCGCCAGCGCGAGTCGCTCAACGTCGAGGCGATCTACCGCTTCCACCCGCGCTTCCGCGACGCGGGCTTTCCCATCTGGTACGGCGGGGTCGACCACGACTGGGGCCCCGCGACGATCGAGGGCGGCGACATGATGCCCGCGGGCGACGGCGTGGTCCTGGTCGGCCAGGGCGAGCGCACCACGGCCCGCGCGACGAGCATCCTGGCCAAGAACCTCTTCGAGGCCGGGGCCGCCCGGCTGGTGATCGGCGCCCAGATGCCGCGCGAGCGCGCGGCCATGCACCTCGACACGGTGTTCACGTTCTGCGACCGCAACGTGATCACGGTCTACGAGCCGGTCGTGTCGCAGATCATGCCGATCCGCTTCACGCCCGACGGCGACGGCGGCGTGCGCGGCGAGCTGTCCGAGCGACCGTTCATCGACGAGGTCTCCGACGCGCTCGGGATCACCGGCCTGACCGTGGTCACGACCGGCGGCGACGAGTTCGAGGCCGAGCGCAACCAGTGGGACGACGGCAACAACGTCGTCGCGCTGGCGCCCGGCGTGATCGTCGCCTACGAGCGCAACGAGGCCACCAACGCCCGGCTCGCGAAGGCCGGCGTCGAGGTCAACACGATCTCCGGCTCCGAGCTCGGCCGCGGGCGCGGCGGCGGCCACTGCATGACCTGCCCGTTCTCCCGCGACGCCTGAAAGGACCCGAGCATGAGCGCAGCCATCGAACCCGCCGACGTCGCGGCCGGCCTGCGCGGCCGGCACTTCCTCACGCTCACCGACTACAGCGCGGACGAGATCCGCTACCTGCTCGACCTCGCCGCCGAGCTGAAGGCCGCCAAGCGCGACGGGCGCGAGGAGCCGCGGCTCGCCGGCAAGGAGATCGCGCTGATCTTCGAGAAGGACTCGACGCGCACGCGCTGCGCGTTCGAGGTCGCCGCGTACGACCAGGGCGCGCACGTCACGTTCATCGGCCCGAGCGGCTCGCACATGGGCCACAAGGAGACGGTCAAGGACACGGCGCGGGTGCTCGGCCGCATGTACGACGCGATCGAGTACCGCGGCTTCGGCGAGGCGGTGGCCGACGAGCTGGCGCGCTGGGCCGGCGTCCCGGTCTACAACGGCCTGACCGACGAGTGGCACCCGACGCAGATGCTCGCGGACTTCCTGACGATGCGCGAGCACCTGCACAAGCCGCTCGCGCAGACGCGGTTCTGCTACCTCGGCGACGCGCGCTTCAACATGGCCAACAGCTACCTGGTCGTGGGCGCCAAGCTCGGCATGGACGTGCGCATCGCCGCGCCCGAGTCGCTGTGGCCGGCGGCCGAGCTGGTGGCGCTGGCGCGCGAGCTCGCCGCCGCCGCGGGCGGCCAAGTGACGCTCACCGAGGACGTCCGCGAGGCGGTGCGCGGCTGCGACGTGCTGCTGACCGACGTCTGGGTCTCGATGGGCGAGCCGGACGAGGTCTGGGCCGAGCGCATCGAGCTGCTCAAGCCCTACCAGGTGAACGCGCAGACGCTGGCCGCGACCGGCAACCCGAACACGAAGTTCATGCACTGCCTGCCGGCGTTCCACAACACCGACACGCAGGTCGGCCGCGAGATCTTCCAGAAGTTCGGGATGCCCGCGCTGGAGGTCACCGAGGACGTCTTCGAATCCCCGGCCTCGATCGTCTTCGACGAGGCCGAGAACCGCATGCACACGATCAAGGCGGTCATGGTCGCCACCCTCGGGAGCTGACGTGCGCGTCGTCGCCGCTCTCGGAGGCAACGCGCTGCTGCGCCGCGGGCAGGCGCTGTCGGCGGACAACCAGCGCGAGAACGCCCGCGCGGCGTGCCGGGCGCTCGCGCCGCTCGCGCTCGAGCACGAGCTCGTCGTCTCGCACGGCAACGGCCCGCAGGTCGGCCTGCTCGCGCTGCAGGGGTCGGCCTACACGGCCGTCGACACCTACCCGCTCGACGTTCTCGGCGCCCAGACCGAGGGCATGATCGGCTACCTGCTCGAGCAGGAGCTGGGCAACGAGCTGCCGTTCGAGCGCCACCTCGCGACGCTGCTGACGCTGATCGAGGTCGACGCCGACGATCCCGCGTTCGGGCACCCGACCAAGCCGATCGGGCCCGTCTACGGCGACGAGGACGCCGCCCGCCTACGCCGCGACAAAGGCTGGGCGTTCATGCGCGACGGCGACGCCATGCGCCGCGCGGTGCCGTCGCCGGCGCCGCGGCGCATCTTCGGCGTGCACGTGATCCGGACGCTGCTCGAGCAGGGCGTGATCGTGATCTGCGCGGGCGGCGGCGGGATCCCGACCACCTACACCGACGATCCCGGCCCGGCCGGTCGCCGGCTGCGCGGGGTCGAGGCCGTGATCGACAAGGACGTCGCCAGCGCGCTGCTGGCGATCGAGATCGGCGCGGACGCGCTGCTGATCGTCACCGACGTCGACGCCGTCTACGCGGACTGGGGCACCGAGCGCCAGCGCGCGATCCGCAGCGCGACGCCGGACGAGCTGACCACGGCGAGCTTCGCCGCCGGCTCGATGGGCCCGAAGGTGCGCGCGGCCTGCTGGTTCGCCGAGCGGACCGGCGGCTTCGCCGCGATCGGCTCGATCCAGGACACGCAGGCGCTGCTGACGGGTGAGGCGGGAACCCGGGTCGCGCCACCGACCGCAGTGAGGACAGGCTGATGGCCACCGTGACGACACCCACCGCGCCGCCGGCCGAGCGCGAGCTGCCCTCGTGGCACGTGCTCGCGCGCGACGCGGCCGTCCGCGAGCTCGGCGTCGAGCCCGAGCGCGGCCTGACGAGCGCCGAGGCCGCCGAGCGGCTCGCGCGCCACGGCCCGAACCGGTTCGCCGAGGCGAAGGCCGAGCCGCGCTGGCACGCGTTCCTGCGCCAGTACCGCGATCCGATGCAGCTCGTGCTGCTGGCCGCGGGCGTGATCTCGATCTACCCGGTCAAGCAGCCCGGCACCGGGATCATGATCCTGCTGCTGACGCTGCTCAACGCGGTGCTCGGGCTCAGCCAGGAGGGCAAGGCGGCCGCGGCGGTCGCCGCGCTGGCGAAGATGATGATCGTCAAGGCGCGCGTGCGCCGCGACGGGGCGCTGGCGCTGCTGCCGGCCGAGCAGCTCGTGCCCGGCGACGTGGTCGAGATCGAAGCCGGCGACGTGGTGCCCGCGGACGGCCGCGTGCTCGCCGCCGCGACGCTCGAGGTCGCCGAGGCGGCGCTGACCGGCGAGAGCCTGCCGGTGGGCAAGGGCGTCGAGCGCGTGCCGGCGCCCGATGCGCCGCTGGGCGACCGGACCGACATGGTCTACATGAACACGAACGTGACGCGCGGCGCCGGCGAGTTCGTGGTCACCGCCACCGGGATGGGCACCGAGGTCGGCCACATCTCCGGCCTGCTGCAGCACCAGGACGAGGCCAAGTCGCCGCTGACCGTCCAGCTCGAGCAGCTGACCAAGCAGCTGGTCACGATCGCCGGGCTGGCGCTCGTCGCCTCGGTCGTGCTGAACATGCTGCGCGGCCAGAGCTTCACCGAGGTGTTCACCGTGGCCGTCGCGTTCTCGATCGCGGCGATCCCGACCGGCCTGCCGGCGGTCGTGACGACGATCCTGTCGCGCGGCACGCGGCTGCTGGCCGAAGCGAACGCGATCGTCAAGCGGCTGCGCTCAACCGAGACGCTCGGCGCCACGTCGGCGATCTGCTCGGACAAGACCGGCACGCTGACGCTCAACCAGATGACCGCGGTCGAGCTGACGATTCCCGGCCGGCGCTACCGGATCTCCGGCGGCGGCTACTCGACCGAGGGCCAGATCAAGCACGTCGCGGGCGAGCCCGAGATCCCGCTGGAGCCGTTCATGCTCCCGCTGGCGCTCGCGTGCGACGCCGTGCTCACCGGCACCGGCGAGATGATCGGCGACCCGACGGAGGGCGCGCTGGTCGTGCTCGCCGAGAAGGGCGGGCTCGACCTCGCGTCGACCCGCGAGCGGTATCCGCGCGTCGCCGAGCTGCCGTTCGACACCGCGTACAAGCTGATGGCGACGTTCCACCGGATGGACGACGAGACCGGGCGCGACGTGATCCGCTGCTTCGTCAAGGGCGCGCCCGACCAGCTGCTCGCGCGCGCCGCCTCGCACCTGGACCCGTCGCTGACCGCGGCGCCGGTCGACGCCGACTTCGAGGCCGCCTACCGGGGCGAGAACGAGCGGCTGGCCGCCCAGGGTCTGCGCGTGCTGGCGACGGCCCGGCGGGACTTCGACCCCGCGACCTTCGACCCCGGCGGCGACTTGCTGGCGCTGATGCAGGACGTCACGCTGCTCGCGCTCGTCGGGATCGTCGACCCGCCGCGCCCCGCGGCCAAGGCCGCGATCGCCACGGCCCGGTCGGCGGGCATCCAGGTCCGGATGATCACCGGCGACCACGCCATCACGGCGGCGGCGATCGCCCGCGAGCTGGGGATCCCGGGGCGCGCGATCTCCGGCGCCGAGTTCGCCGAGCTCGACGACGAGCGGGCGGACGCGGAGATCGACGAGATCGGCGTGATCGCGCGCGTGACGCCCGAGCAGAAGGTCCGGCTCGTCGACATCCTCAAGCGCAAGGGCCACGTCGTCGGCATGACCGGCGACGGCGTCAACGACGCCCCGGCGCTCAAGCGCGCCGACATCGGGATCGCGATGGGCATCACCGGCACCGAGGTCTCCAAGGAGGCCGCGGCGATGATCCTGACCGACGACAACTTCGCGACGATCGTCAAGGCCGTCGAGCTCGGCCGCGGGCTCTACGACAACCTGGTCAAGTACATCCGCTTCCAGATGGGCGCGCTGGCCGGGATGATCCTGACCTTCCTGGGCGCGAGCATCCTCAACGTCGTCTCCGGCATCCCGTTCACGCCGCTGCAGACGCTGTGGGTGAACTTCACCACGCAGGTCTTCCAGGCGATCGGGCTCGGCTACGGCCGCGCCGGCGACGGGCTGATGGAACGCTCACCGCGCAAGCCCGACCGGCCGATCCTGCGCCGCGCCGACACGCGCTGGTTCGTGGTCGCCGGCGTGGTGATGGCCGTCGCCACGCTCGCCGTCGCCGCCGGCGCCGAGCACGACGGCAGCGAGCAGCTCGCGCGCACCATGGCGCTGACGACGTTCGCGATCGCCAACCTGCTGTTCTCGTTCACCGCGCGCGACGAGCGGCACTCGATCTTCAACCTCGACACGTTCAACGACCGCACGTTCGTGCTGTGCTCGCTGCTCTCCGCCGCCGCGATCGTCCTCGCGACGGAGCTGCGCTTCCTCCAGCGCATCCTCGACACGATCGAGCTGAGCGGCCGGCAGTGGCTGATCTGCATCGGCGCCGGCGCGACGGTGGTGCTCGCGTCCGAGCTGTGGAAGCTCGTTCGGCGTCACTCCGAGGCGAGCTGAGCCCGGTTGCGCGAGAACCGCAGGACGAGCGCGTTGCCGACGAGGACGCCGATCAGGCTGACGGCGCCGGGAACGAGCAGCCAGAACGCGGGCAGGAACGTCGCCAGCGACGGCGGGCCGGACTTCCGCGTGGCCACCCAGGCGGCGACCGGCGTCACCAGCAGCCCGCCGAAGAACCCGCCGAGCTCGTCGGACACGAGCTCGCCGCCGACGCGCTGGCCGAGGTAGGCGGAGAAGAGCACGAGCAGCAGCCAGCCGAGCGAGCGCGGCGGGCCCGAGAAGTGCACGTAGGCGCCCAGCCCGAAGACGATCACGCCGAGCCACGGCGCCCAGGCGCCGAACGTGTTGCGCGCCTGGTTGGTGATCGCCTGGGTCGACGGCGACCCCGGCGACCGAGGCCCCGGCCACGATCCCGAGGCTCAGCAGGACGAGCTGCATCGTCCCGTCGACCAGCCGGCTGGCGCCGCTGATCACCTCGCCCGCCGCGAGGTCGAGCGTCGCGGTCGTGAGCAGGCTGCCGGGCGGCGGCGTCGGCGAGGTCAGCGAGCGCGTTCATGCGCCGCTGATTGAGCGTGACCGACTCGCCGGCGTCGTTGAGCGCAGCCGCCAGCTCGACGATGAACGCGACCGCCCGGTCGGACTCGTTGGCTGCCACCGGCGGCAGGTGCTGAGCGCCGGGACGAACGCGCATCACCCCCTCCGGGTGATGCCCCGTCGCCCGTTTTACGGGAACCGTTCCAAGCGCCAGTACGACGAGAGGACGCACTGATGGCATCCATGGATGTCCCGGATCGACCTCACGCCGGACTACAGCGGGTCGCTGCTGCGCTACCTGGTCGGCACGCGCCCGGAGCGCTTGCGCGCGGGGCTGCGGCGGACGCTGGCCCGGATCCACGCGGAGCCCCTCCGCCTCTCGGGCGCCCAGGACCGCAACGTCCTCGTCACCAAGCGCGACACCGCGACCCGCCTCGGCCTGCGCTCGATCTCCGACCT